>OGCI01002069.1_pt1 | contig 14481 bp, 15 predicted proteins | sample 1570021 | NCBI WGS metagenome assembly OGCI01 (sample SAMN06264664, study PRJEB24512) | hot springs metagenome | isolation source: Hot spring water | place: South Africa: Tshipise | collected 2015-06-21 | reverse complement strand
TTCGCGCGTGCTCGCGAGGCGGCACGCAAGACTGCCTGCTTGTCGAACGTCAAGCAGATTGCCACCGGGATCATGATCTACGTGCAGGACTACGACGAGACTTATCCTGCCGCCTCCAACATCTCGCGGGCGTTCAACACCCAGTGGCCCCAGCTGCGAACCCTCGTGCAGCCGTACGTGAAGAACGATGCCATTTGGTTCTGCCCGTCCGAGCCGCGCCCCAGCGTGTGGGAAAGCCCGGGATTCAGCTCGGGGGACCCCGCTTATCAGGGAGCCGGTACCTCTTACGCCTACAAGTCGCGCCTGACCACAGGCTGCCCGGCGGGCACGCCGGCGAACTGCCGTGGCAACCTGGCTGGCGTATCTCAGGCAGCCATCGAGAATCCGGCGCAGATCTGGTTGTTCTGGGATGCCGACTCTGATTACAGCCGACACACCGACCAGTCGCGCACCGGGTACCTCGGAAGTCCGGATTGCCGATGGGCGGGCGGCACCAAGGGACAGATGGCAGCGTACGCGGACGGTCACGCGAAGCTGACGATGGGTATCCCGCGCCCTCAGTGGTACGAGAACATGGCGCTGGATGGAAACAACTACATTCCGTTCGCCGGCTGTCCGTAAACGGTAACCCCGCGCGGAGGGGGAAACCCTCCGCGCCGTTTAACGCCTCCGCAGCCGATACACATACGCCAGCAGTTCCGCCACCGCCTGATACAGCTCCGGTGGTATCTGTTGACCGATTTCCACATTGCGATACAGGCTCTGCGCCAGCGGGGGGTTCTCCACGATGGGCACGTGATGCTGTTGTGCGATCTCGCGGATGCGCAGGGCGAGCAGGTTCATTCCCTTCGCCACCACGGTGGGCGCAGCCATCTTGCTGGAGTCGTACTGCAATGCGACCGCATAGTGCGTGGGGTTGGTCACCACGACGTCTGCTTTGGGCACCGCCTGCATCATGCGACGACGAGCCATCGCCTGCTGGCGGGCGCGGATCCGGGCGCGTATTTGGGGGTCTCCTTCCGTTTGCTTCATCTCCTGCTTGAGTTCCTCTTTGGTCATGCGCAGGCTCTTCTCGTGTTCCCATCGCTGGAAGCCGTAGTCCAGTATCGCCAGCACGAGCATCGCCAGCCCCACGCGCCACGCCACTTTATACAGCAGCTGCCCCACCAGCATCAGCACTATCAGCGGGTCAATCTCGCTGGTTCGCAGGAGCATCGCCGCGTCTGCTCGCACCGCGGAGAAGGTAAGCCACCCGACAAGGAACACCTTCATCAGCATCTTGGCGCCTTCCACGAACGTCCTGCGCGACAGCAGTCGTACGAAGCCGCTCAGCGGATTGATACGCGCCCAGTTCGGAGCCAGAGGTTCTGCAGTGAACATCACCCCTACCTGCAGCAGGTTGACCGTTACCCCTACCACGATCGCCACCCCGATGATCGGCAGAAACGCCTTGCCTGCGTGAGCCAGACAGTCCCAGCTGAACGACAGCGCCAGCGCGGGCGAAAACTCGGTGCGGTGCAGGTTGCTCAGCGCAAAACGGATGGACTCCATGGCGCCCTGCAACGCCCCCTCGCTAACCGCCTTTAGAGTGAGTACGATTGCCAGAAACACCGCGACAGACGACAGCTCCACCGACCGCGCGACCTGTCCCCGTCGGCGGGCTTCCTGTCGCCTTCGCGGTGTTGCCTGTTCTGTGCGTTCCTCAGCGGGCATCTGGCTCTGTCCTCAGGTTGGTACTCCTCTCCCTTCCTTCCCCCGATGCGGGACGACGCGTTTACTTACCTTCCCTCGCAGGAAGGATGCAGGGCGTTGGGTGAACCTCTAATCCCTCAACGACTGCAGTAACCTCACCACATCCTGCGCTGCCAGTGGAAGGGTGTTCACAAAGACATTGGCAGCCAGCGGCAGGACGATTGCCAGCACGATTAACCCCATCGCAATTTTCGCTGGCGCACCCACGAAGAACACGGGCATCTGCGGTACCGCCCGCGATACAATCGCCAGCGCAGCGTCCACCACAATCAACACCGCCGTTGCCGGAGCAGCAATGCGCAGTGCCAGCGCAAAGACATGCATAATCAGGTCGGTGAGCATGGGCTGAAGACGTCCGGCGTCCAGCGTTAACGTACTGTGCGGCACCGCCTGAAACGACTCCGCCAGTGCAGCGAGCAGCCAGTGATGCGCGTTCACCTGCAGGTAGACCACCATCATCAACAGAGAGTGGAATTGCGCCATCAGCGAGGCGGGAGTGGGGCTGAACGGGTTCATCAGCTGGAAGATACCGTAGCCCATCTGCATGTCGATAAACGCACCTGCCATCTGCACCGCGCTGAAGAACAGCGATACCAGATAGCCAATCAACATGCCCACCAGCGTCTCGCCTATCAGGATGCCCACCAGCACCAGCCACTCCTCCGGCGGCATCCCGACCTTGCCCACAAGCGAGGGAGTGAGCGCGATGGCGAACGCCGTGCCGAACCCCACCTTGACGGGCATGGGCACGCTGGGACTGCCGAACACCGGGGCAGTAACCATCAATCCAGCGATGCGGAACAGCACCACAAGGAATGTCCAGAAAAACTGCGTTCCCACCCAGACGGGGTCCATGCGCTTCACTCCTGCCCGTCTATCGGGGCACCGTCGAGAAGAGCTGCACCATAAACGCCACGACGGTCGCCAGCATCCACGGACCGAAGATGACCAGCGCCACGGCGACGGCGACGATCTTGGGTACGAAGGTCAGAGTCACCTCCTGAATCTGCGTCACCGCCTGAAAGAGGCTTACCAGCACACCAGCCACCATACCAAATATCAGTACGGGCAGAGAAATCTGCAGCAGAACCCATAACGCCTGTCGTCCGATCTCCAGTACCTGTCCTTCGGTCATCTCCAGCTACCTCACTTGAACCCCGCCACCAGCGAACCGACGAGCAATGTCCAGCCGTTTGCCATGATGAACACCAGCAGTTTGAAGGGCAACGAGATGACGATAGGCGGCAGCATCATCATGCCCATGCTCATCAGCGTGCTGGCGACGAACATGTCGATAATCAGAAACGGGATGTAGATATAAAAGCCGATGATGAACGCCGTCTTCAGCTCGCTGAGCACGAAGGCTGGGATAATCGTGGTGATGGGCACATCGTCGGGAGTGCGCGGCGGCTGTTTGGGCTTGCTCAGGTTGATGAACAGCTGCAGGTCTTTCTCGTAGGTCTGCCTGAGCATAAAAGCACGCAGAGGTTTCTCGGCGTTGCCCAGCGCCTGCTGAAAACTGATGCGGTTGTTGAGGTATGGCTGGAGCGCGTTTCGATTGACCTCGTCGAATACCGGCGCCATCACGAAGAAGGTGAGGAACAGGCTCAACCCGATAAGCACCTGGTTCGGCGGGATGGTGGGCGTGCCGATTGCCGTGCGCAGGAACGCCAGCACCACCACGATGCGCGTAAAGGCGGTAGTCATGATGAGGAACGCTGGCGCCAGCGTCAGCAGGGTCATCAGGATAAGCACCTGCAGGGTCACCGCCACGTCCTTTGGTCCCTGCGCCGTGCCCACCTGCACCGACACGCGTGGTACCGCCACCGGCGTCTGCGCCCACGCATCCACCGCCAGAACGAGCACCAGCAGTGCTATCCACCAGTTCTGTCCGCGACGCCACATTGCCCGTAGTACCTCGCGGTTAACATTATCGGAAAAGCGGAGAAATCGCTTGAGGGTTTAAAAAGACAGGGGCAACCTCAGAGTAAACCGCGCGGAGCGGGTGCACCGTGCGGCATCAGGGACAACGTTTGTCCCCTCAAAATCCCTCGTCCTGCAGTATGGCTCTGATAGCGTCATCCAGTACCGGCACCTTGCTGGTAACCACGTCCCAAACGATATGATAGTCCACACCAAAGTAGCCGTGTATCAATCTGTCGCGCATTCCGGTCATGGCTCTCCACTCCACGTGCGGATACTTCTGTCTGAATTCATCGGGAATCCGCTTTGCCGCCTCGCCGATGATTTCTAGACTGCGCACAAAGGCGCGTTTCAGCGTGTCGTCGCGAAGAAACTGCTCCTGCGAGACGCCACGAGCCTACGACAACAGATACCCCGTCTCATCGAGGATGTGAAGCAGGTACTCCCTCGTCGATAGAGACATACTCCACCTCACGAAGGATAGCCGGACCGATGTAAGGGCTGAGAGACTCTGGTGTTACCAGCTCGACCGGTCTGCCGAATAACTCCTCCAGCAGCGTCGCAACCTGAAGCAGATTATCGAAGGTCTTGGAACCCGGTTCAAACTCCACCAGCAGGTCGATATCACTATCCTCGTTCTGCTGACCGCGTGCGAAAGAGCCAAATAGCCCAAGCCTTCTCACTCCCAGGTCCCTGAGGTGAGTTCGATGCTGATGAACCAAAGACAGGATGTGTTCCTTCGTCCGCACGCTCATTCTGATTGCCTGACCGGCTGCCGACAGCACGATCAGGCATAGTATAGCATAGCCCCCAGCACAACACAACGCCTGCGAGTTTGCCGGGTTTGAAGGAACCTTCCACATTCGGAGGCGCAGGGACAACGAGACAATTCAACGAGGGCAGCTGTTCCATCGCGGTCAACCGCCAGAGGCTTGTTCCCAGATAAGCCGCAAGCCTTCCAGCGTCAGCCACGGGTCTACGTGCTGGATGTGGCGTGCCTCGGCGGCGATGCGCTCCGCCAGTCCGCCCGTGGCGACCACCGCTGCTTTACAGCCCAGCTCTTTTTGGATGCGTTCGATAAGGGCGTCGATGGCGCCCGCGTAGCCGAACATGATGCCAGACTGCATCGCCTCAACGGTAGTGCGCCCGATGACATGCGACGGGGCAACCAGCTCGATGCGGGGCAGGCGAGCGGCGGTGCGGAACAATGCCTCCGCCGAGATGCCGATACCTGCCATGATACATCCGCCGAGGTACTCTCCTTTGGGGCTGATGACGTCCAGCGTAGTCGCCGTGCCCAGGTCTACCACAATCGCAGGGGCGCCGTACTTGTGGATGGCGGCAACAGCGTTCACCAGCCTGTCTGCGCCCACTTCGCGCGGCTCATGGTAGCGGATGGGAACGCCAAGCGGCAGGTCGTGCGACACAAAGATGGGTTCCACATGGAAGAAACGCCGTGCCATACCCTGCAGGGCGTCGGTCATCGGCGGCACCACGTTAGAAATGATCACGCCCCGGATGCGCTCCGCGGGGATGCTGGCGTATTGCAGGAGGTGCGTCATCAGCAAGCCGTGTTCGTCGGCGGTGCGCTCACGGTCGGTGCGGACGCGCCAGTGTTCCACCATCGCCTCCCCATCGAACACCCCCACCACAATGTTGGTGTTGCCCACATCCAGCGCTAACAGCATGGCATCATCCCTCAGGGGTGCCGCAGGCGTCCCGCACTGCTGCCTCCAGATCCTGTGAAACCTCGTCGATCAGGCGCCTGTCGGAGGCTTGCACCATGATTCGCACCACCGGCTCGGTGCCGGAGGGTCGGATGTTCACACGCGAGGGATTGCCCAGCTTCTGAAGCGCCCACGCCTCTACCTCTTTTGCCCGCTGGTAATGTTCCCAGGCGTGCTTGTCGCGAACGCGCACGTTGCGGATGACCTGCGGATACTGCTGCATCACCTTCGCCAGCTCGGAGAGCGGCTGTCCCGTGCTTTGCATGAGCGCCAGCACCTGAAGGGCGGTCAACAGCCCATCGCCTGTGGTCGTATGTTCGGCGAAGAGGATGTGCCCCGACTGCTCCCCACCCAGCACCGCGCCCACCTCGCGCATGCGCTCCGACACGTAGCGGTCGCCTACCTTCGTGCGCTCCAGACGGATTCCGTGCTGGTGCATCGCCTCCTCCAGCCCCAGATTGCTCATGATGGTCGCAACCAGCACGTTATGGCGCAGGCGCCCAGTCTGTTTCAGGTGCACCGCACACATCGCCATGATACGGTCGCCGTCGATCTCGTTGCCGAACTCATCGCTCATGATGACGCGGTCGGCGTCGCCGTCGAAGGAGAGCCCGGCGTTGGCTTGGCGCTCGCGCACGGTCTGGCGCATACTTTCCGTGTGCAGAGAGCCGCAAGCCTCGTTGATATTGATGCCGTTGGGTGAACAGTGGATCGGAATGACTTCCGCTCCCAGCTGCGAGAGAACCCTCGGGGCAATACTGTAGGCGGCGCCGTTCGCCCCATCCACCACCAGCCGCATCCCCTTCAGCGAGCAGCCGGTGCTGGCGACGAGGTGCGCCATATACTGCTCGACCAGTTCGCTGTCACGGTGTACCGAGCCGATGTTCTCGGCGCGGGCACGGGCGACCTGCTCCCAGCGGTGCACCAGCTCCTCGATGCGATCCTCGATGGCATCCGGTAGTTTGGCGCCGTCCACACTGAAGAACTTGATGCCGTTGTCCTGAAAGGGATTGTGCGAGGCGGAGATGACCACACCGGCATCCGCCTGCGAGTTTCTGGTGCAGTACGCCACCGCAGGGGTAGGCAGAACGCCCAGCAGGGTGACCTTCGCGCCGGTCGCGCACAGTCCTGCCACAAGCGCCGCTTCCAGCATATCACCTGACAAACGAGTATCACGCCCCACCAGAACGTGTGGGGCGTGATTGCCATTGCCCAGCACTGCTGCCGCCGCCATGCCCAGTTGCATCGCCAGAAGAGGGGACAGGTCGCAGTTGGCAACGCCGCGCACCCCGTCGGTTCCGAACAGCCGCGCCATCAGTTCTTTACCACCTTCACCCGGCTGGGGCGCAGGATGCGCGACTGGATCATATAGCCGCGCTCGACCTCTTCCAGCACGGTTTCGTCGGGATGGTCGGGGCTTTCCACACGCTGAACGGCTTCATGAAAGTTGGGGTCGAACGGCTTGCCGACAGCATCAATGGGCTGTACGCCCGCTTCGCGCAGCAGCGATTGCATCTGTCTGTACGTCAGTTGCACGCCCTCCAGCAGTTTCTCGAAGGAGTGCGTCTCCTCCGCCGCCTGCAGGGCGCGCTCGAAGTTATCCATCACGCGCAACAGACCGCGCAGAAACTCTTCCAGAGCGATACGGCGGATCTCCTCCATCTCCTGCCGGGTGCGGCGTCGGAAGTTGTCGAAGTCCGCCATAGTGCGCAGCAGACTATCGTGTTTTTCAGCCAGCTGTTGCTTCAACTGGGCGTTCTCTGCCTCAAGTGCCTGCAAGCGCGCCCCCAGCTCCGCCACATCGGCTGCCATTGGCTCGCCCGTAGGTTCCGAGGGCGTCTCTTCAGGGCGCGCTTCGGGTTCTTCCTCATGATGATGTCGCTTACGTTTCATTCCATCTCTCTCCATAGGTCACCGTCTGAACGAACGTGGTCAGCTCACGCTGAGCTGTGTGAGCACGCGCGACAGCGCCTGCGCCATATACTCCACCGCCGACATGGCGACCTCGTAGTGCATGCGTGTCGGACCCAGAACCGACACGGTGCCCGCGATGCGGTCGCCAATGCGATAAGACGACGCCACAAAGCTCAGTTCACGCATTTCGGGCAGAGGGTTCTCCTCACCAATAATCACCTGCACCGTCCCCGATGCCGCCACCCTCTGCAACAGCCGCATGAGTACCTGCGGATGCTCTAACACAGAGATCACCGAGTACAGCCTCTCCACCTGCCGGAACTCCGGTTGTCCGATGATGTGCTGTATCCCTTCCAGAAAGACCTCCTGCTGGCTGAGCGACTCGATGCAGTCCTCCACAGCCTGCAGGACGAGGTTCCACACCGTCTCCGCAACCGGCGAGTCGACAGGCACGGCGGGCTTGTCCACGCTCAGCAGCTCACGCAGGGAGCGACCCGCGTAATGCTCCCGAAGTATTCTATCCATGACTGCCATCTGCGGTTCCGTTAACCGATCGAGCAGTGCGATGAGGCGATGCTCCACCTGACCACTGCTGGCAACCACTACCAGCAATACCTTGTCCGGTGCAGGCTGAGAGAGCAAGATGTGATGGATCGACACCATGTCGGTCTCGGGCGCAGTGGCTACGGAAGCGTATCGTGTCGACTCGGCGAGCAGTCGGCAGGTAGTCTCCAGAAGGCGCTCCAGTTCGCCCGCTTCCGGGTTGGCAGGCGAGAACAGACTGACTTGCTGGGGAGGCAGCAGCGAGTCTGCCCGAACGGGTTTCACCAGATGGTCCACATAGTAGCGGTAGCCCAGGTCGGAAGGGACACGCCCAGCCGAGACGTGCGGCTGACGCAGGTATCCCATCTCCGCCATTTCCGCCATCTCGTTGCGAACGGTAGCCGAGCTGACGCGCAGGTGGTAACGTTCCACCACCGTCTCCGAGCCGACCGGCTCGGCGGTCGCCACATAGTCCTGAACTACCGCCTGCAGGATGAAAGCTTTGCGTGCATCTAAGGTGCGCATCTCCGTTCGCTCCCCAGTATCTGAATATAGCCTTACAAAGGGTATTTTGTCAAGTTTGCCACTGGGCGTTCAGGGTATTCCCTAAACAGCCTGCATGACCCGAGAGGAAAGGGGAGTGTGCGCCTCTCCTCGCGTCGGGGAGAGGTTGGGCTACTGGTTGAGGAAGTGCAGAGAGGGGCGATTCGGGACAAGGGCGCCCCTCTTCCGCCATGGCGGAAGAGGGGCACAAGGCATTGGGGAACTATTCGTTGACCGTGATCTTCGTGGTGGCAACGAAAGGCTTCTTCAGCCCGAACACATCGGTGACGGTGAGAGTCACCGTGTAGACGCCCGGCTTGCGGTAGCGCGTGGTCGCCACCTGACCCACCGCATCTTCCTGAATACCGTCACTGGCGTCGAAGTCCCACGAGTACTTCAGCGGAGTGATGCCTGCGCTGGCTCGTGCTTCCAGTCGCACCAGGTCGTTGGCGGCAACGATCTGCTCCTCGCCCGCATCGCCGGTAATCGGGGTGGGGTCGGTCGCCACACGAATCTCGCCCACATAGAAAACGCCGTATGCATCCCCGAACACACGAATCTCGCGAATGCGTGCGTCAGCAGGCAGACCCTTGAACGCGCCCAGCGCAATACCGATGGGGAACCAGCCTTCCTGATCGGTCAGCGGCGGGTCGAAAGGAGCCACTGCCTCGTACTGCTTGCCACCATCGGTGACCACAACCACCCGCATCTGCTTCATGACGCGCGTGGTGGTGGTCGGCGCCACGTAGCCGCCCCGATAGCCGTAGCCGTAACCGCCGTAGCCAGGCATGCCGGGAATACCACCAGTCACGCCTCCGGTGCGTCGTCCGGCACCTGTGCCTGGCGCGCCGGGCACGCCGCCGACCCCAGGAGCACCCATGCCAGGAACTCCAGGTGGAGGACCCGTCATGCCACCCAGCATTCCACCAGCTCGTCCTGCGCCTGCAGCGCCGCCCACTCTACCCGTGCCGGTGCGCGGTCCAGCCAGACCTCCCATCGTGGGACCGCCCATGCGGGGCGCACCGGGCATGCCTGGCACGCCGGGCATCCCGGGCACGCCGGGCATTCCGTAACCTCTGCCATACCCCCCTGAGTACAGACTGCCGGTGCCACCCGGCAGGCGCACCTGAAAAACCAGGTAGGCAGCTGGGTTACCGGCAAAGTTGCCCACACTGACCGGTTGTTGCAGGGCGATACGTCCACCCTGATAGAAGCTCTGGGTGACGACCTGCAGGGACGTGCTGCCGATATATACTGCCTCACCGGTCTCGCGCACTTCGCCGCTGCCCCATCCGCTGAGCACCAGTCCGGCATCGGCTGGGCGGTCGCCTTTGAAGATGACCAGCTCCTGCTGGGCAGATGCGGCAATACAACCTGCGACCAATGCCGTCGCCAGCATCACCGGGATACTCTTACGCAACCCTCTCGCTGTTTGCACTTCGGTTCACCTCGTTTCCGTTGAGTGCTGTTACTCGGGTAGCAACCCCGTTTCCAAGCGCAGCGCCACGCCCTCGCCATCAGGAAACGCCTGAAAGCGCTCGATCTGGCGGGCGTGCCCCGTGTCTGCATCGATCTGCACCGAAACACCGCACACGACGGGACGCCCGCGAGCCGGCTCGAACCGCTGCGGCAACTGCGACCGAAACCGGTCGATCACCTGCTCTGCCTGCATCCCGATCACCGAATCGAGCGGACCACACATGCCCACATCGGTGATGTATGCGGTACCGGCGGGCAGAATCCGTGCGTCCGCCGTCTGCACATGCGTATGTGTGCCGACAACCGCACTGCATCGCCCGTCCACATACCAGCCAAACGCCTGCGCCTCCGAAGTGGCTTCGGCGTGAAAGTCCACCAGAACCAGTGGAGTGCCCGGTCGGGCTTCTTCCAGTATAGCATCTATCGCGCGGAAGGGGCAATCCACCAGATCCATGAACACCCTGCCCGACAGATTCACCACGGCAATCCGGTGCGCTCTGACCGGATAGAACGCCCACCCGCGCCCAGGCGCGCCCGGCGGATAGTTGGCGGGGCGCAGGATACGCGCCTCCGAGTCCAGATAAGTATAGACCTTTTTCTCCTTCCAGGCGTGGTTGCCCGTTGTCAGCACATCGATTCCGCCGTCCAGCAACTGCGCCGCGATTTCGGGGGTGACGCCGATGCCTCCAGCAGCGTTTTCCCCGTTGGCGATAACGATGTCGGGCGCGAACTTTTTGCGCAGGAACGACAGGCAGTTCTGCACCGCCTGCCGCCCCGGTTTGCCCACGATATCGCCCAGAAACAGAACCCGAACGACCTCACTCATCGAGCGTACTCCACGGCACGCGTCTCGCGAATGACAGTCACCTTAATCTGCCCCGGATACTCCATCTCCTGCTCGATCTTGTTCGCGATTTCGCGCGCCAGCTGCATCGCCGCGAGGTCGTCGATCTGCTCGGGCTTCACGATGAGCCGTACCTCGCGCCCCGCCTGAACGGCAAACGCCTTCTCCACACCCGGGAAGGAGTCGGCGATCTTCTCCAGGTTCTGCACGCGCTTGACGTAGTTTTCCAGCATCTCGCGGCGTGCGCCGGGTCGTGCTGCCGACAATGCGTCGCCAATAGCCACCAGCAACGCCTCGATGCTTGCGGGTTCCACGTCGTAATGGTGTGCTCCCGCTGCGTTGACCACCTCCTCTGGCTCCCCATAGCGACGCAGAATCTCCATGGTCAACAGCGCGTGAGGACCTTCCTGTTCGTGGTCCGCCACCTTGCCGATATCGTGCAGCAATCCCGCACGCTTTGCCAGCGCCACATTCACGCCCAGCTCGCTGGCGAGCACCCCGCACAGGTGGGCAACTTCCACGCTGTGCGCCAGCGCGTTTTGCCCGTAGCTGGTGCGATAGCGCATCTTTCCCAGCATTTTGACGAGCTCAGGTGCCAATCCGGTTACACCGGTCTCCAGCACCGCCCGCTCGCCGGCCTCCCAGATACGCCGGTCCACCTCCTCGCGCGCCTTGTCCACCACCTCTTCGATACGCGCGGGATGGATGCGCCCATCAGCGATGAGGTTCGTCAGCGCGATACGGGCGACTTCGCGGCGAATCGGGTCGAAGCAGGACAGCACCACCGCTTCCGGCGTGTCGTCGATAATGAGGTCCACACCGGTAGCGATTTCGAAGGCACGGATGTTGCGCCCTTCGCGTCCGATGATACGCCCTTTCATTTCATCGCTAGGCAGGGGTACCACCGAAACGGTGGTCTCGGTGACCTGGTCTACCGCGCATCGCTGCATCGCGTCGACCAGAATCTCGCGGGCGCGCCGTTCCCCTTCGCGGCGGGCTTCCTCTTCGATCTCCCTTACCAGATGCGCGCCTTCCTGCCGCGCGGTCTCCTCGATATTGCGCAGGAATATCTGCCTTGCCTCTTCCGGCGTCAAGCCGGAGATTCGTTGCAGCTCCTGTCTCTGCTGTTCCACCAGCGCTTCGGCTTCTCGCCGCAAGGCGTCGATCTCTGCCTCTTTGCCAGCCAGTTGCCGTTCCTTGCGTTCTACCCCTTCCAGACGCCGGTCAAGGGTCTCTTCCTTATGAGCCAGCCTTCGCTCAAGCCTCTGGATCTCCGCGCGTTTTTCGCGGTTCTCCCGTTCCGCCTCGGCGCGGATGCGATAGGCTTCCTCTCTCGCCTCCAGCGCAGCTTGTTTCTTGAGTGCGTCTATCTGCTTGAGTGTCTCTTCACGCTCCTGCTGCAATTGAGCGGTACGCGCTTTGAGTTCGTTTTCCTTCGGTAGTATCAGCGTTCGCCATAGGATAAATGTGGCGGCTGCTGCCACCACCAGTCCAGTTGCTGTGCCGATGAACAGATCCATAACCTTCTCTCACCTCCAGACTCGCGGACGAGCCCAGAGGACGAGCGAAGGGCTTCGGAAAAGGTCACCTTGATACCGTTTCGTACTCGTTAATTACTCGACTGCGCCCGCGATTTCCTCTACCGGCTCAGCCGCTGCTATGGTCGTAGCGCCACCGCAGCGGATTCGTGCCTCGATCTCCTCTGCCAGCTCGGGGTGCTCCTCGAGGAAGTTGCGGGCGTTTTCACGCCCCTGCCCCAGGCGGATGTCGCCATAGGTGAACCAGGTGCCCGACTTGGTGATGAACCCACTCTCCACACCCAGGTCCAGAATGCCTCCCGTGCGCGAGATGCCCTTGCCGAAGATGATGTCAAACTCCGCCTGCTTGAAGGGAGGCGCGACCTTGTTTTTCACCACCTTCACTCGTGTGCGTGCGCCGATGACCTCCGTGCCCTGCTTGATGGTGTCCACCCGCCGCACCTCCAAACGCACGCTCGCCCAGAACTTGAGAGCGCGTCCACCCGGGGTGGTCTCGGGGTTGCCGTAAGCAATGCCGATCTTCTCGCGCAGCTGGTTGATGAATATCGCTGCGGTGCCCGTCTTGGACACCGAGCCGCCGATCTTGCGCAGCGCCTGGCTCATCAGTCTCGCCTGCATGCCCACATGCGCATCGCCCATTTCACCCTCGACCTCGGCACGAGGCACCAGCGCCGCCACCGAGTCCAGCACCACTACATCGATGGCTCCTGTGCGAATGAGCGCATCCATAATCTCCAGCGCTTCTTCGCCCGTGCCCGGCTGAGAAACATACAGCTGGTCGACCTGCACGCCGATGGCGCGGGCGTACTCGGGGTCGAGAGCGTGCTCCGCGTCCACAAAGGCGCAGATACCTCCGCCCTTCTGTGCCTCGGCGATAATCTGCAGGGCGAGGGTGGTCTTACCCGATGATTCCGTACCGTAGATTTCGGTGATTCGTCCACGCGGCACCCCACCCACGCCGATTGCCATATCCAGCGCAATCGAGCCGGTGGGAATGGCTTCCACCTGCATCTTGGCGGCATCGCCCAACCGCATCACCGAGCCCTTGCCAAACTGCTTCTCTATCTGTGTCAGCGCCTGCTCGAGAACCTTTTGCTTCTGTACGCTTTCCACGCGCATTCGCTCCTTTAGCAGAATATTGTATACCCAAAAGATTATAGCCTACCGTGTCTGGTATGTAAAGCTGCGGTTCTTTGTTTTCGACAAACATGGAGTTTTCCCTGCAGAAGGGCAGGACAAGAGGCGAAAAGGGGATTGCTTCCCCTCCTGAAGCAATCCCCCGGCTTCGAAGCAGACTACTCGCCCTGCGGTTGGGTTGCGGCGGCGGGGGCGCCGCCTGCAGGCGCCGAAGCGCCCGGACTGGTTGCCGCAGCACCCGCAGGAGCCTTCTCAGCAACCTCCGCTTTCTGCTTCTGGCATCCAGACAGCACCACGGCTCCCAGGGCAACCACCAGCAGGATCAGGTTAGACCATCTCTTCATCTTCATGCCTCACATCACTCGATAGTTGGGCGGTGCCACCAGGCTGGGCAACAGCCGGTAGTGGAACAGAAGTCGGGCACCCAGAGGCTGGTGGGGATACCATTGGCATCCACCGCTGCCCACGGCGAGCTGTCGCTGGGGTTGCGCACCCACTTCACGTGACCATCGGCGTAGGCGTAGTTGCTGCCTTCCGCGTGCACACGGTGCGTCGCCTCAAATACGGTGGTCCACCAGATCTGGGTAGTACACTCGTTGCCCGTCTCACTGTAGCGGTAGAGCGCCCCGCTGGGCGGAGGGAATCCTGCCTTGGTATGGGGCAGAGGACTGACTGTCGCAAAGCCGAATATGGTCTGCTTACCCAGTCCCTCCCAGAAGGTGATGAGTTTGGCGGGCGACGGGGTGCCTGCGATGGGCCACGCCTGCAGGTAGCCGTTCAGGGTGAAGGCTGCCGTGAAGCGCATGGGGTTCGTTGCCGGGTCGATGTTGAAGATGTTGCGCTCCTGAGCGGAGGGACAGGTGTACACCTGCCAATTCTTGATGTACGGCACGATCGAGTTGGACCAGAACCCCTGTCGTCTGGCATAGCCCACCGGGCTGGAAGCCGTGCGATCCCACGGCGTGGTGAAAAACGCACGCACGTTATCAGGTGCGGTGAGAGGGAATGTCTCGTCGTAGTCCTGCGTGTACATGAGCAGTGCTGTGTTCATGTTCTTCACGTTGGACAGACAGCTGCTCTG
>OGCI01002068.1_pt1 | contig 14488 bp, 8 predicted proteins | sample 1570021 | NCBI WGS metagenome assembly OGCI01 (sample SAMN06264664, study PRJEB24512) | hot springs metagenome | isolation source: Hot spring water | place: South Africa: Tshipise | collected 2015-06-21 | reverse complement strand
GTATTTGAAGATATTGAAAACGAAATGATAAACCGTAAAGGAATGATAGATAATGGTTTCTATGCATCTTCTTTCAGAGCATCAGCTTATAATCTACTCAATGATGCAAACTGTACTATTCTTCTAAACGCAAGAATAAATGAAGTGAAAAGAATCGGAAATAAAATTAACTCTGTAATAGTTGTTACGGATGATACTCAAGTTGAAATTAACGCAGAAGTTTTTATTGATACAACAGGAGATGCTCAATTAGTTTATCTCGGTGGATTCCCTTATCAGAAAGGTGATGAAAAAACAGGCAAACTTCAGGCACTGACTCTCTTTTTCAGAATGGCTGGAATTGATGTTAAAATAGTTACTGATTACGCTATAAAAAACAAAGAAGATTTTTTCGACTGGATGGATTATAATTTTAACTTTGATAAAATAATTTCAATTGCAGGATTTTTCTCATTCGTCAAGAGAGCTATTTCAGAAAAAAGATTAAAAGAAGAAATTGAATATATTTTTTTCACAACTCTACCTGAATCAGGAGAAGGTTCATTCAACACATCTAACATTTTAGGAGTTGATGGCTCAACTTCGGAAGAGTTAACCAAAGCTGAGCTGATTGGTAGAAAACAAGTTGCTCAAGTTGTTGACTTACTACAAAATGAAATTCCAGGATTTTCAAATTCAATATTACTCGAAACAGCAGTGCAAGTTGGAGTAAGAGAAACAAGGAGAGCCATTGGGGATTATATCGTTACAGGTGATGATATTAAACAAGCAAGAAAGTTTGATGATGCAATTGCAAGAGCTTGTTACGGAATTGATATTCACGGTCAGAAAGGTGAAGAAAGTAGAATGGAGCATCTTCAAGAAGGAGAATACTATGAAGTTCCTATGAGGGCACTCATTGTTTCTGAATCGGAAAATTTACTTGCAGCCGGAAGATGTATCTCATCAACTCGTGAAGGACATAGCGCATTACGAATTCAACCAACATCAGCTGCAACAGGAGAAGCTTGCGGAGCTTTAGCCGCACTGTCAGTAAAGAATAATAAACTATTAAGAGAAATTAATTTCAAAGAAGTGCAAAAAGAAATTACGTATAACTTAACCCAAAAAATTTTATGAATATAATTTTCGGAACAGATGGTTGGCGCGGCATACTCTATAAAGAGATAAATGAATCAACAGTTTCTTTGGTTGCACAGGCTTTTTCAGATTACGTAAATCAAAAAAGCAGTAATAAAAATGTAGCTATCGGATTCGATGGAAGAAGAAACTCAGAATTGTTTGCGACTATTTTTTCTGAAATTTTGTCGGGAAATGATATAAATGTTTTTTTATCAGACAGAATTATTCCTACTCCAGTTTTATCATTCACTGTAAAAGATAAAAATTGTTTCGCAGGAGTTATGATTACAGCTTCACATAATCCTGCAGAGTATAATGGAGTGAAATTTAAATCCAGTTACGGTGGTCCTTTCCTAACTGAAGAAACGAAAGAAGTTGAAAAACTGATTGGTCAAAATCCTATTAGAAAAAACAAAGCGAATATTTCTAAGGAAAATTTTTTACTGAAATATACAGAACATCTTGAGTCAATGGTTGATTTTGATTTAATCAGAAGATCAAGATTAAACGTTTGTGTTGATTCGATGGGAGGCGCAGGCTCTGATTTTCTCGAACGGATTTTAATCAGCCACCATATTCTTGCTAAATCTATTTACTCATTACCTGATGAAAATTTTTATGGAAGATATGCTGAGCCGATTGAAAAAAATCTTAATCCATTAAAAGAAGAATTGATTTCAAAAAGTTATTCAATTGGATTAGCGACTGATGGCGACGCTGACAGATGTGGTGTAATGATTGAAAACGGAGAATGGTTAAGTGCTCAGGAAACAATTATATTCCTTGCTGATTTTGTAGTCAATCAAAAAAATTTAGTTGGAGATATTGTAAAAACTTCTTCTGTTACTGATAAGTTAAAATTTTTATTTCAATCCAATGAAAGAAACGTAATTGATGTTCAGGTGGGATTTAAATACATCACAGAAGTAATGATTAATCAAAAAGTGGCTTTCGGCTGTGAAGAAAGCGGAGGATTTGGATTCGGAATTCATATTCCTGAACGTGATGGAATTCTCTCATCACTTTTTATGATAGAGTACTTAGCAAATTCGGGTTTCAATAAGCTCTCTGAATTAGTAAAAATTAAAAGAGAAAAATTTGGAGAGATTTTCTACGACAGAATCGATTTGAATTATGATGGTGATGACAGAATTGAAATATTAGAAAAAATTTTTAATCAGAATTTAGATTCAATCAATCAGTTTAAAGTTGAAAATGTTCAAACTTTTTTAAGTAGTCGTGAAATAATAAATGGAATTAAATACAAACTTTCAGGAGATAGCAGATGGCTACTTCTTCGCTCTTCAGAGACAGAGCCGATAATAAGAATCTATGCTGAAGGTGAATCGTCTGATGAAGTTAATGAGCTTTTAAATACAGGTAAAAAAATAATTTTTCAGAAATAAATAGTGTTATAAAAATGAGTAAAAAATTTATAAGTAAAAACGAAGCAAAAAAATTAATCGCAGATTTATCTGATGAATTTGTCGTGATAAATAATCCACTTTACATTTATCCAGATTATGAAATATATCCTTTGGCTAAAAAAGTATTAAAACCCGTAAAGCATCTCTCTGCTGCTGTCATGGATATGGACGGAACGACAACAACTACAGAGCTTTTATGCATTCATTCACTTGAATTTATGATTAGAACATTTTCGAATAGAATTAGCAAATCATCGTGGAGAGGATTGGATGAAAAATCTGATTATCCAAACATCATTGGAAACAGTACTACCAAACATGTTGAGTATCTTATAAAAAAATATCAAAAGTATTTCAGAAAGACTGATGTAATTGAAGCATTTTTATTTGCTGCTTTCTGGACTTTATTTTTCGGAAAAGATGCTCAGCGTAAGCAGGAAGTAAGTGCAAATCTCAAACAGTTTAATATCATAAATCTAACAGGAGACTCCTATCTCATAAAATTCAAACAGAATCTATTTTTAGATGAAGAGGACAAAGCACAAATAAGGAAGTATTTGTATGACAAGTTTAACAAAAATTTCTCCTCATTCACTTTTAATGACTATATCAGATTGGGAATAGATGTTTATTATCAACGTTATCACGAAATTCTTGAAAGGATAAAAATTGGTGAAGGTCGTTTTGTAGCTGATGAATTATTCGGTGATCCGAATAAGCATTTAATTGAAGCAATGCCAGGAATGTCAGTTTTTTTACCTTTAATTAAAGGTTTAATTACAGAACAGAAAGATTTATTCTTCAATTTCCTTTTTGAGAATTATCAAAACAAAGAGAAAGAAAATTTTACTTTAAGACAAATTGAAAAGACAAGAAATAAATTTTTTGATTTGTGTGATTATTTCTCAAATTCTCCTATGAAAACGGCTATCGTAACTTCATCAATTTTTTACGAAGCAGATATTGTTTTGAGGGAAGTATTTAAAGTCATTTACTCAGAGTTAAATCATTTACTATCGGACTCTGATTTTAAGACAAGAATACTTAGTTACTTCAAAGACTATAATTCATATTATGATTCAGTGATTTCTGCAAGTGACTCAAGTGAAATAAGACTGAAACCTCACAGGGATTTATACAGCATTGCTCTTTACAAATTAAATATACCGAAAGAGAAGTTTTCTGAAGTTATTGGATTTGAAGATAGCGAAAGCGGAACAATAGCAATCAGAGCCGCGGGAATTGGTTTATGCATTGCTGTTCCTTTTGCTCAAACAAGCGGACATAATTTTAAGGCAGCGACATACATTTGTAAAAAAGGAATTCCTGAAGTTTTACTAAAGCATAATTTATTTTTCAAATAAACTCAAAGAAAAGATGAAAAACTATAAAGACAAAATATTTCATGTAATTTCGAATACACATTGGGATAGAGAGTGGAGATTTCCATTCCAGAGAAACCGACAGATGCTCGTTGATATGATTGATGAAGTGCTTGATATTCTTCAATCAGAAAAAGATTATCGTGCATTCCATCTTGATAGTCAATCAATTGTGATTAAGGATTATCTTGAGATTAAACCTCATAAAGCAGAGTTAATTAAAAAACTTGTTGAAGAAAAAAGATTGTTCATCGGACCCTGGTATGTTTTGCCGGAACAATTTCAGGTTGGCGGAGAAAATCTTCTGAGAAATTTATTGATTGGTCATAAAACGAGTAAAAAGTTTGGCAGAGTTTCAAAAATTGGTTACTCACCTTTTTCATGGGGACAGATTTCTCAACTGCCTCAGATTTACAAGGAATTCGGTATTAACCTAATTATGTTTTATCGTGGTATAAACTCTATCGATTCCCCGAAAGCAGAATTTCTTTGGATAGGTGCAGATGGAACTGAAGCTGTCTCTTCAAGATTTTCAACAATGCCAAGATATAATTTTTACTTTTATATCTATCGTCCTGTAATTCATAATGAATTCCCTTTTGATATTGAATACAAGTGGTCAAAAGGTGGTCAGGCTTTTCATTTTGCCGATAAATCTTTAGTTGACGAAGATTATTTTATAATTGATCCTCTCGATGGTTACTATCCTGAAAATATCAAACAGCAAGTCGAAAAAATAATTGAGGATCAAGCTGAAGATTTTACAACTCCTCACGTCATTTGGATGGAGGGACACGATTCAAGTGGACCGAATATCAAAACCGTAAGAATTATTAAAGACATAAAAAAATTATTCCCTGATTTGAATCTAATCCATTCAACTTTAGAAGATTATGCTGAAAGTCTGATGAACAGCATTGATATCAATTCTTTGAAAAAAGTTTATGGTGAACGAAGAAGTTCACAATATGATAAACGAAGTGGAAATATGTATGGTTACACAACTTCTGCAAGAATGTATCTGAAACAAAAAAACTTTGACGCTGAAAGATGGATTCAATTTTATGCGGAACCTTTTAATGTATTCTCATCTTTAATTGGTCGAGATATAAACGATGCTTATCCAGAACTTGCATGGGAATTAATTGTTCAAAACTCTGCACACGATTCAATCGGTGGATGTAGTCTCGATGAAATTCACGAGGATATGATGGCTCGCTATAAACAGTCAATCGAAATTTCTAAGGGAATTTTTGAAAGAGCTGTTAAGCACATTTGCGGGGATATCGGTTTAAGTTCAAGTTCAAGTTCAGGTTCAAGTTTAAGTTCAAGTGAGGTTTTTTTAGTAGCGTTTAATCCAAATCAATATGTGAGAGATGAAATTGTTGAATGCTTTATTGATATTCCTAGAGAATTAAATAAAGATAGCATCATTGTTTTTGACAATAATGAAAATCAAGTTGATTATCAATTTAAATCCGTTGAAGCTGTTCAACCCGTTCTTGAACAAATGATAGACCGTCCGATGTATTTTGATATGATGAGATATAACATTTATCTGCACTTAAAAAATTTAAAACCTTTCGGTTATAAATCTTTCAAAGTCATTCCAACTGAAAGTAAATCAAATTTGAAAACTGATAAACTGATTTATAAAAGTGGAGAAAAAATCTATCTCGAAAATGAGTACCTAAAAATCAAAGTAAATGCAAACGGAACTTTTGATCTTACTGATAAACTCAACAAGAAAGAATTTAAACAGCTCGGTTATTTTTATGATGAAGGAGAAGCTGGACACGCGTGGACAAACATTCCTACAAAACCATTTATTACAACTTTGAATTCAAAACCGAAAATAAAAATTCAGGAAACTGGCTCTTTATTTTCTTCAGTGATGATCAGTCACTCATTAAAAATTCCTGCAAATCTTAAAGAAAGAAAAAGTAAGAATCCCAAACTGTCAACTATAAAAATTGATATGACTATATCTTTGACTAAAGTTTCAAAATCAGTTGAGCTGAAAGTTGACGTTGATAATTTAGCAGAAAGCCACCGACTACGAATCATGTTCCCGACAAATCTGAATGCAACTCATCACTACGGTGAAGGTCAGTTTGACGTTGTTAAAAGAGAAATAAAGAGGATTGATGCAAAAAATTGGATTGAGCAGCCGATGTATGACTATCCTCTTCATCATTTCGTAGATGTTTCTGATGATAAAAATGGAGTTGCCATAATTGTAGATGGATTGAAAGAATACGAGGTTAAAGATGATAAAAAAAGAACAATTGCTATAACATTTTTCAGAGCATTCGAATATATTATTTATCCGAGCTCGAAGCAGGATTATACTTTTCAAAAAGGTAGCCAATGTCTTGGAAAATCAAGCTATAGATTAGCAGTTTATCCGCATATTGGAAATTGGGAAGAAGGAAGAGTTTATCAGGAGGCATTAAACTTTAATAATCCAATCAAAATTGCAGAAGTTGGCTCATCGAATGGAAACTTACCGAATGAGTTATCATTTATAAAAATTCATAATGAGAATCTTATTTTTTCTGCATTGAAAAAACCTGAAGATGAAAGCGGTTCTGTAATCTTGAGAGTTTATAATCCAACTGAAAATATAATCAATACTCAAATTGAATTTTTTATCAAACCAAAAAAAGTTGAGCGAGTAACTCTCGAAGAAATCTTCATTGAAGAGTTGCCAATTAAGGAAAATAAATTTGATGTTACCATTGAAATAAAAAAAATCGCAACATATAAACTTTACTTTAACTAAAAATTTTTATAAAAGCAGAGGAAGAAATGTTTAAGAATAAATACGGTTATTTTTCAAAAGATGAGAGAGAGTTTATAATTACTAATCCTCAGACACCACGTCCGTGGTTCAACTATATGTGGAATGAAAACTACGCCGGGATGATTTCGCATACCGGTGGTGGTTTTAGTTTTATGGAAACTCCGCGTGACAACAGACTAACAAGAATGCGATATAACTGCCTGCCTTGGGACAGACCAGGTAGATATGTTATTATTAAAGACGCTGACTCAGGGAAATACTGGTCGTTAAGTTGGGCTCCAACTCACGATAAAAAATATGACTTTTATGAATGTCATCATGGACAAGGTTACACAACAATCATTACAGAAAAAAATAAAATTCGTGGAGAGATAACTTATTTTGTTCCGACAGATCTAAACGGCGAAATCTGGAAAGTAAAGCTTACTAATCTCTCAAATAAAAAAAGAAACATCGAAGTTTATTCTTTTACTGAATTGTTAATGGGCAATGCTCTGAACGATATTATCAATCAGCCTAATGATAAGCATTTCACAGATATTCATTTCAACAAAAAACATCAGACACTTGTTTGCACAAGAAGATATTGGGTGCTAAACAAAAAAGTAACTGTGGCTCAACCGAATATTGACTGGCGATATAATCTTCTTTTTACATCAACACTTCCGGTAAGTGGATTTGATGGAAGTCTCGATAAATTTATCGGCAGATGGCGTTCGGAAGCTAATCCAATTGCAATTGAAACCGGCAAGATGGGAAATACAGAAATAACCGCAGGTGATCCAGTTGCTGCTATTCAATCAAAAATTACCTTAGAGAAAAAATCTGAAATTGAATTTGCAACCTTGATGATTGTTGTAAGTAAAGATGTTAAAAATCCATTCAAAGAAATTCAAATTGATGAGTTGAAAAAGATAAAAACTATAAAAGATAAGTTTGAAGATGTTAAACTTTACTGGAATGATTATTTGAGTAATGTTAAAGTTTCATCTCCTGACAAAAAATTTAATCTAATGTTGAATGTCTGGAATCAATACCAAGCAGCAGTTACATTCGATATGGCGAGAAATTCAGGATATTATCACGGTGGATTGCTTTTTGGAACCGGAATGCGTGATCAGTTTCAGGATATTCTCGGAATGGTAATCGCTCATCCAGAAAGAGTTAGAAAAAGGTTATTGAATGCATTAAGGTTTCAATTCAAAGATGGTTCGACACTTCACAACTTTTTCAAAATAACAGAGTGGGGTGAAAAAACAAATCATTCAGATACTCCGCTTTGGATACCATTTGGAATTGTTGAATACCTCAATGAAACTGCTGACTTTTCTATTCTTGATGAAGTAGTAAAATTTTATGATGAAGGCGAAGCCACAGTTTATGATCACACAATTCGTGCTGTTGATTTCGCAATTTCATCTTGCACTGAAAGAGGTTTGCCCAAAATTATGAACGGCGATTGGAATGATACACTCGATCATATCGGACCAAAAGGTAAAGGTGAAACTGTTTGGGGTGCATTCTTTCTTGCATACATAATTAAAAAATCATTTGAGCTGCTTGAGTATAAACAAGATTATGAAACTCTTGAACGATGGAAAAATAAATATGAACAACTTCGAAACGTAATAAACGAAACCTGTTGGGACGGCAAATGGTATCTGAGAGCATTCAGAGATGATGGAAGTGAAGTCGGCTCAGAAAAACATAAGCAAGGAAAGATTTTTATAAACTCTCAATCTTGGTCTATTATCTCTGAAATTGCTCCGAAAGAGTATGCGGATTCTGCTATGAAATTCGGCAAGAAATTTCTCAGCACTCCTTACGGAATGCAAATAGTCTGGCCAGCATATAGAGAGATTGAAGACAACACCGGATTGATTAGTCGCTGTGTTCCCGGCAAAAAAGAAAACGGAGCAGTTTTCAATCACGCTTCAAGTTGGTTTGTTCTTGCTTCTTTACTTAATGATGATATTGACTTTGCATTCGAAACTTATTCTAAAATGATTCCATTGAACTCTTCAAGGAACATTGATAGATACGAAGTTGAACCTTATGTTTATGCTGAATATGTTACAAGTCCTGAGCACGAAACCGAAAATCAGGCAAGTCATAGCTGGCTTACAGGAACCGCAGTTTGGATGTATAGAATTGGTTTAGACTATATTCTTGGATTTCAAACATCATTAAAGGGTTTGACAATCAATCCAAGAATTCCGAAAACTTGGAAATCATTTAAGGCTGAAAGAAATTTCAGAGGGAAAAGATTTATTCTCTCAGTTGATAATCCTAAGAAAAAAAATTCGGGAATAAAATCAATTAGAATAAATGGAAAAGAAGTAGAATCTAATTTTATAAATCCTGATGATTATCCGGAAAAGGAGATAAAAATTGAAGTAGTTTTAAGTTAATCAGTGAAAATCCGTCTAATCAGTGTTATCCGTGTTCTATTCTGATTTATTTGGAAATCTATTGCGGTTTGAAAAGTATTAAAGTGATAACTAATAAAAGGTCTTAAGATGAAAAAAATATTTACACTTATAGTTTTATCAATAACAATTTCATTTTCTCAATCCATAACGTGGACAGAGATTACATCAAACTACACAATGCCAGCAGGTGTAAAAATTTTTCAGGGAGACCGAGCAACACCAAAGCTGAAAATATTTTATATTGAAGTTGATATGAACAATCCTAATCTAGTCATCCATCCTTACATATCAAGCACAAATAGAAACGTGCGTGATTTTGTAACTTCAGTAGGAGCATATGCTGGTGTTAATGGAGGATTTTTTGGAGGTACGAACTCATTCTCGGCAGTGGTCTATCCGAATGAAGTTAAAGCGCAGAATGTAGCCTCAGTAACAAGATTCAGTCAATCTTTTCCTGTCATAAGAAGTTTCTTTGGGATGAAGATGAACAGAACATTCAGTGTTGATTGGATTTATCATTTTGGTAGCAATGTGAGTGATATTTATAAATTCTCAGCACCGATGCCTTACACAAATAATCAACAAACTCCTCTTCCACCACCACAACAATCCGCAGGAACAGTTTATCAAAATCTTTTAGTTGGAATCGGTGGTGCACCAACCTTAGTTAAAAACGGTCAAGTTAATATTACTTACGATCAAGAAATAATGTGGGGAAGTGGTGTGGGTTATGATAATCGTGACCCGAGAACTGCAGTTGGATACACTGCAGATAACCGCGTGATTATGATTGTTGCAGACGGGAGACAAGTTAACAGCGAAGGAGTTGGTTTACCAGAGCTTGCTCAAATTATGATTAACCTTGGATGCATTGAAGCAATGAATCTTGACGGTGGTGGTTCGTCTCAGATGGCAGTGAAAAATCAATATGTTAATAATCCATCTGAATTAAGAGCAGTTCCTACAATTTTAACTGTTACGCACAAGGATTCAATGAAGTTGCCTCCTATGATTTACTTTGAAAAAATTATTGACACAGGAGATCCTGAATGTACTTTAGTTGGACCCGGTTGGTTTGCATCTGCTAATCCAGGATTTTGGGGCACAACTCCTGCACAACTCAATCCAGTTGGAAATGGCAGCAGTTATGCTGAATTTAGACCAAGAATTTTTACAGAAGCAATTTATGAAGTTTACGGTTGGTGGGTATCTTCATCCAATCGTTGTCAGGATACTCCATTCATTATCAAGCACAAAAATGGCACCGATACTGTGCGAGTAAATCAAGTTCAAAATGGTTCAACCTGGAGACTCATTGGTAGTTATACTTTTTCAAACGATACATCTCAGAAAGTAATTATTTCAAATGCAGGAACACCGGGGACATCTGCTACTTACGTTGTTGCAGATGCAATCAGATTGATCTCATATAATCCTGCAACCACGATAAACGAAAGTAACTTAAAGAAATCTTTAGATTTTGAACTTCATCAGAATTATCCTAACCCATTCAACTCAAGCACGGTAATCAGTTGGCGTTCTTCGATAGACAGTTGGCAAACTTTAAAGATCTACGATTTACTTGGAAGAGAAATTGCCACTCTCGTTAATGATTTTAAACCAGCAGGAAAGTATGAAATAAAATTCGACGCTCAAAATTTGCACAGTGGTATTTACTTCTATAAAATTACTTCTGGTATTTATTCTTATACAAAAAAAATGATTCTGTTGAGGTGATTTATTTCATAAAGATTATAAAATTGGAGTTTTGAATTTTTGTATTAAAGTTTAAGAATTATTTTTGATTAATATCAAAGTATTTTTATTAAATGATTGAGATATTTCAAATAAAGAGAAAAAAAGAAAATGAAAAGAACAAGTTTAGACAATAGAGAAATGATAAAATTGGGTGATTGTGAAATACCCGAGTATATTCCAAAAAAAATACCTATATATGAAAAGAAATACTTTAAAGAGACCGTAAAATTAATTTCTTTCTTATTACTTGTTGGCGGTTTAGTATTGATTTTCGAAGCAATCACAAAAATTTAATTTTATCGTAGAGTGGAAGGAAGAAAATCATGAAGAAATTATTCATCTTTTTTTTGCCATTATCAACACTGTGTTCTCACAGTATAGATTAGTTACTGAAACAAATCAAATCGAAAGCCTACCATATGAAACAAAGTACAAAATCTACGACGGGTTACTAATTAAAGAAGTTATTCAAAGAAATAGAGATTTTATTGAAGGAAAGACAAAAAGTGAAAATTTGAAGTTGACTGTTGCACTTTATTTCTCCTCTTATCCTAAAGATGATGAAATAGAACAATTAAAATCATTAGAAGTTAAACTATACACTACAACTTGGACTCCTCCACTTCCGAATCATCCATTAGGTTTTATGCTCGCAGATATCTACACAAACAAGTTCATTGAATTATTGTTCGTTGATGCTGTTAAACGAGTAGCCAACACGAATGAACAATTTTATCCAAACAATAATCGAGCTGCTTCTAAAATAAGAGCTAATCTGATTTGGTCACAGGGATATACTGGATCTGGAGTTAAAGTTGCTGTGCTTGACAGTGGACTTGATAGTTTTTATGAAGGTAGTGATTTACCTTCCGGTTATGACAGAAGAGATTACAGTTACTATCCTACTTCAATTGATAATAATGTTGAAAATACTGTCTCTGGTCACGCAACTCATGTTACCGGATCTGTATTAGGCAGGGGAAATCTTTCAAGCAGCCATAGTTCATCAAACGGGAATGCTCCATTTAAGGGAGTTGCACCTAATGCAAATCTTTGTTTTCTAAAAATTGGTAATGACGCAACTGCAAGTGCAAGTGCAAACGCAATGATCGCCGCTATCGCAGCCGCTGTGGATACTTTCAATTGTAAAATTATTTCAATGAGTTACGGCGGCTGGGACGCATATCACGATGGTTCTCAACCAGTCGAACAAAAATTAGATTGGGCGTTTAATCAAGGAGTTATTTCATTTGTTTCTGCAGGCAATTCAGCGGATAGTAGAAGACATTATTCAGGAACTGTAAATGCTGGTAGTCACTCTGTTTTCATCCCCATCAACATAACCGCAACAATAAAACCAGTTTTTAATTTAGTTTGGTATGATGGTTCCGAAAGAAGAAATTTAACTTTGAAATATTATGATGCTTCATACAATGAAATAACTGCAATCACAACATACACCACAACAGAAAGTTCAAGAGGGACAGAATCTCAATACACTCAGGCAATTAACGATTTCTCATCAGGAACTTATTACTTAAGAGTATATAATCCTTCTTCAACAACTACTTTTTTTCACATTTATGAATATTATAACACTGTAGTTAAATTTAATGCCTCTGTCGCTGACCCAAATTACACGACTAATCATCCATCAAATGCTGATAATGCAATTTCTGTGGGTGCTTATGTATCGAGATACGAGTGGTGGGATTATCTGAATAATGGTCCTTATAGCTTTACTGGACAAAATCCTGAGAATGAAATTGCTAATTTTTCCTCCAGAGGACCACGGGTAGATGGAATAAATAAGCCTGATATTGTTGCTCCCGGAAGTGCATTAATATCTCTTCGTGATACCGATGTATTAACTTCGCCCAACGCTCTGTGGATTGATAATGATGGTATAAACGGAGGTGATGCAAATTATTATGTAATGCAAGGAACTAGTATGTCTTGCCCGATTACTGCCTGAGCTGCAGCTCTTTATCTGAATAAAAATCCCGGGGCAACTCTTACTCAATTAAGGAATGCTTTATACTCTAATACTTCAAAATCAATGACAGAAACTTACCCAAATAGTAAATGGGGTTATGGCAAACTGGATATATTTGCAGCAATGAGCTCAGTTCCTGTGGTTGATGGTTATATGAGCGATCCTGCATATTCAAATCTTGCTTATTTCTCCAGTGGAAGAAATGGTTTTGGAGATGATAATGACTTAAAAACTATTAAATATTATGCCGATGGAACAAACATTTATTTGGGAATCACTGGTGAAATTACTAGTAACGACCATATTCTAATATTTTTCAACTTCTCAGGTTATGTGGGAAGAGGTAGTAATACTTTAGGAAATTCTAGCTCAGATGCAGGGGTATTTAAATATTTAGGTGGAGCAAAAATGGATTTTGATGTGGATTTTGCTTTAGCGTTAAACGAAGGAGTTTCTTCAACAAATTTTTATATTGATGCTTGTAGATATGGTAGCGGAACACCCGTTTTAGCGCACGGTTATATTGGAAATGTCGGTAGTCAGTTAGGTGCTTCTAATAGTTTTGATGTATCAGCTGTTTTCGGTGGAACAGGAAACTTAACAATGGCTTATCACAATGGATTTGCAGCTGACACGCTGAGAGGAGTTGAACTAAGTATTCCTATTTCTGCTTTTGCCGGAGTAGATAACACAAACAATTTACAACTATTTGTAATTATCACAAACAATACTGGATTTTTCTCGAATGAATGTATTCCGGGTGATCCTGGTGCTTCCAATCCGGATACCAATCCTGATTTTTCAGCATTAACCGGTGGTCCTTTTCACACGGGATCTTCAGCGTTACCAGTAGAACTAAGTACTTTTTATGCCTCTGTGAAAGGTAGGGATGTATTTTTGAATTGGACAACCATTACAGAGATAAATTCTAAACTTTTCAATATCGAAAGATCAACAGACGGTTTATTATGGATGACAATTGGCGAAATTGAAGCAGCGGGTAATTCATATTCTATCAGGAATTACTCTTTTATAGATAGAAACTTAAATCATGGACAATTTAAGTATCGATTAAAAATAATTGACAACGACGGAAGTTTTAAGTATAGCGATGAAATAAACGTCTCAGTCAATCTACCAATTGAATATGCAGTTAATCAGAATTATCCGAATCCATTCGGTACAACTAACTACTTAGATAATCCTTCAACAAGAATAGAATATCAGCTACCAACTGATAGCAAAGTAAAACTTGAGCTATATGATGTTTTAGGAAATTTGATCTATGTTTTAATAGATGAATCAAAATCAGGTGGATATCACTTTTATGAATTGAATGCAAACAGATTAGGTTTGAGTAGTGGTGTTTACTTTTACAGATTTTCTGCAGAAAATTCATCGAAAGGAATTTTTACAAAAGTTAATAAGATGATTTATATTAAATAAATTAGCAAAGGATTAAATCATAGTTTATTTTTGTAATGTTCTTTTGGGGCTATAGCTCAGCTGGAAGAGCGTCTGAATGGCATTCAGAAGGTCAGCGGTTCGATCCCGCTTAGCTCCAC
>OGCI01002067.1_pt1 | contig 14491 bp, 10 predicted proteins | sample 1570021 | NCBI WGS metagenome assembly OGCI01 (sample SAMN06264664, study PRJEB24512) | hot springs metagenome | isolation source: Hot spring water | place: South Africa: Tshipise | collected 2015-06-21 | reverse complement strand
GAAGCCGGACTGGCAGATTTCACTGTGCCCCTGCAGGGCATGGCGGAAGCCATTTTGAAGATGGTGTAGCAGAGGAGGCAACCGGCATCTATGACCCGAATTTTGCTCATTGACGACTCGCGCTACGCCCGCAATACCCTCAAACAGGCCCTGGGAGACGGCTACGAATATCTGGAAGCCGCCGATGGGCTGAGCGGGCTGGAGATTTACTTTCTGGAAAAGCCCGAACTGGTCATCCTCGACCTGACCATGCCCGGGATGAACGGGCTGGAGATGCTGGCGCAGTTGAAAGCCATTCAGCCCTCGGCAAAGGTGATCGTCTGCTCGGCGGATGTGCAGGAATACAGCCAGCAGGAACCCTGCGGCTGAGGGCGTGCGCTTTCATCCAGAAGCCCATTGTTCCGGAAACCCTGCGCGAAGCGGTGTCTGCGGAACTGGAAAGAGAGGGATAAATGCATCTTTCCGCTGAACAAATGGATACCCTGACCGAGATGGTCAACATCGGCTTTGGGCGCGCCGCCGCTTCGCTCTCGGCGCTGGTGCGTCAGCGCATTGTGCTGATAGCGCCAGAAATTGCCCTGTACCCGCTGGAAGAACTGCCGCACCAGTTAAATTTCCTCAGCCCGGAAGTCACCTCGGTGCATCAAATCTTCAGCGGGGCGATCAACGGCGACGCCATTCTGCTGCTGGATTACGAGAGCGCCTCGATCCTGGTCAACCTGCTGACCGGCGAACCGCCCGTGCCGCGCCCGCTGACCTCATCCGACCGCGAAGCCCTGACCGAAATCGGCAACATTCTGCTGAATGCATTTATCGGTACGCTGGGCAACCTGCTGAAGGTGAAGATTTTCTTTGCCGTGCCGCGCCTGAACATTGAAGCCGTCCACGATATGCTCCAGACGCTCCACATCGGCGGGAGCGAAATCCGCTACACGCTGGTGGTCAAGACCTACTTTGAAACCAGCGACGGCAGTGTCAGCGGCTATGTGGTCATGGTCATGGGGCTGGAATCGCTGGAACGCCTCAGCGCCGCGCTGGATCCCTCGCCGGAGAGTCCGAAGTAGCCTGCCATGATCGGTTTTCTGACCCTTTCTCCCGATTTAACCATCACCCAGTGGAGCGAACCGCTGGTGTACCTGACCGGCAAGACGCAGGAAGAGGTGCAGGGGCGCAGTCTTTTTGACGTCTTTCCGGAGTTGCGCCTTTCGGGGCTGGAAGTAGCCGTACGGCATGTTCTGGAGACCGGGGCGCCTTTTTTGCTGTCCAATGCACTGCACCGCACCATCCTGCCTGCGGCAGACGGCGCGCCGGTGATGCAGAGCGGGCAGTTGTATCCGCTCTTTCAGGGCGAGGAAGTGGTCGGGGTGATTTTAACCGTGCAGGATATCAGCGACCGTCTGGTGGTGGAAGAGGAACTGCGCAACACAATTCGCCTTTTGCAGGCGCAGAACGACATCCGCCGGGCGGTGCTGGACGAGGAGATGGTCTCGCCGGAGCAGGTCATTGTGGAGCAGGCACTTACCGTCAGTGGGGGGGTGCTGGCGCACCTGTACCTGTATGAGGAAGATGAACTGAAGCCCGCCGCGGTTGCCAGCGTGGACGGCGAAGCCAGCGTTCCGCCGCCTGCCCCACCGCTGATTGTGGAAGAAGTGTTCCTGAAGGGTGCGCCTCTGCACATCCTGAATGCCTTTGCCACCCCGGGCTACCGTCCCTTCCATCCGCACACGCAGGCGGCGCTGGCACTGCCGCTGCACAACAGGGACCGTCCTCTGGGGGTGCTGTATCTGGAAAGTGCCTGGGCTTCCAGTTTTCTGGGCGAAGCCCGCCAGCGCCTGCAGACGCTGGCGAGCGCGGTTGCCCATGCCCTGCACACCTGCGCTGTGCGCCGCTTCTCGGCGCGGCGCACAGCAGAACTGGATGCGATCAACCGGCTTTCGGAGGCTCTGCAGAAAAGCACCCAGCCGCAGGACGTGCTGGAGGTTTTGCTGGTGCACAGTGCGCAGGCGCTGAACGCGCACAGCGCCCTGCTGCTGGTACCGCAGGCGGATCCGCAGGGTTTGCTGGTGCGGTATGCCCTGGGTGCCCTGCACGACTGCGCGGGGATGCTCTTTCCCATTGAGGAGTCCCTCACGGCGCAGGCGTACCGCCTGCACAGCCCTCTGCTGGCGTACGACCTGTACGCCGCTCAGGGCGCTGAAGCGGTGATGAAAGAAGCCCTTCAGCGGGCAGAATTGCCCTCTCCCTCGGGGCTGTTCGTGCCGGTGGTGGTGCAGGGGCAGGTCGAAGCCGTGCTGGTGCTGGTTTCCACCCCGCCCGCGCGCTACCGCACTGCCGACCGCCAGTTAGGGCAGACGCTGGCGCAGATGGGCGCCAGCGCCATCGAGCGTCTGCGCCTGCAAGCCCAGACCCGCAGGCAGGTGGAACAACTGGCGCTGGTCAACCGCATCAGCCAGCGCCTTGCCGCCAGTCTGGACCCCCAGCGGGCGTTCCAGTTGACGGTGGAGAGTCTGGTGAATGAACTGGGCTACCCTCTGGCGGCGGTGTTTTCGCTGGACGTAAAGGGCGGGGAACTGGTGCTGGAAGCCCTGTACAGCCATGCCCCTCTTCAAGACCAGCCCGGGGCGCGCTTTCCGGCAGGGCAGGGCGTTGCCGGGGTGGTACTGCGCACCGGCAAAACCTACCTGTGCAATCAGTGCGGCACCGACCCGCACTATCAGCCGTGGAACGGCTTTCACCCGGGTTCGGAAATCTGCGCGCCGGTGACGGTGGGGGGCGAAATCCGCGGGGTGCTTCTGGTGGAAGCGCCGCAGGAAGATGCCTTTTCCCTGAGCGACCAGGACCTCATTGAGACGCTGGCGACGCAACTGGGGGTGGCATGGAACAACGCCCTGCGCTTTCAAGCCAGCGAACGTGCCGCCCGGCGGCTGGCGATCATTGATCAAGCCAGCCAGCGCCTGACTTTCAGCCCCAGTTTGCAGACGGTTGCCGAGGTGGTGCTGGATGTGTCTTTTGCCCTGCTGAACGCGCGCCGCGGGGGGGTGTATCTGGTGGAAAAGGACGAAATTCTGCGTCCGCTGGCGCTGAGAGGGGTTCCTGAGACTGTGGTTCAGAGGCTGAGAGAAACTCCGCTCAGCGTGCACACCGGTCTGTTTGCCACCGTGTTCAAGACGCGCCGGGCTGTCTTCATCCCCGATGTGAAGAGCGACCCGCGGGTAGAGATAATCCCCGGCTATACCGGCGAGCAAATCTACTGCTTCCCGCTCATCTCGGGCAGTCGTGTGATAGGTGTCGTTGATCTGGACACCATCCCCGGCGATGAAGAGGTGATGACTCTGGTGCAGACCTTCTTCAGCCGCATTGGCACCACGCTGGAAAACCTTTTGCTCTACGATCAAACGGTGCGTCTGTCTCAACAGCGCGCCATCCTGCTGAACATTTCCACCCAGTTTGCCGCCGCGCTGGAGATGTCTGCCGTGCAGAGCGATATTCTGGCAGGGGCTCAGAGCGCGCTGGATGCCGACCTGGTGTGGCTGTTTTCGGTGTCTGGCGATTCTCTCACCCTTCTGGCGGGCAATCCACCGCTGGTGAGGGCTGGGGAGTGGTCTTATCCACCCGGCACGGTCATCTCTGTGGACCATTGTGCTCTCTTCCAGCAGGTGCTGGAGGAGAAAGTTGTTCTGTTTACTTCCGGCAGGGAGATACCGGGCAAATTGATGCACGAGCAGGGCATTCAGGACGTGGCGGCGGCGCCCCTGCTGGTGGGCGAAAACCCCATCGGACTGCTGGTGTGGGGCAGTCGTCGGGCAGATTTCTTTACCGCGGAAGACAAACGCACCCTCCTGCAGGGTGTTGCCAGCCAGGCTGCCATTGCCCTGCACCGCGGTATGCTCAATCAGCGTCTTCAGCATCACGCTGAGGAACTGACGGAGATGGTGGAAGCGCGCACGGCGCAACTGCGCGCCGAGAAAGAGCGCACCCAGGCGGTGCTGGATGCCGCCGGAGAGGGCATTTTCGTCCTCGACCCGCAGGGGGCGTTCCTGTACGGCAACCCGGCTTTTGAGCACATCACCGGTTATTCGCCGGCAGAGTTGCTGGCAAACGGCGCCTGGCTCTGGCTGGGTGAAAACACGGGCAATCTGTTTGCGGAGTATCTTGCCAGTCTGCCGCAGGAAGGGATGACGCCGCGCTGGGAGAAAGAGGTTCGCGGGCGGCGGCGCAACGGCATGCCCCTGGATGCCGTTTTGACTCTCACACCGGTGCATGATGAAGAAGGCAGGGTGCTCGAGCATGTCGGTACCCTGCAGGATATCACCCGGCTGAAGGAACTGGATCGGCTGAAGTCGGAGTTTGTTTCGAATGTGAGCCATGAACTGCGCACGCCACTGACCAGCATTAAACTGTACGCCGAGCAGTTGCCCGGTGCTTCTCCGGAGCGTGAGGGGCGCTATCTGGCGGCGCTGAACCGCGAAACTGCCCGGCTGGAAGCCATGGTGGAAGACCTGCTGACCATCTCGCGGCTGGATCTGGGCAAAACCCGCATGGAAATTGTGCCCCTGCCGCTGGCGCCGTTTGTTCAGGAAATCGTCGAAGACCGGCGGATGCTGGCGCAGAGCCGCGGGTTGACCCTGCATTTCCAGTCTGAAGAAGCCCTGCCGCCCGCCGCGGGCGATGAGCGCTTTGTGATGCAGATCGTCACCAATCTGCTCACCAACGCCATCAACTACACGCCGGCAGGGAAGAACATCTTCATCACCGTTCAGCGCGATCCGCAGGAAGCGCACTTCCTGCGCCTGATGATTGAGGATGAAGGGGTGGGCATTCCTGCCGGGGAACTGCCGCACCTCTTTGAGCGCTTTTTCCGCGGGAGCGCCGGCAGGAAACTGCAGGTGCCCGGCACCGGTCTGGGGCTGTCCATTGTCAAAGAGATGGTGGATCGCCTGAAAGGCACCATCCGCATGGAGAGCGAGGAGGGGAAAGGCACGCGGGCAATCGTGTGCCTGCCGGTGTGGAAAGAAGAGGGTTAAAGAGGTATGAAGGTGAAAAACCCCTGGCCCTTTGAGTTGGATCTGGCGCACATTTTCCTGTCGTTTTGTGAGCAGGTGCCTTTTGGCGTTATCCTGATCGATCGGGCACTGCGTGTGGTGCACCTGAACGGCTGGGTGAAGGAGCGTCTGGCAGAACGGTCGCGGGAGTGGGAGGGCGCCTCCCTGCTGGACCTGCTGGACGGCGAGGCGGAGGAGTATCTTCTGCCGCGTTTTGAGGATACCCTGCAGAACGGCACCACGCAGACGCTTTCCTTCCGCTTTCATCCCATTGCCTTCCGGCTGCAAAATGAGCGCAGCGCGCCCCTGCCGCAATCGGTCACGCTGATGCCCCTGTACGACGGACAGGAAATCGGCGGGGTGATGATTCTGATTCAGGACGCCACCGAACGGCTGATCAGCGAGCACGACCTGAAGCGCGAGATTGCCAAAATGAAGACTCTGCAGGAGATCGAAACCTCACTGCGCACGCTGGACTTTCAAGCCTGCATGCGCACCATTGTGCAGGAGGTGCGCCGCTTCTTCCAGGCTTCGTTTGCCACCCTGTTGCTGCGCGAGGGAGACAGACTGGTGCTGATGGCATCTGACGGGATGGAGGAAGAACGCATCGGCGTGGGTGAGGTGGTGGTGCGGCTGGGTGAGGGCATTTCGGGGTGGGTTGCCGCGCATGCCCGCCCGGCGCTGGTGCACGATGTGCGCCAGGACCACCGCTACTACAACCTTGTCTCCACCACCCTCTCGGAGATGGCGGTGCCGCTGATGGTTTCGGGGCAGGTCATCGGCGTGCTGGATGTGGAGAGCGAACGTCTGCGCGCTTTCAGCCGACAGGACCTTGACCTGCTGGAACTGATCGGCGGGGCGGCGGCGACGGCACTGCACAACGCCCGCACGCACACCGAAGTCCAGCGCTGGCAGAACTACTACCGCGCGGTGATGGATCAGACCGGCGATGTGATTTACACGGTGGATCGCGACCTGAAACTGGTCAACGCCAATGCGGCATGGGACCGCTTTGCCAGCGAAAACGGCGGCGAACGCTGGCTGTCGCATCTGGTGCAGGGGCGTTCCCTGCTGGACGCCTTCAGCGGTGCGGAGCGCCTCAAGTGGGAACGCATTTGCCGCAATCTGCTGGACGGGGTGTTGAAGAGTTACCACGAGGAGATTCCCTGTCATGCGCCGTGGCAGGAACGCTGGCTTTCCCTGCAAGCCAATCCGCTTTACGATGCCGATGGCGCCATCAGCGGCATCATCTTCAGCACGCACGACATCACCGATTACACCCTCACCACCCGGCGCCTGCGCGAGACCAACCGGCGCCTGGAACTGATGGTGCAGTTTGCCTTTCTGCTCAACCAGAATCTGAATTATGAAGCCATCCTCGGGCAGGCGGTGGAGAAACTGGCGGAGATTTTCCACGTGGAGGCGGTGGCGGTGCTGGGGAAGATGCCGCAGGAAGAGGAATTTCACATTCTGGCGGGGTACGGTCTCAGCGAACATCTGCGCCAGGTGTACAGCCTGCCGCCTGAAAGGGTTCAGGAAGTCATCCGGACTTTCGGGGCTACCGGTGCCGTTTACGACCTGCGCGCACCCCATCAGACCCTCTTCTGGCGGGTCTACGAGGCTGAGGGTTTCGAGGGACTGTTGTACTCGACGCTGTTCATCAGGGGCGAGCCGCTGGGGGCGCTGATGCTGTTCACCCGCGATCCGGCGCGCCGGTTTACCGCTGAGGAAAAATAACTGCTGGAGGTGATCGGCGCGCAGATGAGCATGGCGCTGGCGAACGCGCTGTCCTTCCGCGAACAGCAGATTCTTGCCGCCACCGACAGCCTGACGGGCATTTACAACCGGCGCAAGTTCTTCGAGATTGCCGCCGCTGAACTGGAGCGTTCTGCCCGTTATCTGCGTCCCTTTGCCCTGCTGATGATGGATCTGGATCACTTTAAAGAGTACAACGACACCTTTGGACATCAGGAGGGCGACCGGTTGCTTGCCGACCTGGCGCAGACTTTCAAACGCTCCCTGCGGGAATTCGATACAGTGGCGCGCTACGGCGGCGATGAGTTCATCCTGCTGTTGCCGGAGACCACCCAGGACGGTGCGCAGCGGGTGGCGGAGCGTCTGATCCGGCGGGTGCGCGAGAAGAACGCCGCCATTCCGTTTCCGGAGGGACTGCCCGCGCGCCTGTCGCTTTCGGTGGGGATTGCCTGTTTCCCCCAGCATGCCCGCGACCTTGCCGCCCTGCTCAAATGCGCCGATGAAGCCCTGTACCGTGCCAAGGAAAACGGGCGCAATCGCTTTGAGATTGCATTGAACGGAGGTGAACATGAGTCAGATCAGCCCGGTACGCCCGGTGAAAATCCTGCTGGTTGAAGATGACCTGGCTCTGCTGGAGGTGGTGCGCGATATTTTGAGCGACACCGGATATGAGGTGATGACGGCAACCAACGGCAGGGAAGGACTGCAAGCCTTCCGGCTGTTTCGCCCGGATTTGATCCTGTCGGATATCATGATGCCGAACATGGACGGGTTTGAACTGCTGGAGGCGGTACGGCAGATGGAGGAGGGCATGCTGGCACCGTTCATTTTTATGAGCGCGCGCACCGAACGCTACGACACGTCCAACGCCCGCCGTCTGGGAGCAGATGATTACCTGTTTAAGCCGTTCAGCGCCGAGGAACTGCTCACCGCGGTAGAGGCGCGCCTGCGCCGCCGCGAGCAAATTTCACTCTTCTCCACCCGCGAAGCCCACCTGCAAACGGTGGTCATGCTGGCATCTGCCATCGAGGAACGGGATGTGACTACCAGTGGGCATGTGGATCGGGTGCGGACGCTGGCGCTGGCGTTTGCCGATTATCTGGGCTGGTCGCCGGAAATCAAGATGATCCTGGAGATTGGCGCGCTTTTACACGATATTGGTAAAATAGTGGTACCGGAACACATTCTCAACAAACCCGCTCCCCTCACCGATGAGGAGATGGAGGTGATGAAACGGCATCCCACGTCGGGGGCGCGCATCCTCAAGGGCGTGAGTCACCTGGCTCCGGCGGCGCCTTACATTCTCTATCACCATGAGCGCTGGGATGGCAGGGGCTATCCCTTTGGTCTCAAGGGAGATGAGATTCCCATCGAGGGGCGCTTTCTGGCGCTGGTGGACGCCTACGACGCCATGACCAGCGACCGTCCCTACCGCAGGGGCTTGCCGCGCGAGCGAGCCATGCAGATCATCCGTGAGAACCTGGGAACGCAGTTTGACCCCGATCTGGGCGAACGCTTTTTGAACATGCTGGCAGAATCCGCGCAGTTATGAGGGAGGGAAGGATGGCGAAAATTCTGATTGTGGACGATTCATCTTACGCGCGCACTCTGGTAAAGCGCATGCTGGAAAAAGAAGGGCATGAGGTGTGGGAAGCCTCCAGCGGCATGGATGCGCTGGAACAACTGCCCACCTGTCAGCCCGATCTGGTGACCATGGATCTGCTCATGCCGGGCATGGAAGGGCTGGAACTCATCGGGCATTTGAAGTCCATGCAGCCGGAATTGAAAATCATCGTCATCACCGCCGATATTCAAGACGAAACCCGCAGAGAACTGATGGATGCCGGAGCAGATGCCTTCCTGAACAAGCCTGTCTCGCCGGAGGTGCTGGTCAATGCGGTGCGTTCGCTTTTCGTGCAGGAGTGAGCCGTCTGGCGGGGGCGGAGATGCAGGACGCTGAACTGCTTTCACCTGAAGAACTGGATGTGCTGCGGGAGATGATGAACATTGCCAGCGGGCGCGCCGCCGGTACGCTCTCGGGGATTGTGAACCGGCACATTCTCATGGAACTGGCGCAGGTGGCGGTTCTCGACCGGCAGGGCATTTTTGATTTTCTGGAAAAAGAAATGGGGGTCATCGGTTCGGCGGTGGAACAGCGCTTCAGCGGGGGGCTGGTGGGCACCTCGATGATGATGATGGACTACCAGTCCTGCGCGCAACTGGTGGAACTGCTGGGCGGGGAAGTTTTTAACGGAGCGTCTCAAGATTTAAATGAGCAGTCTATCCTGTATGAGGTGGGCAACGTCATTCTCAATTCCTGCGTTGCCATGCTGGGCAAACAGACCGGCAGGCGCATGCACTTCGCCCTGCCGCGGATGTACTACAACCTGCGCGGGCGCGCCATTGCCGAAAATCTCATCAGCCCGGCAGATCCCAATATCTACGCGATTGCCATGAAGAGCGCCCTGAAGGTGGGCGATATGATCTTCCAGATTCACATCCTGGTTTTCCTGCTGCTTCCTTTCGATGAATTGCGGGGCATTGCCCGCCGGGCGCTGAACGCTCTTTAAAGCGCAAAGAAAATCCCGCTTTGGGGTTATAATTTTCAGCGCTGTCTGGATAAAAACAGACAGGCACGATGACTGCTAACAGGAGACCTTCATGGCAACACCATCCTATCGTTCAATCGTGCCGGATGAGATTGCTTTTGTCTGGCATGCGCTCTCCCCTTACGAAACCCTGCAAAAACTCCGCACTGCCGAACAGACCGGTTTGAGCAGTGAGGAAGCCACGCGGCGACTGGCGCAGTACGGCGCAAATGAACTGGCGGAAAAGCCCCGCCCAACCTTTCTGCAACTGCTGATGGGGCAGTTGAACAATTTTGTGGTGATTCTGCTGATTGTGGCGGCGGGTATCTCGGCAGTGCTGGGGGAATGGGTGGAAGCCGGAGCCATTCTCGCCATTGTGGTGCTGAATGCGGTGCTGGGGGTGGTGCAGGAAAGCCGCGCGCAGGAAGCCCTGGCGGCGTTGAAGAAGATGGCGGCGCCGGAGGCGCAGGTGCTGCGCGACGGCAAACGCGTGGCGGTTCCGGCGCGGGAACTGGTGCCGGGCGATATCGTCTTTCTGGAAGCGGGCAACTACGTGCCTGCGGATGTGCGCCTGCTGGAAGCGGTCAATTTGCGCATTGAAGAAGCCGCGCTGACAGGCGAATCGGTGCCGGTGCAGAAGAGCGCCGCCGTGCTGATGGCAGAGGACGCACCCCTGGGAGACCGCAAGAACACCGCCTACATGGGGACGGTGGTGTCTTACGGACGCGGGCGTGGGGTGGTGGTGGCAACCGGGATGCGCACCCAGTTGGGCATGATTGCCGACATGCTTCAGAGCATGGAAGAAGAGCAGACGCCGCTTCAGCGCCGTCTGGATGAACTGGGCAGGACGCTGGGCTGGGGGGCGCTGGCGGTGTGCGCGCTGGTGTTCATCGTCGGGCTGGTGCGCATACTGGGAACGGATGGCTTCCAGATTCAACAGGTGGTGGATCTGTTCATGATTGCCGTCAGTCTGGCAATTGCCGCGGTACCGGAGGGCTTGCCCGCCATTGTCACCATCAGCCTGGCGCTGGGGATGCGCGAGATGGTGCGCCGCCATGCGCTCATCCGCAAACTGGCTTCGGTGGAGACGCTGGGTTCCGCCACGGTGATTTGCTCGGACAAGACCGGCACGCTGACGCAGAATGCCATGACCGCCACGCGCCTGTGGGTGGACGGTCATACCTTCGAGATTACCGGTCGGGGCTATCACCCTGAAGGGGAGTTCCTGCTGAACGGGGAGCGGGTGGATTTGAAAGACTACCCCGCGGTGACCACGGCGCTGTGGGTGGGCGTACTCAACAACGATGCCATGCTGGAGCAAATTGGCGAGAACGGCAAATTTGCCTACCGCATCATCGGCGATCCCACCGAGGGGGCTTTGCTGGTAGCCGCCGCCAAGGCAGGCATTTTGCAGCAGGATCTGGCGCATGTCTATCCCCGCGAGCAGGAAGTGCCCTTTGATTCGACCCGCAAGCGCATGGTGACCATCCACGAAATAGAAGAAGTCATCCCGGAGGACAGTTCGCCCATTTACAACCGGGAGAAACGCCACTGGTACGTCATTGCCGTTAAGGGCGCGCCGGATATCGTGCTAAACCTGTGTACGCACATTCAGCGCCGGGATGATACTCCCGCGCCGCTGGACGATGCCATGCGGGCGCAAATCCTTGCCGCCAACGATGCCATGACGCAGGACGCTCTGCGCGTGCTGGGGCTGGCGTACCGGCTGGTGCCGGTTCTGCCGGAGGAAATTGAGAGCGAGGAACTGGAAAAAGACCTGGTGTTTGTCGGGCTGATCGGGATGATTGACCCGGCGCGTCCGGAAGTTCAGCCTGCGCTGGAGAAAGCCCGCACGGCGGGCATCCGCACCATCATGATCACCGGCGATTATCCCAACACTGCCCGCGCCATTGCCGAGAGCATTCACCTGCTCCGTCCGGGACATGGGGTGCTGACGGGGGCGCAGTTGAACGAGATGGACGACGCCACGCTGATCCGCGAGGTGGAGCGCACCGATGTGTTCGCGCGCGTCTCGCCGGAGCATAAGATGCGCATTGTGGATGCACTGCGCGCCAACGGCGAGGTGGTTGCCATGACCGGCGACGGGGTCAACGATGCGCCCGCCATCAAGCGTGCCGATATCGGCGTGTCCATGGGCATCACCGGCACCGATGTTGCCAAAGAGACCGCCGACATGGTGCTTCTGGATGATAACTACGCCAGCATTGTGGCTGCCATCGAGCAGGGGCGCATCATCTACAGCAACATCCGCAAGTTTGTGTACTACCTGCTGTCCTGCAATCTGGCGGAGATTGCCATCATCTTCCTTTCGACGCTGTTCATGGGGCGCTCGCCGCTGACGGCCCTGCAGTTGCTGTGGCTCAATCTGGTCACCGATGGCGCGCCGGCGCTGGCGCTGGGCACCGAAAAGGGTGATCCGGACATCATGCACCAGCCGCCGCGTCCGCCCAGAGAGCCGATCATCAATGGGTTTATGATTCGAGGAATTGTCTTCCAGACGGTTGCCATCACTGCGGCGACCCTGCTGGCGTTCTGGATCGGCTCCACTGACCCGCGGCACGTCCATTACGCCGGGACGATGGCGTTCGTGACGCTGAGCGTGAGCGAACTGCTGAGGGCGTACACGGCGCGCTCTGAGTACTACCCTCTGTTGAAGGTGGGGGTGTTCAGTAATCGCTGGATGAACCTTGCCGTGCTGTTCTCGCTGGCGCTGATTCTGGGGGTGGTGTATGTGCCGTTCCTGAACGGGATTTTCGAGACCGCACCGCTGGGCTGGGCGCAGTGGGTAAACATTCTGCCGCTTATTCTGATACCCTCGGTGGTTGCCGAGGCGACCAAGGTGTTTTTTACGCCGTTTCGGCGCAGGAAGAGCGCCTGAGAGCGGGATGAATGATGTGCGGTGGCACCTTCTCGTGCCGCCGCGTTTTGTCTGTCTGATGCCCACCCGGCAGGGGAAGATCAGCCTGTCTGGCTGTGCAAATTTCCTCGCCGGGCGCGGGCATCTGGCGGGTGGACTACATCCGCGGGGTGTTGCTCACCCAGTAAGGGTAGGGCAGGTCTTTTGCGCTGACAGCGTCCAGTTCTGCCATGTCATCCGGGCTGAGTTGCCAGCCGGTTGCGCCCAGATTGGTCTCCAGATGTGCCAGCGAGCGCACGCCGATGATGGGCGCGGTGACGCCGGGTTTTTGCAGAAGCCAGCGCAGGGCTACCTGGGCGGGGTGCCTGCCCAGCCGTTGAGCGATGGCGTAGAGGGTATCGAGCACGCGCCAGGTGTGTTCGGTGTTGTATTTCTCCCAGGCTTCGCTCCAGTGCTGGCGGGAGGCTTCGTCCACGCGCGAGCCGGGCGGGGGCGCTTCCATGCCGCGGTGATACTTCCCGCTCAGCCAGCCGCCGCGCAGAGGGCTCCACGGCAGGATGGCAAGCCCTTCATTGCGGCATACCGGCACCAGTTCCCACTCCAGTTCCCTGTCCAGCAGGTTGTAGAGCGGTTGCAGGGAGACAAAGGCTTCCCAGTTGTGCATTTTGCTCACGTCAATGGCTTTTTGTAGTTGCCAGCCGGAGTAGTTGCTGGCACCAATGTAACGCACCTTGCCCTGTTCTACCAGCCGGTTCAGGGTGGAGAGGGTTTCTTCCAGCGGGGTGGCGCTGTCCCAGGCGTGCACCTGATACAGGTCAATGGTGTCGGTTTGCAGACGGCGCAGGCTGTCTTCCACTGCCGCGAGGATGTGTTTGCGGCTCAATCCCACCTCGTTGACGCCTTCGCCCATGGGAAAACGCACTTTGGTGGCAATCACCCAGTCTTCGCGGCGTTTGCCTTTGAGCCACCTGCCGACGATTTCTTCGGAGATGCCGCGGCTGTACACATTGGCGGTGTCAATGAAGTTGCCGCCCGCTTCTGCAAAGCGATCCAGAATGGCGTAACTCTCGTCTTCCGGGGTTTCGCGTCCAAAGGTCATCGCTCCCAGACACAGTTCCGAGACTTTCATCCCGCTTCTGCCTAAAAATCGATATTCCATCATTCACCTCCTGCTTTCAGGGATGATTATGGCACAAAACTGAAGAATGGAAGAGGAAAAAGAAGAAGCCAGTTTTTTTTACGGGGAAAGGGCGGTTTTGCGGGGGATGGCACCACATAAAAAGGCTGTCTGACGGTCACCCGCAGACAGCCTTTGATTTGAGTCTGGCTGAATCAGGCTTCCTGCCGAGGCAGGATGAAGACAGCGCGCCCGCCGTGGTCGGGCAACCTCACGGTGAGTTTCAGCCTGCCGTCATGGGTCATCTCCCAGGCGTCGGCGCCGCGCACTTCCGCAAGTTGGGAGAGATCCATGGGCTGGGTGAGGTGGACAAACGTGCCGCCGGTGACGGTGAAGAAGGAGACCACTCCTGTGGCTTTGTCGGCGGCGATTTTCTCATGCACCTCAGGGCTGGAGCCGATCCAGCCGCGGCGGCGTGGGTAGGCGGCGCTGATCTCGGGGAGGAGGCGCCGGTAGAGCGTCAGCGTGTCTGCCCAGAGGCGCAGCGTCTCCTCCGGGAGGGCGCTGAGACTGCCCTGAAGGGCGTTTCCGCCCAGCGCCAGGGTGGCGAGAGACTGCTCATCGGTGGGCTGAACGGGGGCGCGCAAAAGGCTGACCGGTAGGAAGGGATCAAAGTTGAGGGCGTGGCGGCTTGCCTGTGCCGGTGAGGCGCTGGAGTCGCTCAGGCAGTAGCGTCCGGCGGCGAGGAAGCCCAGCCCCATGGGGCGGCTGGGTGCAGACACGTCCAGATCCACGATCACCTCGGGGTACCGCTCGCAAACCTGCCCGACCACATTCTGCAGGGCAGAGATGAGGCGGAAGCGGTAGGTGTCGGCGCGTTCCTGCGGGGTGTGAGATTCATCTCCGTGGTGGTGCAGGGGCGAGTCGCACGCGGCATCGAAACTCACGCCCGTCCACTGGAAGACGGTGACGCCCAGTTCCTCGCGCATGCGCATCATGGTCCGGGTGAGGTGATCGGCATATGCCGAGACCAGACACAGGGGAGGGTTGCCTTCGACTGCGGGGAGGGCTTCGCCCGCCTGCGTCATGCGCCATTCGGGGCTGGCGGGCA
>OGCI01002066.1_pt1 | contig 14496 bp, 11 predicted proteins | sample 1570021 | NCBI WGS metagenome assembly OGCI01 (sample SAMN06264664, study PRJEB24512) | hot springs metagenome | isolation source: Hot spring water | place: South Africa: Tshipise | collected 2015-06-21 | reverse complement strand
AACCTGCAGAAACAGTTGCAGGAACTGGTCGGCAAACCAAAGGTCAATCCGGGTGAGCCGTTTATTCCCGAGGAGTTGCGCCAGGAGATAATTAATCGTGCCACGGAACGGGTTATCGCCACCAATGACATTCAGGACAAAAGGAGTCGGGGCAATGCCCGCAACGAGATTTTGCACTGGTTGACCGAAGAACTTGCCGAAAAGTTTGGCGATGCAGTTGATGCAATACCGGCGGTTCTGGAGGAGATTATCGGTCAGGATATCAGGCGCCGGATACTGGAAAAATCGCAGCGTCTTGATGGTCGGGGTCTGGACGAGATCCGTCCGATTGAGTGTGCGGTCGGTGTCTTGCCCCGTGCCCATGGTTCAGCACTGTTTACCCGTGGTCAGACCCAGTCATTAGCCACCACTACACTCGGAACAAAGTCTGATGAGCAGGTAGTGGATGATGTGGAACTGGCGATGGAGGAGAAGAAGTCGTTTATGCTCCACTACAATTTTCCGCCGTTTTCGGTTGGCGAGGTACGGGTTTTACGCGGACCAGGACGTCGGGAGATCGGGCATGGTGATCTGGCAGAACGGGCATTGCAGGCGGTTGTTCCGAAGGAAGAGGATTTTCCTTATACCATCAGGATTGTTTCTGACATATTAGAGTCCAATGGTAGTTCATCAATGGCATCGGTCTGTTCTGGTTCTTTGTCCATGATGGATGCCGGTGTGCCGGTGAAGACTGCGGTTGCGGGTATTGCGATGGGGCTGGTAAAAGAAGGAGAAGATTATAAGATTCTTACCGACATCATTGGCGACGAAGACCATTACGGCGATATGGATTTCAAGGTTGCCGGAACCAGGGAAGGCATTACCGCAATTCAGCTGGACTTGAAACTGCCCGGTATCCCCTGGATAATTGTGCACGAGGCGATTGAGCAGGCGACCGGTGCAAGGATGAAGGTGCTGGAGGTGATGGATGCGGTTATTGACCGTCCCCGACCCGAGATATCCCGTTATGCACCCCGGATTGTTTCGCTGGTAATAGACAAGGACAAAATTGGCACAGTTATTGGTCCGGGTGGTAAGACAATAAGAAAGATTATTGAGGAAACGGGCGCAACAATTGATATTGAGGATGACGGCACGGTAACAATTGCTGCGACCAATCTTGATGGATTACAGCGGGCAAAGGAGTGGGTGGAGTCGCTGGTGGCAGATGTGGAGGTGGGCAAGATTTACCGGGGTACGGTTACCCGGGTGACCAGTTTTGGTGCCTTTGTTGAGATTCTTCCGGGAAAAGAGGGTATGATTCATATCTCGCAACTGGCTGCCGGCAGGTGCCGGCAGGTTACCGATGAGGTAAAGGTTGGTGATAAGGTGTGGGTGAAGGTGGTGGAGATTGACAGTCAGGGTCGGATTAATCTTTCCCGACGCAAGGCGATGGAGGAGCGGGGCGAGATTCCACCATCCGATGATTCAGGTAAGGCGGAAAGATGGGAACGACATCCTTCCCGTTCACCCCACGGTGGTTCGGGACGCAGCGGTTCTCCCCGGAGCAGAGAGCGACGGGAACGATTTTGAGCAAGTGGTTATCTGGTGTTACGTTCCGGAGGGAATTAAAAAGCGAGTTAGACCCGCTTCGGGTCTGGTTGGGGAGCTGCTGAGAAACCTGCTGGCTTAAATAAGGTTTCTATGGCGGCAGAACCTAACCCGGGAAGTGAAATTCAAGCCACCCGATTGCCGGGTGGCTTGTTTGTTATTTCCGAAAGGCTGCGTTACCTAAAATCAGCCTCACTGGGAGTGGCATTTCATTTAGGAAGCAGGGACGACCCGCCGGGACAGGAAGGGATGACCCATCTCATTGAGCATATGATATTTAAAGGTACCGAAGAGATGGATGCCCGGGCGATTAACATTGCATCAGAATCCCGGGGTGCAGAACTTAACGCATTTACCGATAAAGAGGCAACCTGCTTTTATGCCCGGTTTCCAGGTGAAAACATGGCGGATGTTACCGGACTTTTAACAGAAATTCTGCGGGCACCGGCGTTTCGGAATCCAGAGTTAGAAAAGGAAAAACAGGTGGTTATGGAGGAGATTTACAGCGGAGAAGAGGACCCGGAGTCCTGTATGATAAATTTACTTATGCAAGCGGTTTACGGCACTGCGCCATTAGGAAAGACGGTTCTGGGGACTGCGGAGTCAATCAACAGGATTAATGAAAACAATCTGGGCGGTTTTTATCAGGGCAGGTATGGTGCGGGTTGTGCGGTGGCGGTTGCGGTAGGTGATCTTGAACATCAAAAGGTTGTTGATATGGTCAGGGTGCTGGATGCAAAGGTCGGGATGCGTCCGGTACGGGAGTCCGCTCAGTTCCGGTCACCAGGGTTTTTGACCCGAACCAGACGCGAACTGTCCCAGGTTTATGTGTGTCTGGCACGACCGGCATTTGCTTATACCGATCCCCGGCGCTATGCCCTGGCGGTGCTTAACACGGCACTGGGTGGCGGTGTGTCTTCCAGGTTGTTTCAGCGCTTGCGTGAGACAGAAGGGTTGGTATATTCAATAGGTAGTTTTGTTGAATTGTATGAGGATTCCGGGTTGTTAGGGATTTATTTTATTGCCGAGCATCGCAAGCTGGCACGATGTATAGCGGTGCTGCGGGAAGAGATTGAGCGTTTGCGCCGGGAAGGCATTACCGAAGAGGAGTTTAAAAGGGCGGTGACGATGATCAGGAGCGGACTGGTTCTCGGTTCGGAAAGCTCAATAGGCCAGATGATGCGGCTTGCCCGCGGTTATTTAATTGCCGGGCGGGTGGTAACGCTGGAAGAGATACTTGCGCGCTACGACCGCCTGGAGTTAGCTGAGGTCACGCAACTGGTTGGTGAATTACTGGGAGAGGACAGTTACTATGCCGGTGTGGTGGGACCGGTGGGAGAAAAGGAAGTCGGGGAGATTTTGGGCGGATAGAGAAAGGAGATACGGATGGATAAGGAGCGAGGATTAAGACTTTCTAATCGTGCCTGTCTGATGCCGGCATCACCGATACGCCGGCTGGTGCCCTATGCCGAGCAGGCAAAGGCAAAAGGCATTAAGGTCTACCATTTGAATATCGGTCAACCAGATATCCCGACACCAGAGGAGATAATGACCGGTTATCGCGGTGTTGATATTAAGGTTTTAGAATACGGACATTCTGCCGGGTTAAAGAGTTACATTCAGACGCTGGTGGATTATTACCATCAGGCAGGGATCAAAGTAAATGAGGAAGATATTTTGGTGACCACCGGTGGCAGTGAGGCGATTTCCTTTGCCCTGAAGGCGGTTGCTGACCCGGGTGATGAGATAATTATTCCGGAGCCGTTTTATACAAACTATCTGGGGTTTGCGGTGATGTCCGGGGTTAAGATTGTGCCGATTACCACCAAGGCTGATAATGGGTTTGCCCTGCCCTCAAAAGAGGAGTTCGTGCGTTTAATTACACCCCGCACCAGGGCGATTATGTTTTCCAACCCCGGTAACCCAACCGGTGTGGTTTATTCAGCGGCAGAGATGGAACTGTTGCGGGAACTGGCGCTGGAGTTCAACCTTTATCTTATCAGCGATGAGGTGTATCGAGAGTTTGTATACGATGAGGACGCCAGACCGATCAGTGTCCTGAATCTGAAGGGGGTTGAAGACCGGGCGGTAATGGTTGATTCTATCTCCAAGCGCTACAGCGCCTGCGGTGCCCGGATTGGCTGTGTGGTAAGCAGGAACCGGGATTTTATGGCAGTAATGCTCAGGTTCGGACAGGCAAGGTTGTGTCCGCCCACGGTTGACCAGCTGGCTGCCCAGCGGGCAGCGCTGATTCCGCCCGCTTATTTTGAAAGTGTGCGTGCCGAATACCGGGAGCGGCGCGATGTGCTCTGTGCAGAGTTAGAAAAAATTCCCGGGGTGAAATTTCTCAAACCGCGCGGGGCGTTTTATATGATTGTTCGTTTACCGGTTGCCAATGCCGAAGAGTTTGCTATCTTCCTTTTAAAGGATTTCAACCTTGATGGCGAGACGGTGATGCTGGCACCGGCAAATGGGTTTTATGCCACACCCGGGCTGGGCAGGGACGAGGTGCGGATCGCCTATGTGTTGAAGTCCGCCGACCTGGTGCGTTCGGCAAAAATAGTGCGGATGGGTCTGGAGACGTTTAACCGCTGATATGTTTCAGGCGGTTCAGGTTTAAAGAAGATGCGCATCTGCATGGTTTCCGACAATTACTACCCGTATATCGGTGGTATTGCCGAGCACATTCATCATCTGGCGTTAGAGTTACGGCGTCGGGGTCATATGGTCAAAATTCTCACCACCAAGGTGGGTGGAACAGCACTGGGCTGTCTGGACAGTGTGCCGGATGAAGACCAGGTGTTCCGGGTTGGTCGGGGTCTGATAATTCGCTCTAACAAGTCCTTTGCCCGGGTGCCGGTGGTGTTCAGACCTTTTACCCGGGTTAAGAGGTTTTTTGAGGAAAATGGTTTTGAGATAATTCACCTGCACGGTTCACTGGCACCAACCCTGCCGCTGGTGGCATTAAGGGTATCACGGGTGGTTAATGTCTTTACATTTCATGCCACTCATGAAAAGAGTATCGGTTATGCTCTTGCCCGTTCCGCGCTCCTGCCCTATTTTCGGGCGATTCATGGACGGATTGCGGTCTCGGTAGCGGCAAGGGATTCGGCAGCAAAATACTTTCCGGGTGAATACCGTATTATCCCTAACGGGGTGGATGTGGACTTTTTTTCGCCCGATGTTGCGCCGGTTCCCGAGTTGAATAACGGGCGCCCGAAGATTCTTTTCCTTGGTCGGTTTGAACCCCGGAAGGGGTTGAAGTATCTCCTGATGGCGCTGCCGGCGATTGTCCGGGAGGTGCCGGATGTGCAACTGGTCGTGGTGGGAACCGGGCTTTTTGGTTACGCCTATAAAGGGTATCTGGATAAAGAGGTTGAAGACCATGTGCACTGGGCAGGTCTGATTTCGGGTGAACTGCGTCCACGCTATTATCGCAGTTGTGATGTGTTCTGTTCACCGGCGATCGGGCATGAAAGTTTTGGCATCGTTTTACTGGAGGCGATGGCGACGGGCAGACCGGTTGTTGCCTCAGACATTGATGGTTACCGCTCGGTGATGGACTCGGGCAAGCAGGGTTTTCTTGTGCCGCCCCGTGACCCGGATGCGATTGCCCGGGCGATTGTCCGGCTTTTAAAAGAGCGGGAACTGGCACAACAGATTGGTGCGGCAGGAAGGCAGCGGGCGCTGGAGTTTTCCTGGGCACGGGTGGCAGAAAAGGTGGAGGGTTTTTATCAGGGGTTGCTGCAGAGGTATCCGGTGCCAAGGTATCAAAGGGTTTAGGGTATTATGGCCGAGGCGGACAGGGTCGTGGAGCAGCCACCGGCAAATAAGAGCCAGTTATTACCGGTATTGAGGATACCGGAGTTTGTTGTGTTTTCGGTCTCGCAGGCGTTTTCCCTTTTTGGTGACAAACTGGATTATATGGCGCTTCTGGCGATGATCGCCTATTTCAGTGCCAGGTTTGGCTGGGATAGCGCCCGGGCGATTTCTTATCTCTCGGTGGTTGTTGCCCTGCCGACGGTGCTTTTTGGTCCGCTGGCTGGTGTGCTGGTTGACCGCTGGGACCGGCGTAAGGTGATGGTGGTCTGCGACTCCTTCCGCACGGTTCTTGTGCTGGCGATACCGCTGATCGCGATTACTACCAATCAATTGCCTCTGGTTTACGTCATCGCCTTTGTGGTTTTTCTCTTCGGGCTTTTCTTTAACACCGCCCGACTGGCGATAATTCCCAATCTGGTTGGTCAGGAAAAGGTTCTCGGTGCCAACTCGTTTATGAATATCGTTGGTCGGCTGGCGACATTTGCTGGTATGGTGCTCGGTGGGTTGATTGTTGACTGGAGCGGCTGGCAACGACTGGGGATAAGACCGGTGTGGACTGCGGGTTTTTACCTTGATTCTTTGACTTACTTTGTGTCGGTGGTTTCTTTACTATTTATCTTTCGCCGGCTGGCGGTTAATCGCAACACCACACCAGACGGCAAACCGGAGGTAAAACTGTTTATCCGGGAGCAGACACGGATGGTGGAGAGTGTCAGGGAGTTGTTGCGGGTGGTGGTGCATGAGCCAGCGGTGCTTTTTGTTTACTGTTCCATCCTTCTGATGGTGATTCTCGGTGCGGCGGTGGTGGTGCTTTATGTGCCGATTATCCAGTCCGCCCGGGAACTGGGGGGTGTCGGTCTGGGGACAAAGGGCGTTGGCTATGTGGCGGCGATTGGCTCGATCGGACTGCTGTTATCCTCACTGCTTTACGGCGCGCTCGGGCATCGGATAAAAAAGCACAAGGTACTGCTGGTGTGCTTTCTGGTGATGGGGCTGGTGGTTGCCGGTCTGGCAGTATCAAAGACATTTGCACCGGTGGCGCCGTTGATATTTATCGCCGGTTTGGCGCTCTCGCCGGTTTATATCGGTATGGACACACTGTTGCATGAAGCGGTGGCAGAAGAGGTGCGGGGCAGGATTTTCTCTACCCGGGAATGGTTGCTTCATCTCCTCTTTGCCCTGGCAGCGCTTTTGATTGGACAGCTGACCAACTTCTTTTCGCCCCGGCGTTTGCTCTTTGGTTTCGGGCTGTTTGTTGTCCTTGCCTGTATTGTCGGGTTTTTCCTGACCCGAAAGAAAAACATTGGTTAATATAAGATGATAAGGAGGTAAAATGTTTGACCCGAGAATAGAAAAACTCGCCAAGGTGATGATTCATTACAGCGTGCGTCTGAAAAAGGGTGAGTGGGCGGTGGTATACGGTTCGGCGAATGCCGAGGAGCTGTTAAAGGCGCTTGCGGTAGAGGCGCTTAAGATTGGCGCCCATGTCACATTAAGGACCCATCTGGCTGATGCCAGTTATCTCTTTTTCCGTTATGCCAGTCCCCGGCAATTACGGTTTCTCCCGCCCACCGACCTTCTGGAGGTAGAGAAGGCGGATGCGCTGATTTTTGTCCGGGGCGGCTGGAATATGAAGGAGATGACCGATGTTGATGCCCGGAAGATGGCTGAATACCAGTGTGCGCGAAAGGAGCTTTTACAGATAAGGCTCAAGCGGGAGGCAGAGGGCAAACTGCGCTGGGTTTTAACCAACTTTCCCACCGACGCCCTGGCACAGGAGGCGGCGATGTCGCGGGTGGAGTATGAGGAGTTTGTGTTCAAGGCGGGCATGCTGGATAAACCTGACCCGATTAAGGAGTGGCAGAAGGTGTCGCAGCGCCAGCGCCGATTGATTGCCAAACTTAACCGGCTGAACACCATCCGGATTGTGGGCAAAGATACCGACATTACCTTTGGTGTGCGGGGAAGGAAGTGGGCGAACTGCGATGGGCACAACAACTTACCGGACGGCGAGGTGTTTACCGGACCAGAAGAGGACCGCACCGAAGGTGTTATCCGCTACACTTTTCCCGTCATCTATCAGGGCAAAGAGGTGGAGAACATCCGGCTGGTGTTCCAAAAGGGCAAGGTTGTGGAGGCGTCAGCGGACAAGGGTGAGGACATCCTGCGCACGATGCTGGCGACCGACGAAGGGGCAAAACGGGTTGGCGAACTCGCCTTTGGCACCAACTACTCCATCCAGCGTTTTACCAAGGACATCCTTTTTGACGAGAAGATCGGTGGCACGATGCATGTGGCGCTGGGCACCGGCTATCCCAAGACCGGGAGCAAAAATCGCTCGGTGATCCACTGGGATATGGTGTGTGATACCAGACAGGGGTTTACCGTCTATGGCGACGGCAAGCCGATAATGAAAAACGGGAGGTTTCTGATATGAAATACCAGGCGCAACTGGAGGAGTTGCGGCAACTGGTTAACGCCAGTCAGCGTTCCGAAGATGCCCAGGCACGGGTGGTGATGAGCCTGCGCAAAAACTTTCCCGAGTTCAACTGGGTGGGCATTTTCCGACTGCAGGGCAAAGAACTGGTGCTCGGTCCGTATCAGGGCAAAGAGCCCAGAGGGTTTGAGCGGATTCCGGTGGGCAGGGGGATATGTGGCACGGTGGCGATAACGATGCGCACCGAGGTGGTGCCGGATGTTACCGCTGATGCCCGCTATCTCACCTGCTTTTCCGAGACCCGTTCGGAACTGGTTGTGCCGATAATCAAAGAAGGTAAATTCTGGGGTGAGATTGCGGTTGATGCCAGCCGAGCGGACGCCTTTACCCGGGACGAGATCGCCCTGATTGAGGCGGCAGCGCAGTTACTTGCCGAAAGGGTCTAACCGGACCGGCTGGATATCTTTAAATTCAATCCCCGTTGCCGCAGTTCGGCAATAAACCGGCGGGCAGGAACCGCCTTTTCTCCCGGGAGCACGCCCTTACCTTTTACCAGACCCCGGGCAAGAAGCAGGGCAACAACCGCAGCGGAAAAACCGGTGGTGCGCATCATTGCGGTCAGACCGGTTTTCTGGTCAGCGTAATCAATCAACTGATAGCGGATCGTCTTATTCTGCCGGTTCTTTTTTCCTGATACCTCTACCCGCAAAAGCACCACATCATTCTCCTCAAAACTCAGCACCCTTTCCAAGGCACAGGCGAGTTTCTGTCTCGGATATCGGCGCCAGTTGCCTACCGCTGCCTGCATTAACAACTGAAACAGGATGCGATGACCGGGATAGCGGATGGTCTTATAATTAAGTGTTTGCACCTTACCCCGGAAGGTCTCTGGCAGCGTGGATGAGCCGCCCGAGGTGTGAAACGCCTCCAGCGGTCCAAATGGTGCGGGAAAAACAACCGTTTCTGCTCCAGTCAGCGATTTTACCTTCTCCACCCTGCCCCGGCGCAAAACCAGGCACGGCTCCGCATACTCATTTAACAACCCCTGGGCAGAAAACACAAGTTTATAAAAAAGCGGTGGTTCGGGCGCTACTGGCAGACCACCCACCCGGATATGAACCGCATCGGTCTTATCCAGCCGCGCAACACCATCGGCAACAAGCACATTTACCATTCCCGGTGCCAGACCGCAGTCCGGGATAACGGTTACCCTGGCACGTCGTGCTGATGCGTCCAGTGCCAGTTGCCGGCGCACCACGTCATTATTGCCGCCCAGGTCGCAGAAATTCACTCCGGCAGCGATACAGAGCCGGGTGAGTCTGAGATTGTAATTATAAGGCACGCAACTTATCGCTACCGCGCAGTCGCGCAGAAGTGTTTGCAGGGCGCTATCGGTTGCCTCGGCAGACACCGTTTCTATTTTCGGGCTTTTCAGCCAGCGCTCCAGCGCCCGCAAACGGCGGCGGTCAACATCAACAACAAATATCCGCTGGATATCATCCTGCCGGGCGAAATCAAAAGCGACCGCCCGTGCCATCAAACCGGCACCAAAAATGGTAACATTCATCAGGATCCCTTTCTTACATTATAGTTTATTTAAAATTAGAAAAATATGTATCTATCTCGGGTCTTAACTCCAATCCGGCTCTTTCGAAGCAAACCAATACCTCATTATAAGCTCCTTCGCCACCAAGAAAATCCCAGAATTCTTCAGCAACTTTCAATTCATGTTCTAAATCAAGCATCCCTTTCAGTGTCCATCTTTCGTAAGGTTGGGGGTCATAAGGGTTATAAGGTATGGCAATATAAGAATTAATCTTTGCTTCTGGGTCCCTATGCAAATATATTCCCACCCATTCTAATAATGTTCGCTTAAAATCTTTAAAATTGCTAATGTTGGGCTTGGCTGTTTTTATGTCAAATAAATGGACACCGCCGTTTTCGTCTTGGAGAAACAGGTCTACCTTAGGAGTTTTTAGGGTATTCATTCTGCCAGAGCGGCAAACAGCTCTTATTCTTGAAATTTCCTTTATTTTATCAGGAGGGTTACCGGTGGTTAGTTTGTTCATAATATGCTGAATCTCGGTTTGAGCATGTTCACTTATAATGTTTCCGACAGCAAATTGTGTCTCTACTACCGGGAATTTGACCGCCGCCAGTGTTTGGGCGACAGGTTCAAAGATTGATTTACCAAAAGCGGTGTTAAGGGAATGAATAAAAGAGTATAATGCCATTCTATCACGCCCCAATAACCGGAAATGAAACGGCATACTGGTAGTTTCTGGTTTATAGGACTGAAATTTTTTTCTCAGACAATCTTTTATTACCTGCTCAATTCTGGCTGTTTGTTCGGCACTAAGGGGCACTTATTTCTCTCTGAGGTGAAATATAGATTCTGAATAGGGAGTCTCACGGTCTTTTTCAACCCGACACAATACCGGGCGCCGAAATTCATTCACAATTTTCATCCCCGAAAGTTCTGCTATTGCTGGATAGAGGTTAAATTTATCATTTGCGACAAGAAAAATGTTATAATTATCTCGTAAGAATTTCCGGCAATTTTTCAGTACCGCCGCAATGCTCTGGATGTAGGAAGAACGGGCTTCATCTCCCTGACCTCTATAAAGAGGACCGATTTCCAGTTCGTCTCTTCTTTCAAACCCGAAAATTTCATAAGCGTAGGCATGTTGTTCGTGATAGTCAATCAATCCTACATAAGGAGGACTGGTGAAGATGCCACTGATCTTTTTTCTATTTAATAATTCTGCGCGGGTGGGCATTTGCAACCTGATTTCCTTATAAATGTCAATGGTTCTGCTGTCTCCCCTCAGACAAAATTGATGTGTCTCGGTTCTTAATCTCTCAAATTCTACCAATCTTTTTAAGGTGTCAACCGTGTACCTCTCCCACCAGTTCAATAATGAAAAAATTGGTTTGCATATTTTCCCGTGTTTCCTGCAATAGTAGGTGGTGGTTACGGGTTCTTTCAGTGTTGCCAGGTCGGCATGGGTGGTTGCCCGACATGAGCGAGCGGTTCGACTTAATATGATAATTAAGACGTTTTTAACGTCCTGGTCGGATAGATTTTTTATCTCTTTCGCCAAGAAATCTATTTCTTCTCTGACCGGATACAGAAACCACTTGCCTAAAAATGTCTTTTTATTGTCCTGTTCAATTTTGATGTCGTATTTCTTTACCATGTTATCGTATATCTTCCGAAACTCTGTTTCTTTCTGTTGGACATATTCTTCTTCCGGGATTTCTCCGCTGCTGATTTTTTGTTTGAATTCAGGTGCCGGAAAATAAAGGGCGTTGAATTTTGCCAGTTCTTCTAATAGATGATTGTCAAAGTCAATGTAAACACTATTTTCCCGAAAGTTCTTTAACTTAATTGTTAACTCACGGACCGCCTGTTCTATTTTAGGGATATTATGCTTCGCCACCTTAACATTACTTATCAGGACATTGAAAAAGGAGACATCTATTCCAATTGCGTGGATGCCCAATTCGTTAGCCTGAACCAAAGTTGTTCCGCTACCGCAGAATGGATCCAGGACGAGGTCGCCCGGCTTAAAATAGACCTCTTGTTTGATTTCGTCAATATGGCTATCAAGAAAATATTCTACCAGTTGAGGGATAAATTTACCCTTGTAAGGGTGCAATCTGTGGACATGTTTTGTCCTTTCAGCTTCCCGGTATTCTTCAAATGAGAGATGCCAATTGATTTTTTCTCCCAGAGCAGTTTTCCACCGGTTTTTTTTATCAAAGGAGTCGTAATATTTTTTTAATTCGTCAATGTCTATTAAGACTAACCCGTTGCGCTCGTATTTAGTGATTTTCCCATACTGAATCAGATAAGAGATATTCGCTGTTGTAACGGTCCGCTGGAGGTAATCCGCTGCCCATTGGGCAGCACCTTTTAGGGTAACAAATTTTGGTCTTCTCTCTGAAAATAGCGGTAAGGCTGTCGGCTTGGTTTTTCTTGTAATAGCCATTTTGATATGACTATATTAAAACACGGACAGGGATTGTCAATTACTGGAAAGGGATAGAACGATTCGAACTATTCGATAGCGCCAATATGTGTTAGGTTTTAAAGCGCAGCATCAGAAACTTGAGAAGGCAATGCAAGAAATTTCCTCTTTTATTTCTAACTCGCTGTTGGTGTTATGGTCGCTACGTTTGGATTTTGTTGGTGTCTCCGGGAGACCACTATGATTTTTCAGCTGATATCTATTAGAGCCATTTTCGGTTTAAATTTTAACGCTGGTGTTTGGTTTTTCCAGGCGGATGAGCGGGGTAAGTTTTTGTTTTTCTGTGCGTTATAAACCTGAGCCCGTACTGGAATGTATTTTCAAAGGGCAGGAGAGGGGGTAATTCCCGGGGTTATCCCGGGGGCGGGGCGGTAGTTGGTCGGGGTTGGGGTTGTTGATGTGAATAACGGCTGGGTGGATAGGTTTGTTGCTGGTGGCAAAGTGGCTTTACTTTTCTGGGCTTTTGGGTGGTGGTAAGGTGGTTCTGTTTCACGGGCAGTGGAGTGGTAACAGGTGGGTTACGCTGGGAAAATGGTCTGGTGAACGCCTTTGTTCTCGTTCTAAATTTACGCCTCTCTAGAAAATTTTATCAGAGACGCTGATAAAGTAGACGCCGGATGCCAGAGGAGTGAGGTCGTTTTCATCGGGCACAAGTTCCATCACCTTGCGACCGTAGAGGTCAATCAGATCTGCCGGACATCGGTAGTTCTCGGCAGCGTCTTTTAATCGGAGTGTTCTTTTGACAATCGTTGTTCTCCGTCGGCTGGGACGGGTGATAGGAGAGACCGGCTCTGCTGCGCCGCTGGCAGGATTGTATTTCAGCGTCAGACATTCGCCGTCAGTGACTGTGGCATGCCCCGCGACAAACAGGGCACCAGAAATAGAAAGAAGATAGACAGAAGTATTATTTGACTTACACAGAAGTTATTACATAATTACATCCGGAGCTAAGATGGTTGCGTCCGGGCGGGTTACGCCTTCAGTTTAAGGCAGACGCAGGACGCAGTTTTTTTACAATCTGCCGGGGGAGTGAATTCAGGAGGCAAAGGTGTGGCGTAGGCATTTTTTTTCGTTTTTCTGCTGTCGGGCAATTTTCTTGCTTGTTATGGTAGCATCGGGTGTTGCCGCAGGTAATGGTTTACGGGGCGGAGGCGATGAGTGGCTGGCGCGGTTTCAGGCATGGCATAAAGAGAATGAATTCCGGGCGCTGGCAAAATCCAACTCGGCAAATCTGGCATGGTTTGAAGCACCGCTTTTGCGGTCTTATCTTTATCTTTTTTCGGCGACCGGTGATACATTCTGGCTGGAGCGATTTGTTTTTCACAGCGATTCAATTTTGCGGATGATGCGGGATGTTCCTGATACCGGTTATTTCTGGCCAGGATATGCTGACGGTTTTTTGGGCTGGGGCACAACAGTTTATGACCCGGCTGGGTTTTATCAGGAGTATCTGGTGCATGATGCGGTAATCTGTTTGCCGCTGGTGCGGTTTGTATTGATGGTTTATCAGGATAAAGGGTTGCAGGCGCGGTTTAAGGAAAGGGCAGATTTTTATCGGAGTGTGGTGGAAAAGGAGGTTGTGGGTAAGTGGTATGCGAGCTGGAATGCCCGGCGGGGCGAGGGGGGCGAGCTGGAGCGGTTCGGGGGCTGGCGATTTGTGCCCTTGAATCAGTTTCTTGCCTTCGGAGAGTTACTTGCGTTGTTAAAGAAGGTGCATAGTTTGCCTGCAGAACAGGGTGTCCGTGGTGTTGTGCCAGTGAGTTTTTATACTGCAGTGCCAGAGTCAATGGCACAAGTTTTCTTTCAGTCGCTGGTTCTGGATTTGCGCAATGACGCCTGGGTCTGGGGACACTGGGCAGGATATGGATTCGGGAAGCGGGTAGAGGATATCTCCCATGCGAATATTGATATAAGTTTCGCCATTGCAATGACAGAGCAGGGGTGTGAGTTTTGTGCTGCAGACCTGGCACGGTTTGCCCGAACCCTGCTGCGGGTGGTTAAGGCAGAGGATAGTAGTGGGGTTTTCCTGTACCGGTTTGTTAATGGTTCTGGACCAAAGGATTCGATTTTGCTTCTGGAGAGCTGGGTAAGGCTGGGCAGGTTTGCGCCTGATGTTTATGGACTGGTCGCAGAGTTGTTGCGTCAGATACCGGTGACACGAATGAATGTAAGTATGGCGGTTACCACCGCGGTGCTGGTTCTGGAGATGAAAAAGAAAGAGGATGAGGAACGAGCGGATGTTGACCGGGCTGAGGGCAGGGTTGCGCAGGATGGGGTTGCGGGTTCCAAAGGAGGGATACTGATTGCCGGGGAAAATGGGGCAAAAGGGGTAACGGTTTTTGATGTCAGCGGGCGGAGGTGCAGGGCGGGAGCAGGTGCTGGGGTTTATTTTCGGTTTGGTAGGCGGGGTTCGGGCAAGGTCGTGGTTTATTGAGCGCCGGAAAGCGGTGTAATTTTTGTTGCTTTGTCCCGAGTGGTTCATATAATTTTTATTGATGGGAACACGTGCCAAAGTCGCGGTGCTTTTTACCAGCCCAGAGCGGGTGCTGGATGATTACCGCCGGTTGATAAAACTGGCAGAGGCGGATAGGTTTCTCAAGCCGGGTGCGACCA
>OGCI01002065.1_pt1 | contig 14505 bp, 8 predicted proteins | sample 1570021 | NCBI WGS metagenome assembly OGCI01 (sample SAMN06264664, study PRJEB24512) | hot springs metagenome | isolation source: Hot spring water | place: South Africa: Tshipise | collected 2015-06-21 | reverse complement strand
CCCTCTTTTTAAGCGCCCTCAGCTTTGCGTTGAAGAGTTACTTGGACGCGCAGCGGGCGCCGCTCTTTCGCCCACAGCGCATTGCGGGCGCAGAGGATCTCGCGCCCGGCGAAGCGCTTAACTTCCGCTATCCGACCGAAAAGGACTCGGCGATTCTGGTCCGCGCCGAAGACGGACGTTTTTACGCCTACGGCCAGAAGTGCACGCATTTAGCTTGCCCGGTCTACTACGAGCGCGGGCGTGGTCGGCTCGAATGCCCGTGTCATGAGGGCGCATTCGACTTGCAAACGGGGCGCGTTCTCTACGGGCCGCCGCCACGCCCGCTCGACCGCATCCTGCTCGAAATCCGTGATGATGGCGTCTGGGCCGTCGGGCGCAAAGCACAAGGCGAAGGGAGTTTCGGCAACCTGCTGGCCCGGTTAACGCGGAACCGGTAGCCGATGGCTAGCCTACTGGACCAACGGGTGTGCGGTGTGCGCGGGCGCAGAATAGCCCGATAGGCATTGTCGCCAACGGCTGATCTGCAGGGCCACAGACGCACGAGCAAATCGGGATCGCAAGATGAATCGCCAGATGAGAGAATCGAAGATGATGACCGCAGAGGACAGCGCCGAGCGCAACGCGCGCCCGCGCGTGCACGTCGGGCGTACAGCCGTCGAGCAAACGCGTCTCGTACTGCTCATGATGATCAACATCGCTCAACTCTGGACGCTTTCGGCCATCGTGGAAGCGTCACTCGCTGCTCGCTGGCATCTTCTCGCGCCGCTCATCGTCGCCTCGGGCATTTGTGCGATGATCACGCTCTCGATCCTGCTGTGGTGGCGGCCCGATCGCTCCGCACGTGATCAATGAACCGCGTGCAAGATCGACAGCATCGCATAGTGGACACACAACCAATCACGAAAAGACGTTCTCGACATGGCAGACACTACCTCGCCTACAACTATCTGCACACTTAATGGCCCCTAGATGATCCCCTTCATTTGTGCTTTAGCTATGGGTAGTTGACTCGTGGCGACTACAAGAACGTCTCTCCTATACGTCCTGCGGGTTCACTGCGCTCGCCGACTATGTTGCGGCTCGGAAGCCCATGAACGCGGCCGAGACGCACGCGCTTCTCGATCCGGTCCGGGCGCGCCTTGCCATGCCATTCGCGCGGGAGACTCACACTTCTTCCCGAGCATTCTCGCTGCTTCCGAGAAGCTCGGAGTAAGCAAACAAAAAGTATGCAGAGATGATCATGCGCCCGCGCGGTGATCCAGATCTTTTCAAGAAGCGTAATCTGGATGATCTATTCCGTGTGTGTAAGCATAGGTGAGCGCCTCGATCTGCCGGTCTTTAATTAGGTCTCGGACGTGGCCCGCTTTGGGAGAGATCCCTTCCACCCGGTCGATGACGTCCATCGCGATGCTGAAACGGTCTATTTGATTGATGATAGCTAGTTGCAACGGTGTCGTGATGCCGCCTCGTCCTTTGAGGAAGGGCGCAAGATAAGTAGCTTCCACCCCGATCTTTCGATTCTCACGATACCCTCGGACGTGTAGATTCTTATGATTCGCCCTGCGATAGGCGAGCCGATGGATGAGCCACGGGTAACCATGAAAATTGAAGATGATCGGTTTATCCCTCGTAAAGTAGGAATCGAACTCTCGATCAGGAAGTCCATCCGGATGTTCCCCGCTGGGGACGAGCGTGAAGAGGTTGACGACGTTGACGAATCTGATTCGCAGATCAGGGAAATACTCCCTCAAAATCTCGACCGCGCATTTGGCCTCCTTGGTTGGGACATCTCCACAGCTGGCGATCACGACATCGGGCTCTTCCTGTGGATGAACGGAAGCGAAATCCCAAATCCCAAGCCCCTTGGTCACATGGTTGAAAGCCTCGTCTGTATCCAAGTACTGCGGGTGGCGTTGTTTGTCGATGACGATGATATTGATCCTGTCGCTCGTCTGAAAAGCACGCCAAACGGTCCACAGCAACGAGTTCGCGTCGGGCGGAAAGTAGAGTCGAACAACGCCGGGCCATTTATCGACGATCGCATTGATGAAGCCCGGATCCTGATGCGTGAACCCGTTGTGATCTTGTCGCCAGACGACTGAGGTGAGAAGCAAGTTCAAGGACGGAATGGGAAGCCTCCAATGCACATCGGAAGAGATATCCAACCATTTGCCGAACTGGTTAACCATCGAAGAGATGATTGGCGCGAACCCCTCATAGGTGTTCAGCAAGCCATACCTGCCCGTCAAAAGATAGCCTTCCAACCAACCTTCCACCGTGTGTTCCGAAAGATACTCCATGGTCCGCCCCGTGGGCGAAAGGAACCCCTCGTCGGCGTCTTCAGGCAAGGTCTTCGCCATCCATGCCTTGCCGAATTCGAAAACGGCATCGAGCCGGTTCGACTTGGTCTCATCGGGACCGAAGACCCTGAAGCTAGTTGGATTGAGCCTGATCACCTCTCGCAAGAAACAACCCAACGGTCTCGTATTCTCCGCCGCCGTCGTCCCTTTCCGCTCCACCTTCACGGAGAACTCTTTAGCATCAGGGAGCCTGAGCGGGTATCGCCTCCCTCCAGCGTTCGCGTGATGGTTGGCGCTCATCCGCTTCTCGCCTTTGGGGGCGAGACCTCGAAGCTCATCTCTGAGCGTCCCTTCTTTCGTAAACAGCATCTCCGGCTGATAGCTTCTCAGCCAATCTTCGAGCACGCGCAAGCTTTCGGGATCGGCTTTGACCTCAGGTAGAGGCACCTGATGCGCCCGCCAGTACCCTTCTAAGTGCGAGTCCTTGACCTTCTTCGGCGCCGTCCAGCCCTTGGGTTCGCGAAGGATGATCAGTGGCAAGCTCGCCCTTCGCGCTTGCCGCTTTGCGCGCGCCTCCTCGCGCAGAGCCAAGATCCTTTCCGCCGCCCAATCCATCGCTTCAGCCATCGACTCGTGCGCTCTCATCTGATCCGCGTCCGAAACTATCCTCGGCTCGTAACCGTAGCCTCTGAACAAAGACGACAGCTCTTCATCCTCTATTCTCGCCAGAACCGTCGGGTTGTTTATCTTGTAGCCATTGAGCAGCAGCACGGGGAGCACCGCGCCGTCTCTAGCTAGGTTCAAGAACTTGTTGGAATGCCATGCAGTGGCCAAAGGGCCGGTCTCAGCTTCGCCATCGCCGACGACCGTAACAGCGATGAGCTCAGGGTTATCGAAAACAGCACCGTAAGCGTGAGCGAGGCTGTAACCCAGTTCCCCGCCCTCTTGAATCGAACCGGGAAGCTCCGGCGTGCAATGGCTGCCGAACCCGCCGGGGAAGGAGAAGGCCCTGAAAAGTCGCCTGATCCCTTCTTCGTCCTGCGTGAATTCTGGATAGAGTTCGCTGAGAGTGCCTTCGAGATACGCGGGAGCGATCACGCCGGGCGCGCCATGCCCTGGTCCAGCGATGAAGATGCAATCGAGATCATATTTGATGATGACTCGGTTGGCATGCACGTAGATGAAGCTCAAGCCCGGACTCGCCCCCCAATGGCCCAAGAGCCGATTCTTTATGTGTTCAGGTCGCAGCGGCTCCTTCAGCAAAGGATTATCCTGTAGGTAGATCATCCCTGCCGACAGGTAACAACAAGCCTTCCAGTATTCGTTCAACCCATCAAGCTCCATAACTCTATCTCCCCCAAAGCATGTTACAGTCCCCTCAATCTTCGCGCCAACCTTGCGGCACAACGTTCCAAGTCTCCCCAATTTTCGACGCATCCGTGAGCCGATCTGGATCGACTGTGGCGAATAAAAGTCCGACCAATGATAGTTTAGGTTTCCGATGAAACCTCGCCGATGACGAGATCGAAGATTTGATTGACGCCGACTCACCCGAAGACCAGGATACGCGCAGTCGAAAGGTTCGCGGGCAACATGAAGAACGGAGAGACGCGAGGCTTAAGACTTATTGACACTCCCACGGCGCGCAGCACGTGGGATTCTAGTTCTCACCCCCTAATTGAAATCAAGGGTATTTCCGATGGCGTTTGATAACAGGCTGGATCAGGGAGAAATCTCTTTTTCCTCTTTCCCTTTCCCCCGACTGAGAGCGAAGGGGATTCGCCTCGCAAGCAGATCTAAAGCGAGTCCGGTATTTGTGATGAGAAGCCGCCGGGAGCGGCTCGCCCGATGTGCTGGGACGTTCAGCGTCGCAGTCGTCTTGCTCACCGATGGCAACTTGGCAATCGCCCATCTCAGCGGCCAGCGAATGCTTCGCCTGTCCCAGCGTTCCTGTGTGATGACTCTCTTTATGCGGGCGCGCCGAGAATGGTTCCTCCCGGATCACTCTCTCCGCCCAGATCTTTCAGCAAAGGTCGCCCATCGGGCGAGGCGCTCTGGCCGAGGTAGCTTTCGGTCAACTTGCGAAAGTGGTAGCCCATTGCCGCCAGTGTCATCGCGTGGGCGAATCGTTGCGGGCACGCGGCCAGCGTGCGCGCCACATAGTGCCAGAACGAGGCGCGCGCGCGGTCGCGGATGCCTAGTTCAAACACCAAGCGCACCAAGGCGGCCAGATCATGGACCAGTTCGTTGTGGCGCGATTCAAGGCCGGAGTAGGCCAACCGCTTCAGACACTCGAGCGCGCGGTTGTAGTACTCCGTTGGGCTGTAGATCGTTTGCAAGATGCGTTTGTAACCATCGATCAATTGCCCAACGTCCATACGGGGGATGAAATTAAGCGAACAATCCGTGTTGTTGCCGCTGCTTTCGCCGAGCAACCTCCCTTCGCGTTCCAACCGCCGCCATAGTTGCGTTCCCGGCAGCGCGTGCAGCAGTCCGACCATGGCTAGTGGGATGGCGCTCTCGCGTATGAACTCGATCTGACGGTCGAAGATGTCGGGCGGATCGTGATCGAAACCGACGATGAAACCAGCCATCACTTCCATGCCATAGGATTGGATCTTGCGCACTGCGTCGAGAAGATCGCGTTGCAGGTTCTGCCCCTTTTGCGCTTCGGCGAGGCTCTCCTTGACGGGCGTTTCGATGCCCAGAAAAACGCGCCGGAAGCCCGCGCGGCGCATCATCTCCAGAAGTTCATCGTCTTCGGCGAGGTTGACGCTCGCTTCTGTGAAGAGGCTGAACGGATAGCGGTGTCGTTGTTGCCACTCGGCCAGTTCAGGCAACAGTCGTTTGACGTTGCGTTTGTTGCCGATGAAGCTATCATCGACGATGAAGACCGATCCGCGCCAGCCCGTTGCGCGCAGTGCGTCGAGTTCGGCCAGCATCTGAGCGGGCGATTTCGTCCGCGGCACGCGACCGTAAATCTCGATGATGTCGCAGAACTCGCAGCGAAACGGACAGCCGCGCGAATACTGCACGCTCATCGAAACGTAGCGGCGCAGATCAACCAAGTTGAATTCGGGCACCGGCGTCAGTTCGAGCGACGGGCGTTCGCGACTGGCGTAGATCCGTTCGGTCGCGCCGCCGTGCGTGAACTCCTCGATGAAACGCGGCAGCGTCTCCTCAGACTCGCCGAAGAAGAGGTAGTCGGCAGGCAAGTCCTCGCAGGTCGTCGTCACATAGGGGCCGCCGACGGCGACGGGTTTGCCGTGAAGCTTACACTGCTGCACTACCGCGCGCAGCGAGTCTTTCTGCACGAGCATGGCGCTCGCAAAAACTATGTCAGCCCACTCGATGTCCGCTCGCCTGAGCGGCTCGACGTTCATGTCAACCAAGCGCCGCTGCCAGTTTGCCGGCAGCATCGCGGCGACGGTCATCAATCCGAGCGGCGGAAAAGCCGAACGTTTGCCTTCGAACTTCAGCGCGTGTCGAAAGCTCCAGTAAGTGTCGGGAAACTCTGGATAGACGAGCAGCGCTTTCATGGATGAATCCCTCTTCCCCTTTGAGGGGCGCGAGTCTTTTCACCTCTGTTTCAAGGATTGCGCAAAAAGCGTGCTCATCCTACTCTTCGCGCCAACTGGTGTCAATAGGGTCAAATAGTGCCGGGTTATCCAAGGCTTTATGTTCCATGCCGCCAGCTCTCACTCCTAACCTTTACTTGGACGCGAGAAGCGAACATCACTGCCTAGGCATGGCCGACCATGGCGCTTCCCCCGGAACGCGCTTGATGGCATCGTCTGGAACCGCCCCACCTGATCGTACTCGTGGCTCCGATCCAAAGGCACGAACTTCTATCCAGCTACAAAAGCGGGCGAAGAGTTGGCAGCATGGGAACGCGAAAGCTGAAAGGCATACCCGCGATGAAAACCTACAAGCGATTAAGCGCGGCGCAAGTCTTCCACCTGAAGATGCCTTTCGGCGAGAGAGTCGGTGCGCGCAGCTCTGAGGAACAGGCCGCTCGGTTGATTGTCAGATGTGAGGCGTTTCCCCGGATGACGCAGTTGTGAATACCAGATAGCTACGCAGTAACAGCGCAGGTGCGGTTCAGCAATGGAAGCAGCGTCATTCACTTCGGATTTATGCAAAAACGCGATTACAAGCTAGGGCATGACAGCTCAACGGCTACTTTGCAATCGTTCACCAACATAGCTCAATAATGCCGCAAGCTGAATGGGATCGCGAGCGATTGGCTCCGCTTCACCCACAGCAAGCTCCACCCGCTGCCAATCGTCGTACAAAGAACGTGACGTCCTCCCCCGAATGAATTCGGGGGCATCCCTCGGGATGCGCGAGGGGTGCTTGCGCACGGGGCGCGTGGACCGTAATCAATCCAACTTGGAATGAGGTGACCACGCCGGAGCGCGCCACACGGCCACTACTCCCCTTCGTGGGAGATACCTGGAAGGCGCGCTCGTAGATGTTCAGAGCGCCGTTCACGTCCGCTTTTGCTCATAGAGCGGGAGAGATTACGAGGGGGTCCGTGTATCGATTACTGCCCCCTCGTGCTCCCCCGCTCTTCTAAATCTATGATTTGGTTGGTGCACCCGGGAGGACTCGAACCTCCGACCTTCTGATTCGTAGTCAGACGCTCTATCCAACTGAGCTACGGGTGCATCGAAATTACAAATGATAAGAGGCCGGAAACAGATAAGTCAAGTGCTACGAGCTCTCGCTGAGAAAAGACGCACGACCAAGGATCGGGCTACCTGTCAGCGGCAAACTTAGAGGGCACCCTCTTGTTGTTCAGCGATGGAGCCTTCTTTGCGCAGCGCACCCGCCCACGGCTACCTCATCGCTCGCGCCGGTTTGACGTTCCCTTGCGCACTTTCCGAAGAGGTCGCATCTCCCGCCATCGTTTCGCCAAAGACGGCACTAGCCACACGAGGCCGATCAAGGAACCATCCGTGAAGTGGTGCGCGAGGCGCCGAAACAACTCCCGTGCGCGCGGAGTGTAACTGTACCACCAAGGGTCTCGAAGAAGAGTCAACCGATTCGCGTGCACGTGTTGCGGAGCAACCATTTCCAACAACCCCAATCGGCCGTGAGTTCGACCCCAACCGCTGCAACGCACGCCGCCCCACGGCGCTTGTGCGATCGCGTGCGTGTACAGGACCTCGTTGATCATCACCGTCCCGACACGTAGTTCGCTGGCAAGGGCGCGTCCGCGACGCACATCGCTGGTCCAAATGCTCGCCGTTAATCCGTACATGGAGTCGTTCGCCAGCTCGATGGCCTCCGCTTCCGTGCGGAACGTCATCACCGGAAGCACCGGGCCGAAAGTCTCTTCGCGCATGACCAGCATCGAGTGGTCTACATTCGCCAGCACGGTCGGCGCGTAGAAGAGCCCAGCACCGCGAGCGATCCGCTGCCCGCCAGCGAGCACGTGCGCGCCGCGGGCCAGAGCGTCGCGCACGTGCTCTTCGACCACCGTCAACTGCTTCTCGCTTGCCATCGCGCCGATGTCGACTCCGTCACCTTCGCCGACGCTCAGTTTCGCCGTCTCTTCGACGACGCGCCGCAAGAACTCTTCGGCGATGCTTTCGTGAACGTAGCACCGTTCCACGGAAGCGCACGCCTGTCCAGCGTTGGCGAAAGCGCCCCACACGGCAGCGGCAGCCGCCTTGTCAAGATCGGCGTCGGCGAGCACGATCATCGCATCCTTGCCTCCCAGTTCGAGCACGACTGGAGTCAAGCATCGCGCGGCCGCTTCGGCGACGCGTCTGCCCGTCTCGACGCTCCCCGTGAAAACGATCTTGGCGACCCCGCTGGTAACAAGCGCCGCGCCCGTCGTCCCGTCGCCGGTGACAACCTGCAAGACTCCGTCTGGCACGCCAGCTTGCGTGAAGAGGTGTCCGATGGCAAGTCCTGTCAGCGGGGTCAACTCGCTCGGTTTGAGGATCACGGCGTTGCCGGCAACGAGCGCCGTGGCCACCTGTCCGACCGGGATAGACCACGGGAAATTCCAAGGCGAAATGATGCCAATCGTTCCAAGCGGACGGTAGGCGATACGCGATGCGCGACCGAGAAGTGTGTAGTGGCCAATAGGGAGCGGTTCGTCGCGGAGCAGGCGCTCGGCGTGGCGCGCGAAATAATTCAGTAGATCGAGTGACGGCACGAGGTCCATGGCGATCGCCTCGGAGAAAGGCTTGCCCGACTCGCGCGCGATCAGGCGCGCAAGATCGTCCAAGCGGTCGAGCGCGAGGCGGCGCGCACGAAGGAGCACACGCGCGCGGTCAGCGACCGAACGCGCGGCCCACGCCTGCCATGCGCCGCGCGCTCGCTCCACAGCGTGCTGCACCTCGCTCTCGGTAGCGACGGGAACGCGACCGAGTTCTTCACCCGTCTTCGGATCTCGGGAGATGATCTCGCGTCTCGACGAGGCTCGCTCCGATGCTGCTTCCGCCACCCTCGCTTCGCTCATGATCTCGCCTCGTCGGAGATTATGGCGCGGAAGGGACGCGAAAAGAAAGGGGCGAACGAGGCGCGAGTAAGAACTTCACGATTCGACCCGTCAAGTGGTAGCCAGACGATCAACCTCGGACCGCCGAAGCAAAAAGCTTCGTCTTTACGGCCCTGGGAATCGCACGACGGGCTGAGAAGCGCTGAAAGCGAGCGCCTTCGTTGTCGCTTTCTCGCGCTTTTGTTTACAATTGCTCTTTGCGAGCACGGTCTTTTCGACCACAACATCAAGGAAGCGAAGATGAAGAGAGAACAACTGGCGGAGTTCATGCGCCGCATGGAGCCGCAATCGGTCGCCATCATCGCCAGCGCGCGCGAAGCCGTGCGCTCCAACGATACGCACTATCGTTTCCGTCAAGACTCGGACTTTTACTACCTGACTGGCTTCGACGAACCAGAAGCGATCGCCGTCATTTCGCCCGACGCAGAAAAACCATACACGCTCTTCGTTCGCCCGCGTGACCCCGAGAGGGAGACGTGGGATGGGCCGCGCGCCGGTGTGGAAGGGGCGATCGAGCGGTACGGTGCCGATGCAGCTTTTCCGATCGACGAGTTTCGCGCGAAACTCGACGAGATCATCCAAGGCAAAAGGACGCTCTACTATCGTTTCGGCACGCGCCACGAATTGGACCAGATGATCATCGAGGCGATCGCGCGCATGCGCGCGCTTGGTCGGCGCGGCATCGTTCCTCCGCGCACCATCACGGACACGGGCGCCATCCTGCACGAGATGCGTTTGATCAAGAGCGAAGCCGAAATCGCGCTGATCGAACGCGCCGCCGACATCACCGCCGAAGCGCACCGCGAAGCGATGCGCGCGGCACGCCCAGGGATGCACGAGTACGAAGTCGAAGCCTTGATCGAGTACGTGTTTCGCCGGCACGGCGCGACGGCTGCCTACACATCCATCGTCGGCAGCGGAGAAAACGCCACCGTGCTTCACTATTCGGCGAACAACGCTGTGATCCGAGAAGGCGACCTGTTGCTCATCGACGCTGGCGCAGAATATCAAGGGTACGCCGCCGACATCACACGCACCTTTCCGGTGAGCGGCCGCTTCAGCCGCCCGCAGCGCGAACTCTACGAAGTCGTGCTCGAGACGCAAAAAGCCTGCATCGCGATGATCCGGCCCGGCGTCTCCATGGACGAATTGCACAACCGTTCTGTGGAACTGCTGACCGAAGGGTTGGTCCGACTCGGACTGCTGCAAGGCGCGCCGAGCAAACTGATCGAAGACGGAGACTATAAGAAGTTCTACATGCACCGACTCGGCCACTACCTAGGGATGGACGTTCACGACGTCGGACTCTACTACGTCGACGGCCAATCGCGGAAGCTTGAACCCGGCATGGTGATCACCATCGAACCCGGCCTGTATGTGGCGCGCACTCAAGAGGTGAATGAAGATTACCGCGGCATCGGCGTGCGCATCGAAGACGACGTTCTCGTCACCGCGGAGGGACATCGCGTGTTGACCGCGGGCGTGCCCAAAGAAGTCGAAGAGATCGAACAGTTCATCGCGCGGGCGCGCGTCGAAGAAAGAGCGGCGTAGAAAAGCTTTACAGCACAAGCGAACGCACACCGTGCGTTGCAAGAATGCCGATCGGCCTAGCCGCCTCTTAGCGAACGCTCGACGCCCGCGCGCGAATTTCAAGCATCGACAAGCCCCGACGCTCGAAGACTTTGAGTCACCTCTCCGCGCCGTCGGCGCGTGAAAGTTCGGCGACGATCTCGCGGGCAACAGCGCGCGCGCGTTCCGTCTCGTCGGGCCGAAAAGAGACCGCACCGACCACGGGGTGACCGCCTCCGCCGTAGCGTTCGCAGATGGTCGCGATGTTGTGGCGGCGCGGGCGCGGACTCCATGGGTTGGAGCCGACCGAAATCTTGGTGCGCCCGGGACTGCGCGTCAGCGCCACCGAATAGGTCGTTTCGGGGAAAAGGTAGTACGGAGCGAACTTGTTGAAAGTCTCCACGCCTTCATCGAGCAGATCGAAGAAGACGACGCCATCCTTGTAGGTCGCTTTGCGCCGCACGAGTTCGAGCGCCTGCTGCTGCGCTTCGCGCGCGCGCCGGAATTTGCGTTGCACGTCGTCCGACGCGGCCACTTCGTCCAACGGACGAACGCAAAGCGCACGGATGATCTCCTCAATGAAGCGTTCATCATCTTCGCTTTCGATGACGAGCATCAACTGGAGCGCCGGAGCACGAAGTTCCACCGCTTCGGCGGCCGAATCGTAGAAGGCGCCGTCGATCTTGTGCGCCCACGCCACCAGCGGATCGAGCATCGGATCGTGAAACGAGTAGCGCTCGCGCGCGTAATCGGCGATCAACTCGGTGCACGAACGGCGCGTTGGATCCCACACCTTGCGCGCGGTTTTGGTGCGACGGTAATGCTCCTCATCCGCTGGCGAAAGAAACGCCGACTGATGATGATCAAACCACCAAGTCAATCGCTCCGACGGGCTGTATTTGAAATCGACGATGGCATTCTCGTCGCCGTCGAACATCTCTTCTTCGAAGAGTTCGCCCGGGCGATGGTGCAGGCCACGGTAGAAGATCTGTGCTTCTTTGTGGAGGCGTTCCGAGTAAAAGCGCGTGAAGACGACGGCCGAACAGACTCCATCAAAACAACGACCGTGGTAGAGCAAGCGGAGTTTCATGGCGATGTGATCACTTGCGTCGATCCGGACCAAAGAAATAACGCGACATCTTAGCAACATTTGCCGCGCAAGACTAGCCGCCGAGCGAGGGTTTGAAACGCCGTCCATTGTTTGTGATAATGGCGCGGAGTCGTTTCAACGAAGAACCGAAGAACGCTCTCGACGGCCCTTCAGCAGGGCCGCTGCGGGGTTGTTTACGCTCAATCGTGAAGAGGTGATCGAAGATGATCTCGAAGTCGAAACTTTTGCTTCGCACAGCATGTGCTCTAGCGATGAGCGCGCAACTTTTCGCTGCGCTCGCCTGTGCTCAAGCGCCGCGATCTGCAGCCACCGCCAACGGTGTCAACGCCGCGCCGCTCCGGCGATACCTGATCACGCCGGAGACGCTTCCGCCGCCTTTCGCCACGCCAGACACCACCAATCCGCCGCGCCTTGTTCCGCCGCCGCCCGACGCCAAGCTCAACATGCCTCCCGGCTTCGCCATCGAGACGTACGCTGAAGGCTTTCGGCGCCCGCGCGAGATGGCGCTCGCGCCCAATGGCGACGTCTTCGTCTCCGATTCCGAAGCTGGACAGATCGTCATCCTACGCGACGCGAACAACGATGGGAAGCCTGATCAACGGTTCGTCTTCGCTTCCGGCTTGATGCAACCTTTCGGCATCGCCTTCTGGCGCGATTACGTCTACATCGGAAATACCAACGCCGTGGTCCGTTTCCGCTACCGTCCCGGACAGACGCAAGCCGAAGGGGCGCCGGAGAAGATCGCCGATCTTCCGGGCAAAGGCTACCGCGAACACTGGACGCGTAACCTCATCTTCAGCCCCGACGGAAGCAAGCTCTACGTGACCGTCGGATCGGAATCCAACGTGTCGGTCGAACCCGAACCGATGCGCGCCGCGATCACCGAATTCAATCCCGACGGATCCGGCAAAAGGATCTTCGCCAGCGGCCTGCGCAACCCGATCGGCGTCGCCTTCAACCCGGTGACCGGCAAGCTTTGGGCCGTGGTGCAAGAGCGAGATCGCATCGGCGACGATCTCGTGCCCGACTACGTGACCGAAGTCAAAGACGGAGCCTTCTACGGTTGGCCCTTCGCCTACATCGGGCCGAATGAAGACCCGCGACGCAAGGGCGAGCGCCCCGATCTGGTGCGCAAAACCGTCAAGCCCGACGTCTTGATCCAAGCTCACTCGGCGGCGATGGATCTCGTCTTCTACGACGGCAAGATGTTTCCTGAAGAGTATCGCGGCCACGTCTTCGTTTCGCTTCGTGGATCGTGGAATCGCTCGAAACGTACTGGCTACAAGATCATTCGCATTCCGTTCAAAGACGGACGTCCCGTCGATGGCAGCTATGAAGACTTCATCACCGGCTGGATGCTCGACGAGAATCGCCCCGAAGTCTGGGGGCGACCGGTCGGTCTGCTCGTGCTGCCGGATGGATCGCTCTTGATCTCGGATGACGGAGCCAACAAGATCTGGCGCGTAACCTACCGCGGGCGTTGAAGAGAATTCCGCGGAAGGCAGCACAGAAACGCAGTCGAGAGCGGAGTTCGAGCCGGTCTTGTTCCTGCGTCCTCCGCGCCGTCGGGCACGCGGTCGAAACGTGGAACACGCATCAACTCAACCTGCGAACATCGTGTTGGCTAGCATCGCAGCGGCGTGGCACGGCGTTCGATGCCTGATCGCGATGCAAGCGCAGTTGCTCTCTTGTGCCCTGCTCTTTTCGCTCGTCGGCACAAGCTTGGCGCAGGAGAGCACGCGCCCCGCGATTCGCGGCGAAGTGCGCGATCAAACGGGGCTTCCCGTCGCTGGCGCAACGGTCGAACTTCGGGGCGAAGGCTGCAACGGAACAGCCCGCACGGACCAAGCCGGAAGCTTTCAACTCGATGGCCCTGCCGCTGGGTGCACGCTCGTCGTCAGCGCCTCGGGATTCGCCGCGTACACCGAACCGCTCACCGCTCGAACTACCGACGCTGCGCCGCTGCAAATCACGCTCGCGCCGGCAGCCTTCAACGAGCGCGTCACCGTGACGGCAGCGCGCGTTTCGGTGAACATCGGCGACACGCCGCAGAGCGCGCGGACGCTGTCGGATCGAGAACTGCTGACGACGGCGGCACCGACGCTCGATGACGCGCTACGACAGATCGTTGGCTTTGCGCTCTTTCGGCGCGCCGGCAGTCGCACGGCCAATCCGACGTCGCAAGGCGTCAGTTTGCGTGGCGTCGGCGCGAGCGGCGCGAGCCGCGCGCTCGTTCTCGTCGATGGCGTGCCGCTCAATGATCCGTTCGGCGGATGGATCTACTGGGGGCGTGTGCCGACGGTAGCGATCGAACGCGTCGAAGTTCTGCGCGGCGCGGCGTCGGACCTGTACGGAAGTTCCGCGCTCGGCGGCGTCGTGCAAATCATCACGCGCCGGCCCGAAAGGCCGATCATGGTCGCCGACGCTTCGCTCGGCAATCGCGGTACTGGCATGGGATCGCTGTTCGCTGGGGGGAGATGGCGCAACTGGGGACTCGCGCTCTCCGCCGAAGGCTTTCGCACGGATGGCTACGTCCTCGTGGACGAAAACGCTCGTGGGCCGGTCGATGTCGCAGCCGGCGTTCGCCGGTCCACGTTCGAGACGACTGTGGACCGAAAGTTCGGCGAACGCGGCAGCATCTTCTTGCGCGGCTCCTATTTCGCCGAAAGGCGCAGCAACGGCACGCCACTGCAAACCAACCAGACACGCACGCGACAGTTGAGCGCAGGCGGTCGGTGGGCCAGCGTCGAACGAGGCGACTTCGACTTGCGCGCCTACTTGAGCGCGCAGGTCTACGACCAGAACTTTTCGGCAGTGGCCGCCGGCCGTCGCTCTGAGACGCTGACGCGCGTGCAGCGCTCCCCATCGCAAGCATCGGGGGCAGCCCTTCAGTGGACCAGAACGCTCCAGCGCCAGACGCTGGTAGCCGGGGCCGAAGCGCGCGACGTGCGCGGCGCAAGCGATGAGACGATCTTTTCGGGCGGGCGCCCGACTTCGCTCGCGGGCGC
>OGCI01002064.1_pt1 | contig 14517 bp, 13 predicted proteins | sample 1570021 | NCBI WGS metagenome assembly OGCI01 (sample SAMN06264664, study PRJEB24512) | hot springs metagenome | isolation source: Hot spring water | place: South Africa: Tshipise | collected 2015-06-21 | reverse complement strand
CAGCGCAAAACTCGGTCGGCGCAGGCGCAGGTCTTGGCCGACGCTTTTGCCCGTCTCCATGCCGTCGGCGAGATCGTCGCCCATCTGGTAAGCCGCGCCCAAGCACTCGGCGAATCTATTCAAAGCGGCGCGCACACCATCCGGCGCGTCGCACAGGATGGCGCTTGCGCCGAGGCTTAACCGCATCAACGAAGTGGTCTTCAGGTTGCGGCTCGCCAGCGTCGCCGCGCAAGCCGTCTCCGCCGACACGCTGAGATCGGTCGCCTGTCCGCTGATCATCCCTTCGACCCCGATGGAACGCGCCGCTTCCGCGACCAGCAGAGCGCCTTTGCCGTCGCCAGCGCGCGCCATCAGCCCATAGGCGCGATTGAGCAGAGCGAGCGCCGCAAGGATCGCGATCCCTTCGCCGACGACCAGATGCAAGGCTTTCCGCCCGCGCCTTTCGTTCGCATCGTCCATGGCCGGAAGATCATCGAGGATGAGCGAACTCGTATGCAGGTATTCGATGGCGCAAGCGATCGGCAAAGCTCGCTCGGTCGGTCCGCGCATGGCGGCGACGCCGACCAGGGTGAGCATCGGGCGCAGGCGCTTGCCGCCGGGAAAGAGCGCGTAGCGTAGCGCCCGGTTCAAACACTCTGTTCCCGGCTCGGCGGAGATGGGCAGGTGCCGGGCCAGCGCTTCTTCCAAACGCTCTCGGTGCGCTCCGATGAATTTCCGCAACTGGTCCATAAGATCCTTCGACCTCTCGCCCCTTTCGCGAGATCTCAATGTCGCATCTGCGATCCCGATCTTTGAGATTCGAGCTTTCTTTGCGGCCGCTCGCGGCGAAACGAAGTTCCAGTTTTCAGCGCCGCTCTCCGGCTCCGACCGGGGCGGGCTTGGTTTCGGCGAAAAGGATGCTTCTCAATTGCTCGGTCGCTTCCGTGAGCGGAAGATGCGCCGCGCCCTTCAGTTCGAAGCGTTCCGCTTCGGGCCAGACGCGCGCGAAGAAGTCGATCGAACGTTTGACGTCGGCGAACGTGTGCTCGCCGTAGATCAACGCAATCCTGCACGGAAGAGGCCGAAAGACGATCTTCGGTTCCAACTCGCCGAGCATCTGCAGATATCTGTAAGTGACCCAATGATCCACTTCAGCGAACGAGCGCGTCATGTCGCTTTCGGTCTTGACGCCCAAGCTCAAGAGCGCGTTGGTTATGCGGCGTCCGACCGGGTTGGCGAAGCTTGCGAAATAGGCGCGCCTGCCGATCTCGCCGAAGAGGAAGATCTTGAAATACCACGGCACGTAAGCGTATGGATCGAGAAGCACGAGCCGCGCGATGCGCGCGCCGAGCCTTTCCGCCGCGAGATAGGCGAAGATCGCCCCGCTGCAATGCCCGACCAGAGTGAGCGCCTCGGCTTCGGTGCGCCGGATGGTGGCGACGATCTGCTCGACCACGGCCTCGACGTTCCACCTCGCCGGTGCCGGGCTTCGCCCGTAACCGGGCAGGTCCGCGCCGTGAAGCGCGAAGTCTGTCGGCAGTTTTCGCGCGATGGGCAGAAAGGTGCGATGGTCACCGCCCCAACCGTGCAACCCGAAGATCACTCTGCTGCCTGCGCCGTAGCGTTTGACGAACATCGCTTTCAAAGTTGCTCCTCGATCCTGTCGGCGACCAAACGACCACCGAGCGCAACCATTGGCAGTCCAGTTCCAGGCGTCGTGCTCGCACCGACATAATAAAGCCCTTTGATCTCCCGTGAGTAGTTCGGCGCGCGAAAAGGGCCGATCTGGCGGAGCGTGTGTGCCGCGCCGAACGCCGAGCCGTCATAGAGACCGAACCGCTGCTGCCATTCGACGGGCGTCCACGTCTCCTCGACATCAATCTCGGTCTCGTCCAGTTCGACGCCTTCGCGGCGAAGACGAGCGAGGACGCGCGCGCGAAGATGACCGGCGATGCTCGCCCAGTCAGCGCCGTGCATCTCGCTGAGCAGCGGAACCGGCACGAGGACGAAGATGGCCGTTGCGCCGCGCGGTGCGAGACTTGGGTCAGTCGCCGATGGGACGCTCACGTAGAACGGAAGCCCCGCCGGGATGCGGTGATGAACGAAGAGGTCGTCGTAGGCGGCACGCACGTCATCAGGGAAGAAGATCGTATGGTGGCCCAGTCCGCGGACAGCGCCGCGCACGCCCCAGTAGAAAGTGACCACGGCGGGCGTCATCCGCAGGCGACGCGCTTTGCGTTGAAGCAGCTGTTCATCCGTGGTCGGCACATCGACGTTCGAGACGATCAAGGGGAAGCTTTCGCGCTCGCCCGAAGAAGTTTCCACTCCGAGCGCGCGCCGTCCGTCGGTACGGATGCGGCGGACAGGGCATCCGAGACGGAACTCGACCCCCAAATCTTCCGCCAATCGCGCGAGCGCCGCGACGAGCGCGTAGATTCCGCCGCGCGGCAGCCACAGACCGTAAGCCAGTTCGCCGTAGGCGAGGATTGAGTAGAAGCCTGGCAGCGCGTAGGGCGAACCGCCGAGGTACATGGCGTAAGCGCCCAGCGCTTGACGAATGCGCGCGGAGCGGAAGAAACGTTCGAGCTCGCGGTCGAGCGAATGGTGAATGCTCAAGCGCCGCATCTCGCGCCACGACAGCGCGCCGAACCAGCGCAGCGGATTGTCTTCGTTGCGCACGACGAGTTTGTCGAAGGCGATGCGGTATTTCGCTTCCGCGTCTTGCAGGAAAGCGAAGAGGCGCGGTTCGACGTCGCGGTCGAGCTGCGCGCATTCGGCTACGAGGCGATCGAGCCGACTCGACAACGCAAAGCGCACACCGTCGGGCCAGACGAAGACAAGCGACGGATCGACCGGCAGCAGTTCGATCTCGTCTTCCATGCGCCGTCCGGCCTGGGCGAACAGATCGCGGAAGACCCATGGATAGTTGAGCAGCGACGGGCCCGTGTCGAAGCGAAAGCCATCGCGTTCGAGCAGGTTGGCCCGTCCGCCCACTTTCGGGTTCGCTTCGTAAAGCACGACTTCGTGTCCGCGCAATCGCAGGTGAATCGCGGCGCTCAGTCCGCCCATGCCGCCGCCGATGATGGCGACCGGCGGGCGCGTTCTCGCTCTTTTCATCGCACAAGATAAGCGAGCGGCAATTTCCAGTACTTGCTGACGGGCAAGACGCGAAACTTCTCGCGCATCGGCACGCTCTGCCGACCGTCGCTCGCATGAGCCGCTACGCGGTCGTTCAACTGACGATAGACATCAATGCACGCGCGGATCGCAGGTCGACAGTCGGCGGCGAAAGCGTCGAGATCCGCTTCTGCTTGCCGGTAATAGTCTTCGGCCACTCGGGCCATGCGACGAACCGCGGCGGCTAAATTTTTGCTTGCGCGCAGAGAGCCGATCTCGTGCGGATCGATGCCGTGCTCGCGCAAGATATCGAGCGGGATGTAGAGACGTCCTCTTCGGGCGTCTTCGGCGACGTCGCGCGCGAAGTTAGTCAACTGTAGCGCGATGCCCAAGGCGCGCGCGGAACAGAGCGCGCGTGCGAGCGGTTGCCCACGCGCGGTGCCGTAGACGTGCGTCAGGAAGTACCCGACGACGATGGCGCTGCCGTAGATGTAGTTTTCGATTAGATCGTCGAGCGAAGCGAACGGGCGCGGTTGCGCGTCGCGCTTCATCGCGGCGAGAAAAGCTCTGTAGTGTTCGTGTGGGATGGCGTGATCACGCACCACCGCGGTGAATCCAGCGAGGAAGGGCGGCACGCCCGCAACCAGCGCGGCGTAGCACGATTCGGCGCGCAGCCCGCGTTCGTAAGCCTCGCCCCACGCATCGAGCCGGGCCAGTTTCTCTTCGGCAGTGAGCGGGAAGGTATCGACGATTTCATCGGGGAAGCGCACCGTCGCGTAGATGACCTCGACTTTGTCCCGTTTCTCCGGCGGAAGAAAGCGCGTCACGATGAAGAAGCTCGTGCTGTAACGACGCAACACGGCGCGCGCGCCACGCACGATCTCGGGCCAAGCGCGCTGCTCCGAACCGAGCGCGCGATGACGCAACGCTTCTTCGATTCTGGACCAGTCCTGTTCGCTCCAGACGTTGTTTCCGCTTCGCCAACGGATCATGATGCTGTGCTGCCAACCTTTAATCAGACGCATGTAACAAAACTTTGACAATCAACATGCAATATTGTTATCACGAATCGCGCTTCGATGTGACGGTACAGAATTCGATGCGAGAAGAAGTGATCCTTGTTAACGAATCAGATGAAGCCATCGGCACGGGCGAAAAGCACGAGACGCATCTTCGCGGGTGGATGCACCGCGCCTTTTCGATCTTCGTCTTCAATTCGCGCGGCGAACTGCTGCTCCAACGTCGGGCACCGCACAAATACCACTCCGCTGGCCTGTGGTCCAACACCTGTTGCGGCCACCCGCGCCCACACGAAACGGTGGAACAAGCCGCTCATCGGAGACTACAAGAAGAGATGGGCTTCGACTGCAAGTTGCAGCCCGTTTTCGCTTTCGTCTACCGCACCGAGTTCGACAACGAATTGATCGAGCACGAATACGATCATGTGCTCGTCGGCAGCTTCGATGGCAGGCCCGTGCCGAACGACGACGAAGTGAGCGAATGGCGCTGGGTCGACGCTCGACAGTTGATCCAAGAGATCCGTCACCACCCGGAACGCTACACCTACTGGTTGCGTGCGCTGAGCGATCGGCTGCAAGAGTGGCAAGATCTGGCGCTCGATGTCAACGTTTCGCGGAAGAGAAAGGCGTGAACTGCCGCCCGAAGATCAAGACGCTCCCGCTGCCGGGAAGCGCGCGCTCGGGATGCGCGCTGTGATCCGCCGACGGGCTGCACGACGTTTCGAAACATCTTGCGGCAAAAGGTTGCTCTTCACCGACGTCAACGGGCGCGCGTATGCAACCGCACAACGGTTTGAAAGCGCTCGCCGCGAAAGCGAGCCTCGCCTCGTCAAGGTGCGCGTGGCATCGTCAGTCGCGGGCGAGTTGCGCCGCTCGGTGGCAGCGAGGTTCTTCCCGCGTGGTATTCTGGCCCGCAGCGCTGGCGCGGCTCTTGCCCGATGAGGAAAGTCTTGGTTCGAATCACCGGACACGTCGGCGCCGCAATCAGGCCGGTGGTCGGATCGATGTCAAGCGTGATCGTGCCGAGCAAGCGCGTCGTCCCGTCCGGTTGCGTCGCGCCGCGCCCCTCGAGCCGTGGCGCATTGGGCCGCCGCGGTGTCGGCGTTGGTTCGGAGATGATTTCCGGCTCTGGCGGCGAAGCTTCTGGCGCAGGCACGTAGTCGGGCGGCGGCACTTCAGGCATCTCTATCTCGGGCGTCGGCAAAGCGTCGGGCGGCGCTTGGCTCTGCACGGTGGGCGCTGTGCCGCGAATGAAGTACTCGACGCGCTTGTTCGGGCTATCGGGCGCAGCGAGTTGACCCGTGGCCGGATCTATCTCCGCCGTTTCGATGCCCGGAGGCACCGGCCAATCTCCAGCCCACTCAGGATGTTCGGCAAGCGCAGCCGTCATGAAGTCGGCCCAGATCGGCAAGGCTGAATCGGCGCCGGTCAATCCGAGTTGCGACCCATCGTCGAAGCCGACCCACACGACGCAAACGAGCGAAGGCGTGTAACCGGCGAACCAGCCATCGCGCGAAGTGCCCGTTTTGCCTGCCACGTTGGCGCGAAAACCGCGCGCGCGGAGGCGCGCCGCCGTGCCGCGATTGACCACATCTTTCATCATCGAAGTCATGATGAAAGCGACTTCGGGCGTCACCACCTCGTTACGCTGTGCGGTAGGAGCCACCACCGTCTCGCCGCGCCCGGTGGTGATGCGGTTGATGGCTATGGGAGTGGTGCGCCGGCCGTTTTGCGCAAACGCCGTGTAGGCCGAAGCGATCTGCAACGGCGTGGCCTCGTTCGTTCCAAGCGCCATGGCTAGATACGGTCGCGGCGGCTTTGGCAAACCGGCCTTGGCCGCGAGGTTCATCACACGTCCGATGGTGACTTCGTTGGCCACCTCGACCGTGACGACGTTCAAACTGCGCACCAGCGCGTCGCGCAAGGTCACGGGACCATACGTGTAGCTGTCGCCGAAGTTGCCGGGCGAATACTCTTGGTTGTCGAAGGTGAAGGTCTTTGGCTCGTCGATGAAGGTGGTGGCGGCGGTGATGACGCGCGGCACGGGATCGTATGCCGTGTTGAGCGCCGTCGCATAGACGAACGGTTTGAAGACCGATCCCGGTTGCCGCAGCGCCTCGGCGCGATTGAGCTGGCTCCGCTCGTAGTCGCGCCCGCCGACCATCGCCACGATCTCGCCCGTCTGCGCGTTCATCGCCACCAACGCCGCTTGCACCGTGCCAGGCGGGATCTTCCGACGCGCGAGCACGCGGTCAAGTGCTGCCAGATTCTTCGTCACGGCAGCGTAGGCAGCTCGTTGCAGGTCCATGTCGATCGACGTGTAGATGCGCAAGTGCTGCGCAACGCTCACGTCGGCGAGAATGTCGCCGAGCAAATTCTGTACGTAATCGACGAAATAAGGCGCATCGGATACATCCACGCGCCCTTTGGCCGGAGCCACTTTGAGCGGCGTGGCTTGCGCTTCGGCGGCCTCTTGTGGCGTGATCGCGCCGGCTTCGGCCATGGATTGCAGAACTTGATTGCGGCGCGCCGTCGCCCGTTCAAGATCGCGGTAGGGATTGTAACGGTTCGGACTGCGGATCAAGCCGGCGAGAAAGGCGGCTTCCGGCAAAGTCAACTCTGTCACGTCTTTGTTGAAGTAGGCTTGCGCCGCCTCGCCGAACCCGTTGATCGAAAAGCCTGCCTGCTGGCCCAGATAGACCTCGTTGCAATAAAGCGCAAAGATCTCTTCTTTCGACAAGCGCGTTTCGAGAATGATCGACATGTAGGCTTCGGCCAGCTTGCGCCGCAGCGTCCTTTCAGGCGACAAGAGTAGGTTTTTGACCAACTGTTGCGTGATGCTTGACCCGCCTTGTCGCGCAATGGGCGAGTTCGGATCCGCATCGTAACGGCGCAAGAAAGCGCGCAAGATGCCGCGGAAGTTGATGCCCGGATGCTCGAAGAAGCTGCGATCCTCGGTGACGAGGATGGCCTTGACAAGATGCGGCGGCAAATCTTTGAAACCGATGACGCGCCGCTTCTCACGTTCGCGCCCCATGACGGAACTGATCTGTTCCGGTTCGAGCCACGCGCGGTTGACTCGCTGGTCGTTGTCGAGGTCGGTGATCGCCGCGATGCCTTTGCCGTTGCGCGCAAACTGCACGCGCAGGCGGGCGAAGGCACGCTTGCCATCGACGACGCTGTTCTCGCTCGGTTCGATCTCGACCGTGCTGCCGTTGATCGCGTAACGCCCGCGTGAGCTATCGGCTTGTTGCGCGCGCTCGACGTAGCCGGCGCGTTTGAGGCGCGCGACCAGTTCATCGATCGACAGAGCCTCGCCCGCGCGCACCTCTTTCGGCGCTGCATAGATGCCGGCCGAACGAGTGAAGATCTCGCCACGCAGCAAACGGTCGATGCGTGCCGAGAAGACGACGTAGTAATAGACCAAGAGGCCCACCCCAGCGGTGGTCAAGATAGCAAGCACAGCGACCACCGGCGTGCTGAACAGGGCACGCCACCAGCGTCGCCGCGGCTCTTCGGGCCACTCGTCATCGTAACGGACCACGCGCGCTCGACGCGGCGGCGAACTCCTCTTCTTGGGCGGGTAACCGGCAGCCATCTTCGTCAACGGCGCGGCGGCTGGCTCGGCCGCAAGCTCACTCTAAACTTTTTGCCGTCCCGCTGTCCACCTCGCTTTCGGTACGCCCGTCAGCGGGCGGTTGGCCCCGAGACGCTTTGCCGTGCGCCGCAACTTTGATGTATTTTCATCCTTTGCTGGATGGATGGTTCACTCGAGGAGGTCGAACATGGCGACGATGGAAGCGTTTGAGCGACCTGCAACCAGTCCTTTGCCGTTCGTCTCTTCCGACATACGCACCGAAGGGCGTCCCATCGTCCGTTGCGAACGGTGCGATGCGGAGACAGACCATTTCATTCAGTACGTCGGTCCGGATAACGACATCCACTACGTTTGCTGGGACTGCGTTCAGCGCGAAGAGAAACACATCACCATTCGTCCCGGTTGGCGGCGCATGAGGCGCGAGCCTGCGGACGGAAGATAGAGTTTCGCGGGGCGAGCACGCCGCGGACAGTGTGCAAACCGACCGACCGGCAAACGATGCGCTTCGCGGCGCGCCAGCGAAACCGATCGCGATCGCACACAGAAGAAGAGACCCTTGAAAGTTCTCGTCACAGGCGGCAGCGGTTATCTCGGCACGCATCTGCGCCGTTTTTTCGACGCCGACGACTTTTCGCGCCGCTCGTTCTACGACGTTTTGAATTCGCACGACGTCGCACTCGTCGGCGACTACGATGTGGTCATCCACTTGGCCGCTCACGCCGACAAGAGGCTCGCTGCCGCCGAAACCTGCTTTCGTGTCAACGCCGAGGGCACAGCCAACGTCCTGAAGCACGTGCGCCCCGGAGCCGTCTTCATCTACGCTTCGACCAAAGATGTTTACGGCACGCACGCGGACGCTTATGAACTGGTTCCCGAAACTTGTCCAACCGATTACTGCGGACAGGCGGCCTTTGAATGGTCGAAACTCATCGGCGAGCGATACGTCGATTTCTACGCCCATGCGCGGAACCTGCGGGCATGCATCTTTCGCCTGTCGCCCGTCTATGCGCCGCCATCCGACGGCAATCAACCGAGCTTCATCGGCGATTACGTCGAGCGTGTTCAGCGCGGGTTGCCAATTCGGCTGCCGCTTGATGGCGCGCCGCGACGTGACCCGCTCTACGTGGAAGATTTCGCCCGCGCCTGTCGCGCTTTCATCGATTCGAACGTGCGCCGTGGCGTGTACAATCTCGGCGCCGGACCGGAACACGCTGCCACTTTGCGCGAAATCGTCGAGATCATTGGACGCATCGTCGGGCGCGCGCCGTTCATCGAGCGAAGCGATGCGGAACCCGTCCCGCGCCACTACGTCGCCGATATCGCGCGCGCGCGAAGCGAACTCGGCTGGGAACCGACGTTTACGCTCGAACAAGGCATCCGGCAACTGGTCGCTTGATCCTTCAACGGCGAAACGGCGAGCGTCAATGTTTCGGAACGAGTCGAGTGACTGACCGAGCCCGAATGATAATGATGGTGAACAACGACTCGGCTGGCCGAGCTTGATGGTTAGGACGGTGAGCGAAAACATCGAACACCCTGAGCGCGTACTCATCTACGGCACGAGTTGGGTCGGCGATACCGTCATGTCTCTTCCAGCGATCGAGCGCCTGCGGCGCCTCTTCCCCGCGTCGCACATTGCCTACGTGGCGCGGCCTTGGACGGCCGGGTTGTTCGCCGACGGCGACGCGATCAACGAAGTTCTGGTCCACCGACGCCGCTCTCTTCTCGACTCGTTGCGGTTTGCGCGACGGTTGCGCGCTCGCCGTTTCGATCTCGCCGTGTTATTGCAAAACGCCTTTGAAGCAGCAGCGATCACGGCGCTGGCGCGCATCGCCCGGCGCATCGGCTACGCAACCGACGGGCGCACGCCTCTTCTCACTCATCCGGTGGCCGTCCCACCGTGGCGGCGCGAACGTCATGAAGTCTTTTACTACCTTCATCTCGCTGCCGAGGTCGAACGCGCCTGTGCGCGCAACATGGGCCCCGCCGAGACAGCGCTGGGAATGGGGCGAGAAGACGACTCGGGCGACAATGCGTTGCCGCGATTACGTGTCTCGCCAGAACGCCGCGCGCGAGCGCACGAGCTTTTGCGCGCACACGGCGTTGCCGTCGAGCGACCCCTTGTTGTTCTCTGTCCGGGTTCAACCAACAGCGAAGCGAAGCGTTGGCCTGCGGCGAGCTTTGCCGCCCTGGCCGACCGCTTGATCGAAGAACTGGGCGTCGCAGTGGTCTTCATCGGTGCGGCGAGCGAAATCGAAGTCGCCCGTGAAATCGCCCATCGAATGCGATGCAAAGCGAACTCGTTTGTCGGTGCGCTCGCCATCGAGCAGACGGTGGCGCTGCTCAGCACTGCCGCGCTGCTCATCAGCAACGATACGGGCCCGGCCCACATTGGCGGCGCGCTGCGCACGCCGACGCTGGTGATCTTCGGCCCAACCGATCCGAAACTGACGCGCCCTTTGTCGCCGACGGCGGAGATCATCGTCGATCCGCCTGCGTGCGCTCCGTGCCATCTGCGCCGCTGTCCCATCGATCACCGGTGCATGACGCGCATCGCGGTGGAAGCGGTTTTTCGCCGCGCAGCTCGACAACTCGAACGCCATCTCTCTGTGCGAGGAACTTGAACGAACAGGATCACCGATCGATGGATCAACAAAATAGAGGCTTGCGCCGCGCCGTCTTCATAGATCGCGACGGGACCATCTCCGAAGAGGTTGGTTACGTCAACCACCCGTCGCGCTTTCGCCTCTTTCCTTTCGCCGCAGGGGCCGTCCGCAAGTTGAACGAAGCCGGATGGCTGGTCGTGCTGGTGACGAATCAAGCGGGCGTGGCGCGCGGCTACTTCACCGAAGAGGTGTTGCTCGAAGTGCATCGCCTGCTTTGCGAGGCGCTCGAAAAGCAAGGCGCGCGTCTCGACGCGATCTACTACTGTCCGCACCACCCAACGGTGGGCCGACCGCCCTACAGGCTCGACTGCGATTGCCGCAAACCGAAACCCGGCTTGATTCATCGCGCGGCGCGAGACTTCGCGATCGACCTCGAACGCAGTTGGATGATCGGCGATCGCTACAGCGACGTGGAACTGGCGCGCAACGCTGGCGTGCGCGCTGCCTTCGTGCTGACCGGTTACGGGCGCGGCGAATGGGAGTATCAGCGCGGCGAATGGCGACAGATGCCCGATCTGGTCGCCGCCGATCTCGCTGATGCGGTGGAATGCATCACCCGCTGCGATGAGCAGGAGCGAACAGCACACCGATCAACTGGCGAGGGCGCGTGAACCGGCGGCGCGCTCCGTTGCGCATCGGCGGCAATCGAAGGTAAATAGGGATCGTGAAAAAAGTTGAAGTCAATCGAGATCGCATGTCTGCATCCGAGGAGTCGCTGCGTTCCCGTTTGCGTTCGCTCGCGCGCTCGTTTTCCGGACGCCGCGTCGCCATCGTCGGCGACATCATCGCCGATCAGTTCGTTCACGGCGAGATCAGTCGCGTTTCGCGCGAAGCGCCGGTGCTGATTCTGCGTCACGAGCGCACCGAAACCGTTCCGGGCGGAGCAGCCAATTGCGCGATGAACGTCGCGGCGCTCGGGGCGACGGCCCATCTCGTCGGCGTGATCGGAGACGATGCAGCAGGACGCGCGTTGCGCGAGAAGCTGGAAGCAACCGGCGTCGTCTGCAGCGCGGTGGAAGTGGCCACCAGCGCGCAGACGACGACCAAAGTTCGGATCTTGGCCGGGCGCGCGCATGCCCCGCGCCAGCAGGTGATCCGCATCGACTACGAAGCGAGCTTGGATGAGACAAACCGCCTGCGCCCGATGCTCGACGCTGAAGCGCGCAAAGCTTTTGCCGCGTGCGATGCAGTGATCATCTCGGATTACGGCTACGGCGTCGCCTCCGATCAGATCGCCGAAGACGCCCGCCGGTTGGTGCGCGAGCAGCACGTTGCTGTGGTCGTCGATTCGCGCCACGGGCTGCCTCGCTTCTTCGGCTTGACGTCGGCGACGCCCAACGAAGCCGAAGTAGAAGACTTGTGTGGCGAGCGCATCCGCGACACACGACACCTCGAAGAGATCGGTCAACAGTTGCGCCAACGCTTGCACTACGACGCGCTGTTGATCACGCGCGGTGCCAACGGGATGCTGCTCGTCGAACCTGATCGCGCGCCGCTGTACATCCCGGCCGTCGGCTCGCGCGACGCGGTGGACGTCACCGGCGCCGGCGACACGGTGATCGCCGCTTACGCTTTGGCGCTCGCTTGCGGCGCCACGTTCGAAGAAGCGGCGCACGTCGCCAACTACGCCGGCAGCATCGTCGTGATGAAGCGCGGGACGGCGACTGTTTCCATCGCAGAACTGCTTGCGGCGCTCGCGCACGAACCAAGCGCGCCGTCAGCCTACTCGACTTAAATAGCGAGCACATATGCGAAGTGACAGCGAACAGATGGACGCGGCAGCGCGCATTCTCGAACGCAACCGTTTGATTGCGCGCGTCGCCATCGCGCGCAAAAACGGCGCGCGCATCGTTCTAGCCAACGGATGCTTCGACCTCCTGCACGTCGGCCACGTGCGCTACCTCGAAGCCGCGCGCGCGCTCGGCGACCTACTCGTGGTGGCAATCAACGGCGATGAGCAAGTGCGTGCGCTCAAAGGACCAGGACGCCCCGTCGTGCCCGAACGCGAACGCGCCGAGGTCGTCGCTTCTTTGCGCGCCGTCGATTTGGTGACGATCTTTCACGAACCGACCGTGGAAGCGTTGTTGTTGGCCCTACGCCCGGACATACATGCCAAGGGAACGGATTATACCGAAGAGACCGTGCCCGAACGCGAGATCGTGCGCGCTTACGGCGGGCGCGTCGTGATCGTCGGCGACCCCAAAGATCATTCCTCTTCGGCGATGGTCGAGAGGTTGCGCCAGATGGGTTCGCGCTGAAGCACGCCGATCACGAACAGGCCGCGCTGGCTGAAACATGCCATCGGGGCAGTTATTCAATGCGCATTCTCATCGTCAAACTGAGCAGCATCGGCGATGTCGTCCACGCGCTGCCGACGTTGGACGCCATCCGCCGCGCACTGCCACATGCCGAGATCTCGTGGGTCGTCGAACGGCGCGCCGCCGAGATCTTGCAGGACAACTCGTCGCTCGACCGTCTCATCGAAGTGGACACGAAGGCGCTGCGGCGCGCGTCGAGGCTTGGGGAAACGCTGTTGGTTGCGCGCCAACAGTTGCGCCGGCTGCGCGCCCAGCCCTTCGATGTCGCCCTTGATCTGCAAGGATTGATCAAATCCGCACTTTTGACGCGACTCGCTGGTGCCGAGCGTCGTTGCGGTTTCGCCCGCGAAGCATTGCGCGAACCGGCGAGTCGTTTTCTTTTGACCGAGACCTATCGTGTCCCGGCGCGCGCGCACGTCATCGCCCGCAACCTCGCCTTGGCCGCGCAAGCGCTCGCCATCAACGTACCGACGGACCCGGAAGAGTACCGCTTTCCGATCACCATCGCGCCCGAGCACGAGCGTGAGGCGACCAGCTTGGTCGCCGCCACTGGCGATCGCTTCGCCATTCTCAATCCGGGCGGAGGGTGGCCGACCAAACTCTGGAGCGCCGAGCGTTTCGGCGAGTTGGCCGATGCCTTGTGGCGACGACTCGCGCTCCCATCCATTATCACGTATGGACCGGGCGAAGTCGAACTGGCCCAGCGCGCGGCGAACGCATGTCGCACGGGTGCTGTGCGCATCGCCAGTCCGTCGCTCAAAGGATTCTACGCCCTTGCGCGGCGAGCAAGCATCTACGTCGGCGGTGACACCGGACCGACGCATCTGGCAGTGGCTGCCGGCGCGCCCGTCGTCGGACTCTTCGGGCCGACTGAGTGGTGGCGCAACGGTTCGCCGCGCGTGGCCGACATCTGCGTCGAAAGGACAGACATCGGCTGTCGCGAAAACTGTCACCGCCGCTCGTGCGACCGCTGGGTGTGCATGGAGATCGCGACCGACCGCGTGCTTCACGCAGTGGAAGCGAGATTGCAACGCGCACCGAGAACGGAAGCACGCGCATCTCGACCGTGAAATGGCGTGCGCCCCGTCTGCTGCCGAGCGCGCAAGCCCACGCGCGGCGACTGCTCGCCTCTTCATCTCGGCTGGCGCCATCCGTCGCGGGGCGTTGACTTTTCAATCCGCGCCCGAATGGACTACCATTCGCTTGGGTCACAAGGGATGACGAACCTTCGCGGCACACGGGTCGACGGTTCAGGCAACTCTGCTGACTCGCGACCGATGAAAGACGACCAATTTTCGATGCGCGTGCCTACTGCCTCTCAGAATCAGGCAAGAGGCGCGAACGACGGTGAAAAGCTGCCGTCAAACGACCACTCTGCATCGCGCAACGGTCTCGGGGCGCAGCTCCAGCGGTGGCGCGTCCCGCTCGGATTCGCCTGCGGTGCGGCGTTCATCTTGCTGGCGCAGCCCGATCCGCGGAGCATGATCGCGGGCGGAATCGTCGCCGCACTCGGACTGCTGACGCGAGCATGGGCGTCGGGGCACATCCGCAAAAACGCCGTGCTTGCTACTTCCGGGCCTTACAGTTATACGCGCAATCCGCTCTATTTCGGCAGTTTTCTCTTGGGTCTTGGTTTCACCATCGCTGCCGGAAGAGCCTTCCTCGGCCTCCTCTTCGTCGCTTTCTTTTTGGGCATCTATTTGCCAGTCATGCGCGTCGAAGAAGCGACGATGCGCCGTCTGTTCGGCGCCGAGTACGACGCCTATGCGCGCGCCGTGCCGCTCTTCTTTCCGCGTCCGACGACTTATGCGAGCCGCGCT
>OGCI01002063.1_pt1 | contig 14538 bp, 15 predicted proteins | sample 1570021 | NCBI WGS metagenome assembly OGCI01 (sample SAMN06264664, study PRJEB24512) | hot springs metagenome | isolation source: Hot spring water | place: South Africa: Tshipise | collected 2015-06-21 | reverse complement strand
TGCCTCTTGAACGGCTGCTGCCATGGTGTTCCTGCTCCAGATTTGCCCTGGGCAGTCAACTACACCCATCCCAATAGTGCTGCTCGTTTGCTGAATACTCCGGTACACCCCACCCAGCTTTATCACGCACTGTGGAATCTGATAGTTTTTGCCCTGGTGTGGCATTTTCGAGACAAATTCAAACCCGCCGGCAGTCTCGTGTTCTTTGGTTTTTCCATTTATGCCGTTGGTGATTTAGCTTTGAGATTTCTTCGCTACGGTCGTGACGCAACTGCAATACTGTTCTGGGGGCTCGACAACCCGCAAGTCGTTGACTTTGCTTTCATCCTGATTTTCTTGCCCTGGTTTATTTTCAAAATGTACAGGTTTCGAAAACAGGTTTCCGCGGCTGCACCTGCTAACGCGACCCAGTGGGAGCGAAATCCAGGAGATTAAGACTCAGCACCTCTTCCCCGTTCCAATGGCTTTTTTCCACCTTATACACAATGTCTATAAAATGGGGAACTTCCTCTGGTTTCTTCTGCGACTCAAAATCCACCGCTTGCCAGGTTACATTCCCTTGCCTGAGTTTGAATCTCAGCCACTCACCTTGGTTGCCAAAGTTACGGCACTCAACCACTTCAACCCGCCGGGTGAGAAAAATCGGCTCTGGATTGGCATAACCAAAAGGGCGTAGTTTTTGAATAAGATTGAAGGTTTCCCCACTGAAAACAGATAAGGGCACCTCAGCATCAACCGTCAGTTCCGGGCGCAGGTCGAGATGACCTAATTGCTCGACAGCTAAGCTCGCAAACCTTTGCTCTAATTGAGCCAGATTTTGGTGTGCCACCGTGAAACCTGCAGCCAAGGGATGACCACCAAAAGTGATAAGTAAGTCCTGACATTTTGTTAAAGCAGACACAACATCAAACTCAGCTATGCTGCGACAGCTACCATGACATATTTCTCGCCCGATATTGATTATGACGGCAGGCTTATGAAACTCGTCTACTAATCTGCCAGCAACAACCCCGATAACACCAATGGAATAACCCTCATCACTATCTATTAGTAAGGGCAGATGTACTTTAGTGGCTAGTTTTTCTTTGGCTCGACTTAATACCTCGTTAGATAACTTTTGTCGTTCAGCATTTTTTTCCTCCAGTTCCAGAGCCAAAGTGCGAGCTTCCTCTGGAGACTGAGTGATGAGTAATTGATAGCTGGTGGAGGCATTGTTCATCCTACTGGCAGCGTTGAGGCGAGGTCCCAGTATCCAAGATATATCATCGGTATCAATTTCACCCAGCTTTAGCCCAGCCACTTTAACTAATTCCTGAATTCCTACGTGAGGAGTATCATTAAGTTGCTTCAATCCTTCTTTCACTAAGTAGCGATTTTCACCAACAACTGAGACTAAATCGGTAACGGTAGCCAAAGCCACCAAATCCAGCAATCTAGTTAGCCACTGCTCTCGCCTGTCCTTGTGAAATATCGCTTGCAGAAGCTTAAAGACAACGCCACCTCCAGACAAGTCAGCAAAAGGATAAATTGAATCCTTCCGCTTGGGGTTCAGTACAGCCACGGCTTCAGGCAAAGTTTCTAGTGGGATGTGATGGTCGGTAATTATAAGATCAATCCCCATTTCCTGAGCCTTTTTCGCCTCGGCGAGGTCAGTTACACCACAATCTACAGTGATGACCACACGAGCTCCTTGAGCTCGGAGTTTTTCCAGTGCTGAAATCTTCAACCCATGCCCTTCACTGACACGGTCTGGTATATAGGCAATAACATCTCCACCAAGCCACGATAAGCCCTCAACCAGAGTAACTGTAGCAGCTACGCCGTCAACGTCGAAATCGCCATAAACAGCAATTTTCTCTCGAGAAAGCAAAGCTTTGTAGATTCTACTGACCACTTTCACAATATCGGGAAGTAAAAAGGGATTCCCTACTAGTCTGTGGTCAGCAGCTAAGAAAGATTCGATATCCTTTGTTTCAACACCACGGTTATAAAGCAGTTGGGCGATTATGTGAGGAAGCCCAGAAGCTTTTACATACTCATCAAGCACAGGCGGCAAGCTTTTCCATCGAGTTCGTTTGTTCAATTTCACACCTTCGTGATGCTTTGATTAGAATCGCTAAATATACCACAGAAAAGACTTTAACAAAATGTCGTTGCCAGCCCGATTTATCGAAACCAAGCAAACCCACGCTGCTTTGAGCTTTAGACAAAATCCGTTCGCAGGCCACAATTTGCCAATCAGCCAAGCAATAAATATAATCCAATTCGATGAAAGTAGCCTTCTATACGCTGGGATGCAAGCTCAACCAAGCTGAGACAGAAGCTTTGGTCAGCCAATTTAGCCAATCGGGATTTGAAATTTCATCCCCCAACGACGTGGCCGATATCTACATCGCCAATACCTGCACAGTCACCCATATCGCTGACCGCAAGTCACGGCACTGGCTGAGAGTGGCGCGGCGCAGAAATCCCCAAGCTTTAATTATCGCCACTGGGTGCTATGCCCAGAGAAATCCTCAAGAGCTAGCTGAACTTGCTGATGTCGTGGTTGATAATCAAGAGAAAGAGAACCTGCTTGCCATCGTGACGAGCTTATCAGCATCGGTATCCTCTTTCGTTTTTGAGAAAACCCGTTTATATCACTGCCACTACAATGAACCAGCCACCACGAGTGCCACCATTAGGACTCGTAGCCTGATAAAAATTCAGGATGGCTGCTACGGTCATTGCACCTACTGCATTGTGCCCAAGGTCAGACCACGTGAATACTCTTTGCCTGCTTCCCGGATAGTGCAGGAGATTAGACAAAAAGTCGCCCTCGGCTACAAGGAAGTTGTTCTCACCGGGACAAAAGTTGGCAGCTATCAAGACGATGGCATTGATCTCAAAAAACTAATTCAGCTTATTCTTGATAACACACGTATTGAAAGATTACGACTTTCCTCTTTGCAGCCCTCAGAAATATCTCCTGGGCTCCTGGTTTTATGGAAGGACGAACGTCTTTGCCGACATGTTCACCTAGCGCTGCAAAGTGGCAGTGAAGAAGTACTGCGAAGAATGAGAAGAAATCACTCACTAGAGAAATATCAGAAAGCACTGAATTTGATTAAGGAGAAGATACCCGACGTTGCCATCACCACTGACATCATGGTCGGCTTTCCCGGGGAAACCAATGCTGAGTTTGAACAGAGCTACTCGTTTTGCCAAAAAGCCGGTTTCGCCAACATTCATGTCTTCCCATTCTCACCCCGCCCGGAAACAGCCGCCGCCAATATGCCCGCGCAGATAAAAGATAAGGTTAAAGAGGAGCGTAACCAGCGCATGCTAGAGCTAGCCAGGATTTCTCGGCGCCGCTTCTGCGAGCAGTTCCTGGGGCAGACTATGCCGGTGCTATGGGAGAAGGAGACCAGCCTTGGCAGCGGCATATACTCAGGGCTGACCGGCAACTATATAAGAGTATTTGCCCGCAGTGAAAAGCCCCTGAACAACCAGATAACACTGACCAAACTCGTAGAATTTCACAACGAGGGGATATGGGGCGAAATAGCAGATGAAAATTCTCGGTAGAGGAACCGATAAAGAAACACTTTTCTCAAACCAGCTTGTGCTCTTGAACTGCAAAGCCTAGCTTCTTAGCGCGGTCTACTATTTGTTCCAGACTGAGTCTGCTAGGACTACCTCTAGTCTCCGGTCGATTGGCGTTTATACCAGCAGCGGCGCTAGCCATGAGCAGCGATTGCTTCAAGCTATTCCCTAAGACATAATAAGCAGCAAAGACCCCGGCAAAGACATCTCCACAGCCTACAGTATTGACCACTTTCAGTCCCAGTTTCTCAAGCGGCAGGCTTGGTACCTGGGTTATTCTACCACTAGCCAGTTCAAGCATGACTGCTCCTTGGGCACCCAGCTTAAGCACGACACGATTCTCGAATCCCAGCTTTTGCAATCGTTGTAACCTTGTATTTACCGCCGAAGCTCCCAGCAAAGCATCTGCCTCCGTTTCATTCAGGAAGAGCACGTTTACCTCTTTAGCCAAGGAGAGCAATGCTTCTCGATCCAAGTTTATGAGTATTCCCGGATCCCACAATACAGGAATGCTGCGCCGTTCTGCCAGAGCTATCAGTTCCCGAGCCACTTCTAAAGGTGGGTCGGTGAGGGCGATGCCCCGACATTCTTCAAGTTGCTGCTTCACCTGCTTTTTATTCAAGTGCTCCCGAGACAGCCTGGCGTTTGCCCCCAGATAACTGGCGATAACATTCTCTCCTCTCTCATCAATCAGGATGTAAGCCTGCCCTGACTCCTCTCCTGTAATCTGACGAATCCCTGTGGTGATGACCCCTTCCTTCTCAAGGATAGCGATTTGCTGTCGAGCGATGCCGTCTGCGCCTAGAGCCCCTATCAGAGCAACTTCTTTCGCCCCTAGAATCCGTGCCGCTGCCACAGCCACATTGCCCCCGGTTCCACCGGAGACACGACTGATATGCTTCGTAGTAACTTCTTCACCAGGAACCGGGAGATGCTGCACAAAGCAGCTAACATCCCAGTTTATGGCGCCACAGACTACCAGACTAGCCACGTCACTCCCCCAGTATCCGTGAGAGAAATAGCTTTATGAAGCGTGGTCCATCCACACTCGAAGCTATATGTACCGGCTGAAAGCCGCCAGTGATTGGCTGACGGCTCTCAGTGGACAAGATGTGGGTCACCCCCCTATCCCAGCCATATCCTTTAACTACGTCTATCCTTGCCAGTTTGAAATCAAACAGAGAAGGATCCAGCAGCACTGCTAAAGCTAGAGGGTCATGCATCCTGCAGCATCCGTGGTGTTTTATCTCGTATTCTAGCAGCTGAGCAGCCAGGCGAGCGGCTGGTGCATTGCTAGCTTTGATTTGCTTTAGATGCTCGCTGGTTAGACATGCTTCAGGGTTCATAGTTACATCCAACCCCACAGCAAAAATGTCTGCTCCAGAGTTGAACACTATATGAGCAGCATCTGGGTCTTGCCAGATATTGAACTCAGCATAAGGAGTGCGATTACCTTCGCCATAGGGCGTAAGCCTGTAGGCACCTCCCATGAGAACCAGCTTGGACAAAAGCCTCGGCAACTCGCGATGCCTCTTAAAAGCATGAGCTATGTTAGTTAATGGTCCCGTGGCTAAGAGAGTAACACCGCGAGCTTCCGATGCTGTTCGAGCCAAGAAATCCCAAGCTTTGGACGGATGCAATGGCAACGTAGACGGGGGCAAATCACAATTACCCAACCCATCCGGACCATGGTAACTCAGAGCATCCTCCAACGGATGGCTGAGCGGATTAGCTGCGCCAGCCGCTACCGTGATATCTTCAGCATTCAGGTATTCCAATATGCGGCGTGCATTGGCACTGGTCATTTCCAGGGGAGCATTGCCAGCTACAGTCATGATGCCCAAAATTTGTATTTCTGGCGACCTCAAAGCCAAAATCAGAGCCAGAGCATCATCAACACCCGGGTCCATATCCCAAACCACTCTGTACATCACACCACTATAGGATACACTACCACAAATTTCGGAAATGTGTACAGTAGTTAAATATGTAAACCATCTTAATTCTCTCTCCTATCGAGGGAGAGCCTTTTTGTCATGACCGTGTGATTAAGTATATCTGATAAAACCAGGAAAGACCGCTCAAGATTTAGGGTTTCCCCCCAGGGATTTATGATACGGAATCAGTCCCCCAGCCTCCACCATATCTATGAACCAGGGTGGAATTATCAGACGAAACTCAAATTGCTTGCCAGTGGTGAGGTTCTTGATGATCCCCTGCCTCAGGTCAATCAGCATCTTCTGCCCTGTCTCAAAGTGGGCAGAAACTCCCGGTAAATCTATAGCTGGGCAGCCCAGGTTCCAGAAATTCCTGAAGAATATCCTGTGGACGGAATCGGCAACTACAGCCTGAACACCCTTGAACTTCAAGGTCTCAGCAGCTTGCTGCCGACTAGAACCGATGCCAAAGTTTTCCTCGGCAACTATGATGTCCCCCTGGGCAACCCCAGTCAGGAAGCCCTCAGGCACGTTCTCCCGCTGTCCGACATCGCTCAGCCCACTACCAGCGATAAATTCCTGATACTTTGCTCTGTTTGTTTCATCGCCACCCATAATGAACCTGCCAGCAAAAAGCTCATCGGTGTCCACATCCTTGCCAAATTTCCAGACTCGCCCTCTAATTTCCATCTTTCCTCCTAGAAAAACTCCCTCGGGTCACTTATTTTGCCCTTCAGTGCTGAGGCGGCTACAGTCGCTGGTGACGCCAGATAAATCTTAGCTGTCACATCTCCCACTCGTCCCTGGAAATTACGATTGGCTGTGCTTATGCAAACCTCGTCTGGTCCCAGTATCCCCATATGCGCCTCCATACACGGACCACACGTGGGCGGTCCAACCACAGCCCCAGCCTCCACAAATGTGACTATCAATCCCTCAGCTAAAGCAGCCTTGTAAACTTCCTGCGAGGCTGGTATGACAATGACTTTGGTAAGCTTATCCACCTTCCGACCTTTAAGTATCTTGGCGGCAATCCTGAGGTCTTCCAGGCGACCGTTGGTGCATGAGCCGATGAATGCTTGATCAACCCTGGTTCCCTCGACCTCACTGACTCCCACAGCATTAGACGGTTTGGGTGGCACTGCCACCAGAGGCTCCTTAATATCATCGGCCTGAAACTCCAGTGTTTGAGCGTACTCGTCATCGGGGTCACTTCGAACAACCTCGAATGGCTCGTTCGTCCTGGCTTTGAGATAATCCACTAACTTCTGGTCAGGCTCGATGATGCCATTGGTGGCACCTGACTCGATTGCCATGTTGGTCAAAACCATGCGACTTTCGATGCTCATGTCCTCTATGGCCGAGCCTGTAAATTGCAAGGACTTAAACAAGGCTCCACTTACGCCCAGTTTTTTCAAAATGAGAAGCATCAGATCCTTGGACATAATAGGCGGCTTGAGCCTGCCCTCAACTTTGACTCTGATCGTGCCGGGAACTCTTTCCCAAAGCCTGCCTGTCTTGAATACAACAGCCATCTCATCAACACCAATCCCTGTGGCAAAAGCCCCTGCTACACCTGATGTCGTGGTATGACTATCCACCCCGACTAGAACCATACCCGGCAAGACATGACCCTTCTCCACCAGCACCTGATGAGCTATGCCCCCCTTACCGACTTCATAGTATTTTTCTATGCCCTGTTCCAGGACGAATTTCTTTATGTTGAGGCACTTCTTGGCAGTGTCAATATCTTTATTGGGCACATAGTGGTCGGGCACCACCACTATTTTTGCAGGATCCCAGACCTTCTTTACCCCCAGTTCTCTGAACCGGGCAATTGTGTGGGCACCCAGCGCATCATGTATCATAGCCCGATCCACAGACACTTCCACAATCTCATCAGGTCTGACAACTTTCTTGCCAGCCTTTCTAGCCAATATCTTCTCGACGAGTGTCATAATTTCCTCCCATTTCGAAGATGTTATCTTATCTGATTCACCCAAGCTGCCGCAAATGCCTCAAATCTTTGCATCCAAGGGCATGACATGATATTTTTGAGCCGTGGCTGTTGGACAAGTGATTGAGTTATTAGAAAAGGAGTATGGAGTCCGTGAGTGGCATGCTGACGAAGACGCAGTTGACGTATTGATAGGAACCATTCTCTCTCAGAATACCTCGGACTCCAATTCACACAGGGCGTTTGCCGCTCTCAAATCTCACTTCGGCAGCTGGGAAGCTGTAGCCGCCGCTCCCGCCGACCAGATTGCCCAAGCCATCAAGTGTGGGGGGTTAGCTCAAATCAAGGCTACAAGAATAAAGCAGGTTCTGCACCAAATCCAGAAAGAACAAGGCAACATCACTCTCGATTTCCTCAAATCCAAGAGCATGCTTGAGGCTGAGGATTTTCTGATGCGCCTGCCCGGGGTAGGACATAAAACTGCCGCCTGTGTTCTGCTTTTCGCCCTGAGGAAGCCATCCATCCCTGTAGATACCCATGTTTTCCGAGTCGCCAAACGGTTAGGCTTAGTTGACTCCAACGTTTCACCGGAGAAGGCACACGAATTGCTCCAAGAGCAAGTGCCACCTGCCAAGGCGTACCAATTCCACGTCCACCTCATAGAGCACGGCAGAAAGGTGTGCCGCGCCCGTCAGCCCCGTTGCCATAAGTGCATATTGAGTGTCCCCTGCCCCAGTTCGCTTTACTAATCCATAGTTTTCAACACAATTTCATACAAGCCCCTCTCGATAGCAGAGGGATAACAAGACGAAAGCGCTCTGTTCATAACTCCCCTAACCCGTCTTACCTTAAGAGGGGGAAACGTGGTTCCCCCTTAAGATAAGGGGGATTAAGGGAGTTACGAGAGTGCCGGGCTCGCCCGCTCCGTCAGGCTAGCTAGACTCTCCGCCTAATGATGAGCGGCTTACCTCCCTAGTTTTTCATAACTCCCCCTTAAGGTAAGGGGGAATTAAAGGGGGTTGTGAACTTGAGCACCAAATACCCTAGCTGGGAAGTGGTATAATGGTGCCCATGGCACAGATACTCAAGAGCAAAAACCTAGCTAGCAAGTTCCAGATAATGGTGGAAATAGCCGCCCACCAGCCCAACATTCAACAGAAAGACATCGCTCAGAAACTGGGCATCACTTCACAGGCAGTTTCCGAATACATAAGAGAGCTGACAAAGGACGGCTGGCTTATCGCTGAAGGACGCTCTCGGTACAGGGTCACTAAAGAGGGCGTAGACTGGATTTTACAGATGTCTCGACAGTTGCATAGCTACGCCTGGTCCGTAAGCAAAGTGGTGGCTGACATATCAACTACCGCCGCCATATCCGATAGCGACCTAGCTGCTGGTCAGAGGGTATCACTGTATATGAAGGACGGTCTACTCTTCGCCTCCGAAGTATCGGGCAACGAAGGAGCCAAAGGGACAACTGTAACAGCAGCCAAAAAGGGGCAAGATGTCGGCATCCGCAACATTGAAGGCGTAATAAAACTCGAGCCAGCCGAGGTAGTAATAGGTAAAATCCCCAATGTGCAGGACGGAGGTTCTAAGCGTACCAATTCTGCCCGGTTAAAGCAGGAGGCAAGGAAAGCAAAACTGGTCGCAGCGCTGGGCACCGAAGCCCTAGTTGCATTGAGACAGGTCGGCGTGGAACCCGACTATATCTATGGTGTTCGGGAAGCGGCTATAGAAGCAGCTTTCTGCGGACTTTCGCCGTTCGTCGCCTGCAGCGAGGACAAGATTCCGTTCCTGCTTCAGAGATTGGAAGAGGAGAACTTGGATTACCAGATCGTTGACCTGAGAAGGGGATAAAGAGCTACCCGTCATTGCTGCTCACAGTACTAACCGACCGCAAATTTTTCGAAAATAACCCCCAGACCCCTTGACATTTCACCGGGTACTGTCTAAAATGTCATAAAACAAGTGCACTTGTATAAAATCAACTAAGTTTGCATAAAGGAGGTGAAAATGCTTTTACCAATGAGGTTTCTTAAGCAACGTGTTATGCGAAGCGTAAATTGGCTCCTGGTAATGCTTCTGATTTTGCCTCTTACTCTCACAGCCTGTATGCCCACCGAGCCTACACCACCCAACTACTACTTTGACGACTTGGGCAGGCTAGTTGCCATTAACGGAACGCCGCAAAGAATAATCTCGCTGGCTCCATCTAATACCGAGATTTTGTTTGCCCTGGGTCTGGGGGGCAAGGTGGTGGGGGTGACAGATTGGTGCGATTACCCTCCTGAAGCTCTGAACAAAACAAAGGTAGGTGGATATATCAACCCGGACATAGAAGCGATACTGGCTCTCAACCCTGACCTCGTTTTGGTTGCCCATGGTACTCCTATGGGCATTATTAATAGCATGATAGAGGCAGGGCTCACAGTGTTTGGCATCAAGACTACTGACCTGAACGATTTGGTTAATGACATTAGAAGGATAGCGGAAATAACCGATAAAGAAATAGAGGCGCAGGCACTGACAGCCCAGATGGTGAACCAGATCGAAGCAGTAACTAACATAACCTCGGGACTGGAACAAAGACCAAAGGTATTCTATCTTGTCTGGTATGACCCATTGTTCACCGTCGGCTCGGGCGAATTCATTCACGAACTAATTGAAAAGGCGGGCGGCGTGAACATCTTCGGAAATCTGACCGGCTGGCCGGTGGTCTCGTTAGAGGAGATCCTTGCTCGCGACCCGGAGATAATCATCACCAGCCAATGGGCATACGGGTGGGCACTGAATTCTACCGAGCTTGCCAGCACTAACGCCAGCCAAGAGGGCAGAATTTACACATGCGACGATAATTTAGTTCAGCGTCCTGGTCCCCGACTGCCCAAGGGCTTGCAGTGGTTCGCTCATTTTATTCATCCCGAGCTGTTTGAGGAACCTGAAAGTTAGTGAAGCGGCAGTTCGCTGGCTGTGAAGGAGAACGAGACGAAAGAGAACGGCTTAATTCAGGTCTATACCGGGGAAGGCAAAGGAAAGACTACCGCTGCCATCGGTCTGGCGGTTCGTGCTGCTGGTCATGGCTTCAAAGTTGGTTTTGTTTCCTTCTTCAAAGACCCTGAGGTGTTCGGGGACGGCGAATACCAATCCCTGCAAAAGCTGGGGATAAAGACCTTCCTTTTCGCTAAGAAGCATCCTCACTTTTATAAAGAGCTGAATCCCGAAGATGTTCGTCAGCAATGCTACCAGGGACTGGAATTCGTTAAGGGGCTTTTTTCTGACCCATCCTGGGATATGTTGGTTCTGGATGAGATAAACATTGCAGTGCGTGACGGCTTTCTCAAAGAGGAAGAGGTCATTTCCCTTCTGGAGATTAAGCCTGAAAAGCTAGAACTTATCCTAACCGGTCGGGGCGCGACAGAAAGGATTATAGAAAAGGCAGACCTGGTTAGCGAAATAAAGGAAGTGAAACATCCATATACTCAGGGCATAGGGAGCCGGGAAGGTATCGAGTACTAAGCATGGCACGGACTGTAGCGGAAGCCTTTACCCAGCCAGCCATTCCTCTGAGCATCCGCTGGCAAAGTCGGGTTTACTCTTTGCTAGGGTTGGCTATACTGCTGATAGCCGTGATCATTCTCGCCACCACAGTGGGCAGTGTTCCTATTCCGTTCGCCACTACATTCCAGGTGCTTCTTTCACAATTGCCCTTCGTTGATATTTCCCCTAGTGCTCCCGAAATTTACGGCGCGCCGCTCAGCCTGGAAATTCTGCAGAGGATAATCATTGATATCCGGCTGCCACGCATACTTCTAGCCGGTTTGGTAGGAGCGGCGCTGGCAGTAGCCGGAGCCACCTATCAAGGGCTGTTCCGCAATCCCTTGGCTGACCCTTATCTTCTAGGTGTATCTTCCGGCGCTGGATTAGGAGCGACCATTGCCATGCTTGCTCACTTCACACTACCCTGGATAGCTTCTGGAACTGTGCCGTTGTTTGCCTTCATCGGCGCCATGGGAGCCGTCACGGTTGTCTACCTTATAGCTCGGGTAGGTAAAACATTGCCTGTGACCACACTTATTCTGGCGGGAGTAGCGTTAAGCGCCCTACTATCCGCTCTTACTTCCTATCTCATGACTATTGCTGGTAAGGAATTGCACGGCATTGTATTCTGGCTGCTGGGTGGACTATATCTGACTAAGTGGTCTGAGGTCTGGATTGTCCTCCCGTGCGTATTAGCGGGATTGACTGTCATCTGGATTCACGCCCGACCGCTAAATGTTATGCAGCTTGATGAGGAACAAGCTCAACAACTGGGCATCAATGTAGAAAAGGTCAAACTAATACTACTGGTGGCTGCCACTCTCGTGACTTCCTCAGCCATTTGCTTCACCGGGCTTATCGGCTTCGTGGGCATATTCGTGCCTCATATAGTAAGGCTTGTCTGGGGACCAGACCATCGTTTTCTGCTCCCTCTGTCCACGCTGGTGGGTGCCATCTTCCTCATTCTGGCTGACACTTTAGCCCGCAGCATAATCCCTCCTACAGAGATTCCAGTGGGCATAATTACTGCTTTCTGTGGCGCGCCATTTTTCCTCTATCTGTTGAGAAAAAGAAAGGCCATGGTTTTCTTTTAGCACGGGAAGATGCCATGATTAAACTAAACAATGTCAGTCTAGGCTACAACCACCGACCAGTCCTAGAGGATGTCAGCCTAGAGGCAAAGCCCGGTCACATCCTGGGTTTAGTTGGTCCGAATGGTTCAGGAAAGTCCACGCTAATCAAGGGCATGACTCGGGTGATAGACCTTTTTTGTGGACATATTTTCATTGACGGTCGGGATATCAGAACCATCAAACGTGAGGAACTGGCTCGATTAGCAGCTACGGTGCCACAAAGCCCTGTTCTGCCCGCAGCTTTCACAGCCTTCGAAGTGGTGCTGCTGGGTCGCACGCCTCATCTTGGGCTTCTCCGCTACGAAGGGAAAAAAGACCTAGCTATTGCCTGGCAAGCTATGACCGCCACGCATACTGAGTCCTTTGCTGAACGCAAGGTAAGCGAGTTATCAGGGGGAGAGAGACAAAGAATCGTCATCGCCCGGGCGTTAGCCCAACAACCCAAGGCTTTGCTTCTCGATGAACCCACCGCTAACTTGGACATAAACCATCAAATCGAGATCCTCAATCTAGTCAAGAGCTTGTGCCGCGAACAAGACCTGACTGTCATCATTGCCTTACACGACTTGAACCTGGCCGCCCAGTACTGCGACTGGCTGGTCATGCTCAATGGGGGAAGAGTACATGCCGAAGGCAAGCCCTCCGACATCCTTACCGCGCCGAATATCAAGCAAGTTTACGGCGCCGAAGTCTGTGTCTATCCCCACCCCATCAACAAGCTCCCCATCACCCTTATCACGCCAAGCGGACGTCTCCCATTATCCTAGCTCCGAGGATCGCTATCTAAGCCGTTCCTTAGCAAGGAAATAAGAAAGGAGCATAATGGACGATTCTTTATCGCAGGTATTAAAGCAAATAAATCCTCTGGATAGTAAGGCGATAGAAGCCGCCCAAGCTCGACAGAATGAATTAACCAAACCCCGAGGGAGCTTAGGACGGCTGGAACAGTTATCCATCCAGATAGCTGGCATTAAGGGCAAGTTAATTCGTGGTTTCAAGCATAAAGTTATTGTTACCATGGCTGCTGACCACGGTGTGGTAGAAGAAGGAGTGACCCTCTACCCCCAAGAGGTTACGAAACAGATGGTATTTAACTTCCTCAACGGTGGCGCTGGCATAAATGTCCTCGCCCGATTTGTCGGTGCTCGCCTCGTCGTGGTTGATATAGGCGTAGTCGGGGCATTAAGCCACATCCTAATCTCGTGTGCAAGATGATAGATTTTGGCACCAAGAATATGACCAAAGGCCCGGCTATGACTAGGCAACGGCGCTAATGCCATCGAGTCCGGGCTCGCTGTAGTAGAGGCTGAGATAGCTAAAGGACTTGACATCATAGGCACTGGAAATATGGGTATCGGCAATACCACTGCCAGCAGTGCCATAGCGGCTGCCATTCAGGCGAACCGGCAGAAAGGGTCACCGGGCGAGGTGAGGGACTCGATGATGAGCAACTGGCGCACAAAGTCAAGGTGGTCCAAAAAGCATTAGATGTCAACAAGCCTGATCCTCGAGACCCCATAGATGTGTTAAGCAAAGTTGGTGGCTTTGAAATTGGCGGGCTAGCGGGGGTCATGCTTGGGGCGGCAGCACATCGCATACCTGTGGTCATTGATAGCTTTATTTCAGGGGCTGCTGCGCTTATTGCTGCCGGGCTTGCGCCGGGGTTGAAGGATTATCTTATCACTGCCCACCTTTCCGCTGAGAGCGGGCACAAAGTATTGTTACAGCACCTGTGATTAACTCCGCTCCTAAGTCTAGAGATGCGCCTTGGCGAGGGAACCGGGGCAGCGTTGGGCATAGTGATTGTGGAGGCAGCGGTGAAAACCTTAGCTGAAATGGCGACTTTTGCTGAAGCTGGCGTTTCCCAAGCCCAGAAAGAAGACCAAAAAGCAAAATGAAAAAATACAGGACGGAGATAAAAAGTTTTGCCTTTTTGAGTTGTCATTTTGATTTTTGACCTTTAATTTTTGAATTTGTTTAGGATTTGGTGCTTGAGATTTAGGATTTCCCCTTCAGAGATTGCTTCGGGGCTAATGCCCCTCGCATGTATGAAAACGCTGCCATTTGTCAAGGTGCTATGGTTCTTGTGCTATTTTCTACTCCTTTCGTTCCTTTTGGTCACTTATCGCTCGAAGCCGTTTCACCGGATGCATGTATTCGCCCATTTCAGGACATGAGCATCTTCCCGGAGGTGTCGCACTCAATGAACGAGCATAAAACCTCTCATGCGAGCCTCGCGCATACCTCCTGTGTGACGGAAGGTGCTTTCGATAGTACAGGTTCATGGTAAGGTTGACCACTCTTCAACACCGCATAAGCCGCTTCTGCCAGGTGGCGACGCAATGCCCCGATTGCCTTGGCATGCCCTTTATTCTGGCGAATTCGC
>OGCI01002060.1_pt1 | contig 14544 bp, 11 predicted proteins | sample 1570021 | NCBI WGS metagenome assembly OGCI01 (sample SAMN06264664, study PRJEB24512) | hot springs metagenome | isolation source: Hot spring water | place: South Africa: Tshipise | collected 2015-06-21 | reverse complement strand
GTACCTCTGGACTATGGCGCCCTAGAAGCCCCTCGAGCAGCCCTGTACGAGGCGGTGCGGCGCATTCCCATCGGCCAGACCCGCAGCTACGCCGAGATGTCCCGGCTGTGCGGCCTTACACCCAGGGCGGTAGGAGCTGCACTACGGGCCTGCCCCTTTTTTCTGGTGGTTCCAGCTCAGCGGGTGATTCATGCCGACGGACGCCTGGGTGGGTTCGCTGGAAGGGAGGGCGTGAAGCAGTGGCTGCTTCGGTTTGAGGGGGTGCAGCAGTAAGAGACGGCCCCACCAAGGCGAGCCCACCGCATCCTCATCTAAAGCAGGCTACGCCCAGACCGAAATTTTCTGCGTAGCAGTGGGCGATACCGCTGTGTTGCATTACGGGAACGCGATACCGCCCCTAGGAAGGGGGTCTTTCTCCTTGCCGGCCGACAGTGTGGGCAGTGCTCAAAGATTTACCGGATACAAAAAGATAATCTTCCAAAAGGGCTTGGTTGCGCCGCGGGCGGTGCAATCAGAATCCCAGAGCGCACCCCTCCCTCGGTCAGCGCAACAAGCGCCCCCTTAGGTCGGGTTGGTTGGTCACCGGATGGGGACGAATGGGTCGAATCTGATATGGGCTGTAAGCTTGTGGTGCATTTGGGAAACGCTTCCATATTGTTCCATACTGGGATACACTACACTTGCTATGAAAATCGAACCCTCCTATGGAGTGCTGTTGCATCCGACCAGCTTTCCGGGTCGTTGGGGGATTGGGGCCTTAGGCCGGGAGGCCGAGCGTTTTTTGGACTGGCTGGCCGAGGCCGGGGCGGGGTGGTGGCAGGTACTGCCCTTAGGCCCTACCAGCTACGGCGACTCGCCGTACCAGTCGTTTTCAGCTTTTGCGGGCAACCCCTATCTGATTGACCCCGAACGGCTTATTGAGCGCGGCTGGCTCGAGGGCGAGACCCCCCCCAACTACCCCAGCCAGGTCGACTATGGCTGGCTCTACCAGACCCGCTGGCCCCTGCTGCGCCGGGCTTTTGCGGGGTTTGAGACCCAGGCCAGCCGACAGGAGCGGGCCGATCTCGAAGCCTTCGTGCAGGCCGAACGAACCTGGCTGGAAGACTACGCTTTGTTCATGGCCCTCAAGGCGCGCTTTGGTGGCAAGCCCTGGAACGAGTGGAGCCCCGAACTTCGGGACCGTAAGCCAGCCGCTCTTGCTAAAGCCCGCGAGGAGCTGGCCTATGAGGTGGCCTTCCACGAGTGGATCCAGTGGCAGTTTTACGCTGAGTGGGCGCGAACCAAGGCCTATGCCGAGGCCAGGGGGATTCGCATCATCGGGGATATGCCTATCTTTGTAGCCTTTGACTCCTCGGATGTCTGGGCCAACCCGCAGTACTTCTATCTTGACGCTTCCGGACAGCCCACCGTGGTGGCAGGGGTACCGCCGGACTACTTCTCCGAGACCGGCCAGCTCTGGGGCAACCCTCTCTACCGTTGGGAGGTAATGGAGGCCGAGCGGTTTGCCTGGTGGGTTGCCCGTATCCGTCAGGCTCTCAAGCAGTGCCACCTGGTGCGCATCGACCACTTCCGTGGTTTTGAGGCGTACTGGGAGGTTCCCTTTGGCCGGCCCGATGCAGTGAGGGGGCGCTGGGTCAAGGCGCCCGGTCAGCAGCTCTTCGAAGCGGTGCGCGCGGCTTTGGGCGAGGCCCCCATCGTGGCCGAAGACCTGGGGGTGATCACCCCCGAGGTGGAGGCCCTGCGCGACGGTTTCGGCTTTCCGGGTATGAAGATTTTGCAGTTTGCTTTCTCCGACGAGACCAACCCTTTTCTGCCGCACAACTACCCCAAGCACGGTAACGTGATTGTGTACAGCGGTACCCATGACAACGACACCAGCCTGGGCTGGTTTCGCACGGCGCCCCAGGCCGAGCGCGACTTCATGCGCGGCTACCTGGCGCAGCAGGGCATCCGCTGCTTGTCCGAGTACGAGGTGGCCGGGGCTCTGATCGAGTTGGCTTTCAGGAGTGGAGCCAGGCTGGCGATCGTGCCGTTGCAGGACATTTTGGGGCTGGGACCGGAGGCCCGCATGAACTACCCGGGTCGGCTGGGGGGCAACTGGGCCTGGCGCTACCAGGAGGGGGATCTGGAGGCCGGTCTGGCCCAAAGCCTACGGGCTCTGGCCAAAGCCTGCCGGCGCCTGTAGCATGCGGGTATGAACAGCATAGCGGGGGTGCTCGAGACCTGTGTGTACGCGCCCGACCTCGAGGCCGCCCGGCGCTTTTACCAGCAGTTGCTGGGCCTTGAGCTCTTCGCCGAGCAGCCTGGACGGCACCTTTTCTTCCGGGCCGGACCGGGGGTATTTTTGGTTTTCAACCCCGAAGCTACCTTGCAGGAGGCCCTGCTGCCACCGCACGGGGCTCGGGGCAGCGTGCACGTCTGCTTTCGGGTGGAGGCTCAAGAGCTGCCGGGCTGGGCTGAACGGCTACAAGCCCAGGGATACCCCGTTACCTGGGCCAACTGGAAGGCGGGTCGCAGCCTGTACGTGCATGACCCGGCCGGCAACCTGGTCGAGCTGGCTCCGGCGGCCATCTGGGGGCTCTAAGGTCCCAGCACCTGGTGTGGGGTGGCGATCAAGTCCACCCTTCGTTCTGCTTCGCAGGGCAGTTCATCAAAGATCATCAGGGTGTGGGCTAGGGTCGCCCAAGGGGCCCCGACGCTCAGGCCAGGACTGGGGAAGCCGTAGCCCTTGCCGATCCAGCCGCGCTGCTGATCTACCGCCACGCTCCCAACCAGCACCAGGTCAATGGCCACCTGGCTCAGTTCGATGGGCCGCCCAAGCTGGGCTACCTCCCGCACCCGCCGGAGCTGCTGGGGTTGGCGGCCCTCGAGGCTCAGAAACTGTCCTGTTTTGTCGGGGTGGGGCATCAGCAGGATTTTACCTGACCGCAGCGCAGCCTCACGCAGGGGTTTGAGCACCTGGTCGGGGCCGGCCAGCACCACGCTGGCCAGCTGCCACACCCGCAAGCTCATCAGCCGCTCGGCTGCCCGACTGGCCCCCACAAAGTTGGGGTGGTGTCCGTGGGGTGGGGTGGGGTAGGCGGCGGCCCGGTGCTGGGCCAGGGTCCCCCAGACCATCTCACGCACCTCGCCTTGGGTCATAGACAGCAGTTTATGTCAGATTAGGTTGGTACGTCACCGGATGGTGACCAACCAGCCCGACCGAAGGGAGCCCTTTTCTTCGCCGAGATCTTGTTTCAGGAGGGGCGCGCAACGAGGGGTGTGCTCTAGAATTCGAGTTGCTTCGCCCGCGGCGCGATCATGCCTCTAAAGTTTCTGGTTCGATTGTCCCATTGAATCCGGTATGAGTCCGGTATTACCCGCCTTGTCCACTTAGCAAAAGCCGCAAAAAGATCGCATCGGAGAAGCCGCTGCGCTGGCCTAAAAGCGCATCTACGATGCCTTCGGCTTGTCGCACCACCACCAGGCCCAGCTTGCGGCTGATGTACAGGCGCTGGTCGCCGGCTCCGGCGGCCAGCACCAGGTCATCGGGGAGCCCTAGGGTCTGAGCCAGGGGTTCTATGGTGCGGCCGGTGGGGCCAATAGCGTCACGCTGGGCCGGATCGAGGGGCCTTGCTAGCCACCAGGTCAGGCCGTAGATGGGGTTGACTGCTGAGGGCACAAAACACTGCTCGAGCAGGCCCGTCTCCACCACCGGCTGCCCCTGCCAGCGCCCCTCCTGCCGCACCAACTCGCCGAAGCGGGCCCAATTGCGGGCGGTGAGGAAAGCGCCGGAGGACAGGTGGGGGTGGCCATCAGGCCCTCGGCGCCAGAAGGCGTACTCGAGGCCAATCGGCTGGAAGATGCGCCGCTGAAGGTAGGCCAGGGGGTCGCCCCCCAGCTTGCGGCGCAGCACTTCGCCAAAAATTTGAAAAGGGATGGGGCCGTAGGAAAAGCGGGTTCCTGGTGGGGCTTCGATAGGCGTCTGGATGGCCTCGGCGTAGGTGGCTGGGCGGCCCAGACGGCCCCCCGGAAGCCCGCTGGTCAGGTTCAGAAGTTGCCTTATGGTGATCTGCCTGCGTAGGGGGTCATGTTCCCACTCGCCCAGGGTTTTGGCTACCGGCTCGTCCAGTGAAAGCAGCCCGTCCAGCTGGGCCGCTGCGGCCAGCACCCCGCAAAAACTTTTGGTGCCGCTGGCCAGCTCGTGGGCAAGGCTGGGGCGGCCGCGGTTGGGGTAGTCCTCGAAGACTACCTGGCCGTCCACCATGATCAGCAAGGAGATGCCCCGGTAGCGGGCCGAGTAGGCTGCTGCCAGTGTGTGGTGGGTAGGGTTTTTGGGGTCGGAAGCGGTCTGGGAAAAGCCTCTGGAGCCTACCAGCAGGGTCGCGAATAGACCCTGGAGCAGGGTGCGCCGGTGCATAGCCCCAGCCTAGCCAGCCAGCCTTAAGGTTAGCTGAAACGCAGGGGTTGCATCTCGGTAATTTTTTGTAAGTGCGCTCGGAAGGCCTCGAGAGTGGCCTTTCGCCCGGCCTCGTGCATCTCGCCGGGTGCGTAGGCGATGAAAGGGGGGAGTACCTCGAGGCCGCAGTAGGCGAAGTAGCCGTAGTGAATGGGTTCCAATACCCGCATCAGGTCGCGCTGGGGAGCCTGCTGGTAGTAGTCCTTGCGGGCCCCCACGGTCAGGCTCAGCATGACTTTTTTACCAGACAACAGGCCAGTCTCAAAGGAGTGCGTCTCGTCATAGGCAAAGCCATAGGCAAATACCCGATCGACCCAGCCCTTCATGATGGCCGGCATCCCGTACCACCAGTTAGGAAACTGGAACAAGAGCAGGTCGGCCCGGCGGACCTTTTCTATTTCCGGCTGGACGGAACTTTGGTCGCCTCGGAGTTCCTCGGCACTGAGCACGGGGTTGAAGCGCATGGCATACAGGTCAGAGAGCAGAATGCTGTGCCCGGCCTGGCTCAAGGTGCGAATGGCAGTATCTCGCATGGCCGCGTTGAAGGAGTGGGGGTTGGGGTGGGCGTAAACGATCAAAACATTCATCACAGCCCAAACTAAGGCCAAAGCCTGCGTATCGCAATGGCCTCCAGCGGTCAGGCTTGCGCTCAATAACAGCTGTTGGCTCACCTTCAAGGAAACGCTGAAGGCCAATCTACAGGGTGATAAAATGCTAACGGAAAAGCTCGCGGGCGATGATGAGTTTCTGAATTTCGCTGGTACCCTCGTAGATTTCGGTGATTTTGGCATCGCGGTAGTAGCGTTCTGCCCGGTACTCGCGGTGGTAGCCATAGCCTCCCAGCACCTGCACGGCCTCGCGGGTCACGTTTACCGCTGCATCGGAGGCAAACAGCTTGGCGGTCGAGGCCTCGAGGGTGTAGCGTTCACCCCGGTCTTTTTTAGCGGCGGCCTCGAGCACCAGGGCGCGGGCTGCGGCTATGCGGGTGTGCATCTCGGCCAGCTTGAAGCCGACCCCCTGGAACTCGCGGATTTTCTGGCCGAACTGGGTGCGCTCATCGGCGTACCGCTTGGCGATTTCGAAGGCTGCACGGGCCATACCCACAGCCTGGGCAGCGATGCCGATGCGTCCGGAGTCGAGCCCGGCCAGGGCCTGGGCCAGCCCCCGGCCCTCCTGGCCCAGCAGGTTCTCTTCCGGCACAAAAACCCCCTCGAAGCGCACCTCACAGGTGTGAGCAGCGTGCAGTCCCATCTTGTCCTCGGGGGGGCCGAAGCTCAGGCCGGGGCTGTCCTTTTCCACGATGTAGCTGCTGATACCTTGGTCCCCTCGAGCCATAACCACATAGACCTGGGCCTGCCCGCCCGAGGTGACCCAGCTTTTGAGGCCTTGCAGCTCCCAGCCGCCCGGCACCTTTTTGGCGCTGAGCCTCAAAGAGGCGGGGTCGGAACCGGCGTGCGGCTCGGTCAGGCAGAAAGCCCCAATCCACTCGCCCTTGGCCAGGGGAATCAGATACTTTTTCTTCTGTGATTCGCTGCCGAAACGGTTCAGCATGTACTGCGGCAGCCCCGAGGTTACTGAGAGAATGACGGCCACGCTGGGGTCGGCTGCGGCGATTTCCTCCATCGCCAGGGCCCAGGTTTGTGAGTCCAGTCCGGCCCCGCCCCAAGCCTCGGGGGTGGTCATGCCCAGCAGACCCAGCTGGGCTAACTGTCTGAGCTGGGGCCAGGGGTACTCGCCGCTCTGATCGTACTTCGGGGCCAGCTCCCACAGTACCTCGCGGGCGACCTGCTGGACCGTGCTCAGCACTAACTTTTGATCGGAGGTCAGGACGGCCATGTGTATATCGTATCACGCCGCGGGTGTGCAAAAAGCGTTATAAAACGGATCCAACCCCAGCCCAGGAAGTCTGGCACTAAAGAAATCGATGGACCTGGAAGACCCCGCAACAAACCGCTCCGCAGCGAGTCCGGCCATTCCACAGGTCGAGTTCGGTTCGAAAACCAACTCCCGGGAGCGCCAAGAGCGGCGTTGAATAGACCTGCAGAAGCTGCCCCCAGGAGCCATCTGGCGAGCTAGGCGAACCCTGCTCTCCAAATTAGATTTCTGAGCAGCCCTCGGGTATTTTTCGGCAAGCTACTAAGATAGACGTTGTGCCGAGGTGGTGGCAACGCTTGCTGATAGCAACCGGGCTGTGCCTGCTGCTTTTGCCGCTGGGACTGGTGATCAACCCCGAGCTAAGCTCAGGGCAGCTGGGCCTGCTCTGGCTGGGAGGGGGTTTGCTGGGGTTGTGGCGCGCCGGTTTCCGCCTGCTGCTTTTGGGGAGTGGAGCCTGTGCGCTTTTGGTGGCCGTGGTGCTCTTTACTCCGGCCATGCGGGTCCTTCATGGGGGGCTGGTGGTAGCGGAGGCGCCGCAGCCCGCCGACGCGATTGTGGTCCTGGGTGGGGGTATGCACTGCGGAGCAGGGGAGCTCGAGGCCAGCTCGCTGTCCCGCCTAGAGAAAGGCCTCGAGCTCTGGCGGGCCGGGTATGCCCCCCGCCTCACCCTTTCCGATACCGTGGGTGAAATTTTTGGCGATGTGCGCTGTCCCTCGCTGGGGCAGGTGGCCGAACGGCGGGTGCAGGCGTTGTTCGGCTTGGAGGGGCCGGAGGTGGTGCTGCTGCCGCAGATGCGCACCACCCGCACCGAGGCCATGGCGGTGGCCCGACTGGCCCAGGAGCGAGGCTGGTCTGGGGTGTTGTTGGTGACTACGCCCGCCCACAGCCGCCGTGCGTCCGGGGCTTTCCGCAAGCTGGGTTTGTCGGTGGTGAGCGTGGTCTCGAGCGAATCCCGCTTCGACGTGGCCTTGCAAGCCCCTGCCGACCGCTTACAGGCCCTCACCCCGTTGGTGCGGGAGTATCTAGGGCTGCTGCTCTACCGCCTGCGCGGCTGGCTGTAGGCTCACATGAAGCCCTGCAACACCTTTTGTAAAGCCTCTGGGCTGGGCCGAAGCTGCTCGGCGGTAAGCTGGGCGAGCGGGGTGTGGAGCTCCTCCACCTCGGCCAGGCTGGGCCGGTCGGGGTTGTAGTAGATCAGACCGGTGATAAACTCCTGCTGTTCCTGGGCTCGCTGGAGGCGCTCGAGGGCAGCTGTTTTGTTGGTAGGGTCGTACTCGGTGTCCAGATTGCGCAGGCTAATCAACGAGCCGTCGTGCAGCCGGACGGTGCGAAACTCGCCGGGCTCCATCGGTTGAATCGAAATTTCTTCGGCGTATGGGATAAAGCCCAGCTCGTGCAGGGGTTTTTCGTGCTTGGTACCGTAGCCGTAGCTTTTGGGGCTGTCGTCCTCGTTGTTGAAGGCCACGCAGGGGCTGATGATGTCTAGCACGGCGGTGCCCCGGTGCGAGAGGGCAGCTTTGAGAAGTTCGCGTACCTGCCTGGCGTCTCCGGCGAAGCTGCGGGCTACAAAACCACAGCCCGCAACGATGGCCTCCATGCACAGGTCTATCGGTGGGAACTCGTTCTCCCCGGCGTATTTGAGCAGTAAGCCCTCCTCGGCAGTGGCCGAGAACTGGCCCTTGGTCAGGCCGTAAACCCCATTGTTCTCGATGATGTAAACCATGCGGACGTTGCGGCGCATCAGGTGCTTGAACTGACCCATCCCGATGCTGCCGGTGTCGCCATCGCCTGAGACCCCGATGGCCCGCAGGGTGTGGTTGGCCAGCAGGGCTCCGGTAGCCACACTGGGCATGCGGCCGTGGAGGGCGTTGAAGCCGTGGGACATACCCAGGAAGTAGGCCGGCGACTTGGAGGAGCAGCCGATACCAGAAAGCTTGATTACCTCGTGGGGCCGCAAGCTCAGCTCGAAGGCTATCTGCACTACCTGACTGGCGATGCTGTTGTGCCCGCAGCCCTTGCACAGGGTGCTGGGTACACCGTCGTAGTCTTTTTTGCTGAGTCCTGCGGTGTTGAGCTTGATGGAAGTGGTAGGTATGGGATTTTCCATAGCGCTATGGCTCCTGGTTTAGTGGCGGGCCTCGTGATACTGCAACTGTTCGCTGACCCACTGGGCGGTGAGGGGTAGGCCGTCGAGGTAGGCGATGGGGTGCAGGCGGGCGGCCAGCTCGGGCAGCTCGCTGCGCAGGATGCCACAGACCTGCGCGTCGTGGTTGAGCTCGATCACGTAGACCCGCTCGTGTGCGGCTACAAACTCGCGCACCTCCGGGCCGATGGGCAACGCCCGCAAGCGCAGGAAGCTGGTCGGCAGCCTAGAAGCCAGCCGGTCGCGGGCTTCTTCGATGGCGTAGCGGGTGGTGCCGAAGGCGATAATACCCACCTTGGCCTGGGGGTGGCGTTCTACGGCCGGTGGGGGCACCAGTTTGCGGGCGGTCTCGAACTTGCGGGCCAGGCGGGCCATGTTGAGCACCCAGTCCTCGGCGCGTTCGCTGTACTGGGCTTGCTCGTTGTGGCCGCTGCCGCGGGTGAAGTAGGCCGCCGCAGGATGGGGTGTGCCCGGAAGGGTGCGGTAGGGGATGCCGTCACCGTCCACATCCTTGTAGCGAGCAAATCCGCCGAGGGCCTCGAGCTGCTCGGCACTGAGCACCTTGCCCCGCCAGAGGGGTCGGTCCGGGTAGTCGAAGGGGCGGCCCATCCAGTTGTTCATGCCCAGATCCAGGTCGGAGAGCACGAACACCGGCGTTTGGAGCTGTTCGGCCAGATCGAGCGATTTCCAGCCAAACTCGAAGCACTCCTCAATTGAGGATGGCAGCAGCACCGGGTGCTTGGTATCGCCATGGCCCAGGGTGTAGGCAAAGGCCACATCGCCCTGGCTGGTGCGGGTGGGCAGGCCGGTGCTGGGCCCTACCCGCTGGATGTCCCAGATGACCGCCGGAATCTCGGTGAAGTAGCCGTAGCTGACGAACTCGGCCATCAGGCTCAGACCGGGGCCGCTGGTGGAGGTAAGGGCCCGGGCCCCAGCCCAGCCCGCGCCCATCACGATACCGGCAGCAGCCAGCTCGTCTTCGGCCTGGATTACGCTGTAGGTAGGCCGACCTGCTGGATCCTTGCGCAGCTGGGGAAGAAACTCGCGTAGGGCATCCATAAAGCTGGTCGAGGGGGTAATGGGATACCAGGCCGCCACGCTCACCCCTCCAAACACCGCTCCCAGCGCACCGGCTTCGTTACCGGTCATGATGATCAGCCCTTCGGTCTTGAGCATGGGCTCGAGGCGGTAGGGGTCTTGCTTGCGCAGGTTTTCGGTGGCCCAGGCGTGAGCCCGGCGCACAACCAGCATGTTGCTTTCGACCAGCTTGGTCCGGTGGCCGAACTGGGCGTTTAGGGCCTCCTCGACGACCTCGAGGGGAAGGTCGAGCATCCAGGCCACCACCCCTACGTAGGCCATGTTGGCCAGGTAAGGCTTGCGTTTGACCGAAACCTCGATGCCCGCCAAAAACTCGCCCGCCGGTACCGGGTAATAGACCAGATCTTCGCGTCGGGGCAGGTTTTTGAGCTCGGTGTTGTACAGGCAGACCCCGCCGCTGGGCAGCTGTGCTACATCCTCCTGAGCGGTAGCGGGGTTAAAAGCTACCAGAATCTCCGAGGGCTTGCGGGCGATGTAGCCTTCGTGGCTGACCCGGATGTGGTACCAGGTCGGCAGCCCCTGGATGTTAGAAGGAAAGATGTTCTTGCCGTGGACCGGAATGCCCAGCCTAAAAAAAGACCGCAACAACGTAAGGTTTGCGGTCTGACTGCCGGTTCCGTTGGCGGTGGCCACAACCAGCGAGAAGTCGTTGATGATGGGTGGACGCTTGGCGTGCGCTGCCGCCTGCTCGTGTTCCAGAACGCTCATGGCACCTCCTAAGTGCGATTCAACCAGGCCATGCTTGGTTTTTCCTATCTTAGCGCAAAGTGCTGGGGTTATGGCGTGACGCCCAGCCCTACTTCATGGGAAACATGGCACAAATTGGAGAAACTCCAAAGCCAGGGTCCTTGACGATAGACTGGGGTATGGCTTCTTGGGTGCTGCTCAACAACGCGACGGTGCTGGATGTGCGGGCCGGTAAGCTGCTGCCCGAACAGCGGGTGGTGCTGCGGGAGGGTCGGATCGAGCGCCTCGAGCCCATGCAGGCTGAGGCCCCCGAGGCCCACGCCGAAGGGGTTGAGGTCCGCGACCTGGCCGGCCTAACCCTGATGCCAGGACTGATCGACGCACATGTGCACGTGATGGCCTGGACGGCCAACCTGCGCGAGCTAACCAACGCCTCTCCCCACTACAACGCGCTGAGGGCCGCTCAGGTGATGCGGGAGATGCTGCAACGCGGCTTCACTACCGTGCGCGATGCCGCTGGGGCCGACTTTGGCCTCAAGCGGGCCGTAGAAGAAGGACTTCTGGAGGGTCCGCGGCTTTTCATCTGCGGGCGGGCCCTGAGCCAGACCGGGGGCCATGCTGATGTGCGCGCGGTGGGCGAGCAAACCCTACAGACGGTCAGCAGTGCGGTGGCTTTTGGGGTGGTGGTGGATGGAGTGGCCGAAGTACGCCGGGCCGCCCGCGAGGAGATTCGCCGGGGGGCCGACCACCTCAAGCTGATGCTGGGCGGGGGTATCGCCTCGCCTACCGACCGCCTAACCAACGACCAGTTTGCCCTCGAGGAGATCCGCGCCGCGGTAGAGGAGGCTGAGATGGCCGACCTTTACGTAATGGCCCACGCCTATACCGCCCGGGCGGTCAACCGAGCCCTCGAGTGCGGGGTGCGCAGCCTGGAGCACTGCAACCTGATCGACGAAAGCAGCGTGACGCGGTTCTTGCGCTACGAGGCTTGGATGGTTCCCACCCTGGTTACCTACCAGGCTTTAGCGCGGGAAGGGGTGCAGTCTGGGCTGCCCCCCGAGGTGGCCCACAAAATCGACCTGGTGCTGGACCGGGGCTTGGCGGCCCTCGAGCTGGCCTACCAGGCAGGGGTCAACCTGGCCTACGGCACCGACCTGCTGGGGGTCATGCACCGTTACCAGCTCGAGGAGTTTGCCATCCGTGCCCAGGTGCAGCCGAACCTCGAGGTCATCCGGGCGGCCACCCTCTATGCGGCCCGGCTGCTGCGGGCCGAGGGCCAGTTGGGCGTGGTGGCCCCAGGGGCGTTGGCCGACCTGATAGCTGTAAAGGGGAACCCCCTCGAGGATATCCGGGTGCTCACCGATCCCGAGCGTCACCTCAAATGGGTGATGAAGGGGGGAAGGCTTATCCACCAGAGGCCATGAGCCATCGGCCCGGAGACCGACATACCGGTGTCCAGGGGTCGAGCCTTAGTCGAGAGGTGCTTGTAAACAGTCAGGATTTCTCCATCAACATCAGCTTGATAAAGGCTCGGGCAGGCCCTGAAGGCTGCGGATGGGGGAGAAAAACAGCCAGATGAAGGAGAGCATAGCTATGAGCCCAGCCACCAGCGTGGCTCCGCGGATGCCCAGCCACTCGGCCAGCAGCCCGCCCAGAATACCTCCCAGCGACCCCAGTCCAATGCCCACAAACTGGCTGGTGCCGCCTACCCGCCCCAGCAGATGCTTGGGGGTTCGAGCCTGACGGATACTGACCGCATTGACGTTGCGAACCACCGTAGAGACTGCCTTTATAAAAAGAATCAGGCTAACCATAAAGGCCGCCGCTATGGGTGGGGCTACTACCAGCGCAAACAACACCCCGCTTAGCGAAGAAATTAGTTGCATTCGGATGATGATTCCACCGCTTCCCAGCCAGGCCGCAAAACGCGCGGCGGTCAAGGCTCCAACCAGTGCACCGAGCCCGACCACGCCAAAGACCAGCCCAATCCAGGCCGGGGGGATGTCCAGAGTTCGGTTCAGAAATAGAATCTGGAGGGCGGCCAGCATGCCGATATGCAGGTTGAAGGTGGCACTCGACATCACCAAGGCCCGTAGATAGGCATCGCCCAAGACCAGCCGCAGACCTTCACCAATCTCGCTGAACATGAGCCTGGGGCTTCGTACCTTTTGGGTCTCGGCGCTGGGGATGTGGTTGATCAGGAAAGCAGAACCCCAGTACAGCAGGGCATTAAACAGGATGGTGAAGGGTGCGCCGATGGCCTGCACCAAAATACCGGCCAACCCAGGGCCTGCAACGGTTGCGACCTGGCGGCTGCTCTCGAGCTGGCTATTGGCGGCGACAAGCTGCTCTCGCTCGATGATGCTGGGTACAAACGTGCTCACCGAAAGGTCGAAAAACACCCGCAGCAGGCCGTATGCAAACGCCACCACCCACAACCACTCGATGCTGAGCCAGCCCAGTAACTGGCCCAGTGGAATGCTCAAAAGCAACAATCCTCGTCCGTAGTTGGCCCAGGTCATGATGCGCTTGGGTGAACCGCGATCGATCCATACCCCAGCGAACAGGGTGATGACCAGCCAGGGTAGGGTCTGCAAAGTTGCCAGCAGACCCATCTGAGCAGGGGAAGCATTCAGGGTAACAGCTGCCAGCAGCGGCAGCGCGACTTCCAACACCACAGCCCCAAAGGTGGCGCTGGTCTGCCCCCACAACAAGTTGCGAAATTGGATCGGGATGCCATTGTTGGATTTCATTGTGGCCCCGGCAATCATATGTCAAACCAGGGTGATGTCCAAGGGGCAACCCGGCTGGCAATGGTTTTCAGGCAGACGGGCATGCGCAGAAGACCCCCAAGACAAGCTACTTAAGGCTTAGCCTGCCATTCTTCAGACCAAATTCTCACCAAACACCAGCACATCGGAGCACCGGGCGGTCTGCCGTTTCATACCGGATTCAAACCGATAGTTTTTCAAGCCAGACACCTTCAGAGGCTATCTTTTTGAATCCCAGAGCACACCCCTCCCTAGCAGTCGGCGAAACCAGCATCTTCCTTTGGTCGGGTTAGTTTGCCGCCTTTCGGTGCCGAGCTAGCCGATTCTGGTACCTAAATCAATCCGAATTGGCATCTAAACAGACTGGGTGCCCTCAAGCAATTTCAGCCGGCGACCGGCATAAAGCGCCCAGGCGTAGCAGACCGTGGCGACCACCATGGGCCCGGTGTAACCCACACGGTCGGCCAACAAGCCTCCCAGCACCGGTGAAAAAGCCAACAAGCCCACAATGGTGTTGGACAGGCCAATGTACGAACTGCGAGCATCGGTGGGGGCCAGGTTCACCAGATAGGTGGAGGTGCCTACACCGATAGACGCCAGATAGGCCCCTTGCAACACAAAAACCATCCAGAAGGCCGAATGGGGCAGCAGTAAGGCCAGAATGGGGGCCATAGCCCCCAGGGCTGCACCAATCAGGATCAGGCTGCGCGAGCCGTAGTGCCGGGAAATTCGTACCCACAACAGGTTCGAGAGCACCGATGACAGTGTGTAGACCATCAGATAAATCCCAATCTCGCCTTTGTGCCCCAACACCCGTACTGCATAGGCTGCATAGAAAGGCTCGACCATACCAGCAACGGCCAGTAAAACCCGCACCCGCAGAAAACGACGGAAGTAAAAATCTCGAAAGGGCAGGCTTAGGGAGATGCGCTCGCTGAGGATTTCCTTGTCGGGGGGTTCGTTGATGAGACCAAAAACATGCCAGCCGTAAGCGAAAGCCAGGGTTCCCAGCGTGAACAGAATTGCGTAAGGATAGGGGAAAGCCAGCGGTAGCTCGAGTATGAAACGAACCAGGAAGCCCGCCAGAAAAGCCAGGGCGCCTCCTACCAGATTGCGCGCAGAAAACAGGCCGCTGCGGCGCTCCATCGGGATGGTTTTACCGATGGCCTCCCAGAAGGGGAGGCTCGAAAATCCGGTGAAGAAGCCATTGAAGGCCAGTCCAATAGCGAACACCCACAGCAGTAGGTCAGGACGCTGCCCCAGTACAAATCCCCCCAGCGCAACCAGGCCCAGGCTAATCACCCTCAGTAAAGACATCCGCCGGTAGAGGTCGATCTTGACGGGTAAACGGGCTACATAGGGAGCGATGAAGACCTGTGGAACCATCGAGCCTGCGTTGAGTAGTGCAGGCAACAGCCCAATTGCCCAGTTGGCCGCACCCAGCTTGGCGGCGAAGGAGGCCAGCACGATTGAGCCGTTGAAAAACGCATCTCCCAACAGCACAAACCAGCCATTGAGCATTGCAAAACGGT
>OGCI01002059.1_pt1 | contig 14551 bp, 9 predicted proteins | sample 1570021 | NCBI WGS metagenome assembly OGCI01 (sample SAMN06264664, study PRJEB24512) | hot springs metagenome | isolation source: Hot spring water | place: South Africa: Tshipise | collected 2015-06-21 | reverse complement strand
GGAAGGCGACCCTCTCTTGAAACCTCGCTTTTAACGCGCGAAGACCCGTAAGGTCTTTTTCCGTTACTTCAGAACACCACTTGCATTCAAAAGCGAACAGTTGATTCCTGTGTTCTAGAACAATATCTACTTCTTTTCCTTCGTAAACCCGCCAATGGTACAGCTGGGCGGGCATTAAAAAGGAGTGGAGGTACGCCTGGATCTCCAGGCGCATGGCAGTTTCGAACACTGTACCGATGGCAGGATGTACTGTGAGGGTTTCTTCGTCCGGAATTCCCATTAAATGACAGATTAGTCCTGTGTCGAAAAGGGTTCCTTTGGGGTGCTTAGCGATGCGCTTGATTGTACTAGTGAAATAGGGGGCTGTTTCTTCCCATAGGAGAGAGATTTTCAATCGTTCCATCCATCGGTTTGCCGTAGGAGGGCTTACGGATAGTTCCCGGCCTAATTGGTTTTTATTTATTTCGTGGCCACTTAACGAAGCTAAAAATCTCAGGAATCGCAACACCTGGGTGGGGTCTGTATCGGGAAGAAGGGAAATCAGATCCCGCAACAGATACGTCTGCATGTAACTATCGAAAAAGGGGGCATAGAAGGGAGAACGGATCGACAGGATGGGGGGTAGCCCTCCTCGATGAATCTCTTTCACCGGTGAGACAGACTGAAAAATGGTTCGATTCCTTGAAAATAGTTCCTCAAAAGGATGCATTCGGGGATTTCTGCTTTCCAAAAGGATTTTTAGCCATGGCTCAGCAGTTCCTGAGCCGAGTTTCTCCAGAATAGTCATGGGATGAAGATATAGAAGTAAAATTCTTCCTGGTAAGGTCTCCCGAAATCCTTTCATCAAATGAAACTGTTGAGAACCCGTGAGTATGAAACGACCTGGACTACGATCCTGATCCACCTGCACTTTCAATTCCGACAGCAATTCAGGAACGTACTGGATTTCATCCAGAATAAGATGGTCCGGAAAATTTTTTAAAAACAACACAGGATCCGATTTCGCCTCCATCCGCAGGGAAAGATCATCGAAACTAATGTACCGGTGGGTCTTTTTAAAGAGGGACTGAAGAAGAGTGGACTTTCCTACCTGTCTTGGACCTAAAAGGGCGACTACTGGGAATTGTGTGACTGCTTCCCGTAGGACAGGTTCTATGTGGCGGTGTAGGTACATATATAAAAATTAACGGAATTCGTTAAAAGTTTCAATTACAGGAGTGATGAACCATGGATAGCGAGGGGTGTCGGTGGACGTTGAATGATTTACGTTCGTCTTTGCCAGTAGAGAAGAATCGTGCTGATTCATTTTGGACTCGATGGGTGTTGCGTCCTCTTTCCTATCCAGTGAGTTGGCTCTTTCTGCGATGGGGATGGTCGGCGAATGCAGTGTCCTACCTCTCTGCTGGAGTTGCAATATTAGGGGGACTATTATTGAGTTGGCCCTACCTAAAACTCCAGGTTCTGGGAGCGATCCTGTTAAACCTATTCGCTATTCTGGACTGTGCGGACGGGAACATTGCCCGCGTCACGGGTACTACGGGACCCTGGGGGGCCTGGGCAGACGCCCTCGGTGGGTATGTAGCTTATGTGGCTACCCTGTTGGGAGCGGGTATGGCAGCGGAACTGGCCTCTGTGACCCTTCCGTCGGTTGTTTTTTGCATCCCCGAGTTCTTTTGGCCCCGGGGGGGGTGGGTTTTATTGGGAGGTTTGGCGGCTTCAGCCAACCTTCTCATGCGGTTGAGCTACCAACAGTATCGGACCCTACAGCTACAAAGGGATTCATCTATACAGTTAGGGGATGTTGAAGGCGAAAGTGTCGCAACCAACATAGAGGCGGCCAAAGGAGCATTACATACCTCTGGTTCAGAGATTCCTTCGGAGAAAAAAATCAGCGAGAACTTAGGAGTGACGGGATTTCTAATGCCATTGGTTCTCCTCGGTGTGCTGACGAAAACCATCGGCTGTGTGGTGTTGTTTTACACGGTGCTGTACAGTGGTGGAGCCTTTGTAAGTATCCTTCGGTTGGCTAAAAAGGTAGAGGGGTGGAAATCCTCATCCTGAACTCCCCATCGCCTCCCGGTAAACCTGGAGGGTACGTTCGTACATCCGTTCAAAGGTAAAGTTTTCTTCGAATCGTTTTCGTCCCTTTTGTCCCATCCGGGCCCGAAGTTCTGGGGAATCGATCAGGAGCTTAAGTCGATCTCTAAGCTCGGTGGGATCCTCCTTCGCGACGAGGAATCCCGTTTCCCCATCTATAACCGATTCTTTACATCCCCCTACATTCGTTGCCACTACGGGTAATCCCGCACGCATCGCCTCTAGGATACTTCTAGGGAAGCCTTCCCATCGGGTGGCGAGGACGAAGATATCGGCGTTTCGCAATCGCTCGGGTACATCGAGCCGCTGACCTGCGAAGTTCACTCGATCGGCCACTCCGGTTTCCACGGCGAGAGTTTGCAAGGCTTCCCGATCCGGCCCATCTCCCACGAGTTCCAGGATCCAGTTCCGGTCCTTTAACCCAGAAATTGCCCGGAAAAGGGTTGGGTGATCCTTCTGGGGTTGAAGTCTAGCTACCATGATCAATCGAACGGGAGGAGGTGGCGGGAGGGGATCGCGCTGAGCGGAGAATCGATCGGCCGGAAGAGAAACGTGGTTGGATTCAGGGGGGGCGGGTTCTGCTATATTACTAGATTTTTGTTCATTGTGGCTAAGCCAGCATACAAGTTCCCTGGGAACGTCGGGCATGCCATTATGGATAGTGAGGATTTTTTCAGGCGGTACCACGTTCCGGGCTAAAGCGAGTTCCCGATCGTACTCGGATACCGTGATGATCTTTTGGCAGAGTCTGGCCGTGAACCTCTCGATGGTTTCCACAATGAACCGCTGGAAAGCTGAAATCCCTTCTGCAAACTGCCAACCATGAGCAGTGAAGATACATGGAATGCCTAGACTCCACGCGGCTATTCGACCTACCATACCCGCTTTTGCCGTATGGGTGGATACTAAATCGGGTCGAAGCTCGTTGAGGGCTTTTCGGGTTTCCAGGATTGCGATCAGATCCTTGTAGGGATTCATGGGACGCACTAGATGGGGGAGGATCCTTACCTCTACCCCTGCGTCCTGGAGAATATCGGTAAGGGGCCCTTCGGATCCGGTAAGTACGGAGATCGTATGTCCATCGGAGAGAAGCCTAAAGGTCATGTCCCGGACATGGATCTGGGCACCTCCGATGGAATCGGCTCGGGTAACGATGAAACAGATGTGCATATATGCAAGGTAGCCTCTTTTCGGTACTGTATCAACTGTATCAATGGAAAATACGCTTCCGATGATGGGGAAAGGAGTTTAAAAGATGCGTGTGCTGGTGACAGGTGTGGCAGGCTTCATTGGATTCCATGTGGCAAAACGCCTTTTGGAACGGGGCGATTCAGTGGTGGGTATCGATAATCTGAACGATTACTATGATCCTTCCCTGAAGGTCGCCCGCCTAGCAGAGCTCGGGATACGGGTACGGGAGGAAATTGATAGCTCAAAAAATGAAAAGCATGGCGCCAAAAAAAAAGATTCTGCCCTACAAGATCTCGAGAAGCAAGAACTAAGGAAATTTTTTGGGGAAGGGAAGCCTATTCAGAGTTACCTCTATCCTGCTTTCCAGTTTCGGTTCCTCGATCTATCCGATCAAGAGGCGGTGGAAACCCTTTTCCAGGAAGAATCTTTCGATGGGGTGTGTCACCTAGCGGCTCAGGCAGGAGTGCGGTACAGCATCACGAACCCCATGGCGTATGTCACCTCTAACCTGATTGGGTTTGCCCATCTTCTGGAAGGAGTGCGGAAGAGTTGGATGGATGGGAAAGAAGCTAAAACAGAGGGACAGGAGAGGGGGGCGACAGGAGTCTCAGGTAGCCAAGAACAGCCCAATACCCAGAAAGGACGAAGACTCCGACATTTCGTGTACGCCTCCAGTTCCAGCGTGTACGGCCTCAACACCCGCAAACCCTTCCGAACTTCGGATACGGTGGATCACCCGGTGAGTTTCTACGCGGCCACGAAGAAGTCGAACGAGCTGATGGCCCATGCGTACAGTCACCTCTTTGGGATTCCCACCACGGGCTTGCGGTTCTTTACCGTGTATGGTCCCTGGGGAAGGCCGGACATGGCGTATTTTCTCTTCACCAAAGCGATTCTGGAAGGACGCCCCATAACGATCAACAATTACGGTAACATGCAGAGGGATTTCACCTATATCGACGATATCGTGGAAGGGGTAATCCGGGTGTTGGATAAGCCGGCAAAGCCAAATCCCGAGTGGAGTGGGGAGGACCCTGATCCTGCTTCTAGCCCCGCACCTTACCGGGTGTACAATATTGGATTCGGAAACCCCGCGGGACTCATGGACCTGGTAGAAGCCATTGAAACCGAACTGGGAATGAAGGCGGAGAAGATCCTGAAACCGATGCCCGCGGGGGATGTGCCCGTGACGTACGCGGATACAACGGGACTGGAACGAGATTTTGGGTATCGACCCAAGGTAGATATCCGGACGGGGATCCGGGAGTTCGTGCGATGGTATCGATCCTTCTATCGAGTATAAACTTGAGTATAGTCCAAGGGAGGCGAGAGGTATGCACAACATTGCCATCATCGGAACCGGGTATGTGGGACTGGTAACGGGTGCCTGTTTGTCCGATTTCGGGTTGAACGTGATCTGCGTGGATGTGGATGCCGAAAAAATTGCCAAGCTCCAATCGGGCAAAGTTCCCATCTATGAACCGGGTCTAGAGGCTATCGTGGAACGGAACACGTACTACAAACGGCTTTCCTTCACCACGAACGCGGAGGAGGCGGTTCGAAGATCGGAAGTGATCTTTATCGCGGTGGGGACACCACCAGCTCCTGATGGAAGCGCCGATTTACGGTACGTGGAAGAGGCCGCTAGGACGGTGGCAAGGGTGATGGACGGATACCGGGTAATTGTGGATAAGAGTACAGTACCCATCGGTACTGCTCGGAAGGTCGAATCGTGGGTTCGGGAGGAACTGTCGAAACGGGGCGTATCGTACGAGTTCGACGTGGTATCCAACCCTGAGTTCCTTCGGGAAGGTTCGGCGGTGTACGATTTTACCCATCCGGATCGGGTGGTGTTAGGATGCCAATCCCAGAAGGCGTTGGAAAAAATGAAACAGGTTTACCGGGTCCTCTATTTGAACGAGACTCCCTTCATTGAAACCAACTGGGAAACCGCGGAAACCATCAAGTATGCCTCCAATGCCTTCCTAGCGGTAAAGATCACCTTCATCAACGAGATGGCCAACCTCTGTGAGGCGGTAGGTGCCAATGTGCAGGACGTGGCGCGGGCCATGGGAAAGGATGGTCGGATTGGGCCCAAGTTCCTCCATCCGGGACCAGGGTATGGGGGGAGTTGTTTCCCCAAAGACACGAGGGCGTTGGCGGAAACGGCGCGACGGGTTCAGCTACCTCTGCGGATCGTGGAGGCCACTATCGAGGCGAACGAAGCTCAGAAGCGACGTATGGTAGAAAAGATCGCCCTATCCTTTGAGGGAAAGGGAGGGTTGGAAGGTCGTACCATCGCTATTCTAGGGCTTTCCTTCAAACCCAACACGGATGACATGAGGGAAGCCCCCTCCCTCACTATCCTCCCTGAGCTGGCTAAAAGGGGGTGCACCTTCAGGGTGTACGATCCAGCCGCGATGGAAGAATCGAAGCAGCGTTTAGCCGATCTGAAAGATCGGATCATATACTGCCGGGACGAGTACGACGCGGTGGAAGGGGCCGATGCGCTAGTGATCCTTACCGAGTGGAACCAGTTCAGGAACCTTGACCTTGGGAGGATCCGAACCGCTCTTCGAGAAGGATTGTTCTTTGATCTGCGTAACATCTACAAACGGCAACTGGTTGAGGGTGTAGGGCTTACCTATATAGGGGTGGGAGTGTAGAGATGCGCTTTAAGGACAAAGATGAGAACCTCCGAACAAAAAAGGGGTACCAATTATTCGTACAAATAGGCCGTAGGATATTCAGTCTGCCTGTCCTATCCGGTATTGCATTATTTCTCATCCTGTCCCAACCCGCACTGCCGAATCCAGGACAGAGAATCGTACCGTTGGACGAGGATGGGTACCGATACCTTCGGGGGATGTCTTTAGAGGCGGGAGTCTTGCCACCCAGTAGTTCCTTTCCCTATCCAATGGTCGAAATGCGAGGTGAACTGAGGAGGATCCGTTCCAACGGGAATGGGGTGGCTTCCGAAGCGGCTCGAACTGCTCAAGAGGGGATAGAACAGTACCTTTCTCAGAAGCCTTTCTACACGGAAGGAAAGGACGACTCAAAGGATCTGGGTAGGGGGGCGAGTGGATTCGCCTTCTATCCCGACCTCCGGGTCAACCTGGAAGGGTACCTTCATACCAATCGGGAGTACGATAGGTGGGCATATACCTTTCATGACCGAAAGCCTCTCTTGGGACTCCTGTTGGATGGCTCGTTCTTCGGGTCCCTCAGCATGTATATAGATGTGACGGTTCAGAAAGATCCCTTCCAGGTAGGGGGAGATCCAGACAATTACACGAACCTATTGACGAGTCCTTCCCAGTTCGACTTGAACATGCCATACCGAGCGGGAGCCAGTGTGGGAGGGGATCACTGGAATCTATGGTTTGGGCGAGACAGGCTTTCCTGGGGTAATGGACGATCCGGTAACCTCCTTCTCTCGGATGCCGACCTGTACCACGAGGGACTTCGGTTTACCACCTGGTGGGAACGGTTCAAGTTTACCTTTCTCCTGTTGGGACTGGAGAGCTGGCGGATGGATACGGACGAGAAGGGGAACCCCTATCCCTGGCCGGATTCCCCTTCTTCGAATGGGAACGATTCCAATCTACTCCTGCAGGAACGGTTCAAGATGTTCCTGGCTCATAGACTAGAGTTCAACCTGCGTTCGAACTTGCGTTTAACCCTGAGCGAATCCATCGTGTATGGGGGGAAATATCCGGACATACGGGTGTTCAACCCCCTTGTTGTATACCACAATTTTTATATTAAAGAGTGGGCCAATTCTTTAATGACAGTCGAGTTGGACTGGGTTCCTTTCCCCGGAGTGTACCTCTACGGCCAGTACGCGCAGGACCAGCTTTCCACGATCTTCGAGAAGGACACCTATGGGAAGGATGAGGAACCGAACGCGATGGGGTTTCTGGTAGGATTCGAACTGCAGAGTGTCGTGGGTACTGGAAGGAACGATCGTATGGGTCAACACGGGGGTAGGTCTGGAAAGGCCTGGCTACGGGGAGGGTACGAGTTCGTGAAAACCGATCCCTGGTTGTACATTCGAGAGACTCCCTATGTGAGCTTCTTTTCTACCCGAAGGGTGCATAGCGAAGCCCGAAAGTCCGTTCTAGGGGACAAGAACTATTACTTTCTCCACACCCCATTGGGATACCTCTACGGCCCAGATGTGGTGGTGAACACCTTCTGGGTGAGCTATGAAGTGCCCGAGCGATACCGGCTGTTCCTGGAGTATTCCCTTATTTTAAAAGGAGAAAATGAGGTCACTACCCGATTCTTGACAGGGGATGTGGCCTGGGACCTCCGTACACCCTCGGGCACTCCTGATGTGCGAAATGTGGTAACCGTTGGGGCCTACTATACAGTAAGTCCAAAACTGGTGATACTCATGCAACCGAGTTTCGTGTATAATACAAGTTTGTATCACGAGGCGGGACAAACAGCGCTCGATTTCCAGCTGGTGTTGGGTATGCGGTATAGAGAGAGGTAGAGACATGCTAAAACGATACCGGAAATCCTTCTACTTTCAGCTCCTGATCATCGATGCGGTAGCCACCTTCCTTTCCTGGATCGTGGCATACTATATACGGTTCGAAATTTTACGGGAGGACGATGCCGATTGGGCCATGACCTTCATCCAGTTGGGCTTCCTCGCTGTGGTATTGAACTGGCTCTTCTTCCATGCCAACCGGTTGTACCAGCCCTTCCGGATTCAACCCTGGTACCGAGAAGTACTCTCGATCTTTATGGCGATCCTCCAGGGAACGGTGGCGATCGTTGTTCTCTACTATTTCTTTGCTCCGTTGCGGATTTCCCGTGGACATATCCTTCTTTATTTAGTGATTTGCGAGGTGATGGTGGTGTTCTTCCGGATCGCCTACCGGAACCACATCTATGCCATGTACTGGAAGGGAAAGCTGCTCCATCCCATCCTTTTAATTGGGAATGGACCCCAGATGGAGCGGTACATCCGGACGGTAAAGAATGCCCCCGATCTGGGCTACCGGTTCATCGGATGGGTGGATTCAGGGGGGAAAGCGATGGAGTATGAAATTCCTGCCCTCCCAGAGGATGAGTTGGAGAGTTTGATCGAACGGTACCATCCCGAACTGGTGGTGATCGGTTATTCCCACTTGGATGCGGAAAAAATCGGGAAGCTTCTCCAATCCAGCTATAATGTGGTTACCCCCCTTGTGGTACTCCCCGACCTGTCCTACGATTTCATCGGTAGTACGGTGGAGGATTTCTTAGGAATCCCCCTCATCAAGATCAACCAGCCTCAGGAGCGGTTCTTCGCGGGTTTAGTGAAGCGTTTCATCGATATCGTGGTTTCTCTAGTTGGTTTGATCATCCTATCCCCCCTGTTCCTCGTCATTGCCATCCTTATCAAGCTCACCTCCAAAGGCCCCGTGTTCTACAAACAGGAACGGATGACGATGGATGGGGATCGGTTCTATATGGTTAAGTTCAGGACTATGAAAGTCCTCTCCGATGGTTCCAATGAGAAAGGATGGACCGTGAAGGATGATCCAAGGGTAACGAAAATCGGCGCCTTCCTTCGCAGGACCTCGCTGGATGAGTTCCCACAATTGTGGAACGTGCTGAAGGGCGAAATGAGTCTGGTAGGGCCGAGACCTGAACGACCCATGTACGTGGAACAATTCAAGACGAAGATCCCCGCATACATGCTGCGGCACCGGGTGAAGGGGGGGATCACCGGTTGGGCACAAGTGAATGGGTGGAGAGGGGATACCAGCATCGAAAAACGGCTGGAGTATGACCTTTACTATATTCGCAACTGGAGCTTGTGGTTCGATCTAAAGATTCTGTTCCTCACCTTCATCAAGGGATTCGTGAACAAGAACGCTTATTGATCTAACCACCCAGGAAACGCAAGGAAGGATTAGGCCAAAAGGCCAAATCAAGGGGAAATCCTCATCTTAATCCCGCTGCAAACCAATTCTTCAGGGCTTCCATTCTTTTATAGAAGGCGCTGGGCAGGTGAATGAGGGAACGAACCATTTCGCTTGCTTCTACGGCTGCAACCCCATACACGAGGAGTTCGGTATCCAGGGGAATGATCAACAGTTGGGTCCGGAATCGCTCAGCTCCGATCACGGGGAAAATGTATTTCAGACTCGTGAGGTTCTTCAGTCCGAATATGATGGTGTTGTCTCGGGCCAAGTAGGAAGCTTCATAGTACTCACTGCCGAAGTTGGCATCTACGAGGTGGATGGGAAAAGAGTCTTCGGGAGGAACGATCTGTACCAAGGGATCAGGAATCTTTGTTTTCGATTTTAAATCCTTAACGGCATACACGTCAGAGAACAGAACCCTCATTCCTTTGGCCTTGCTGGAACGGTACTGGATTCCACTTAAGGTACTAACGGCACGGAGTCGATTGTACAGGGAAAGGAGAGGTGGGGTAGTTCCCTCGGGTTGGTATGGTAATAGGAACAACGCTTCATCCCCTACGTTGGGTGAAAACCCTTGAAAGTAGGTTTTAACGCGGACGCTTAAGGGGAGGGAGGGCAGGAACCTAAAATCCGGTGCCCCATCGGTATAGTACACCAGCTCTTTCTTTTCCTGCAGTTCGGCCCGTTCCTGGGGTGTCAATTGGGGAAGGATGTCTTCTATCGTCAACGCGGAAAGGGAAGGGGCAAGGGCAATCCCGAACAGAATAGCGCCGAGAAGGCAACTCCATAGACTCCATAGATGGATGGAGGATCGGGCTGCTTGCTTTCTTTGGGATGTTCTACCAGCCGATCTTTTATGACTAGAGGTAGCAGCCCGCCTGAAAGCGTGTTCCCTGTTAATAACTCTGAAGCTCATTTATTCAACCCGGAAAAGTCCAGGGTTGCGAAATAATCCTCGACGGTTTCAGCTCTCCGGATCTGCACTACAGATCCATCTTCCCGCCATAACAGTTCCGCACACCGGAGTTTACCGTTGTAGTTGAACCCCATGGCATGGCCATGGGCTCCCCCATCGTGGATACAGATCAAGTCTCCAGGGGAAGCGGCCGGAAGCTTCCGGTCGATGGCAAACTTATCGTTGTTTTCGCAGAGGCTACCCGTGACATCGTAGGTAGTAGTTTCTGGCCAATCTTCTTTTCCTAAAACCGTAATGTGGTGGTAGGCGCCGTACATACCAGGACGCATGAGGTTCGCCATACAGGCATCCAGACCTAAATACCGCTTGTAGGTGTTCTTTTCGTGGATGATTCGACTGATAAGGAACCCATAGGGACCTGTCACGCAACGGCCATTCTCCATTACGATCCGCAGGGGGTGGAGTCCGTTGGGTTTAATGATCCGGTCGTAGGCAGAGCGGATCCCTTCGGAGACGTAGAATAGATCCACTGCTTTTTGCTCCGGGCGATAGGGGATTCCGATTCCTCCCCCAAGGTTCACGAACTCGATCCGCACTCCTGTTTTTTGGAGTATTTCTACCGCCAATTCGAAGAGGATAACGGCGGTTTCCACGAAATAATCGGGATTCAGCTCGTTAGAGGCTACCATGGTGTGGAGTCCGAACCGCTTGGCTCCCTTTTTTCGAGCAATCGCATACCCTTCGATGATCTGAGGCCGGGTAAAGCCGTACTTCGCCTCCTCTGGTTTACCGATGATGGCGTTTCCGCCTTTTAATGGACCCGGATTGTACCGCATGCAGATGAGTTCGGGAAAACCTGCGCAGCGTTCCAAGAAGTCAATGTGGGTAATGTCGTCCAGGTTGATGATCGCTCTCAGTTCTTTGGCCTTCACGTACTCATGGGCAGGGGTATCGTTGGAGGTAAACATGATTTCTTCGCCCGATAGTCCTACCCGTTCCGCTAGAATCAATTCCGGCAGGGAGCTACAATCTGCGCCCATCCCTTCTTCTTTCAGGATACGGAGGATATAGGGATTCGGTAACGCTTTGACGGCAAAGTAGTTCTTGAATCCCCCCGGGACCCAGGAAAATGCTTTCTTGAATTCCCTTGCCTTATCTCTAATTCCTTTTTCAATATAAAGATAGAAAGGGGTGGGATACTTCTTTGTCAGTTCTTCGATGAACTCTTTTGTGAAGGGAGGTAGTTTCTTGTTCATGGCACTTCGGGTGGTATAGTACCGGAAGGGGTAGAAAAGATCAACACGCCTTACCCATGCAAGCGACTTCCATGTAGGTATCGCAGAGCTTGTTGGTCACCTCAGTTTCTTCATAACAGGCCAAGATCTGTTCTTGAAATCCTTCCTTCTTTACCATTTTGGCTAAGGATGCCAGACAGGACAGATAATCGATATGCATCGTGGGATTGGTGGCAAACACGAAAAGCAGATGGACAGGTTTGCCATCCATCGAGTCAAAGTCGATTCCTTTCCGAGAAATCCCTAAGGCTACCTTCAAGGTTTTAACTTCGGGAAGCCTTCCATGGGCAAAGGCGACCCCGTGTCCAAGACCTGTACTCTGGAGTTTTTCCCGCTCTATCACCGCTTGTTCGAAGGCATCTCGATCTGGAAGGTCCTGAAATACTTTTGCTTCCCGAATCAGTTCCCGGATCGCTTCGAATTTTTCCGTGCTTCTTAACTCGATTACCACAGTACCGGGAGTAAATAGTTTATAATACATACAGTTCACACATTCTTTCGTAGAAATCTAGTACTCTTCTAGATAATAGTCAAGTAGATTGTCAAATAAAGCTATTCCGTGTAGTCTTCCTCTATCCATGCGAATAGAACGTTCGTGTATATCCCTCGAATTGGACAGCCGAGGGAAGAGGATTTTAAAGACGGTAAACCATGCGTTGGGAACGATCCTCGAGGCTTGTGCAGTGATCGATGTGTACCTCATTGAAGGGATCCCAGGACTTACCAAAGAGTTGGTGGAGGAAATCTTCCTGGATTCGGTGGCTCATCGACTCAGCATTGATCGGGAAGCGGTGGGGGAGATTCTTCCCCAGTGGGATCTTCGGATAGAGGTGGCCTATAAACCAGGGGTAACGGATCCTGAGGCGTTGACGGCAAGGGAAGCGATCGAATTGTCCATGGGACAGGTGGGCAAGGAGGCTGTGATACAGACGGCTCGGCAGTATGCTTTTCGATTCCAAGCCAGGGAAAAAACAAGGGTGGAACAGTGGGCTTCCCGAATCGCGGGGGTACTGCATAATTCGCTGGTAGAGGTAGCGACGTGGGTTTTTCGGGATGGACATCATAACACTGAGTCTTTTCCTTCGCTCTATCCGTCCACCGTTGCTCCTAGCCGAAGGGAAGTAGAAAGAATCTCGCTGGATACTCTATCCGGGGAGGAACTGGAGGCTTTATCCCGGAAGCGGCTTTTGGCTTTATCCCGGGAAGAGATGGAAGCCATCCAGACCTACTACAGGGATCCGAAGGTGCGCAGGGAGCGGGAGCGGTTAGGGTTAGGAACTGCGGCGACCGACGTAGAATTGGAAATGATTGCCCAGACCTGGAGCGAACACTGCAAGCATAAGATATTTGCTGCTCACATCCTGTATCGGGAGCGAAATCGCGAGGGAATTCAAGTAAAGGAAGAACGGATCGATTCCCTGTTCCGAACGTACATCAAGGAAACCACCCGACAGATCTCTCTACGTCGAAAGGATCTACGTTCTGTCTTCCACGACAACTCTGGGGTAGTGGATTTCGACGAAGAGTACCTAGTCTGTATGAAGGTGGAGACCCACAACTCACCCTCCGCCCTTGATCCCTATGGAGGCGCCATCACGGGAATCGTTGGAGTAAATCGAGATATTCTGGGCACCGGGTTGGGTGCCCGGCCGATCTTCAACACCAACGTTCTCTGTTTCGACTACCCAGATACCCCTCAGGAGGAGATCCCTCCTCCTTTGATTCATCCCAGACGACTTCTTCTTGGGGTGCACCGGGGAATCTTGGACGGAGGGAACCAGTCTGGTATTCCCACGGTGGCGGGGGCCTTCCTGTTCGATGAAAGCTACCGGGGAAAACCCCTTGTGTTCTGTGGAACGGGCGGGATCCTTCCGCGAAAGATCCTGGGGAACCCAAGTTGGGAAAAACGGATCGATCCGGGAGATCTGGCCGTGATGGCGGGCGGTCGGGTGGGAAAGGATGGTATTCATGGAGCGACCTTTTCTTCCGCCGCCTTAGAGGAAACTAGCCCTTCTTCCGCGGTACAGATCGGGGATCCCATCACGCAGAAGAAACTATCCGATTTTCTTTTGGAAGCGCGGGATTTGGGGTTGTATAAAGCTCTAACGGACAATGGAGCGGGGGGACTTTCCTCCTCTCTAGGGGAAATGGCCCAGTTCTCCGGGGGAGTGCGGATCTATCTCGATCGCTGCCCGTTGAAGTATCCGGGCCTCGCCCCATGGGAAATCCTCCTATCCGAGTCCCAGGAACGGATGAGCTTTGCCGTTGGAAAGGATCGGATCCAGGAGTTTCTTGCTTTAGCCAAGGAACGGGGGGTGGAAGCTGCCGTAGTGGGAGAGTTTACCGATTCTGGTCTTGTGGAAGTGTACGATGGGCCTCGTTTGGTTGGGTGCTTAACCTTGAACTTTCTCCATGAAGGCGTTCCCCGGATGAATCTAGCGGCAGAATGGGTGCCAAACAGCTTTGTTACTGACCAATCAAAGGTTGTATTAAATCAACACTCGGACCAGATGGAGGATCGAGTTTTCGTGGGAACAGGAGTTCAGGGACCGAGCCCTGTACCAAGGGGTACTGCTTATCGGATACCGATCGAACTTTTTAACCTTAAAGAGATTCTCTTGAAGCTCCTGAAAGACCCGAACATCGCTTCCAAAGAGTCGCTGGTACGGCAGTACGACCATGAGGTGCAGGGAGGCTCCATCGTGAAGCCTTTCATGGGAGTAGCCTTTGATGCGCCGATGGATGGTGCGGTTGTTCGTCCACGGTACGACTCCTATCGGGGACTTACTATAACCCATGGGATCAAACCGAGATACGGTGATTTGGACACCTACGCCATGGCCGTCGCGGCAGTGGATGAGGCGTATCGTTCCCATATCGCCTTAGGGGGAGATCCCAATCGGGCTTCTGCTTTGGACAACTTCTGTTGGCCCGATCCTATCCCATCTCCCCAGAATCCCGATGGATCCTTCAAGCTCGCCCAGCTTGTGCGAGCCTGTAAAGGACTGCAGGATGCTTGTCTGGCGTACGAGTTACCCTTGATTTCCGGGAAGGATTCGATGAAGAACGATGCCCTCATTGGGGACAAGAAACTCTCGGTACGTCCTACATTGCTAGTAACCCTG
>OGCI01002056.1_pt1 | contig 14567 bp, 10 predicted proteins | sample 1570021 | NCBI WGS metagenome assembly OGCI01 (sample SAMN06264664, study PRJEB24512) | hot springs metagenome | isolation source: Hot spring water | place: South Africa: Tshipise | collected 2015-06-21 | reverse complement strand
CTAATTCATTCCCTATTCTACTCAGATCCGTTGGATCTGCGTAGGTCCAGGGGGTACCTTCTCTTTTAACACTCCACCTGTGTATAGTTACTAGAAGAATCTGGAGGAGGAAAGTATTCCATGAAGTTTTTCAATCTATTCTCATCAAAGAAAATGTTCGTTTTCAACTTGGTATCCCTTGGAATCCTCATAGGTTTTTCTATGGCCCTTCTTTCCTTTTCCTGCTCTTCCAAGCCTACTCCGGTTACAAAAGTTTATGCTCAGGATGCCAATACCGAGGCAATGCGAACCCTCCAGAGCTTACAGGGATCTTTTCGCACAGTGGCAGCGAAAGTACTACCTGTGGTAGTTATGATCAACGTAGTGGAAGTCCAGAAACAGGCTACACCGGATACCCGGAACCTTCCCTGGTTTTACTATTTTTTTGGGGATCCAGAGGGGAACGAGAAAGCTCCTCGGGAGTTTAGGAACCGGGGGTTGGGTTCCGGCATCATCGTACGGAAGGATAAGCAGAAGTACTACGTACTCACCAACAATCATGTAATCGGGAATGCCGAGGAAATCAATGTACGTCTCCATGACCAACGAGAATATAAAGCTACTCTCGTGGGGAGGGATGAACGGAAGGACGTGGCCGTCGTCATGTTCGATGGCGATCCAGATATTCCTCTCGCAGTATTAGGGGATTCCTCTACCTTGCAAGTTGGGGACTGGGTGCTGGCTGTGGGGAACCCCTTTGGGTTGGAGTCTACCGTAACGGCAGGTATCGTAAGTGCCCTTGGCAGGAAAGGAGGACCAGAGGGGAACATCAGCGATTTTATCCAGACCGACGCAGCCATAAACCAGGGTAATTCTGGGGGAGCCTTGGTAAACCTGGCAGGTGAAGTAGTAGGTGTGAATACCTGGATCACCTCCCCCACAGGGGGAAGCATTGGACTAGGCTTCGCCATTCCCATCAACAATTTAAAAAAGGCTGTGGAAGACCTTATCCAAAAAGGAACAGTGCAGTACGGTTGGCTGGGGGTAAGTATCGCAGGGATCAGTAAAGAAGGAGCCGCCGATATGGGACTTCCAGGAACTCAAGGAGCCTTTGTGTACCATGTGTTCAAGGGCTCTCCCGCTGACGTAGGAGGAATTCTGCCCGGCGACTTCATCATCAATATGAACGGAGCCCCCATTAAATCTTCCGACGAATTGGTATTGAAGGTGGGAGACCTGCCTGTTGGAAAACGTGCGGAGTTCACTTTGATTCGACAGGGAAAAACAATGAGCCTTTCCGTGGTGATCACCGCACGAGGTACCCAACAAACTATTTCTGAACAGAGCAGGAATTTGTGGCCAGGCTTTACCGTTGTGCCCCTGACAGAACAAATCCGGAAGGAGCTGGACATTAAAACAAAAGAAGGGGTATTGGTACAATCCGTAGAAGTCCGTACCCCCGGCGCATTAGCAGGGTTAAAGAGCGGGGATATCATTCTGGAGATGAATGGAACGAAGATCACCAATTTACGCCAGTTCTATGCCCAGTTGAACGATAAATCGAAAGAAAAAATCGACTTCGTGTACGAACGGGATGGAGTGCGGATGAGCATTGGGATTTATCGATAAGGAACACGCATGCGAAAAGAGTTTCTTCCTTTCAACACTGTGCGGAATAATGCATTAAAGTTGGCGGCGCAGATCCACCATTCTGGGTTCGTTCCCGATGTGATCTATGTGAGTCTTCGAGGGGGCGCCTACGTGGGAAATGTGATCAGCGAATATTTCAAGGTGGTACGGAGGAACCAGAGACCTGTGTTCTATGCAGCCGTGGTAGCACGGTCCTACGTTGGAATCAATGCACAGGAAAAAGTAATGGTGGATGGATGGACGTACAACCCCGATTATCTTCGTCACGGGGACAAGGTGCTATTGGTAGATGATATTTTCGATTCCGGAAATACGATCAATTATCTGGTCCAGATCATTATGGACAAGGGGATCCCGAGGCAGGACATCAAAGTAGCGGTTCATGATTATAAAATCCGCACTTTTTTACAGAAAACGCACCCTGTGCAACCCGATTTCTACTGTCGAAAACTACTGGTACATTCTCCAGAGGAGGATCTTTGGATCCATTATCTGAGTCATGAACTCCTCGGGCTTACGGATGAGGAGATCAAGAGGTACTACACGAACGAAGATCCCGAGCTGGAGGAAGTATTCAAGGAGATGGATCTTTCTTGACCTAAGAGGGGGGAGCCTATGCGAGTATCGACCCTAGTGGGATGGGTCCTCATCGGATTGTATGCTACGGTAGTTGGGTTTTCCCAGGAGCCCTTGGATATTACTGTTTCTGTCCCTCCAGGAGACTATGCGAGCGATGTTACCCTTAGGGTGGTATATCCCTCTCCCTCTTACCAGATCCTTTACCGATTTACCGATTCTTCCGAGCCATCCTATACCCCTTATAGGATCCCCGTAATTCTTTCTGCCCTAGAGGGTGAGGATCGTCGGTATGAACTTGAGTATCAGGTGTACGATGGCAAAAACCTCCTCAAGACAGGAAGGGTATCGTACAGGATCGATAAGAGGACCCCTCTTGTTCCTGTTCCATCGGTGGAATCGGGGGAATACTACGGGAAAGTCTCTATTACCTTCCAGAAAGAATCGGATTCGGACGTGTATGTTGCGGTCTGCGGCGGAGAGAAACCCACGTTCAATCGGTGGGATGGAGTACCCATCTCCCTAGAAAGTGGTCCTAGTTCCACCCAGATCACCCTTCTGTACTACGCCCGGGACAAGGTCGGAAACACAAGTCGGGTGGAAACCCGTAACCTCACCTTACATCCCCAGACACCCCCAATCGATGCTTTTTGGAAAATTCATAGTCCTACCGAAGGCTACTTCCTGAATCCTCAGGTTCTTTGGATTGAACAGAGGGGATACGAGTGGATTCGATACCGAATCAACGATGCCTCTATCTATCAAACCTATCACGAACCTATCCTGTTAGATGCTACTGGGTTAGTGAAAGTCGAGATTTCGGCAAAACGCCTCTTCAGTTCGACCATTGAAACAAAAGTTATCAACTTTCGACAGGAAAACCGGGTTCAAGATCTACCACCCTCTGGAGTCTATGCTTTAGACGATGAAGTAACGATACCTCTGGGAAAAGGTAAGTATCGGTATAATTTAGAAGATAGGGCCGTGGAATCGTATGATCCAGAGTCTCCGGACCGACTTTCCCTTTATCCCATCATCGGGCACAACCGGTTCGTGGTAATCCGATTGAGACCTACTGGAAGCACGATGGAAGGGGAATACAGGTACCTGGTAGAGTTGAGAGGGGAAATACCGGGAGATGTGGGGATCCTTTTCGAGGAAACTCGGGTACATCGGGAGAAAACAATAGTTACCTTGAAAGGGAGACCGGGTTCCCTCCTGTACTATACCCTCGATGGAAGTTTGCCTACCACTAGTTCCTTTCTGTATGAAGGACCGTTCGAAGTTACCCTCCCGCCGAACAGCGAAGGGTTCCTCACCCTTCGGGCTCGTGCAAGAATAGGACAACGGTGGGGCCCTGTATCGGAAAAATTTCTCGAGTATGATACGGTTTCTCCCCCGCAACCTACCCCTCAATACAGATTGGAAAAACCATCCGGGTACGCTGTCGTGGAGCTTCCATCTAGAACCGATGCGGAAGGAATCTACGAAATCGCCTGGGGAGGAAAAGAACCACCTCCATTGACTTATACCTCTCCTACCTTTGGATCAAAGCAATGGATTCGAACCCCCTTTGGATATAGCGGTGTAGCGAAACTTCGCATAGGATACCGTGATAGGGCCTTTAACATCACGGAAGCCTCAAAGGTGATTTTCCTTTCATTCGATAGAGTTCCGCCACCAGTTCCCCAGATTACAGTGAAGGATAGGGTAGTGACCCTCAGGGGAGAAGGTTCCCTTTTCTATAGGATTCTGGAGACCTCTGGATCCTTAGAAGGGGAAGGATCTGGAATAGAATCCGAGTCTTTCCTTCCCTACACAAAACCCATCGAGCTTGCTGCGCCAGAAGGTCGAATCGTTCAGTACCGGATTTTTGCCTACTCGGAGGATGGGGCAGGAAATAGAAGTGAAATTTCAATGCCCTACAACGTCTCCTTTGATAGAAGAGTTCCCTCTACCCTCATTCCTTCTGCACCACAGAATCTTTCTTCTATTCCTATCACCAATAAAGATTTTATTCTTTCTTTTCAGGATCCGAGAGGAGATCTGGAACTTTTCTATACCTTTACCGAAGACGGTTCGGAACCTCCAGATCCTACCACTTCTTCTTTAAAGGGAGCATCGGTCCTTCGATTCTATGGGCAAGTAGGAAAACGCATTCCTTATACCGTAAAGGTGTGGGCTCGTTATAGGGGCTCCATAGAGACAGGTCAAATCCAAACCTTCAAGTTCATTATCGATCGGGAATCTCCTAAATTACCGAAAATCGAAGGAATTACCCCCCTCCTCAGGAACCGCGGCGCTTGGATTCGCTTCAGTTTAAAAGAACCAACCGATAAAGTATTCTATCGAGTGGCTCTTGAGAACGATAGAAAAGATACACCCTGGATGTTCTACACAGAACCTTTCCTAGTGGACGTGGAAGAAGGAAAGGAGAACACCTTTTATCTAAGCTGTCGAGTGGAAGATGACGCGGGCAACAGTGTGGAACTACCCCAACCGATCAAGCTGGTGATCGACAAAAAATCACCCCTTGCGCCAACTTTGGAAGTGCAGAAAGGAATTTCATTGAGAGCGTCGGAAGGACGGATCTATTATGAGCTTACTACCGACGGGTCACTTCCTCCAATTCCCACTACTAGTTCTTCTCTGTACGTAAAGGAATTACCTCGTACCTTAACGGAAGGGGCTTTCATTTCTCTCTCTGCCCGCGCCCGAGATGAAGCGGGAAACTGGAGCGAAGTAGTGTATCTAACGGATATCCCTGCACTACCTCCTATAACGCTCGCGACCCCCGCGGTTCATTCAATTTCTGTAGGCAGCTATACCCTTATTACCTGGGAGGAAAGGGCTGAGTTGTCGATGGAAGGATTGGATCCTCAGGAAGGATTCGCTCTGCGAGGGGTGAAGAATCCTTGGATTATAGATTCTAAAAAGGAAAGGGAAGTTTTAGTTCAGATTAAAGATCTGGAAGTGAAGAATCCTGTAAAAATAAAGATAGTTCCTCCACCCGCCGCGATTCCAGTCCGTATCTCCGGGGGAGAGAAGGGAGAGTATCCTCGAGGAATCCAATTGCAAAATTTGGATAGCTCTGTAATCCTCCGATACGAGATTTCCACGGGCAACCTTCCACCCAGAAAAGTAGATGTCTTCTCTCCTAGATTGGAACGTCCCTTGACTCTCGATTCCCTGCCGGAAGAAACTGTATACTATCGTATACAAGTTCAGAATTATTCTAAAAACAACCTTCCTGTTTCTCCTGCTCAGGAGTTCACGGTTAAGATCGATCGTACTCCACCACCTCCGCCGGTAATAGTTGGAATCGAGGCAGGAGCTTCTTATGGGCAGGATGTCACCATTTCTTTCCAGGCGAAGGAAGGTACCACGTTCGTTGCCCTCGATACTATCGAGGAAGGGAGGCAAGCCCCCCCACTACCGAAAGAAAACCAGTTCAAAACGTTTGAAAAGCCAATTCCTACTTCTGTTCCGGAGGGAAACAGTAGAATCTTTTGGGTCTCTGCTTTCACCCGTGATTCTGTAGGTAATATTTCAAGACAGATTCCCAGATGGTCTTTCACGGTAGACAAACAGTACCTCTATGTGATCGAAGGAAAGGGAGGACAGGGGAATGGAACCCGAGTTTCTCCTTATACGAATCTGGAAACTGCCCTAGAGGCAGCCTCGAAGGGAAGTCGTACCCGGATTCGGCTCGCCACAGGAACGTATAGAATCACCAAGCCTGTTCTGGTAAAACGGGATCTCTATCTCTTTGGAGGGTTCGACCGGAGTGGTTGGAAACCAGAAAGCGGGATCAGTAAGGTTCTCCTCGATGCAAGTAGTTTCCGGAATACGGGTGGAAACGGGTATTTTTCGATCGAAGGAGTCGCCTTCAAGATAGATCGATGCCAGATCGAAGGGGGAGATGGGAAGGGCAGGTCTGTCTTCTTGGTTCGAAATGGTACGTTGGAGTTTTCTTCAGGTTCAGTAACGGTACTAGGGAAAGATCGGATACTGGATCAGGGAAATGGAAGTGTAACCTTTGATCGTACTGTCTTTCAGAGTACGAGGATGGAAACGGATGCCCTTGTCATGGTTACGGGGGGCACTTTCCGATCCAAAGAAAGCCGGTACTCTTTCCAACGTTCCGAACAAGGGGGGCCTTTGCTCCTGTTCCAAAAAGCCACCGTCGTTTTGGAATCTTCCACCCTTGCCCCTGGTGTAGGAGAAACTAGCATGGGGATCGATGCTAGGGATTCTAACCTTCGAATCCAGTTCAGTTCGATCCAAACCGGAGAGGGAACCCTTGCCGCATACGGGCTTCGCATTCTGGGAGGATCCCTCCAGATGGAACGAACTGAAATCATCCATACTCCTGCTGCGTACATTTCTATTGGACTGGGATTGTTCCAATCCAAAGGGGAGATTACAGCTTCCACCTTCCGCATGGGGGGTCGATATGGTGCCCAAGCTTTACAGGTGCGATCATCAGAACTGATCCTCCGGGAGAGCCTTTTCGAGGGAGATGCTACCGAGGACTACCTTTACTATGGAACGTTTGAGGATTCTTCAATTCGATTCATCGGTAATGTGTTTCGGAAAGGACTTAGCGCCGAGATCACGGCCTTCCAACTCCTGAACAGCCGAATGGAAATCGAAAAGAACACTTTCGAGTTCGGGACTTCCAAGCGAGGGTTTAGTGGATTCGTCCTGAAAGGGAAGTCAGATTTACTCCTCAAAGGGAGTGACCTTATAACACAGGATCCAAAGGGGATCCTATTCGTCCTTCCGAGGGATGAGATTAAGGTTCTAGTGACCGAGAACCGGTTCAACGTGAAAGGATCGTACCGAGAATTGCGACAGGGGGGACGGAGAATCCTCGTCAACACATTGAAGGATCTAGAAGCCTCATCTAGCGAGCAGGTTCGTTTCGAGAAGAATCAATAGTGAAGGAGTAAACTATCCCTACTCTTGGGACCACACAGGGCTCTTCGGATCGGTGGAATAATCCCCTCTCCAGAGACCGTTCGCTGTGGTGCCTACATAGAGAATGTCCCCAAAACCGAAAACCCGGATTGCGTTGGACCCATATAGATCGGGTAATCGGGTAAAATTCCCTCCCGGTGCCTCGGAAGTATCTAAATCATCCTCGGATACCGCTTTGGGAAGTTCTCGGACTACGCTTCCTCCGGCCCCTAGGACGATGATTTCTTTCACCTTGCTGATGGATTGGAAGGATCGGTTGTGATCACCGGAAGTTTTCCAGCTTAGTCCTCCATCTTTCGTTTTCAGGATGTACCCGTCGGAACTACAGAGGTAAACCGGATAAGGGGGGGAAGAGACAGTAGGATCAGAGGAGTCTGCGAAGAGGTCGGTGAAGTAGGATTTTCCATTAAAGGCGGGATCCGGAGACGTGGAATTCTGGGTATATGAGAGGTAACTATAGTAGGGTGTGGGGACCCATCCATTTTGCGAAGGGGCAGTGGAAAAGCGGAAGAGGTCGGAAGGACTGGCGAACCAATAGTTCGCCCCATCCCAGGCTCCTGCAACGATCTTGTAGGTATGTACACCGGTAGGTATAAGAGCCGTCCCGTTCCAGAACAGGAGTTCAAAGGTGTCGTCCAGTATGGTACCTACCGATGCGAAGAGGGTATTGTTCAAAGTGAAGAGTCGGAGGATTTGCTTAGCTGAATAGAGGTTTTCGTTTGGTTCATACTGATTCCCGTCAGGAGTCAGGCGGAAGAGCCCATGGGCCTCTCCATTGGAAAGGGACACGTAGATCCTTCCTCCCACCTCTGCCACACCTGAAACAATCCCATAGGAAATGGGACTCTTGATTTGCGTCCACGGTTTATTGTCCGCTAGATCCGTTGTACGATAGAAGAGAGAGCCGGCACATATATAATACCTGTCTTCGGATCCAAGAGTTACCTTGATCATGTTTCCCGTGATCCGTACATCGTTGGGAAGGGAGTTGTCTATCGCTTTTTCCTCCTGTTCCAAGCTGTAAAAAATCCCCTCTGTATCTCTAGAACAACCCAGGGTCCATAGAATCCCCAAAAAGAGGAGTATGCCTAGCTTAAGAAATGAACTTCGCCATTTACAGGGATTTTCTCTCAGCAATGAAATATGTGCTTGGGGAGTGGCAAATTTATCAGTAAGTGGTTTGGTTCTGTCTAAGCCTCTGCGCATTGATTCCTCCCTAGAAGTGGTACAGAGCGGAGAGAGAGATTTCGAGGAAATTCCCAAATCTGCTATGATTCTTGGGTGGTTCTGGACCAGAATACAGGTTGGGGGTCCACCAGTAGAAGAAGTTCACTCCAAAGGCCCACTCGAGGCTATAGTTCCAGTATACGGAGATTCCCGGTTTCACAATGGGAAGAATCTGGAACATGGAGCTCAATCGGGTAAAATTGATTCCCGCGCTGATGGATAGAGGAAATTCGAACGGAAAAGCTCGGAGAATGTAAGCGTATCGGGCAGTGATAGGAAGCATGAAAAGGGTTCTACCGTTGGGGCTAAAGGAGAACATTCCACCTCCTTCTATCCCCAGAGTCATTTCATTGTTCAGGTAGGCAGACCACTGAATAGAACCTACCCCCCCAAGGGAAAGGTTAGTGTTGTCTATTTCCCCCCCGAGAGACTGAAAGAACAGGGGCACGAAGAGGCCCGCATTGATGATGAGGATCTGGTTTCCCAGAACATAGGTCGGTACATAGGGAGTGGTCTCCTCCTGTCCATGGAGAGAAGGAGAAAAGCCGAACACTGAGAGAACCAGGAAGGATAGTAGGATGGTGAGCGCTTTCAACGAGATCCTCGCTTCCATATATAGGATGGCGCATTGTACCATGGATCCCTTTCTTGAAACAACGGGGGGATTGTGGTACAAAACTCTCGTGGAATTAATGGATGGGAAGCGGATTGCCCAAACCATCCGGGCAAGGATCCAGGAAGAAGTACACCAATTAAAAAAGCACGGTATTGTTCCAGGGTTGGCAGTGATCCTCGTGGGTGACGATCCAGCTAGTGTGTCCTACGTGACAGGAAAAGAAAAGGCCTGCGCTGAGATAGGAATCCGTTCTTTCGATCATCGCTTACCTGCGTCCACCTCTCCTGAGTCCCTTTTGCAGCTGATAGGACACTTGAATCAGGATCCAGAGGTGGATGGAATTCTCCTTCAATTACCCCTCCCAAAGGGATTTCCTGAACGTCAACTGTTGAACTTTATCGATCCGGAAAAGGATGTGGATGGTTTCCATCCTGTGAACTTAGGGAAACTCCTACTAGGGGAAGAAACCTTTCTCCCTTGCACACCCCATGGAATCCTCAAAATTCTTGAATTGGAGGGGATAGATCCAGCGGGAAAACATGCGGTTATCATAGGTCGAAGCATTACAGTGGGGCGACCTCTGATGAATCTCCTTTCTCGAAAAGGGGCAGGTGGTAATGCCACGGTGACCATTTGTCACACTGGCACTCCAGAAGTTTCCGTCTATACCCGACAGGCAGATATCCTGGTCGTAGCCGCGGGGTCTCCTCGTCTCGTGCAAGGCCACATGGTAAAGGAGGGGGTGGTAGTGATCGACGTGGGAGTGAACAGGATACCGGATTCCACGAAGAAAAGCGGATACCGCCTGGTAGGGGACGTGGATTTCGATTCTGTTGCCCCCAAAGCTTCTAAGATTACCCCTGTTCCAGGAGGAGTAGGTCCCATGACGATAACCATGTTGTTGCACAATACGGTACTGGCAGCCAAAAAACGAATGTCCACTAGAGGATTCCAAACAGAGGGGCTTATTTAAGCCTTTAGGAGGATAAGAATGGAATTGAACCGAGTGGTGGATGTGGAGGGAAAGGTGCCCATTCGAAGGGCTATCGTAAGTGTCTCCAATAAGTCAGGTTTAAAGGAATTCATCCATTCTCTTGTATCGATATGCCCCGGAATCGTAATCTATTCGACCGGGGGAACTTATACAGCGATCGAATCTTATTTAGGTGCAGGACAGGCGCTCAAACACCTACGAAGAATCACCGAATACACCGGGCAACCCGAGATGCAGGGGGGATTGGTAAAAACACTCGATTATCGAATATACCTTGGACTTTTAAGCGAAACCTACAATGAATCTCACCGTAACGATCTACGAAGGATGCAGGTAGAACCCTTCGATCTTGTGGTGGTGAATCTATATCCCTTTCAAGAAGCCATAGCCCGAACCGGAGCAACAGTGGAAGAAGGGCGAACCCACATCGACATTGGAGGTCCCACTCTCTTGCGAGCAGGAGCGAAGAATTTTCTACGAGTGGCTACCCTGTGTGATCCTGCGGACTATTCCGAGTTTCTGCAAGTCATACGAACCCATGGGGGATCTACCACATTATCCGATCGATTCCGATGGGCTAAAAAAGTATTTAGATTGACCGCTGCCTACGATGCTGCTATTTATAGCTTTCTCAACGCTGTCGGAGAGGACTCCTTGGAAACTGTGTACACGATCCATTAGGAGAAAGTATGGCGAAAACCTTGAAGGAACAGTACCAAACCTTGCGAACCGATCATTTTCCTTCTCGTATGGAGATTTCCTTCCTGGATGAGAAGGGAAAGCGGACTACCCTCCTGTACGAAAAGGTTTTATGGGAAATCGAAGGGGAACGAAAAGGTCTTCGGTACGGAGAGAATCCCGATCAGGAGGCAGCGTTATACCGGTTAATAAACGGCAACCTTACCTTGGGAGAAGTGGAAACAGTACAACCCGGACGTTACCTTTGCTCCAATATGGAAATCCTACAATCGGGAAAACATCCTGGCAAGATCAATATCACGGACATAGATAGTGCCCTCAACATCCTCCGGTACTTCTCAACTACTCCCTGTGCAGTGATCGTGAAGCACAATAATCCTTCTGGTGTTGCAAAGGGAAACACAGTAGAGGAAGCGTTCCAACGAGCCTTTGCAGCGGATCGATTAGCAGCCTTTGGAGGGGCAGTAGCTCTGAATCGTAGCGTAAATCGGGAGACTGCCGAAAGAATAGGGGAACATTACTTCGAAGTATTGGCTGCGCCGGAGTACGAAGAGGGGGTTCTTTCAATTCTAGCCCGAAAAAAGAACCTTAGGATCCTCCAAATCCAGAACATGGCCCATCTTGAGCAGTACAGTCATACCGTGTTCCTGGATTTCAAGTCTCTTCTTGATGGAGGAATCATCGTTCAAAGTTCTTTTGTTCCTATCACCCGGAAACCCGAGGATTTTCTACCTGCGGAGGTGGAGTACCAGGGAACCTTGTATCGAGTGAAACGGGAACCAACGCCGGAAGAGTACGAAGACATGATTTTTGGTTGGTTAGTAGAGACCGGGATCACCAGTAATTCGGTGATCTACGTGAAGAATGGAGTGACCCTAGGAATAGGAACGGGAGAGCAGGATAGGGTAGGGGTAGCGGAGATCGCTCGTGATAAGGCCTACCGAAAGTTACTGGATCGTCTTGCCTGGGAACAGTACGGTAAGCTATTTACCGAAGTGGCTGATCGAGAGAAACAAGAGGAACTTCGGGCTTTGGTCAAGCAAAGAAGGGGAGATTTGCCTGGTTCCGTGATGGTTTCGGATGGATTTTTCCCCTTTCGAGATGGAATCGAAGTGGGGCTTCGGGAAGGAGTAACTGCGGTTGTGCAACCAGGAGGTTCGGTGAGGGATTTCGAAAGCATCGAAGCTTGTAACGAATATGGGGCAACCATGAAATTTACTGGGCAACGGTGCTTCCGACATTGATGTCAAGGGTAAGAATGATCTGGATCGAACGGAGACATATCTATCTAGTTGCCTTATTTCTGGGGCACCTTTTATTGATTGCAGGGATCCTTCTCCTTGTAACGAACCGAATGGAAAAAAGGTTTCTCCAGGCCTTAAAGAACACCCAGGACGCTGTAGAGCAGATTAAAGAGAATGAACTTCTCTTAGCCCAGGATCTCAACCATGCTCGGGCAGTCTTAGGACTAAATGTTCGAACCTACGATTTCCAACTGAAGGAGGAAGAGCGATCTTCCAAAGAGAAGGTAGCATACTCCCCATTGTTTCAAGCAGTGGACACGATCCTTTCCCTCAAGGAGCAACAGGAATGGGAAGGATTACTGATAAAAGCTCTTCGATCACCGGAGGTCGCGACCTTATTAGGAAAAAATGGATTGGAACTCAAGAAGGAAAAAGGCAAGGTAGAACTACAGAAGAAAGGGATTCCTTACTTTTCCTTTTCCATTTACAGGGAAAAGCCATTGACGATCCAATCGTTTCTCGAGAGTCGTTTGGTAGTTGAATCAACGGAACTCGTTACCTCTCGCCTCGTTGCGTTCCTCCAAGAACAGATTCCCCTTCTGGATGCTCATTTTTCCAAGATACAACAACTTAGAACTCAGTTGTTCGCTACTTGCAATAAGCAAAAGTTAATAACCCTCGCCACCCAAAAAGGACTGTTTCTTTCCAAAGAGGAGGAATCCCTCGATCGAGTCCGTCTACTGTACCTGTTGAAGATAGAACCTACCCTCCCTAAGATTGAAGTTGGTTTAGATTACCGCAAGGGAACATTCTTCATAGAGCAATCATTCTATAAGACAATAGAAACCTTTGAAGGAGCCCTAACGCAGGCGATAGAGAATGTAGATACCCGCACCTCCAAGGAGATGCGTTTGGACTCGATCCTTGAATCACTTCGAACTCAGATGAAGGATTCAGGATTTCAAAAGTATCTGCAGTCGAAGAAGATCAAAATCTCTGATAAATCGCGGGAGAACGAGGAGTATAGGTTCATCGATCTGTTGGATGAAAAGGGAAATCGCATGGGAAGTATAGGAGTCCTGAAGATCAAGGGAGAGACTTTCTTGTTCGACAAGGACGATGTCCCTATCACCTCCCTTCGGATGTTTACTTTTCCTTCCCCCATGCAGGAGAAAAAAAAAAGCTTGAATCAGCTATCTCCTTGACTCCGTTATCCCAACGCTCTCTTGTCCATTTCCTTCTATTGGGTACCCATGAAGGGAATGTAGACACTGCAATACTTCTCCAATTGGATTTACGAACCCATAAAGTCGCTCTTCTGAGCATTCCTCGCGATCTCTACTATCAAGGAAGGAAACTAAGCACGTTATACAGAAAGTTCGGGAAAGAACGATTCATGGATATGCTGAAGGAGATTACAGGGGTTCCTATACAAAAATATGTGATAATCGATCTGCTAGGAGGAATAGAACTAGAGTTGAAGGAAGATCTCATCGACCCTACCTATCGAATCAAGGAGAACGGGGAATGGACCACTCTCTATTATCCTGCGGGTTCTTATCATTTGAATGGATTGGAAGTCTTAAGGATCGTACGAAGTCGACACGTTTCATCGGATTTCGGAAGAGCCGAACGGCAACAACAGGTTTTACAAGCCCTTTTAAAGAAGCTCAAATCAATCAATTGGGGCAACCTAGCTACCTTGTACCAGTTCATTACAGTGACTCTCAAATATATCGATACGAATCTTTCCCCTATGGAAATTCTTGGGTATATTGCTAGGGGAGATTCGATCACAATTTCGGGCTCTTTAGTGTTAAGTACGGATAACGTCCTGTATGCAGATTATGAAAACCTGAAACTGCAAGGGCTTCGGGAGGAAGAAGCGAAAGGGAGCTTCGATAAGGGAGCATATATTCTCCTTCCTCTGGAAGATAATTGGGACTTTTTAAGAAACTATATCCAAAGCTTTTTGGAGGCTCATTAAGGAAATGGTAAAATACTATTGGATCGAAACCTACGGCTGTCAGATGAACAAAGCAGAATCCAACGCGTTGATCCAGGAGATGAACGAATTAGGATGGAAACTAGCTCCAAGTCCAAGGGAAGCAGAGTTGATTATCCTCAACACCTGTTCTGTGCGAGGAACAGCAGAGACGAGGATTCGAGGAAGAATTGGTTACTATAAATCTCTGAAACGAACCCATCCTCACACATTGGTCCTTATGGGTTGTATGGCCGAGCGACTGAAGGAAAAACTAAAGGAGGAGGAGCCAACCATCGATCTAGTGGTAGGTACTTTCCAGAAAGGGTCCTTCCTTTCCCTTCTACGAGATCCCTGCCGGGAAAAGATAGGCCATATCCATCTTCCAGAGGAAACTCAGTACCAGTTTGCCGAAGGACATTATTTGGACGGGGAATTCAAGGCCTTCATTCCCATTATGCACGGATGCAACAATTTCTGTTCCTACTGTATCGTTCCCTATGTTCGGGGGAGAGAGGTTTCCAGGAATCCTGCTGAGATTTTCCGTGAACTGAACAGGTTACGAGATCGAGGAGTGCAGGAAATAACCCTGTTAGGGCAGAATGTCAACTCTTA
>OGCI01002055.1_pt1 | contig 14571 bp, 22 predicted proteins | sample 1570021 | NCBI WGS metagenome assembly OGCI01 (sample SAMN06264664, study PRJEB24512) | hot springs metagenome | isolation source: Hot spring water | place: South Africa: Tshipise | collected 2015-06-21 | reverse complement strand
TAAGAATTGCATAATATAAATCTCTTAAACCTACTTGCACTCCTGGCATTTTTTATTCCTCCCTTTCTTCTACATAAGAAAACCTGAGCACCTTGTGATAGATTTTGGTGTCCGGTTCATATAACTCGGTTTCAGTTGTCCGTCTAAAGCCTGCTTCCTTCATTCGCTGTTTGACTTCATCAACTATTGATGTGTAATCACCTTTCGACCACACATCAACTTGTATAAAATGTGCCGTTTGCTGTTCTTCATCGTCTGCATTGAGAGCAGAAAACTGGTTGTATTCAAAAAAAGTGATATACGTCTTTTCTTTCCCCTCATATGTTTGAAACGCGACTGGAACACCAAGAGGTTTGAGTGTATCGATAATCATCTTGTTTAGACTCATAACCTCAACTCCCGCCGAATGACATCGGCCATTTCATCTTGCACACGATCGATGTTTTCCTCAAAAGCTGGTTGTAAAAAAGGATGAGGATCTGCTTTCGGATATTTTCGTCCTTTTTTCTCTCCTGCTTTTCGACCAAATTCGACAAACAGCCCATAAAAACGATCGCGATCCGGTCCGATATCTACTGTTCCATCTTCCTTGACATCAGAAATGACGATGTTTTCGGAAAGTTTTCCCGTGTCGCGTGGAGCTTTTTGCGAAGCCGCTTCCTGAACCACTTTTGCACTAGCCATAAGTGCTTCTTGTTTGACTTGTTCAGCTTCGTTACCCAACGTCTCCAACTTCCGCAACAATTCTTGCACACCTTCTAATTTAAACCCCATCACATCACTTCCTTTGCCACAATCGTCATCGTGACATTACGCTCATCATCATTAATGACAGACAAAATTTCAAATGTGCGTCCTTTATATTGAATACGCATATCGGGTGTAATCCCCGCTGTGTAGCGCACGACAAAACGAACTGTATTTTCGTTTTGCGTTGTCGCCGCTTCGTAATACTCTCGCCCACGCAACGTTTTAATCGCTGCCCATAAATGATGCCTGTCTTGCCATTCTTGCGACAAAAAACCATTTTCGTTTTGTTCTTCGGTTTGTTGCTGGATTGTAATGCGATGTCGGAACAAGCCTGGATTCATTCTACACCACCTTCCTGTGGAGCATAGCAATGCGACAGTTGGGCAAGGATGCTTTCAACAGCTGGGCGTATTTTTTCGCTTGTTTTTCCGATCATTTCGCGATTTTCATACCAATCAGTCACTAACACATGACAAAACAGCTTCGCCAACTCATTTGTACTGTCAAACGTGTTTCCCGTCGCATTGAACAAGTACTTTTCTGCAGCGTTAATTAGCATACTAATTAGGCTATCCTCGTCATTGTGTTCAACACGTAACCATTTCTTAGTTTCCTCGAGCGTAACAATCAAAACAATCACTCCCATAAGAAGGACGATGGAGAATCATATCCCCCATCGTCCGTTCATTAACCCTCAGTGACATCTAATTGCCCAAACACCGCTGCGCCTGTATCCCAGAATTTATAGTCATCGCGCATAATTGTGCGAAGGTTCGTTGTATCACGAAGGAAAGCGTCGCCGCCTTCTTTTGTGCTCGCCAGTTCAAAGAAACGACGGTTAAATACAACGATTAACTGTGTTAAATCACCGATAATGATTGGCGCCAACAATGTAGACGTTCCTTCTGTTTTCAAGAAACGATTCGAAGCAACTACTACAGGGCGTCCTTTGAATAATTTACGTCCTGGTTGAGTTGGGTCATCTTGTAATAAATAGCGTCCGTTTGCGTCTTTCTGCTCGTCCAGCCAATGATATCCGTCTTGGTTCGTTAAAATGATGCTGTTTGCGCTAATGGCCGGATCCAAAAGTACGTTAAGAACTTTTTTGATACTGTCGAAGTTTGTTAGCGATTGTTTTTGCATCGTCTTTAATAAATTAGTGATGTGATAATTTCGTGTAACGACAGCTTTTTTGCTAATCCAATTCGTCACGTATTGTTCAATGTTTTGGTCCGTATCAGCAATTAATTCGTTCGTTAAAGGCAAAATGCCAGCGCGCTTTTTGAGAGAGTATGAGATTGGGACGAATTTAGGATTGTCTGTTTCCCCGATCAATCCATACTCATCGACATCTTGGAAAGGCACCATTTCCTCATCTTTTTCAAGAACTCGGGAACCGCTAAGAGCCGTAACATTTTGGACATTTACATACTGTGAAAGATCGTTAAAGTCGCGCATCAGTGTATAAATCTTCGTTTGAATGTCTTGAGGCAAAATGAGACCAGAATCTCCATCTGCTTGCCCCACAACCCCACCAGTGTGCATCACCGCACGTTTTTCATATTCCACAATAATGCTTCGCTCGTCAGATGATACCGGGCGACGACGAATTGCCTTCATAAATACTTGGCGATACTCACTTTCTAATTCGGCATCTTCTTTTGTCACCGTGCGAATTTCCCCACTAGCCAACTGAGCTCCACCAATTCCAAGCCCACCACGTTCTTCTTGTTCCAATTGCCGCTGCACTTCGATTTTCTTTTGCAACGCTCGCACGTCTTCCATGCGCTTTTCAGCTTCTTCTACTTTATCCTCTCCTAAAAGAGAGCGAACTTCTGTTTTCATTTGTTCTAATTGCTGTAACATTTCACGTAATTCTTTTCCCATATCATTCAACCTCCTGTAAAAAGTTAAAAAGAGCCGATTACATCAGCTCTAATTCCATCGCTAATTTTCTTTTTTTGTATTCATCAGAAGCGCGTTTTTGTTGTTCGCGGTATTCATTGAGTGATCGCACAGATACTTCGTTTGCTGGGTACGCCGGAAAAGCAACAGGAGAAATTTCATACAGTTCCGCGTCCAAAATGGAACGTTTGTAGATTTTTTTGCCGTCCCGATCGACTTGCGACCATTTGTCTTTTGTGACTCGCATGCCAAACGATACACCATCGACATCTCCTCGCTTAATCATTTCCCAGGCATCGTTGCCGACTGTTGTATTAGGTAAATCCAGCTCGAAGCGTAATTCCTTTTCCGTGCTCTCCAGGCGCAACGTTCCACTTTTTGTGCTTCCGAGCACTTTAGACGCATCGTGTGACCACAGACCAACAACACTGCGCGTTTTCAAGCTTTCGTCAAATGCCCCTGAAGCAATTTCTTCAACAAACGTGTCGCCCCACCAGTCTCGCATCTCCGCACTTTCTGTGTTGTACTTGATAGAACCGGATATCGTCCGCTGCTCTTCCCCTTCTGCTGATTTGCGAACTTCAATTTTCACTGGTAACGCTCGAATTTCCTTTGTTTCCATCGTCGCCTGCTTGTCCATTTTCCCCACCTCCCTTCACATACTGTTGACCAGCCATCGTCAATGGAATGACATTGCCGTTAAACACAAGCTGATCACCGCCAGGAAGAGGCGGTTTCTCCTCTAATGCTCTAGCCTCATTCGGCGTAATAAATCCTTTCTCAATTCCGATTCCATACGCTTCGTATCGCGTTTTAATGTCGCTCCTAAGCATGCTGTCAACGTTGAATTTCACGTAATATCCAGCATCAATTTCACTTTCGAGGAACAGCTTATATGTCATTTCCTGTTCATACATCGTCAAAATCGGTAGCAATGTATCCACATAGAACTGTCGCTGTTGCTCCGCCACATTCGTATGTGTTGCCCTGCTCAAATCATTGAGTTGGTGCATCTTAATCCCGAACGCTGTGGCGATTTGACGGATCGTGAGCTCTGTGTTTTCAAGAAATTGTGCGTCGGACATCGACAAACTAATCGGTTTAAATTCATATCCGATCGGCATAAGCGCAATTCGATGGCTATTTTTCAATCCAGCTGACATTTCCTCAAATTTTTCTCGAAATTTCTTTTGGGCTTCTTGATTTAAATCGCCAACATATTGAACAATACCTTTCACTTGTAGCCCTTGCTTGTAAAAATTATTGATAAATCGCCCTGCTGCCGCTGCATTTTCAACTGTCGCACGTAAATATTCGAGTGGAGGCACTCCAACTATTCCATCTAGCGTCACACCACTTTTAAAATGCAAAATTTCGTCTGGCATCAGCTTTCGCCGCTCTGTTCCGACGTCAACTTCATACCAGATACGATTTTTACTGTTAAAAAGTCCGACATCGTCAATCCAAATACGCACTTTACTTGCGTCAATCGGCCAAAATGCTACAATCTTGCCTTTTTCGTCAGTTTCGATATTGACATATGCATTCCCATACGTGTTCCGTTGCGTTTCATTACATTTGGCGAAGTCAGATGCCGACATATACGGATTGGGGCGGAGTTTTAATAGCCGATACAAGTAATGTTTTGTCGCCTTAATAACGCCATTTTCGTCCTCTCGATAAATCTTCAATGGAAGCTTCGAAATCGATTCAGCCAAAATTTTGATGCATGCAAAGACCGTTGCTTCTTTCAAAGCATTTTTGCCGTAAACGTTAACCTCTCCCGGAGAAATGCCGAGAAAATCTAAAAGAGCTGGATCGTTTAAGCTATATTCGATACTACGTCGATCCAAAGCACGTCGAAAAAACATTTATTCCTCACCTCCTTCATGGCGGATAACGTTTAGGTGGTTGTATGGCAATAAAAACACCTATAGATAAAAAAGAACAGCCGAGTACATACAGACCAGCCGTAACACTTAGTCGAAAAGTTGCCATATTAATGAGCGTCAAACCGATGAAAATAAAAAAATCTTCCGCATAATCACGAAAGACCTGTCTTAATTTCTTCACTTTATCAACCCCACAATTTGTCTAAAAAATCATCAGTCGCAAATTCTGATACATCAACCGACTCGGCATTCGCAAACATCGCTCGGGCATGGGCGTTAATAAGCGCTGCCAATGGGTCAATCCGATCCGTGCTCTTCGACTTGTCCAACATGATGTTCTCTTGAGCGTCTTTTCGCGTCACCGCATTACCTACCGCCCACGCTAAAACAGGGTTTTGGTTATGAATGATTTTCTTTTCGAACACTTTCGTCCTAAAATTTTTCGTCGGCTCTGATAAGTAGCGAATCCCTTGTGGAATTTCTACCGTCACGAATCCATCTGCCTCAAGCTCCTGCATCAAATGGCGTGCATTATATTTGTCATAGCAAATTTCTTTCACCGAAACACCGTGTGTTTCTGCAATTGCCTTGATATACTCACGAACAAACGTGTAATCAACGACCGCGCCTGGTGTTGTTGTAATCCAGCCTTGACGAGCCCATTGATCGAATGGCATTTTGTCTGTTTTCACTCGCTCGTCTAGCTTTTCTTCAGGTATGAATGAGTGGGACATCACGACAAATCGCCCATCACTTAATGGAATTTCGATAGAAACACTCGTCAAATCGGTCGTAGCTGACAAGTCAACACCCACATACACTTCCAATCCATTAATATCCGGCAGGGTTTCCACGCCGCAGGCCGCCCAGCGATCCGACGATATATACCCTTGCGCACGCTTGTTAATCCATATGTTCATGTTTTTGGTGAGAAAATCGTCCATCTTGTCCGGCTTTTCAAGCGCTTCTTGCAACTTTGCTCTGATATTTTCGATTCCTTCTGGATACGAAGCCGCAATCGGATTCGCTTTTAGCCATGCCTTTTCGTCCCTAATGTCATCGATAAGATTTCCGTCCTCGTCCTTATCTAGTTCGTTGACCATTGCGAAGTATCGTTCGTTTTCGACAGGGCTATTCGGATCTAAAAGCTTCGAAACATATTGATATTCACTCCGATAGCACGGGTTATTCAAGTTCACACCAGCCGTTGTAATAATCATCAGCAACGGCTGTGCACGTGCAATCATACCAGAATCAATAATGTTATAAATTTCATCTGTTTCATGTGCATGGTACTCATCAATAATACCGCACTGTGGATTTAGTCCATCACCTGTTTTCCTGTCCTCTTTGGAAAGTGGTCGAATGATTGAACGACTTTTCGGATGATGAATGGCACCATATTTTACTTCATACTTCCCTTTCAACTCATGACATCCAGCTAACATGGCTTCGGTTTCGTTCCAGACGATTCTTGCCTGTTCTGTCTTAGTAGCACCTATATATACTTCAGACATGTTCTCACCGAAGGCCATAGCTTCATAAGACGCTACGCATGCAAGGCTTTGTGACTTTGCATTTTTCCTCCCCACTTGCCAATACGCCTTTTTGAAACGTCGATAATCCGTTTCTTTATGCACCCATCCATAAATATTGCCGAACACGAACACTTGGATTTCGTGGGGACGGATATGTTGCCCTTTTAACACACCCTTTGTGTGTTTAAACAACGTCATCCACTTGAGGAAGCGCATCGCTTTCGTTTCGCTAAAAATGTAAGGGAAATCCTCTGTTCCCTCGCGTTCAATATCTCTTAAAAAACGCATACATGCCCATTTATGTTTCTGACATGCAATCACTCGTCCATCAATAACATCATGAGAGTAGTCAATAAGCCACTGCTTCAAGCTCATACTTCACCAAACTCCTGTTCAAACGGTGTCGGCTGCTTTGGTTCCTCTTTCGGCAACGCTAGTTTGGCACGGGAGCTTGGCGTCAATCCAAATTCGACGGCTAAAGATTTCATTTGCTCGTGCAGCTGTTTTTTCTTTGTGAGAAGGGGATGCGGAACCTTATTTGTCTCCGCTGCCTTGTTCGTATACTCGACCATCAACCCTTCTTCCTCGATGATCTGAGAACACTTGACATAGTTGGAATATGCGTCGCAGTACAACGCAAGAGCATTCACATCCACATTCGTGACTAACCCGACTTCTTTAAGTTCTTTGACAAGCCGCTTAAATTCTTTCCTCGCAACATTATCTAACCAGTGTGGTGGCCTGACTTTATCATCGTTTGGCCGTAACCTCGCTTCAGCCTCTTTCCGCTCCTCAATTTCCTTTTTCGTTAAATGCTTTGTTCCTTGAATAAGAATCAAATCAACCGGTTTGGCACGCCGACCCATTTTAAACACCACCTTTCGTTTGAATTTTGTCCCAAAACTGTATACCCCCCTTTACGTCAAAAAAGGAACTTTGTTCACGCTGAGGGGGGCGCGCGGTCCAGAGCCGCCCGGCAAAAAATTTTTACCCCGCCCCCTCCCCATATCGCTTCTTATCTTCGGCCGTTTTCTTGTTGTGACAGGCGTTACAAAGTGATTGCAGGTTGTCTAAGGATAGGCGTAGCGACCAGTCAACACGTATAGGTACAATATGGTCTACAACATCAGCTGGCGTGATGCGCTTCTTGGCGAGACAATGCTGGCAAAGATGTTTGTCACGAGTCAACGCTACGCGCCGAACACGCTGCCATTCTTTACTGTGGTAAAAGTCGCGAGTATTTTTATCGCGTACATATTCGTCATAGTAGCGATGGCGATCGTATTTGTTTTGTTGTTCTTTTTGCTGGTGCTCGTGGCAGTATCGTCCTTGTGTTAAATTCGAACATCCAGGAACGGCGCAAGGTTTCAACGGTCTACTCGGCATAAAATCACTCCAAATAAAAAGCACCCCGAAGGATGCCGACATTTAATCTCTATGCTTTTGTAAATAAGTTTGAAACTTTGGAACATGACCATATAGCGCCTCAAAAACTTCTTCGTATCTTCCTTGTTCATGCAATGTTTTGGCTACATCTTCAGCAAAATGGTAATTATATTCACGATGAGGAACTATACGATAAATTTCTGACTCATAATTTACTGAACTTATACGCTCATTGTTATTTAATCTTTCCCTTAACGAATCAAATAAACTAAGTATGTTGTGGTATTGTTCTCTCGTAACTTCATGTTCGAATAACAACCTACTAAATGGATCATTATCAAATAGTAGTTGCTGTCTAAATTCAATCAAGTCTAATCGTTCTAATATTTCATTATTCAATACTCTTCACCTCCTCCCACCTACTCTTCATTCGGCAGAAAGAGCCATCTTCCTACACCATTCATTCGTCAAATATCGACATTATTTGCGTCGAATCGCCCCACGCACTCGTTTGTACGTGTCTCGGCGAACGCCCATTAACTCCATTACTTCACGCATGGACAATTTATCTTTTTTCTTCTTCGCCTTTAATTTTTTTATCTCATCGTCTGATAAATGGTCACATAATTTATACATCCTCATTACCCCATGCATAAAATAAGTGCCTAGCTTTTGACTAGGCACCCATGAAGGAGGAAAACGTCGTTCTACATATTAGTGGCATTTACACGACAAAAAAGCCTCACCCGCAAAGACAGAAGAGGCTTTCTTTGATTCGTTTTTTAATTTTTCTTTCAGCGCGTTCAATCATGGTTTGGACACTACTCGATGAGATACAAAGATAATTCGCAATTTCGCTATATGTTAAGCAATATCCTCGCGACATGAGATACACTTCTCGTTCTCGTTCGGTGAGCACGGATAAAGCGTCCTCAATGCGTTCCCGATCCCAGCTCGTAATGACACTTTCCCTTTCGTGATCGTCCCATTCGTAAGTAGGTTCGGTTGAACGGAAAAATTTTTGTATAAGTAATGGGTCGAATAATCGTTCACGTTGATAAGCAGCTCTTCGTTCAATACCTCTTTTATGACCAGGTCGTCGGCCGGTGGTGAGCCATTCAATCACAAATTCAAGGTCGGCAATCATTTGACGAATGATTTTTTTATCTTGTTCTGGTGCGTGTTCGAGTAATTTTTTTGTTTGCTTTAGCGTTTGCTTATATTCCCGCAAGAGTTCCTCCATCAGACCCCTCCCGTGTGTTATAATGAAATTGACCCATTGTTTCCAAAGCTGGGAGAAGTCCTGGCTTTTTTTTGTTGCATATTTTTTTCAGAATGCGTCACATCTTACACTGTTGCGTCTGTCGCGGGTCGTACATATTCACCAGCTTGTAACCTTTCAACTTATAGTGTGTTACTTTCCATTTTCGTTTCGTTTTTACTTCTTTGTGCGTTTTAGGATCGCGTAACACATATATCATCGCTTTTTCCTCCTTGTCGTCGGCCATCTCCATTCAATCGCACGTCTGTTGTCATCGTCGTAGTATCGTTTTCTCGGACGTAATCTGATCTGTTCAAGTTCTTCTGGCGAGAGGTAGTACGTGACTACCCCTCCGTTTGGTTTTTTCATCGAATCACCTTCCAGCCTTTTCTTATTCGACTGTTCAATTCACACTTCTGCAATTCTTCATACAACCAAACTTTTTGTCCGTCCTCGACGCGAAACAACAGATATCCTTTCCGTCTTCTTTTTCTACGCTTCACACGCCATACACGTCCTTCTGCAACTTGTGTAGAGCATACATGCGTAACGCACGCAATTCACGCTCATTTTCAAATGTCGTATCAGAATAACGTTCCTTCTGATTTGTCAACTCTTGCACAAGTTTTTTCAACCTAGCAATCTCGCTTTCCAACACGAGCACTTCCTTGTGCAGTTCTTCATTACGTGTTAAAACTTCATCGAGCATGTGTTGCTTTTCTTCGCATTCCTGCTCTTTCTCTGTCAACAATTTGTGTGCGTGAATCGCCTCTCGTTTGAGCCATTCGATACCTTTGTCGTCCTCTTCCGCGCTGTTTGGTTGCGTTTTTTCTGTGACAATTGTTTCTTGTGATGTTACCTGCGTTTCCGATTCTTCAAGCGTAGACGCGATCTCTTGTTGTGCTTCTTGTTCAAGCGCTCTTCTGATATGCCCCTTTCTGAAATATTTCCACGAATATAGCTGTTGATTGGTGATCCCTTTCGCCTTTGCGATCTCTGAATCACTCATACCTTTCTTGTGCATTTCAACATATTCCTCAATCGTTAAATCGATTTTTTTGTTAGACATGTCTTTCTCCTCCTTCACATTTTCACAGTTTTTCAAAATAACATCGAGACTCTCTCCGTTCCGTAATCTCTCCAGCTGGTCGGGCGTAAGCTGATATGTCCGCACTGTTGTATCTATCCCGTGTGGACGGTTGCCGAAACGCACATCCCACTGACGATACGGTGATATACTTGTGAACCTACTCATTCTTTTTCACCCGCCTTCTTAACTTTTTTAGCTTGTCCAGCTCGATCCAACCACCGTATTTCTTGTTGTATGTAACAATGCTGAGTTTATACGGATACGCCTTTTCAAACATCTTGCGTTTGAGCGCAAAAATAGGCGTCTCATATCCTTTCACATCGACAACCTCGATCGAGCCGTCTAAATGTGTGATTTCAAAGTCTGCGATGTACTCTGTTTTGCGGAAGGTCTTCCCGTTTTTCTTGAACGATTCGAGCAGTGTATATTTCGGCTGGAGCCGGAATCCTTTGATTTGTTTATGTTCGAGCAGCCATTTCAGTTGCTCATAGTATTTTGCTTCTGCCTGTGAATCGAATGTGTAACCGTCAATCTCTGTCTTTTTAGAACCGTATTTTGTTTTACTCATCCCTTCACCTCATGTTCCGTCTTGCAGTCAACACACTCAACAACAAGCCCTTTCTCGTCCTTCCGCACCCGAAACGCCGTACTTCCACATGTCTTGCCATCTTTCATCGCTAGACATATGAGATATACAACCCCTTTTGCGACATCCTTCATAATGTTTACCAACTCCTCTAATGTCCGTATTGCGACGATCGCAAAAGCCAAAATTACGATTAGCGATAGATGCTGGATACTGACTCCGACAAGTAACGCTAATGTAACGACCACTGAAATAAGTAACCCGTCGAATATGATTTGTTTCATCATCCACCTCAATATCCTCGTTCTTGGCGTGAATGGTTTTCGGTGTTTTTCTTCATGTACGCTTCTTCGATTTGTTCCCATGTGTAACCGAGTCGTTCACCTAATGTAAGGAAGTGTTCAAACACCGATTCGTAGTATCCTCTTACGACTTTTTTATTTAGTTGGCATTTATAAGCGAGATAAAGAGTGTGTACTTCGCCATAGAGCGCAATAAAATCATCATCAAGCGTTTCATTCTCTTGCGCGTTCCCTAACAGTAATTGATGTGGCATTCCTAATTCCAACCCAATCGACAAGATAAAATGCAAGCAGTCCACGTATTCTTCAAGCTGCCCATCTTTATAAACCGGAACTGACCATGATCCGTGTTCGTGTCTACCTGTGTCCATATGTGAGAATCTATGATTTGTTCTAGGTTTTTGGTCGTTACTCCAATACTTGAAACATCTATTTTCATTCGCTAACTCCCCAAGTTCTACTTGCAACGCAAGTATTTTCTTTGCTAATCTATCTTCTCCCTCTTGTCTTGGATGCTCTTTTTCGATGTGAGCGTCAAGCTGGCGTTGCATTTCAAACAGTTTAACTAAGTTCATATTTTTTCACCTCGTTTAGTTATTGATTAGTTATTGTTTTTAGTTATAGAAACGGTGTTTATGTGTTGTACAATCTTTTGATACGTCTTTTCACCGATTCCTGGAACTTCTCGCAATGTTTCAATGTAGAAGGCGAGCACCTGTGCCGCCTTCTTTCGCTCGTGTTCTTGTCCGTCACGGAAGCCGCGCCAGTAGTCTGCGTTCATTCTTCATCCAACCTTTGTACATGAAACGGATTCATGTATTGTTCTTGCAGTTGACACCTGTTTTTTCGCTTGAACGGATTGTCGAAGTCAATCTTCCGTATGCAATATGTTTGTGTAATCGTCGTTCTCCGCTCTACGTTCGATACGTGTATTCGGCACACTTCACCCGCAAAATGCTCACATGTCGGGCATACAGCCGGATTGTATCGAACAGACATGTTCTCGTACTCCACGATCCTGGTTTTTTTCACTTCTTCATCACCTTTTGCTTCAATACCTCACAGTACACCACAGCGTCGATTAACTCTTGTTGCAAATGTTCAAGCCAACCGATCATTCCATAGTCATCTGGATCGACTGTTTTGCCGTACTTTTTGATGCCTTTTTCTGTCTGTGTTTCGAGCAACTTTTGCACGTTGCGGAGGATTTTGTTGTCCATGTGTTATCACCTCGCTAGACGTTTTATTTTGCCTTGTGAGGCGTTTTTCTTTTTAGTCGGTACTTTCTATTACCCTCGCAAGAAAAACGCCGTGTGGGCTGAAATTTGAAGATTTCGAGCGTGCTATAATTTCAGTTTTTGCATTGCAAGCACATGACGCAACGTGTAGTAGTCGAGTTCTGACACGTGCTTGCCGTCATGCTCGCGGATTCCAGCATCGAGCAACTGGCGAATTATGATTTGTCGTTTTAACTCTTTGCTAAACTGTATCTTTTCGTAGAGGACGCCCATTGCCTTACCTCCTTTCATAAAATCCAGCTAATGCAGGAAAATGACTGTGCTCTTTCCTCATATCCCGGAACGCAAGAAATTCGTTCCCACGTGACATCAGAAAGTCTAACGGGTACTCATGACAGTTGTACGGCTTTCGTTTGAACGTTTGCTGGAAAAACTGAATTGCTTCTTCTTCACTTGCTGCGAATATGAAAGCAAATCGTTTATCGTCATACTTGAGTGAGAAAACTTTTATATTACTGAATCCAAGGATATTTTGCTCAATCATCTGTGCAACTTTTTCATGATCGGCTTGCAAAAAGTAGATCTTGTCGGCATCATCGTCGAGGGACACTTGCCCTTCTTGGAGTAAATGTAGTATGTAGTGGGCTAGTGTCTTTTCCTCGTATCGGATACTATCCTCATACAACTCTCTGACCGTAATCATCGACAATCTCCCCAGTATGTTCGTTATATCTGACCTTAACCGTTCCGACCGGACCATTTCGATTTTTCGCCATGATAAGTTCAAGAGTGTCATCGTTTGATTCCTTGTTGTAATATTTGTCCCGATACAGAAAGATGATGGTATCCGCGTCTTGTTCCACGCTTCCCGATTCGCGAATATCGGACATCATTGGGCGTTTATCTGACCTGGATTCAACGGAACGATTTAATTGAGCTAAAGTAATGACCGGACAATTAAATTCTTTTGCCATCGCTTTGAGACTTTTTGAAATCTCAGTTACCTGCAAATGTGCATTACCGCCGTAAAAGTTCGCTGGCCGTATCAAAGTCAAATAATCTATGAATATCACAGGCTTCTTGTTTGGAAAACTATGAACCATTTTCCTTGTTTTCGCTCTCATTTCCATGATGGTTTGGCCAGCACCGTCAAAAATCTGAATGTTGGTGTCCGCTACCCTTCCAATGATGGTCGGCCACATTTTTTTCTGTTCATCCGTCAGTCCTTTGTGAAGATTCCGCATCTTCATTCGATTGAATCGTCCCGTAGAAGCAATCAGACGGTCCGTGATGCTTCTGCTTGGCATTTCAAGTGAAAACACAATCGGCAAATACCCTTGCCAACCAGCTTGTTTTGCTAAATGTATCATGACATCTGTTTTTCCCATTGATGGACGAGCTGCAATGACTGTCACTTCTCCGTCCTGGAATCCATTTGTCATTCTGTCGAGTTGAGCAAGTCCTGTCGGCACCCCTCGTTTCTTTTCTTCCGGTCGCCAAGGGGCTTCATACATATCTGCAAGGATATCGGTGATAGATGCATGATCGTCCATCTTTGATTCATTGATGGCATCTAGCGACGTGATGACTTTCCCGATTTCCCAACCTTCCTGAATGGCCCGGGTCAATATGTTGTTTTTCTCCCGTTCTTTCCAGGCGTCAAGGACAAGACTCTCATATTCTTCGATTTTTTCAGCATCGGCAAAAGAAGCGAGTTCATTGATATATGAGATACCGCCGAGTTGTTCAAGGGTAGGAACCGTCGATAAGGTAACAACATCGACGGGCTTCCCTTTTCTCACGAGTTGCAACATTGTTTTGAAGAGCTTCTGATGACGAGTGTCTTCTAACTGTTCAGGCTTTAGTGTCGTGTCCTTTAACAAGTAGTTGTTTTTTAAGAATGTTCCTAACAAAGCCTTTTCTGCGATCATGCCCAATCCTCTCCTGCGTTAATATCGAATACAAAATCATCTGGTATATCACGACCATGTTTTTCTGTTACCAACACTTTTGATTTTCCTGTTCTCTGTTTCGTTTTCCGATCGAACTTCTCGTTATACTCCTTCACTGCATCTAGTGTGAAGAGCTCTAAGCGATGAAGTTCTCTAAGAATTTTTGAAACATAACTTGATGGATTCCTAGGCATTTGCATTCGAGCTCTTTTAATCACTTCGCAAATGATCGCTTCTGGTTCAATAAACTGACTGTTATCTATCCAATGGTTAAACTCATCCAGTAGTGTTGGTGTTAAATAACCGAATGCTTGTTCAAACTCAACAAAAGGATTAGGCTTGCCTATATCATCATCATTTATTTCTTTATTACTTAGTAAGTTATTATTTAGTTCTTTATTATTTAGTAGTGACGGGTTTTCCGTTGACGGATTTTCCGTTGACGGATTTTCCGTTGACGGATTTTCCGTTGACGGATTTTCAGTCAACGGTGAAGTCGGTCGTTCCAACACGATGTATCGATTGTTCGAAAATTTCCCTTGTTGACGTTCCTGTTCTTTAATGATGTATCCGTACTCTTGTAATTCTTTGATAATGCTTTTCGTTGAATCACGACCATTCGAACTTCTATTTTTTAAATCTTCAATTCGAAATACCCAATCATTTGGCAT
>OGCI01002054.1_pt1 | contig 14576 bp, 16 predicted proteins | sample 1570021 | NCBI WGS metagenome assembly OGCI01 (sample SAMN06264664, study PRJEB24512) | hot springs metagenome | isolation source: Hot spring water | place: South Africa: Tshipise | collected 2015-06-21 | reverse complement strand
GTGTTGGCAAGTTGTTAAATGCCACCGGTCCGCCTCTACATTGTAGAGATTTCTCGGTAAAAAAATTAGAGCTACTACTACCACCACTACTATTACCACCACTATTCGAACCACTAATTATTTGAAATCCCACAATTATTGGTATAATAGTTATTATTACCAAGATGCATATTAAAAGAACTTTTATAACAATAGGTAAAATGGGTAATAATATCCTGATTAACCACTTACTTTTATCATAGAGTTGTAATAAATTTTTCACCGTATCTAGAGTTTTGGTAACATTTTGGACTTGGCTAAATTCTGATACAGAAGAACCTAAATTTGATTGTTGTAATCCCATTATTTCTGTTTCTTGTCTTGCAGTAGGAACATATCTGTCTGGATCACCCTTCCTATAAGAACCTATGGGTGGGGTTTCTTGTTTAGACCCTTCGCCTGAAAATTTTTCTTCGAGTAATGGTAAGGCGACAGTAGTTGCCAAAACTGCCCACCCTGCTGGACCTAAACCTGCTAAAACACCGGCTCCTCCGGCTCCTGCCACTGCACCGGCGCCTGCTGCACCAGCCATCCCAGCAGTACTACCAGCAGTAGCTACTGTGGTAGCCGCACCAGCTCCTCCAGCAACAGTTCCTCCAACAGTAGCTCTGGTAATACCTGCTGCACCGCCTCTTAAAATCTTAGCTCCAGAAGATAAATTAGAAGATAAATTTGGGTTGATAACTCCAGTTGTTCCAGTTGTTACGTTAGTATTAGCTATCGAACCGACACCTGGTTTTGATGTTATACCTAGCTTATCTGTTCCACCTTCTGTAATTGATGGTTTTGGGACACCCCAACGATTGACAAAACCTTGATGGATTCCTTCTTGAATAATATTCCCCGCACCATCCAAGACCCCCTTATCCTTATTATTTACTTCTTGATGTAACTGCCGAGCACGTCTATAATTAAAGATGTCGTCTGGATCAATAATTTCCCAGCGATTATCCTCACCAATCTTATAGTACTCGCCATCAGGAGAAACACCATAATAACTATTACCTATTCGAGCAATGTCGTTTCGTGATGAGTTTTGTGGTGATTGTTGTGATCTTTTTGGTACGGCTGACATTTAACTAGATCAAATTCTTGAATTTTAAATCGGCTTAATTATACACTAAAAAGCTCTTTAGGTCAAAACCTTCATCGACTAGCTATTTATGTTTACAATCAAAATGATCAATTAAATGTACTTGTCAAATTCAGACATGTCTTGCCGGCTTTAACCGTTATTCAAAACTAAATTAAGTTTTGCTAATTCTGCTAATCCAGCACCACTAAACCCTGCTTAATAGCCTCTTTAGATACTATTCCATGTACTCTTTTACTCGTTTTAGGATCTAAAAAATCTACATAATTTTCGCATGGTTGACCTGTGAACAAACACCTACCAATTATCTTGTGTTTCTCGTCTTCAACATTAAAACCAATTACATAACGATTATCAAAAACATATAACTTGCCTTCAAAATCTTCATTTGGATACTTCTGCATATAAGTTACAATGCCGTCTTTGAGTTGCCAAACATCGGTAAATCCATGTTTCAACAAAAAACCTGTGGCTTTTTCACATCTAATTCCACCAGTGCAAACTGTAACTATGGTTTTATCCTTGAGGTAAGTTAAAGTTGGTAATATTTTAGACAAGTATCGAAAATTATTTAAATTTGGTAGAATTGAACCCTTAAAATGTCCCACTTGGTGCTCATAATTGTTTCTTAGGTCAACTATGTAAAACTCTTTTTTCTGATTATGAATCCAATTATGTAACTCTTCAGCTGTTAAAAATTTGCCAGTAAATACAGCACAATCCCACCTTTCGTTTTTAGGTAAGCCCAAAGTAACTATTTCGTCTCTATGTTTAACTGAAAGTCGTGGAAAAGCAGTACCCGTGCCTACAGATTTTTTAAATTTAATATCAGTAAAAAGAGGATAACTACGGGTTTCTTTGATATATTTTTTAATATTGTCTACAGTACCCTCTACCGTACCATTAATACCTTCCTTAGCTACAATAATTCTCCCTTTTAAATTTAAACTAGCACACAAAGTTTTTTGCCAACGAGTAATAGCCTCGGGATCAAGAAGAGTAACGAACTTATAGAACAGCAAAACATGATACTGCATAAATCAAAAATCAAATTATGTTTTATGTAAACTTTCTTTCGAAAAGAAGAACACTGCAAACAATATTCTTAAATTTAGTTGAATTAACCTAAAGCAAATTGCTTTTTGGTAAAATCTCTACCATACCATTTTTAGTACTAATTGATTTTGACAATTAACTCAAGACTGTCTTAAGTTATCGTTTTTTTCAAAAAATTACTGAAAATATGCTTCAAGTTAATTTTGTTACCAAAAACCCACACAAAGTTCAAGATGCTCAAAAACTCTTAACTAAAATCCAGCTATGTCATAAAAACATAGAATTGCCCGAAATCCAAAGCCTAGACCCCAAAGAAATAATTAATTTTAAGTTGCAAACTGCTTTTAAGAAAATCCAGCAACCATGTTTTGTGATGGATACCTCTCTTTATTTAGATTGTCTAAACGGATTTCCAGGACCTTTAATTAAATGGTTTTTTGAGCAGGTTGGTGACCATAAAATTTGTCAAATTTGTCGTTTGCTACAAAATCAAAAATGTCACTATAAAACTATTTTAGGCTATTTTGATGGTGAAAAATCTCATTTTTTTGAGGAATACACAGAAGGTACGATCGCGAACGAACCAAGAGGAACTAATGGTTTTGACTGGGACACAATTTTTGTGCCAGAGGGCCATAATCTAACTTTTGCTGAAATGACTTTTGAACAAAAACAACAATTTGCAGTGACTGCAAAACTTTTGTTAAAATTAGAAAATTTTTTGTTAGACAAATAAAGTTAAATTAGGAAAAATTCTCGTTAGAGTTGGATCTATAAGTTTGTTTGTATAAAACTTACATAAAACAAAAATATGATGTATAATTCTTTTGAGAGAAGAAAATACAAAAACATAAACGGATAAAAAACAATGTCACAAGACCAAATTGCTGCACTAAATCAATTTGTTATTGAACTTTGTGAAACCGTTACTCAATTATAAATTGAGTACTGTAGATCAAACACACAGACCTCAAGTTATTGCAAAATCCGTCGAAGCTTTTGTAGATTTTGCCTACAAGTTTTTTTTGGCAAACTATTCACAAGAATTTGCAGAGGAATTCATGAATGATGTTTTAACTAAGGGTTTTACTACCGTTTTTGGTATGTATAAATACCTCTCTGGAATAGAGTACTCTTTTAAGATATTCAAAAACGAGGTTTATAAGTTTTATAATACATAAAAAAACAAAAATAAAAATAAAATTGTTTGTGTTCAACAATCTAGAACAAGGGCTAGGAGAAAGAAAATTTTTACAACCAGAAATCAGATCACAACCAGAAATCAAAACAGTAGATGCTGGGGAACCTATAAAAGTCCCTGACCTACCTCTTCCGAGTATCGAAGCTGCCGCAAATGCTGCTGCTATAACAAGGGGCGAAATAGTCGAAGCTAAGGGAAAAAGAGCAGAACAACAGCTAAGAGAGGCTCAGGCAAGAGCTGAAATGCAAGCAGATGAGCTAGCTTATTTGGAAAAGGGAAAACCTGGTCTCAAAGAAAGATACGAAAACGAAAGAACTGGAGCTGAACACATCCAAGAACAGCTAAGAGATTTAGCTGGCAAAGTCGAGATAGACTTGTAAGGGGCTGAGTTTACTGGAAAAGGATTCAACAGAGAGCAAGCAGAGGCTGTAAAAAAATCAGTTTTAGTACAAGTGGAAAAATATTTTACCTCTGAAAGAGGAACCAAAAATCCCGAAAAATACGCAATTGTTAAAGAAATATTAGGAAAGATGATAGATTATGCAGCTCAAGCAATGGAAGATGGTGAGATGAATCCAGAAGTCACATCTCAAGATGTTTACCAGATAATGGTAACTAACTTGGTCTCATTATTATTCAAGACCGTGCAGCTACTGAAAATTTACTTGGTGACCACGGAATTAGACATATATTAAATCATAATGTTCGTACATGCGAACAAATCGCTGATGCTTTGGTTAGCCAGGGTCAAAAAGTATCCGCTATGGACAGACTGATGATGATACAGGCGATGATTGATCACGATCTTGGGTATGCCATGGATCCCGTCATAATTCAAATTAATCAAGGAGATTTTGGGGCAGATGCTGGTCATGCTTTGCTTGCCGCTAAATATACAAGAGAAAGAGAAGATCTACAAAAAATCTTTTCTCTTAGACAAATTAAGTTGTTGCACATGATGATCCTAACCCATGATTATCCTCCAGACTCTCCCTTGGCTATTAACAACAATTCTCCTGAAGCTAGAGCTAAGAATATGATAAAGCTAGTCAGAATAGCTGATAACACCCATGCTTTTGAGGACAAACTACCCGAATTGATGTACAAATACCCAGCCACTCTAGCTTATATGAAGTTGATTGAAATTGCTATTCGATCAGGAGCAGATAATCAAATGGTCGAAGATATAAAACAACAACTAAAAAAAGAAATACAGTCTAGCGATGAATTTTCTGAAGATGACAAAGCAGCTTTGGCAAATGCAATCTCTATGATTAGCGCTAGAACTGCCCAATTTACTGTAGGTAGAATTTGTGGAAACAGGCCCGAAGTTGCTGTTGATCATACTGGTAAGGTAATTTAGAAGTTGAAGAATCAGAAATCCACCAAATGGTTGTAGGTACTTTTGGCCAACCTTCCTTACAACAATTAAAAAAATTTATTGCCGATTTGACTGGAATGAAAAAAGAAGAAGTAAATCTAGATGTCGCTGAAATAGTTGACCCTAAAGGAATTCTTGTTATTGGGGCCATAACGAGAGCCAGACAAGGCAACGAAGAAACCGCCAAAACAGACTATCAAGAAGCTGTTGAGAGAATAATAGCTGATGAGGAATTTCAAAAATTTCTAGCAGAAGATAACTTTTTAGTTGCCGAAATCCGATATTATGAAGAAATATTGGCAAAGCTTACTGACGAAACTGAACGAGATAAAATAAATGCCTCAATAACTGACCTTAAAGCTAAAAGACTAGAACAGCTGAAAATTTATCTAAATACATTAGGAGAAGTAAAAGATTTATAATTCAGAAATTAAAAAATTACATTATGGTTAATATAAACGAACAAGCCAATCCCGCTAATTTTGAAAATGATTTAAAGAATGTCTATGAGAGAAATCGAAGTTTTTTTAACACAGATATCCGTAAATCAAATTTTTGTAGCAATGATTGCATATGCTCTAGAACATGCTATGACAGTAAGTTTAGACCATTTTCAACCCATTCGATTTATACGAGAAACAGCTGAAAAAACTGGATTACCGGAACCCGTATTTTTACAAAATTTAAAGGGTGATGAAGTCTGGCAAGATGAATGAAATAAAGAAGTGTTGGATTTTGATATAGAGGTTCAAAAACTGCTTATAAAATACAAAAGACCTGTTTGTACTCACAGATTCAATTTTTCAGACGGAGAATGACTGACCTAAACACAAACCAATAGATATACCTAATACACCCAGCCAAGACGATTATCGAAATCGTCGAGATAGTTAGTGGCTATAAATTTTTGTCTATAAACAAAATTAAATTACCTGAGATAATCAAAGAATCTATGGGAATTGGGGACTATGCTTGTGAATTTGTTCAGCTTAATTTTAAGCTAGATTTGTATCAAAAGATAGTTCAAGCTAAAAATCAAAACAATTTTGGGGATATGATCAAAAATGTTCGAGTAATGACGAGTAATGACAATTTGAGCCTTTAAAAATTTCAAACTAATCCCGATCGAATTTCATTCACACGAACTAACAAAAGTAAAATTATAGCAACACAATATACCAGGACTCGAAAGAGTTGCCGCAATAGCAGAACGTGCAGATGCGAAATTAAAAAACTGGAGGAAAAATAGGGCAAAAATGAAAATTGAGAACATTAGAAGTTAGATCGTCCTTAGTTATGAAAATAAATAAGACAAAAAAGGGAAAGATCTTGGAAATTATGCGCCATTTACAACAATGTGGTTAGGAGTTAGTTTTTAACTAAAGAAATATTGATGAATTATCTACAAAAAATTTCGATATAGCTAGTAAACTCAACTCTCATGAACTTTTAGAAATTGTTTCTTTTGTTTCTTTTGTTCAAAAAGGTTTAGAGTTATCTAAAACAATAGGCATGATTTACACCCAAATTTTAGCTACAATAGTTTTAGCTGTGGTAATTTCAAGGGGAAGAAATTAAGATCAAGATTTATTGCTAACAACTATAAACAACAAACTTTAACACAAAATAAAATCTTACTCTAAAAGATCAGTTGTATCTATCTCAGTAATAACTCGACAACCTTTAGCTGTAACCAACACTGTATGTTCTTCGTGAGCCGACCAAGAATTGTCTTTGGTTCTAACTGTCCAGCCATCTTCCTCAGTATTATCAAACACCACTTCGCCACTACCTAAACAAAACATTGGCTCAATAGTAAAAACCATATTTTCAAAAATTTTTGCTCCCCTACCCTTTCTACCAACCGATAACACAAATGGTTCGTCATGAATGTTTAGACCAACTCCGTGACCGCCTAAAGCGGTTACGTTACCGAGATGGTATTTTTTTGCTATTTGCTGCATTGTATAGCCTAAATCACCAATTCGAATGTTCGGCTTGACTACTTTAATTGCCTGCCACATTGCCTCTCTAGTCCCTTCAACTAGCTTAACAACTGGTAAGTCAACCTCTCCTACAATGTAGGTTCTGGCAGCATCTGTAATAAAACCTTCAAAATCAACCATGATATCTATACTTACAACTGCTGTCTCAGGAATAATTTTAGTAGCAAGTGGTAGTCCGTGGACTACTTCCTCATTAATGGACACACAAGTACCATATTTGTATTCTCTATAACCTATAGTCGCTAGCTTAGCTCCATACTTTGCAGTAAAAGACATCGCAAAAGACTCAATTTGCTCACAACTTAAACCAGGTTTGATCATATTAGCAATATGATGATGACAACTAGCTAAAATCTGACCACTGCGAATTAGTTTTTGCTGCTCAAATGGATCGGAAATGATGGACATAAAAATTGAGTCTATAAATTTAAAACCAAGACTAGTCAACAAAAAGATTATGGATTTAATAAAATCTTAAAATCCAACAACTCCGATAACCTAAAATACTATGAACCGTCTGTTATTTCTTCATACAAATAATATCCAAATAGTATTAAACTCCAAGTCAACGGAGTATTAATGATGTCCACTAAAATTCGATTAACAGTTACCATTTTATAAAGGCTACTACCAAAAAATGCTGACCAAAAACTAATTGCGTTAGGTAATATATAGCCAATACAAACTAAAAGCAGCAACACCCAAATATTTTTCTTTTTTATTTTTGGCCACATAAATATAATCAAAAACAAAGTCCCTATTATACCACCCATAATCAATATAATCACTTTGATATAAAAATCAAAAGCACGGATGAATGGGTTTACTTCGCTAAGATCAAGACTGTTATTTGTTACAATTTCGTTATTCACCAAATAAATAGCTACAATAGGACTATCATAAATAATATTGGGATAAAAAATATTAATAAAATTGATAACTAACCAACAAAAAACTATAACAAAATAAGAAATAAACATGATAGTTTTCAGAACTTTGCTATCAGTGTATATTTTTGGTCGTGCTACAGAAAACTCAGGATCATTGGAGGGAAACATTGGCATAGTTTGACTATTTTGTAAAAATATGGCCAAACGTTAATTGATGTTATCTCTGTTTGTATTACCTAGAAAAGGTTTATACCAACTAACTCTCTGTAAGAACTGTGGTCATATTTTTGAATGCCCAAACTGTGATGCCAAACTCATAACTTATCGTGGAACCAACCAGATTCTTGAATTATTTTGTAATCAATGTCAAACATATTTTGAATATCCCAACCAATGTCCTAAATGTGCAAGTAGTAATATTATTTCTAAGTATGGTGCTATAGAGCAATTAGTAGAAAACCTTATTTTCTTAGGACGAAAAGTGTATCGTTTTGATCAGGCAAAAAATGTCAAAAAAATACAATCACCAAAAGAGATTTACCAAAAAAAAGAAATTACAGATTTTGTTACAACTAGATTATTTGATCCTAGCATAAAGTACGACGAATTTGATCGTATAGTTTTTGTAAATGCTGAAAATTTACTAGCTAACCCAGATTATCTAGTCCATGAAGACACGACCAAAAGCTTGGGAGAGGTTTTCTTAAGAGTTAGCCCAGAAACAGAGATTATTTTTGATGCTCCTAACGAGGAAGTACCGATGATTAAAGAGATTTTGAAATTAGGACACTCTCACCTCCAAAACCAAACTATTTTCGAATGGTACTATCATTTCTTACAAAAAGAAAGTCAATTAAGGCAGAAATTTGGGCTCCCACCGTATAAAAATGTCTTACTTTTAACAACTCAAGAAAAAAACCGTCAGAATGCCTTGCAAAAACTTATACAACTACGAATAGAGCTAAAAAAATATCTCAATCAATTACCAGATATAGAAATTTCTAATCCTTACCCTGCTCGTTTTTTTCGTCGTAAAAATATGTATTCTTACCATTTATTAGTCAAATATCCTCGTCAATACCCAGACTTTCCTAAGTTAAGAGAAATTATAATCGACCTAAGTCAAACCTACCAAATTCAAGTTCGTCTAAACCCTCGCCACCTTTTCTAGCACCACCCACAAGACAAAGTGTACCAATTTTCTTTATCTAACCTAGTAATTAAATAAGAATTATTCGCTAAAAAATTGAATTTTTGACTATTTTGATCAACTGACTTCAGGAGCACAACTTTGTTGTTTGTCTAGTCTAGACAATAACAACATCAAAACGAAACCCGAAAACATCAAAACTATTACTGTGAATACAGAGGTATCAGCGATGTTAGGTAGGATATTTCTTTCCACCAAAACAACAATTTCTCCTCGACTGTCTGTGGTTGTTAATAAAACCTCTTTCCATGGCCAAATTTTTCTTAGTGAACCAATCATTATTCCAATTAAAACACTAACCGTCAGATTAAAATAATTTTTTAACAAAAAACTCAAAACTCTAACAAACATTGCCAGTCCAAAAATTATACCCAGACCAAAAAAACTTAAACTAACTAAATCTTTAGTGATGATCGCTTCAATAACTTGGTTATATTTCCCCAAAATAAGTAGAATATAGGATCCTGAAATACCGGGCAAAATCATAGCACAAATAGCCACAGCTCCACTAGCAAAAAACCACAGTGGATCGTGTGGGGTTTGGGAAGGGGTAACGCCTACCAACCAAAAAGTGAGAATACAAGCTGCAACTAAAGCTAGAAAGTTCCATAGTTGCCAGTTTGTAATCTTTCTTATAACTAAGAAAATAGAGGCAACTACCAGTCCAAAAAAGAAACCCCAAACTGATTCTGTATGATTTGTTAGTAAAAATTTAATTAAATTAGTTAATAATAGGATTGCCGAAAGTATTCCCAAACCGAGGGGTAAGAAAAAAGCGAAGGGAATAACCTGCCAAGCTTGTCTAAATTTTCTTTGAAGCAACAATCTAGGAAAGTTACCAGTAACTTGTTTGATACCAGAAAGCAATTTTTGATAGATCCCAAAGGCAAAAGCAATAGTACCACCAGACACACCAGGCACCAGATCGGCACTACCCATAAAAAAGCCAATACTAAACAACTTTAAATTTGATTTTATTGCTTTAAATAACACTCTTTTATTAAACCTCATAAACATATCTCCAACTTTTCTTGATATATATCACGGTATATTCATAATACTGTCAACTTTACAAACGTTAACTTGAAGAAATTATCAATTACATCAGAAGGTTGAACTGATTCTTTAGGAACAAGATAGAATTTGTAATAAGTTTCACAATTACCATCATTACCTACCACTTTTTAGGCAATAGAGTAAAACTGGAACACTATTAGTATCAACAATTTGACATCCAAGTTCACTCAAAATCTTACAATGAGAAGTGAGATCATTCTTTGAAGAACCAAATAATTTTTTAACTTCAATAATAGTAATCCAAAATACAACTAAATTATTTACCTTCATTTTGATTCAAATTTTACTAAGTTCATCTAAATTTTTGATAACATCTAAGCTTACTTCTTCCATTCCTAGTTCAGAAGATGGTTTATTATTAAGAAAGTCAGGTCTCAATTTTATTCCTGGGGGAAATTCAGAATGTCTTAAAAGTTCGGGAGTAGTATTTCGGCTTGGAGAAATACTCTACCTAAATATTTCCCTAAAATTTTAATAAACCTATTTCTACTAAACATAAAGATTTAAAAAAGTTATTTTATAAAGTTCTTACAACTACTGAATCTAGTTTAAATCCACTAAATCTACCTTTTCATCATTTGGCTAACATTGCTCAAAAAACTTTAAGTTGTTTTTTGATCTTTAATCGCTCAATTATTCAGCTCTAACTTCTAACTATTTAAGACTAAACACTAGTCACAGCACCCTCACTAGCGCTACGAACAATTTGAGCATATTTTGCTAAAAAACCTCGCTTATATTTTGGTTTTAGAGGTTTCCATTTAGCTCTCCTTTGGGCTAGCTCCTCATCGCTTAATTCTACTTGAATAAGCCTTCTGCTAGGATCAATAGTGATCAAATCACCGTCTTGCAAAAGAGCAATAGGACCTCCTTCGGCTGCCTCAGGTACAATATGACCCACAATAATACCATGAGAACCACCCGAAAACCTTCCATCCGTGATCAAAGGCACATCATTAACTAATCCTCTACCAACCAAAGCTGAAGTTGGAGATAACATCTCTCGCATACCGGGGCCACCTTTAGGACCTTCGTAACGAACTACAATTACATCCCCCTTTACGATTTTCCCTTGTAAGATAGCATTGATTGCATCAATTTCGTTTTCGAAAACTCTGGCTGGTCCAGTGTGGGAACTTCCATCTGCTAAATATTTACCACTTTGTTTAAAAACACAACCTTCTGCTAAGTTGCCACTAAGTGTCATAATGTGGTGACCAGCAGGAGCTTTAGGTTTGTCACAAGTGTATAAAACTGGTTTATCTTTGTATTTCGGATGAATAGCACCTTGGATAATATCTTGTATATCTGGAACTTGAGCAAGATTCTCAGCTACAGTTTTACCAGTGACAGTGATGCAGTCGCCGTGTAACAAGCCAGCTTTTAATAATTCTTTCATTACTACCGGAGTACCACCAACTTTATATAAATCATACATGACATAATTGCCAGATGGTTTCATGTCAGCGATAATGGGGGTTTTGGCATTGATGCGATCAAAATCAGATAAAGACAATTCAACTTCGGCTTCGCGAGCCAACGCAAGCAAGTGCAAAACTCCATTGGTAGAGCCACTCAAAGCCATCATTACAGTAATTGCGTTTTCAAAGGCTTTTTTGGTCATTATGTCTCTCGCACGGATGTTTAGCTCCATTAAATTTTTTAGTGCTTGGACAGTTTTGATACAGTCATTGTATTTGCTTTCCGAGACCCTACCAGTACGGTCTGTGGCTGGATTTGAGGAAGAAAAAGGTAAACTCATACCCATAGCCTCAATAGCCGTAGCCATGGTGTTAGCTGTATACATAGCTCCACAACTACCACAACCAGGAATCGCTCTTTTTTCTATTTCTTCCAAATCTTCCTTGGTGATCTTACCTGCACTATATGCCCCAATAGATTCAAAAATACTTATAATATCTAACTCTTGACCTTTATACTCACCAGGCAAAATTGATCCTCCATACAATGTAATCCCAATAGCATTTCTTCTAGCAATAGGCATTAGAGCTCCTGGAATGGTCTTATCACAACCACAAAGGGTGATTACAGCGTCACAAGCATATGCTTCCATCATAGTCTCAATACAATCAGCAATCAAATCACGAGAAGGTAAAGAATACTTCATCCCTTCCATTCCCATCGATTCACCATCTGTAACTACTGGTGTACCAATATAATAAGACTTGAAGCCAATATTTTCCAAATTAGAAGAAACTATTTGGCTGAGTTCTTGAATGTGCTTATTACAAGGAGTTATGTTTGTATAAGGAGTACCTACCCCAACAATTGGCTTTTCAAAATCCTCGTCCTTATAGCCAACCGCCCTCATCATACCCCTAGCACTAGCTCTTTTGATCCAATTATCTGAACCTGGTATACCAGTAAGTTCAACACTGTTTCGCTTTAGATGTTTGGTTGACACCAAGTTGTCAAAGCTTTTAGGGGAACAATCCTCTCCACAACAACTGCCACAATTCATAACACAAAACAAAATTTGGATTAAAATATAACAAATACAGAACAAAAATTACGGTATACAATTATATTGTCAAGCAGAAAATAGACTTCTTTCATTTATAAAATTTATAAAAATTTATAAAAAATTCGGCAAAAATAAAAAATTTTGTAGATTAAGAAAAAAGCTTGTAAATAAACCTAGATTACCTTTTATTGACCTAAAATCAGATTACAACAATCTCTTATTAACTAATTCTTGTTAACTTACCTAAGGGTTGACAAAAACAAAGTCTTAAAATAGCGCTGCTTACAGCACGCTTAAAGCGTTTTTCACTTAGCTCTTAATATAGCTTAACTATAGCTTAACTAATATTTTTTTATGCTCGACAAAATCAAAAATGCTGCATCAATGGTTCAAACTGCTAACAAACTTAAACAACAGCAAGACAAATTGCAAAAAATTCTTTCCAGTATCAGAGTCAACGGTCAATCCAAAAATCAAAAAGTTACGGTTACACTCACGGGAGAACAGAAAATAGTTGCAATTAAGATTGACCCTGAGCTAATTAAGTTTGTCTACGAAAATTTTACTTCTCAAGGTAAAGAAGAACAAGTGATGTCCAAGTCAATTATGGAGGCTGTGGAGGATGCCATTTCTAAAGTTCAAGGTGAAGTAGTTAAAAAAATGCAAGAAACTGGCAGTATGAAAGATTTAATGTCTATGTTGCAAGCCGCTGCTGGGCAATAGATAGAAGACTACATTTTAATTTTCTAAAAAACTAACTTTCTAAAAAACTAACTTTTTTAACTTTATGCCTATACAAACAAACCATGGGGAAAAAGTATTTAAACTTACATCACTGCTAATTAGTGCTGCTTTGATTTGTGGCTCTGTTGTTGCTTTTAACAGGTTAAGTTTAACCGATGTAGAGGCTGTAGGCTCATATTCCTTAGCTTTTGGAGGTACTGGCACAGGCTACAATGACAGAGTGGAAATTCCAGTAATTAATAATCCTTTGTTACCATTTAATAGTAGTACTAATCCGGGAAATTCAATCAACATTGGAGCAACTGGTTTTACTATTGAGTTTTGGATGAAAGTTCCCACCGGTGTTACCAACACTCCCGTTGGTGGAGGGAATGGCTGGATTTGGGGTAATATTATAATTGATAGAGATATTTACGGTGATTTTCCCGATGACTTTGGAATTTCTCTTTATAACGGAAACATAAGGTTTGGAACAGGCACTAACGTTAATACAAATACAATTCAAACCAGCGGAGCTAATGTTGCCGACGGTCAATGGCACCATATTGCAGTTGTAAGAGAAATTAGTGGTCAAGCTAGAGTTTATATAGACGGAACTCAAAGAGCTTCTGGAATTGTCCAAAGTGGTGATATTTCTTATAAAAATCATTATAATTCAGGATTCCAAACAGGTCCTTGTAATAGAAACGTGAACCCATATTTGGTATTTGGCGCCGAAAAACATGATTACTTTTGGTGTGCAGAAAACAACGCCACAAATGCTAGAAACAATGCTTACAATGGGCTTTTGGATGATGTAAGAATTTCTAATGCTGTTAGATATAGTAACAACTTTAGCAGGCCAACCGCCCCTCATCCGGTAGATGCTAACACTGTCGGTATGTTTAGGTTTGATGATGGTTCTGGGAATATAGCTACAAATTCAGTTACCAACGGTATTAATGGTGAAATAAGGAGAGTTAATCCTTCCGCTTTCCCAACATTTTCTACCGACACTCCTTTTGAAAATACATCTTTAGACATCACTCCAGACCCCTTTGACATTCAAAACCTGACGAATCAACCAATCAATACAGTTGTAACTACAAATACCGTGACTATCACAGGTATCAACACTTCCGTTACTGCTACTACTACATTAGGAACAATTGTAAAAAATGGAATCGATACTGGTGCAGCTAGTACAACTGTGGTAAATAATGATACTTTGGCAATTAGACTAACAACTAGTGCAAATTATTCTACAACTCTTAACGGAACTTTGATCGTAGGTACAGTTGGTGATGATTTCAGTGTGACGACTGAATCTTTAGACATCACTCCAGACCCCTTTGACATTCAAAACCTGACGAATCAACCAATCAATACAGTTGTAACTACAAATACCGTGACTA
>OGCI01002052.1_pt1 | contig 14595 bp, 18 predicted proteins | sample 1570021 | NCBI WGS metagenome assembly OGCI01 (sample SAMN06264664, study PRJEB24512) | hot springs metagenome | isolation source: Hot spring water | place: South Africa: Tshipise | collected 2015-06-21 | reverse complement strand
TGATCCAAAACTTTCGTATGAACAAGAGAATGTCCCTACCGGAAAAACCCCTATCAGAAGAGTTCTTCCTCTGGCTGGAAATTCTAGAAATATACAAAGGATCCAAGAGAAACGACACGTGCCTTTCGGAAATCGAATGGATTCGTTCACCTCGGCCCGTACTGCCGGCTACCAAGGTCTATGAAAACGAGGTTGGTTCTGCTATTTTGCTGGATACCGCTGAACAAAGTGGGATCAAACTCGTGGAAGATCCATCACAAATCAGGACTATTTATGATTCGAGTAGCGACTTGCGTTGGATCATCGTGGAGTGTACCCCCTCCAGTCAACACAAGGTCTCGAATCCTTCCCCTAAGTACGAACTCTATAGCACCCTTTTACGAAAAAGAATCAACCCGAAGCTCTATGGGAATCGTCCCATCGAGCGATTGGATTGGGTAGAAGAGAACGGGAAAATCATGCTCGCTGAAGGTGGAACGAGATGGTTTATCGATCTAGATTATATTCTCGAAGAAGAAGCGAAGAATCCATAACATCCTAAGGCAACACGCAAGGCGTGAGAAACTTTAAACACTTACCGCTTTGGGTGGTAGGTTCCGATTCTCTTTGTCGAGTTTCCCAGAATCATTTCCGCGTCGAAAATCACTTCCCGGTTGGGGAGTGTGGGATCGTGGATCCGGCTCAGGATCAGTTCCCCGGCTTTGTGTCCAAGATTCCATGGATCCTGAGGAACCCGGGTAAGGAGCACCTTCATCGTCTCCGCGTACTCGATCTCTCCGTAATTCACCACCGAAATATCCTCCGGCACCCGGAGACCTTTACGAAACAGGTACTTCAGAGCGCCATACGCTACCGCATTATTCATACACACCAGAGCGGTCGGAGGATGGGAAAGGGAAAAGAGAGTCTCTGCTCCCTGGTAGCCGGAAGCTTCGGTGAAATCCCCATAGTAGAAGAGCTCTTCCTGTATCGGGATACCTGACACTCGAAAGGCCTCCCGAAATCCCTGATCGCGGTCTTGGGCCGTACTGAACTGAAGACTCCCGTTGATCGCTCCGATCCTAGCATGTCCTTCCTCAATCAGATGGCGGGTGAGGAGAAACACCCCTCTCTTCCCATGGGTGTCCACGAAATCTCCCCTGAACCCCGGATCCTTCACCCGTCGATACACGAGGGTAATGGGAATCTTCCGGCTTATTTCCGCCACATAGGAATCGAGTAAGCCGGTAGAGTGAAGAATGATCCCCGAGATTCGTCGAGATAGGAAGGCTTCGATGTATTTTTTTTCCAAGGAAGGATCATTCTCTGTACTACAAACCAATAGATTATAGTTCGATTCCCGGATCACATTCTCGATTGCCCGGGCAATGGACATCAGGTGGGAGTTGGAGATGTCGGAAACGATGAACCCAATCAGGTATGTGGTGTTATTCTTGAGGGATCGGGCCACGGAATCAGGTCTATACCCACATTCAAGGATGGCTCGATTCACTCGTTCGGATACTTCTGGGCTCACATAGTAGTTCTTATTGATCACCCGAGATACCGTAGCGACTGAAACGCCTGCGTTTCGCGCTACATCTTTGATCGTCACGCGGGAAGTTGAAACATTTTTTTTATTTTGCGCACTCATCGTATCTTCGCGGTCAACAATAGTATCGAAAAACCTAAGCTATGCCTATAGAGTAAACGATTTCTCGATATAAATCAAATCTGAGACAATGGGAAAAACTCGAATCTCACACGGATGAGATAAACAAACAGATAAAATAAAGTCCCAGCTGTTTATATCTTTTTTAGATAAATAATTGATTCTTATTGAATATTATTCGAGCGCGCCTATTAACCTCCCCCTATAGATTCTCATTGACAACTGTTGAATAGGGCTGTTAGAATAGAAAAGTAATCGTTTACTTCACTATTACGAGAGGAGGAAACTGATATGAAGAATTACAAAGGTATCGCCCTCCTTTTGGTCCTCTGCCTAGCGGTGGGAGCCGTGTTCGCGGGAGGATCGAAGGAAGCGAAAGAGGAAAAACCCATCACCTTACGGTACGCCCATGTGGGTGTCGCGACGGAGATTCAGACCCGGTACGCAGATGAAGTTGCAAAAGCGGTGCAGGAACGGACCAATGGGAAACTAGTGATTCAAGTGTTTCCCAACTCCCAGCTCGGTGGTGTGAGCGAAATGGTAGACGGGGTAAAGGCAGGCACCATCGACATGGCCCATCACGACTTCGCGTCCCTTGGGAAGTTCCTTACCGACATTTCGGTGTTCAACGCACCCTATATCTACCGGGACGCAGAGCATGCCATCAAAGCGACCAACCCCAAAACATCCCCCGTTCTCCGGGAACTGAACGATAAGTTGATCCAGGCCGCAGGGATCCGAATTATCGGAAGCCACTACCGGGGAGCCCGGCAACTGTCCGCCAACTATCCCGTTTATTCTCCAGCAGACATGAAAGGGAAGAAATTCCGGGGAGTACCGGTGAAGCTGTGGATGACCATGCTGGAAGGGATGGGTGCCATTCCCACGCCCGTGGAAATCGCGGAACTCCATACGGCCCTCATGACCGGCGTGGTGGTTGGCCAGGAAAACCCTCTACAGAACATCTACGCGCAAAAGTTCTACGAAGTGCAGACCCATATCATGATGACCAGCCACATGCATTCCATCCTCTGCACATTCATCAACGAGAAATCCTGGCAAAAAATACCTGAATCTTCTCGGACCATCTTCGAGCAGGTGCTACAGGACAAAGCGATGGAATCCTTAAAGTGGACTGCCGAGGCAGACAAGGACATTCGGGCAAAGTTAGAAGAGAAAGGGATGAAGTTCATCGATACTTCCAATGGCTTGAAACTGGACGAGTTCCGCACCGCGGTATTGAACAAGGTATTCCAGGATTTTCCCCAATGGAAGACTTATATAGAACAAATCCAAGCCATCAAGTAGCATAGAACTCAACCGTAAAATTGCCCCCTTCGAGTCTTTGAACAGACCAAGGGGGCTATCTAGTCCCTAGAAGCGATAGTAAAGAGGAGATTCGGATGTCCGTTCAAACACGAGAACTCGATCGATACCTATCTACAATTATTTTGGGAGTCCTGATCCTGCTAGTGGCATTGCAGGTAGTAATGCGCGTTGTGTTCCTTTCCCCTCTCATTGGTGCGGAAGAACTGGCCCGATACTTCCTGATCTGTGTGGTCTTTCTGGGAGCTCCCTTTGCGGCTAGAACCGGTGGGCATATCCGGATGGAAGAGCTCCTTCAACGATTCCCAACGAAAATACGTTTTGCGATTTCGTTCTTGATCGGTCTTTCCGCTATCTTAGTGTTTGGAATCGTCTCGGTTGGATCGGTCATCACCCTCTTTCGCAATCTCCAGAATCGAACCGCCACACTGTCCATTCCCTTTCCGATCTTTATTGCCCCCACCGTGCTCGGGTTTGTTCTACTGACCTACGAGTATACCCGCACTTTGATCGAGTCGTATAAACGCAAGAGATAGGGAGGCGCTACCATGGGTTTCTTCATCGTTGCCCTTTTCTTCTTCCTGTTCCTTCTTGGCTTCCCCGTGGTGCTTTCCATCATTATTCCGGTCCTTGTCTACGTGTTCTGGTCTGGGGTTCCCTTGGAACTCGTAACCCAGCGGATGCATTATTCATTGGACTCCTATCCGCTGATCGCCGTACCGATTTTCATCTTCGTGGGAAATTTGATGAACTCCTCCGGCATTACTCGAAGGATCTTTCAATTCGCCGACACTCTCGTAGGTCGTCTTCCCGGCGGACTTGCCCAGGTGAACATCTTCGCAAGCCTTATCTTTTCTGGCATGTCCGGTGCTGCCTTGGCAGATGTGGGTGGTTTGGGACAAATCGAAATACAGGCCATGAAGGAGAAGGGATTTTCCACTTCCTTTGCCGCGGCCGTAACGATCGCCTCTGCCACCGTAGGCCCCATCTTTCCTCCCAGCATTCCTCTAGTGATCTATGGTTCCGTGGCGAGTGTTTCCGTGGTGAAACTCCTCTTGGGAGGGATCCTCCCCGCCATATTAGCCGTAATCACCATGATGATCATGACAGCCATCCTTTCCAAGATCCGGAACTTTCCCCGAGCCGAACGATGGCCTACGCTGCGAGAAGTCTGGCGAGATCTTTTACCTGCCCTCCCCGCGCTATTGACTCCACTACTTTTAATCGCGGGCATGCTCAGCGGATACTTTACCCCCACTGAGGCGGCTAGTGTTACCGTATTTTACGTGTTTTTAATCAGTGGTGTGATCTATCGAGAATTGAACTGGGCCCAAGTGTGGAATGCTCTCGTGGAAACGGTAAAAGCTACCTCTACGATCCTCATTATCGTGGCGGCCGCCTCCCTATTCGGATGGATCCTTGCCATCGAACGGATTCCTCAGCTATTCTCCAGCTTCATCCTTTCCATCACCCAGAACCCCCTACTCCTGCTGTTGCTGCTCAACCTCATCCTCTTTATCGTCGGGATGTTCCTCGACAGTACCACGGCTACTCTTCTCCTCGTTCCCATTGTCGTTCCCCCATTGGTACGCTCGGGCGTGGATCCCATACACCTTGGGTTGGTGTTCATCTTCAATATTATGATCGGCCTTATCACCCCACCCATGGGGCTGTCCCTGTTTTTAGTTAGCGAAATCGCGAAAGTTCCCATGAAAAGTGTCATCAAGGATGTGCTTCCCTATATGATTCCCCTTGTGGTGACCCTTTTCATGATCACCTATATTCCGGGAATCGTACTGTTCATCCCGAGTTTGTTGAAATAAGTCTAATTTTTTGGAGGCGAACATGCTGGCTATCCACGCGAAGAACGGAATCGAAACATACATGGTCTCTTTCCGTAGAGGTGACCTGATCATCGAAGAGCTGGAAAAGTTCTTGAAAGAGAAAGGAATCGACGCGGCTCTCATTACTTCGGGGATCGGGTCCTTCGATATCTGCAACCTGCACACCATCACTTCCACCGATCTACCGCCGGTAGATAAGCGAATTACTCTTAAAGGCCCCGTAGAGGTTGGATCCTTGTTAGGTTCCGTGGCCGGAGGAAGTCCCCATATCCACGTAGTGGTGCACGACGTGAAAAACGACAAGGTGTACGTAGGGCACCTAGAACCAGGTTCTCGTTGCTGCTACCGGGTGGAACTGGGGCTTACCGTTCTCAAGAACGTGCGTACCAAGAGGATCAGCGACGAGAAGACGGGTCTGATCGATATCGTGGAAGCGTGATTTCGCGGGTATCGTAACCGCCCCCTAGAATCTCGAGTACTCATGAAGGAGGAATTATGGCAGATCATAATCCCGTGAAGGACCTAATTGAACAAGCAAAAAGCACTCTATCCCGGTTTCGGTTGGATGGGAAAGTCGCCCTCGTGGTAGGTGGAAACAAAGGGCTAGGACAGGGAATGGCGTTGGCCTTGGCAGCTGCGGGCGCTGATGTATGGGTCGTGGGCCGGGGACCTGAAGGGTTGGAAGAAACTGCCTCTGCCATCACACAGCTTGGCCGGAAAGGGCGGTTCATCGCTGCCGATGTCACCTCTGAAAAAGAAGTAGAGCGAGTGGTGGAAACCGTCCTCAAAGAATCGGGCAGGATCGACATCCTCGTGAATAGCCAGGGTACCGTACACCTCCAACCTTCAACCGAGTTCGATATGAACGAATGGCAGCGAGTGATGGACGTGAACCTGAAATCAGTAGTGCTGATGTGTAAGCACGCGGGTCGAGTCATGCTCAAGCAGGGTAAAGGCAAGATCATCAACATCTCTTCCGTGCGGGGTTTCCAGGGCCGGGCAGAGGATCTAGCCTACGCGCCCAGCAAGGGCGCGGTAAACCAACTTACCCGGTCCCTCGCCATCGAGTGGGGGCCTAAGGGGATCAACGTGAATGGAATCGCGCCGGTTTTCACACTCACGGCCATCAACCGAACCCTTCTTTCGGACCCAAAGAAAAAGGAGTGGGTCTTGAGCCGGATTCCCATGAAAAGACTCGGAGAGATCGAAGACCTCTTTGGCCCCGTGGTGTTCCTCGCTTCAGAGGCCTCCAACTTCGTGAACGGGCATACATTACCCGTAGATGGGGGGTGGTTGGGGGCGTAAATCAGGGTTGCAGATCTAAAACAAACATCCCTTCAATTGCAGGGCTACATGCTTCTGGAAACATTGTAGGGAGTGTGTTAGAACGTAACCTCGATAATAGAACCATCCAACGTAGTAGGATCTATCACGGACACGTACAGCTTATCGCTGCCAACAGAGATGCTGTCGAGCCATCGATAGAGGCATACGGTGTATTCCACACCCAATTCATGGGTAGTGCTATTGATCTTTCGCCATTTCACGTTCCACGACGCGTCCTGCCATACCACATGGATGTTTCCCGATGTATCCTGAGCCGCGTACACGGTCCGGTACCGGGAGTTGTTGTCTGTTATCACCGATACATAATTTTCAAGTATCGTGTCGGTCGAGTACTCTAGACCCCCTAAACCAGGATCGTATCGGAGACGGAGGGTGTTCGATGCGGGATTTAGGGGCGGGCCTTCTTCCAACGCGTATATGAGTAATAAATCACCCCCATTTCCTCTGAAAAGGTACCCCTGACTCGGTCGCTGGCTTGCGCTTGCGTTCACCACCCGAGTTTCATAGGCTTCGGACCAATCGGAGGGATAGTATGCCGAAATCACGAATAGATCCCCTCCATCCAATTCCCCTTCCATATGGTTATCAAAGTACAGGTAGTACATAGTAGACATGGATGGGTCGAAGGCAACCTGTTGGCTGTAGATAGGGTTATCTGTGGCTGGACTTAAATTCACGGGGTTCATACTGGGGATGGAAGAACCATCCCAGTATAGGGTGTACGCGTTGGTATCATCCCACATAGATGCTCCCACATTATCGTAACCAAATCCAAGGAGGCACTCGTTGCCAACAGTGCGCACCGCGCTGGGTAATCGGCGTAAGGTGGACCCTTCGGAAAACATCCTCTGGATAGGAGCCTCCCAGGCTCCCCCATACAGCAGCCTAGAGGTAACGACTCGTGCTCCTTCTCCCGCATCATTGTTCGCATAGTCGATAAAAAGACCTACCGTGTTCCCATTTCCGCTTAACATCGTTACCAGGTCCCTGGTGTAATTCAACCCTGATATCTGGACAGGAGAAGTCCAGCTTGTCCCCCCATCCATGCTTGTGCGGGAATACACGGTCAAATCACTGTTCCGGATATACGTATAGACCAGATAATTGGGAAGATTAGGATGATAGGCAACCACCCCTTTCCGGATGTTCGAAGCACTCATCCCAAGGGTACGAAAGTATCCTCCGTAGGGCAGAAAAAGAACGCTGGACGATGCGGTCCTTTACCGTAAACGGGGGAAAGGAATTTCGCTACCGCCTGGCCGACCTGCCGGAAGACGTGCAGATCGCCTACGCCGCTAGTTTAAACACCTCCCTTGCTGAGTTGCGCGCCGAGCTCGCGCCATCCGAGAAGGCGGAGAAGAAGGTATCGGTTCCTCGCTACTCCGGACGCGCAAAAAAGAAAGAAAAGAAGCTCATCCCCATAGAGCAGCTCCCGGAATCCAGACGCGCCATAGCCCGCCTGCGTGAAAAGGTGCTCTTCGCCTGGTCTGCCTCGGGCCTCAAGGTTGAAGACTTCGTCAAGGCCTACCACGCGGGCGTGGCCGTCCCTGAACTCCGGGAACAGCTCGGCCCCCACGGCGACATCAAGACCTTTCAGACCCTTTATCGCTGGTTGGAACTCTACGAGCAGTTTGGTTTAGAAGGTCTTGCCCCGCAGTATCCTGTACGAAAGGGCGGCAACGGCGCCTCGCTGGATCGGCGAGCTAAGGAACTGCTGTGGTTCTACTATTTGAACAAAAACAAGTGGTCGATTGCGAAGGTGCTGCGGACCCTTGAACAGAAAGAAGGCTTAGTTGTTAGCAAATACATTGTTTACCGGTACATCAAGACCGAGATTCCCGAAAGCGTAAAAGCCTACTTCCGGAAAGGGAAAAAGTACTTCCACGATAAATTTGAATGCTACGTCGAGGTCGATTACACCCGCTATTACTCCATGCAAATGGTGGTTTACGACCATAAGACCTTTGATTTTGCTTCCCGGGTGCTGCGGACTGACGGATGGCACAGGGTTCGGCTGTTCCTGACCTGTATCATCGACAAGCGAAGCCGGAAGATTCTTGGATGGTGGATCGACGAGGTCCCGTCAACGCTGACGGCTATCCGGGCGACGAGGATGATGGTCGAATGCTATGGCTGTCCTGACGAAGCGCAGTTTGACAATGGCAAAGATTTTACAAGCTACTGGTTTACCGGGACAGCCTGGGAAGCCCAGCATTTGAAAGTAGGAAAAAAAGAAATAGAAACGATCTCCTCTGTGACGGATGACCTTGGAATGGCCGTGCATTTTTCCACTCCTTATCGAGGGCAGTCCAAACACATTGAGCGCCTGTTCGGATTCATCGCTGCTGAGTTTGACAAGACATTTGAGAGCTATCTTGGGTCAAATACCGCTGAACGGCCAGATGAATCAAAGCTTTATTTTGGATCTTTCGAAGGAGCGGCAAAGCGACCAATTGAAGAGCTGCCGACCATCGAAGAAACCCGGGAACTCTTCGCCCGTTGGGTAGAGTGGTACAACTCAAAACACAAGCATACCGGTGATGGTATGGATGGTCGAACGCCAAATGAAGTCTTTGAGGCGAACCTCCGGGGCCGGCGGGATATACCTGAGGAGTACAAAAGGTATATTTGGACGCGTCGGGAAATCCGTGTTGTACAACGCAACGGAGTTAAATCAGACGACCAGTGGTACTGGAATCCCCGGTTGCAGATGCTCGTGGGCGAGAAAGTGGAATTGCGCGTTAGCATCGACGACATCGGGCAAGCGTACATATTCAGCCTGAACGGTGAATACCTATTTGATGCAACAAGCGAGTTTAAAGACAGCGGAATCGCAGAAGAAAACAACCGAAAGCTTGCACGGCAGCGAAAGGCTGCAAAGAAGCATCTTGAGAAGTACCAACAAGCCATCAACGAGATAAAAAAAGACAAAAAAACACTGCTTGAAGAGCTCAGGAAGGAAAATGAAGCAGAAGTGCTCCTTAAAGTTGTACACGGCGAGGATCTTGTTGTAGGTAGTTCGGCCAAAACTTTTGCGCTTGTGAAAGCCAAATCCCATAGAAAAATCAAAAGTTTGTTTGATGATTAGGAATCTTCGCCCGATAGGGCGTAAAACATTTAGAAGGAGCCAAAGATGAGTGAGAAAAAAGAAGCGGAATACAACGAAGCGTTGTATCAGAAGTTCTTTGCGCTGGTCGGCACCCCCGAAGAAGGGAAGCGTATCAGCCAGGCACGGGCGGCCCAGGCCCTCGGGTACTCCTCGGGAGTCATAAGCGCTTACAAGAACAAAAGCTACAACGGAAACATCAAGGTCCTGGAAGAGCGGATCGATGCCTGGTTGAAACGGGAGGCTCGTCGGCTGGAGCGGGTGGAAATACCCACAGTTGCGACATCAGTAATGGAACAGATCCACCGGGCCATCACCATTGCCCAGGACGATGCGGACATCGCCGTGATCGTCGGCGACGCGGGAACCGGCAAGACTACGGCACTCCGGCAGTACGAAGCCGAGAGCCATTCGGCCTTCCTTGTGGGAGTTGACCCCAGCTTTACGAAGAACACGTTGATTACCGAGATCGCCCGCGTGATCGGCGTTGATGTGAAGGGGGGTATGACCGCGGTAATCTCCCGCATCGTGGAAGCGCTGCGGGAGCGGGATGCTGTCCTTATCATCGATGAAGCCGACTATTTGTCCGACAGCGCTCTGGAGCTGGTCCGGCGGATTATCAACGATAAAGCACAAACCGGCGTGGTACTGGTCGGTCTCCCCCGTCTTGAATACAAGCTTAGGAACCTGCGAAACGACCATGAGCAGCTGACGAGTCGAGTCGGGGTCTTACTGAAAGTTGGGCATATCAAGCGACAGGATGTGGAAAAGATTCTCGCCGCTGTCTGGTCGTCGCTCACGAAAGAGACAGTCGATGCTTTTGCCGCCGTAGCGTCCGGATCGGTCAGGACTCTAACAAAGCTGATGGGGCGGGTGCATCAGTTGCTGGGGATCAATCGCATGGAAGTCCCTGATCCGGAGGTTGTGGCAACCGCAAGCGAACTGCTTATGAAATAAGGAGGTGGCTATGAAGGGCTTTGTGTGGCGATTATCGATTGCAATGAAAGATGCCGGGGAGCGGCTGAGGCTCCCGGCACTGATACGATTCGGCCTTGCATTGCGTGCTTGGGTGGCATCGCTCAAGGCGTAAGACACACTACCACAGAAAAGCTGGTGCGTCCAGCAGGAGGGGTTATGGCACGACTGAAACCAAAGGTTGCGCGGATCGATTCGCTCGACGATGCGAACCTGGTACTGAAAGAAATCGGAATCCTGGAGCGGGAACTTGAGGCAATCGATGCGGAGGCGCATAAGAAGATTGCCGAGATTAAGGCCGAAGCGGTGGCGGCAGGTGAGCCGATCCGAAAGCGGATTGCGGATCTGTCTGCGCTGCTTGGGGCATACGCTGAATACAACAAGGCGGAACTTTTCAAGGACCGAAAAACCGTCGAGTTATCGTTCGGCGTCTTTGGCTACCGAAAGAGCACATCTATCACCTGCCGGAAAACAACGGTTGATCTGCTTAAAAAGCTGAATTTAACTCAGTTTATCCGCGTAAAAGAAGAGCCAGACAAAGATGCTATGGCAAGCATGGACGACGATCAGCTTGCGCAGGTGGATGCCGTCCGGAAGATCAAAGACGACTTTTTCTGTGAAGCAAACCGAGAGGAGATCAATAAGGAACTCCTTAAAGAACAGATCGCATAGAGTTTCTTCATGCGAAACGGCAGGCCGCAGTCCGGCCGCCGTCGTCCGGGGGTGGCGCCCCGGACCTGATGAGCAGCCATAGGAGAATATCGATGCTAGCAGTGGTCATCGGGATTCTGTTCATGATGCCTTTTGTGTTTATCCTTGCTGTACTAACCTTTGGGCCGGTCGTCCTGGATGAATTAGAAAGGCGGAAAAAGCTAAAAGGATAAGCAACCCTGGCTTTAACCGGGGCCTTATGGGAGGGGACATGAAAGGAGCTCGCAAGATGATACTCAATAAGCGCAGCAAAATGGCCCTGATCCATATCGCAAAAGACAGAACAGGTTTATCAGACGAGGAGTACCGGGCCCTGCTCTGGGGGGCGGCGGGTATCGAAAGTACCAGGGATCTGGAATGGGAAGATCAGTTCAGCGCCATCATGGACGCTTTTGCGAAACTGGGCTTTCAGAGCTGGAAGAAGGAAGGGAAGACCGATTCGCGACCTCGGTGGGTTGATGAATGGGCCTGCAAGCCCGCCCAGCGGGCCAAGATCGAAGTCATGTGGAAAACCTGCGCCCGCAATAAGGATGAGGCAGCTCTCCGGGCATTCATCCGCCGGATTGCCCATGTGGATCATCCCCGCTGGTTAACCCCCAACCTGGCCCGGAAGGTAATCCTCGCCCTTGAACAAATGATGAAAGCCGCAGGATACGACCCGGTAACAGGCGGTCGACTGCAGGAAAAACAAGGAGCCGTGCATGGATGAAAGAACCGATAGTGAAGCGTTCGAGCTTTTGAAAGAGTTAATCGGAGTGGATTTGGCGCTCAAGGTTGCGAAAACCTTTGGCGGATCAGCCCTGTATATCCCAAAGCGGGTGATCACCCGGGAAGTACATAAGGCAATACGCGCTGAGTTTAAAGCTGGGGCTGGGTACCGAGAGCTGGCCAAGAAATACGGGTACTCTGTCAGCCGTATTCGTGCGATTGTGGACGGAAAGCAGCAATCATGACCAGGGAAGAGTATTTTCGTCGCCTCCAGGCACCATTTGATTGGAAACTAGAGCCGGAGGAAGAAGAGGTTGCGGTGCGCATGGCAAAGCAGCATGGCGGCCAGGTGGTGATGAAGGCCTGGCACGCTTTTCAAAAAGAGAATCCTCTGCGAACATTTGCAGAGTTTGAGTCTCGGTTTGAAGAATACCGCCATGCAGCGGATCCCATGCCAAGCCTCACGGAGATGTTTCAGGAACAATTGAGAAAGCAAAAGGCAGCGATGGTGTCATGGAATAAACCGTAGCGGGACCTGCAGCGTGGTGGTAAAATAAGGGCAACGCAAGAAAGGAGCCAGTCCATGAAAAAAAAGAAGATGATAGCCGTGGTGGCGTTGTTCGTGCTGGGTGTTGCCATCTTGAGTGCCGCAGATCCCGACACTATCGTCTATGTGACCAAGAGTGGCAAGAAGTACCATACCGCTACTTGCTCATCCTTGAGCAAGTCGAAAATTCCAATGCGGTTGGCCGATGCGGTTTCCGCAGGATACGAACCATGCAGTCGGTGCCATCCACCGGTATTGGGTTCTACCAAGCCTCAGGGTAAGCTGCAAGAAAAAGCTACACTATACCGAGTCAATGTAGAAAAACTTCAATCATATCTTCATGCTGACATTAAGAAAATGGTGTTGGCAGAGGTCGTAGATTGTATTGATGGAGATACTATTCGGGTTCGGATTGCAGATACGCCGGCAGGTCTCCAGGAAATAGAAACCGTTCGCCTCCTGGGTGTTGACACCCCGGAGACCGTACATCCAAATAAGCCAGTAGAGCGCTTCGGAAAGGAAGCGAGCGACTTTACCCGCCGCAGTCTGGCTGGTAAGCCCATATATCTCGCCTTCGATTGGGACCTTCGGGACGCCTACAAGCGCCTGCTGGCCTATGTGTATCTGGCGGATGGTACCTGTTTCAATGCGCTACTGATCAGTAGCGGGTATGGCTTTGCGTATGTAAAGTACCCCTTTCAGTTTATGGAAGAGTTCAAAGCCCTGGAGCGCAAGTCCCGGGAACAAAAGGCTGGACTCTGGGGAAATTAGCCTTGACAGCGGTCCCGCATGGGTGTATGGTAGAGATACCACAAATTCTATGCGGGCCGTCCGCCCCCCGTACAGCAGCGGCATTTTTTATGCCCTAATAGTTGAGCAGAAGAAAATGGCGGTGTATCCGCCCCCCGAGTGTCCGGGTACCCGCGAGGGCCCGGCGGCCTCATAGAAGCCGTGGTACCACTCGGGGTTTTTATTTCCCCGAGACCAAAATTCTATGGAGGTGTCACATGGACACGAGCGAAGGCATGACGATCCGAGAGATCGCCGAGATTGCGAATACGTCAGAAAAGACTATTCGTGAATGGATCAAAACAGCTTCGGAAAAACTTCCGGAAGTTTTACCGGGTTTATCCGCAAAAACTGCGGAGGCCCAGGAGACGAAGAAGCCCGCCCTTTTCACTGTGGATGAGGTAATCGCCATCATCCGTGCCGGAGGCCGGGCTACCCTGGCTGATCTGCTGGCGGAGAATGCTCGGCGGACAGCGCAGGCGGCGCTTCCAGCGCCAGTATTCCCTGCGCCGGCGGGTCTTAAGGTCCAAGAGGACGTCCTGGGTATCTACCGAGATATCATCAGCCAACAGAACAGTCTGGTCCGGAACCTGCAACGCCAGGTTAAGTCCCTGGAGCGCAGGCTGGAGGAGTACGAACATCGCCCCCGCAGAGTGGGCAAACCGTCAGGAGTAACTCTACCATCTCCTGATGAGGTTGGAGCCGAAGAGCCATTCTTGAGTTTCCACGACATCGCCACTGCACTGGGATGTACCAAAGAGAATGTGAGTCACCTGGCTGCGAAAGAAGGATGGAAGTTCTACTATCACACGGTATTTGGCGGCAAACAGAAGCGATTCCCTCTCAGCGAACTTCCCCCTCGTATTCAGGAAGCCTGGGTAAAATATCAGGAATCGCAGGAGGCTCCCCATGCTGAATAGCATCGACAGTCTCTCGGTTAGTCTGTACAAGCTCAAGGCGATAGTGGACCTTTTGGGATCCCCGCAGGATGAGCGGCAGCTCCAGGAGATGACGCTCCGGTGGATCTCCATCCTGCTCATGGACGAGCTTGAGAAGATGGAGTCCGCCCTGGAGTCTATCGACTGGAATAGAAAAATATTTTCTGCGTAACTTATCGAAGCCCTCCCAAGCGGGAGGGCTTTTCTCATTCTTGATGCAATAAGCGTGCCATAAATAAAAATCAAATAATTTGTTTGATAGCAAATAATTATCAATTTATAATCCTCATTGATGTAGGGCTTTCTATTTTCTTTGCGGGGCTCAGCTTTGGCTCCTTTTCTGGGCCCCGCATTTATGTGAGGCAATTATGGAATTGAAAGGTAAACCGCTATCGTTGGGCGCGAAACTCTTCGCGTCGACTCTTGCCATAGGGGGGCTTGTCGCCAAGGCGACCATCGCCCCCGGCCTGCCCATCGATGATGTGCTAAAAGTATGTGCCTTTGTAGTTGGAATTTTCGCCACCGTGGATGTGTCCCTGTGGCTGGAGAACATCTTCGGCAAAAAGGAAAACCGATGACTCAGGTGTTTGCATTTACTGTCCTGGGCTTGATGTGCGCATGCGCTATATTGGCGTTTTTAGTCAGGGCGCAGG
>OGCI01002051.1_pt1 | contig 14596 bp, 9 predicted proteins | sample 1570021 | NCBI WGS metagenome assembly OGCI01 (sample SAMN06264664, study PRJEB24512) | hot springs metagenome | isolation source: Hot spring water | place: South Africa: Tshipise | collected 2015-06-21 | reverse complement strand
CCTTAACACATAATGAAACGTATTTCTAATGGAATGATCCCGAGGCCTCTCAATCATATAAGAATAATATATTATAGTAATAATTGCAATATATTGCTTTTATTCTTCTTTTTAGTACCCAGAAGCTTGTGGGGATTTAAAACAAGAGGGGAAAGCGTTCTGTCTAGAGGGGTAGAGTGTGAGGGAAGCCCTCAATCTCTGTGTCGAGGAGGGATGTAGATTCTTCACCCATGGGCTGTACGTGGCCGAGGGATGGAGGACCTGGATTCGAATGTGGGGCACCCCCTACGGGGATGGGAAGGTGTACTTCCTTCGGTTCATCTTGGATTGAGAACTCTCTCCCCCAACAAGCTTCGGGGTACTAATTAAACTTTCCACTGCTTCTAGAAACCAGCGTACCCGGCTATCCGGAGTAGTGGCGTCCACATCGGCCATCACGATATCGCAAGGGGCGTACTCTGTGGCAATTCGGTGAAGATCAGCCAGGATCTGCGCTTCCGAGTTTTGTTCCAGTTGGACGGGACCGTAGAGAACGGCTCTTCGGGTTTCGGGGAACATCCGTTTGATGAGAGCGAGATCCGCCATGATTCCCGTATCCAAATACCCCATCTTTTGGATCTTCCTTAATGACGTTAGATAGGGTGTCGCGTCCCAGTTGCAGGTATGGATCCCGAACCGTTCGTATTGCGTAGATAGGTACAAGTCCAACGGTAACACGAACTCTTCGTATTGTTCAGGAGAGATCATGTTCATCACGCAGTTACTCATGGAAAGGAGATTCACTTGGAAACCAGAAGCCCGTTGTCGGGCTTGTACCCGTTTGGAAAGGGCTTCGATCGTCCCCGCGATGTGGCGGAAGAACTTTTTCACGAAGGGAGGGTCGTCTATTAAATCGAGGAAGATCTCGTTTCCCCGTACCTTCAAGGCGATATTCAAAATGCCCTGGTAGTTTAAATATCCATAGATAGGCCCCCATATCTTTTCGATTATATCCATTTGCCGAAAGATGTCCTGGACGAGAGGGTTCTGATCCAGTTCAAAGGGGTTTAGTTTTACCAATTCTTCCTTTGGTATATGGACACCAGCCTTCGCATCCGGCCAACCATCGCTGGAAAACACGATGGGGATTCCGTAAATGGCAGGTAAGGTCATGATCCCGTTCAATCCGGAGAGGGTGGCACAGGTGGGCTCGAGCTTTTTTCCCTCGTAGGATCGATCGGAATATTGTGGAGTAAAGTAGGGCACAGAGGGAAATAGATCGTGTAGAAGTTCCTTCATCTGGATTAGCGTCTTGTACCGGTATACAGGATCCCGATGCCAGGGTTCGGAAAAATCGATTGCCAATCGGGAGCGGTACCAGCGGGGAGTAAAGCCCAATGAAACCCGGACAAAAGGCTCCGTTCCATCGGTAGGTTCCCGGGTGGCGGGAGATGCGAGGGGTATATGGTTACGGAGGGTGTAAGTATGAAGACCCGACATAGTTTCGAAACAGCACTGAAAGACCCCATGAGATACGTAGGAGGCACGCCTCGTATTCTTGCCTTACCCAAAGCCTTTAAGCTGGCTTCGGTTCATCTCATGATGAAAAATGAATACCCCGGAGCCGATTCGAACGGCCGACCTAGCGCTTAGGAGGCGCTCGCTCTATCCTACTGAGCTACCAGGGCAACAAAATCTGGAAATCGATAGTACCAAGGCATGTTTTTTCTGTCAATGTTCGGTTCTAAAATATCCCATCTTTGGCTTTAATCTCAACTTACTTGTTCTTCTGTATAAAAAAGGGATTGGGAAACGGTGAAGGGAAATGACCGGTAGCAGGTTAAATTTTTCGCGTTGACAATAGGTACATCCGTTACTACTATCTATACATCTGTTTTACATCATGGAGATGATTTCTATCTTTTAGCGGGAGGGCTTGGCATGGCTGAACAGTTCGATCTGGTAGTAGCAAATGGACTCCTTACGTATCCGGAAAAAACGGTGTTGGGAGACATCGGGATCCGGGAAGGCAAGATAGCTAAAATAGGAAGAGCGGGAAAACTGAAAGGAAGGGAACGGATCGATGCGAATGGGAATTATGTGCTTCCCGGGGTTATCGATCCCCATACCCATCCGGTATATATGGATTCCATCGAGGATCTAGCCATCTCGGCCGCTTGGGGTGGGGTTACCACTGTATGTCACTATGCGTATGCCAAGCCTGGTCAGAGCCTTCTGAAAATTGTTCAAGAATGGAAACGGGAAGGAAACGAAACCTCCTGTATTGATTTCGCTCTCCATGGGGGCTTGTTTGAAACAATGAAACAGGCGGAAGAAATACCCGCTTGTTTTAAAGAAGGGGTTACTTCCTTCAAGATGTTCATGGCTTACGCAAAATTAGGTTGGATGACGGACGATTATGCCCTCACCAAAGCGATGGACATCATTGGCCGGGAAGGGGGTATGGCCTGCGTGCACGCGGAAAATGGGTTAGCCATCGATTACATCCAGGACAAACTATTAGCGGAACAGGCAGACTTTGCCGAGCGATTCTTGGAAACCAGCCCGGATCTGGCAGAGGCGGAAGGAGTCTTTCGGGCCGTGTATCTAGGGGCTCTCATGGGATGCCCTGTATACATTCCCCATGTATCTGCCCGGGAAACGATCGATGTGCTGATCTTTTTGAAGGAACGAGGGATGCATGTGTATGCGGAAACCTGCCCTCAGTACTTGGCCTTAACCTGGAAAGAATTGAAACATCTAGGGCCATTGGGAAAAGTTGGGCCTGCCATTAAAACCAAGGAAGATCAGGATGCTCTTTGGGAGGGAATCCAGATAGGGTTGTTCGATACTCTCGGCAGCGATCATGCTCCTAAGGACAAGAGGGTGGAGGATGACTTTTTCAAAGCCCCCTATGGATCCCCGCAGGTAGAGACGATGCTTCCCGTGATTTGGCACGAAGGGGTCAATAAAGGAAGAATCACTCCCAACCAGTTAGTGCAGCTCTTTTCGGAACGAACTGCAGAAGTCCTGGGATTGTATCCCAAGAAAGGACGATTGGAGGTAGGGTCCGATGCGGATCTCGTAGTATTCGATCCAAAGGAGGAATGGACCATTGCCCATTCCAACCAGCACAGCAAGGTGAACTACTGTCTCTATGAAGGGAAAACAGTGCTGGGACGGGTGAAAACAGTACTTTCCCGAGGCACCTTGGTGGTACATAACGGAGAATTTAGGGGAGACCGAAAGCATGGAAAGTTCCTTCCAACGAAGGCTGGCAAAGTTTAGGGGAAAATTTAAGGAATGATAAAATGAAAAAATCTCTCCTGCTTGCTTTTATTCTGGTATCGGCTCTGTCTGTCTATATCGGGATGGAAATACAGCGTCGAAAAACAGTTGGCGGAAGCGCGGGAACTCCAACCCGTCCTGTATCAGGATCTGAAGGAATCAGCTCCCCTGTGGGAGTAGGTAGACAAAACCAATCGGGTACTACAGGTAGTAATCCTGCTGGATCCAATCGATCGGAGGGGGGAAGTGGGGTAGGAAAAACAACCGAATCTAGAGAGCCGGGAGGCACGGCTGGATCGGGAAAGGATAGTGGCTCGGGGGGCATGCCTCCCTCGGGAGCACCCAATCAAGCTTCGCAAAGCCGACGAGGGGCCGTTTCGGTTGAAGTAGTCCCCATACAGATTGGGACGATTCGTGACGTGGGAAATTTTTCTGGAACTCTAGAAGCTCGTTCCCAATTCGTGCTATCCACTAAGATTGCGGGCAGATTGAAATCGATCTTCGTCGATGCGGGAGATGAGGTGAGAAAGGGGCAATTGGTGGCTCTTCTGGAAGAAGAGGATTATAAATACCCCTATGAACAGGCGGTAGCGGACCTAGAGGCCGCACGAGCCAACCTGGATGATGCTCTCGGTGCACTGGAAACAACAAAAAGGGAATATGAACGTGCCAGGAGTCTTTTCGAGAGTAAAATCATCTCTGCTGCAGAGTTAGACGCTTCTTTGAACCAGTATCGTAAGGCAGAAGCAACGGTAAAGGTGGTGCAAGCGCAGGTTCGACAACGGGAGGCCGCTCTGGCCATTGCGAAGGATCGCTTGGATTCTACCCGTATCGTTGCTACCTGGGAATCGGAGGAGCCAGTTCGAGTGATTGGGGAACGGTTCGTAAATCCTGGTACCCTCCTCCGAGCCAATGATCCGATCTGTTCGGTCCTGGACATCAGTTCCTTGGTCGGAATTGTAAACGTTACCGAACAAGGGTATACCAAGATTCGCCCTGGACAGAGGGCAGCCATACGGGCAGAAATCCTTCCTGGAAAGGAGTTTCCCGGAACGGTAGACCGTGTGACTCCTTTCTTAAATCCTTCTACCCGGCAAGCGACGGTACGCATCACAGTTCCCAACCGGGGGAGGGAACTAAAACCGGGTATGTTCATCCAGGTGGAAGTGGAGTTTGCTCGCAGGCAGCAAGTTCAGATTCTTCCGGAATCGTGCCTTGTAACGAGGGAAGAGAGGATCGGAGTGTTTCTGGTGAATCCCCAGGAAGGGAAGGTGAAATTCATCCCCGTTCAAGTGGGAATCCGACAAGGAGGTAACGTAGAGATCCTTTCCCCCTTCCTTTCTGGCTCTGTAGTGATTACGGGGCAACACCTCCTTCAGGATGGAAGCTCGGTCATCGTAGCAGGAAGGGGAAGGCCATGAGTATTTCCCGATTCACGGTACATCGACCTGTCCTAACCTTAATGGTGACCCTAATCGTGATCCTTCTGGGGCTCACCGCGTTTATACGACTTCCCATAGATCTCATGCCGGATATCACCTATCCGACTCTCACCATTACCACTACCTACGGGAACACAAGTCCAGAGGTGATGGAACTCCTTGTGACCCGTCCCATTGAACAAGCTCTAAGTGCGCTACCAGGAGTGGAAGAGATCTCTTCCACCTCTTCGGAAGGGCAGAGTAGCGTGCGGCTATCCTTTTCTTGGGGAACGGATCTCGATGCGGTCACTTCAGACGTGCGAGATAGACTAGATCGGATCATCAACCGACTCCCTTCCGATATCGATAGACCCCGCATTTTCAAGTTCGATGCAGCAGCCTTCCCCATCCTATTCCTGGGGGTGTCTGGCGACATCGACCAGGTCTATCTTCGAGAATTGCTGGAGGATCAGATCGCTGCCCGACTGGAGCGGGTACCGGGAGTAGCTTCCGTAGACATCTGGGGAGGGGTATTGACCCAAATTGAAGTACAAGTACTGCCCGAGCAATTGAAAGCGCTAGGTATCCCGTTGGATCAAGTGGTGAGCAGGGTGACGGCGGGGAATGTGGAGGCTCCGGTAGGGACCCTTTATCGGAATACTTTCCAGATACCCCTGCGGACAGCGGGGAACTATCGGTCTTTAGAGGACATCCGGAACGTGGTAGTCGCCACTCGTGGCAATGGGTCGGTCCGGGTAGGGCAGATTGCCCGGGTAGTGGAAACCCCCATCCGGCAGACCCGAATTGCCAGGATCGATGGAAAGCCAGGGATTCGAATGGCCGTGAGCAAACAGTCGGGAAAGAACACGGTGGAGGTGGCCAAAGGGGTTCTGGCAGAGGTAAAACGGATCAACGAGGACTTTCAGCAAATTAAAGTTGTTGTGCTTACGGACACCTCTCGGTATATCCAGTACGCCATAGGGAATGTGGGAAGTTCAGCTATGTACGGTGGGCTGATTGCCCTAGTGATTCTCCTATTCTTCCTCCGGAACCTAGGAAGTAGTCTCATCATTGCAGTAGCCATTCCTATATCCATTATTTCCACGTTTGCCCTCATGTATTTCAACAAATTCACCCTAAACATCATGAGTCTCGGTGGACTAGCGCTAGGGGTTGGGATGTTGGTAGACAATTCGATCGTGGTGCTGGAGAACATCTACAGACTTCGGGAGTCGGGGGAAAGTCCCATACAAGCCGCGGTAAATGGAAGTGGGGAAGTTACGGCTGCCATCATTGCTAGTACTCTTACGACCCTCGTAGTCTTTCTCCCCCTTCTCTTCGTGCAGGGAGTCTCAGGCGTCATGTACAAACAACTGGCATTGGTTGTGACTTTTGCTCTCCTCTGTTCCATGATTTCGGCCCTGACTCTTGTACCCATGTTGGCCGCTCGACTGGTTCATCCTGCTCCGGTAGATGAAAATGGGAGTAGAAAGAATATTCTTCAAAGACTGTTTGGTTGGGTTGGAAGGTTCCTCCATTCCTTAGAAAGTCGGTACATGACGACCCTCAAGAATGCGTTGAACCATCCCTACATAATAGTGTTGGTTTCGATCGCGCTCTTAGGAGGGAGTTTCTTCCTCATTCCATTCATTGGCTCGGAGTTGATGCCGGCATCTGACCAGGGACAAGTCCGTGTGAATGTGGATCTTGAAATTGGCACTCGGCTGGAGGTTACAGAGGAGGTAGTAAAGAAATATATCGAACCAGTCGTATTCAAGGAGGTGCCTGAAGCCGAGAGTGTTCTTACTAGTATTGGAGGGGGAGGATTTGGCGGAACTTCCAGTAGGAGCGCCCAGATCCTGATCAATCTAAAACCCATTAAAGAACGGTCCCGCTCGGATGAACAAATCGCATCGGATCTTCGGAGAAAGTTAGGAACCGTGCCAGGTGCTACCCTACGGGTACGGACTGGACAGATGCAATTTCTCCGCGGGATAGGGAGTTCGTCGGGGGAACGACTTTCTATCGAGATCCAAGGGTACGATCTGGCTACCGCGGATATGTTGGCAAAGAAAGTACAGTCCGTAGTAGAAAAGATCGATGGGGTGACCGACGCGGTATTGAGCAGGGAATCGGGCGCACCGGAAGGCCACTTCGTCATGGATCGGGAGAAGCTGGCTGATCTGAATGTCACTGTATCTGCAGTATCCAACACGTTGAAAACTGCCTTCATGGGGACGACAGCCGGAACGTTTCGGCGAGGAGGCCGAGAATACAATATCGTAGTCAAATTGGCCAATAGCGAGTACTTGGCTCCCGCTGCAATCATGGACCTTACAGTAACAAATGGAGCGGGAGTTCCCGTGCCACTCGGCTCTCTGGTGCGGATGGAGCCTACGACTGGCCCTCAACGGATCGAGCGGAGGAACCAGCAACGGGTGATCACCGTGAACGTGAACATTAGTGATCGGGACCTTGGCTCGGTAGCGGCGGATGTACGGGAAGCCCTTCAGACGATTCCCCTACCGAGGGATTTTAACATCCAGCTCATTGGGGATTATGAAGAACAGCAAAAATCGTTTCGGGAGCTACTTCTTTCTGTAGCACTGTCACTCCTCCTTGTGTACATGGTAATGGCCAGTTTGTACGAGTCCTTCAAAGATCCCTTCATTATCATGTTCTCTGTTCCCCTTGCAGCCATAGGAGTGCTCCTGATGCTTTTCCTAACTCGAACCACCTTCAACGTTCAAACAGGGATCGGAGCCCTCATGTTAGGAGGCATCGTGGTAAACAATGCCATCATCCTAGTGGACCATATCAACCTCTTGAGGCACCGGGACAAGTTGCCCTTGAGGGAAGCGATAGAGGAAGCGGGTCGCCGAAGGTTACGACCTATCCTCATGACAGCGTCCACCACGATGTTTGCCCTCATACCCCTAGCATTGGGCTTGGGCGAGGGAGGAGAACTCCAGGCGCCCCTTGCAAGAACCGTAATCGGAGGGCTTTTGAGCTCCACATTGATCACTCTCGTGTTGATCCCCTGCGTGTACTACCTTGTGGAACATCATAGGAATAAAAGGAAAGTCTAATGACGAGGAAACGATACATCATACGGATCCTCTTCGCTCTCCTGATCCTTTGGGGAATCTTACCCTGTAGTGCACAAAACCCAGGTACTCTTGAAGGTAAACCATCTGTTCAAAGCCTTACCGGGGCTACAGGAGTAAAATTGGAAATCACCGTTCTGGAAGCGATTCTTTCGGCTTTGCAGAACAACCCTTCTTTGAAAGCCCAGCGATATTCTCCCGCTATACGGCAGACCTATGAGACGGAAGAATGGGGAGCCTTCGATCCCACCCTTACCGCGGGAACCACGGTGAAGGACGACGAAACGGGAACGGGAAGCGTTTCCCTCTCTTGGCCCTTGCCAACAGGGACTCGTCCTTCGGTTTCTTTCGGAGGGGAAAGACGGACTCCTACGAACCAGATTCCTTTCAAAGCTTCAGCTACCTATTCTGTCGGGATCACCCAATCCCTTCTCCAAGGAGGTCCCAGCCTTCAGGTGAATCTGGCAAGAGTTCGGGCAGCTCGGATCGATGCTTTTGCTTCCCAGTGGGAATTGAAGGGTTTCACTGAGTCCCTCGTGTTCAACGTGGAGAAAGCGTACTGGGAATACTATTTGGCTCTGAGACAGGCGGAGATCTACAGAGATTCCCTACGAATAGCGGAACAACAATTGGAAAACACCCGGCAGCGAATCGCCGTAGGGCGCTTGCCCGAATTGGAACTCGCCGCTTCGGAGGTGGAAGTAGCCCAGCGAAAAGAATCCCTCATCGGGGCGGAAGGCAGAGTGGAAACCGCGAGGTTGAGACTCCTCCAGTACATAGCACAGGGAACATTCCAAGAAGTGCCTGTGATTCTTCGGGAGGAGCCCAAACTACCAGAAGAGGGAATGGATGAAGTGGGGAAGCACGTGGAAGTGGGAATGCAGAAGCGATCCGACCTGATCGCTGCCCGATTGAGCAGGGAAAAAGGGGATCTAGAAGTGATACGGACGAAGAATGGGCTTCTTCCTAAGTTGGATTTTTTTATATTCCTGGGAAATACCGTATATAAAAATACGTTGGGAGAAGCAACAAGTGCTCTCTTTTCCTCTGATCCTACTGTGTCAGCGGGCATCTCCTTTTCCATGCCACTGGGGAATCGTGCTGCCGAAGCTAGATCAAGGCGAGCTACCTTGAGCAGGGCGCAGATGGATGAAGCTATCGGGAATCTAGAACGTGCAGCAGAGGTAGAGATACGTTCCTCCTTTACCGATGTGAAACGGGCAAGGGCTACCGTGTTCGCCACCTCCGAAACCCGGCGACTCCAGGAAGAGAAACTTCGGTCAGAGCAGGAGAAGTATCAGGTGGGGAGATCTACCTCGCTCCTTGTGGCGACTGCGGAACGGGATCTTTTATCTGCACGTTTGGCCGAGGCGCAGGCAGTGGTGAACTATATCCTCGCGGTATTGACCCTGTACAAGGCAGAAGGAACCTTATTAGAACGCCGGGGAATCGATGCGGAACCGATCCCCCTTCCTTGAATGGGAAAGTCTCTTTCCTTCTTGTCTTAGGGCCCTTTTCAACCTGATACAGCCGACAACCCAAAGGGCTATTTGGTGGTCAGATTGAACACTCCATCCCAATTTTCCGGCGGTGGATTGGTGATGTACTGCTGACACCGTTTGAGGAAGGTGGAAGCCGGACCATCTTCTGGAAGGATCTTCAACACCTCTTCGAACCGGGCTTCGGCTTTTTTCCAATTTTTCTCCTCGAATAGATCCAACCCCGCGTGGAAAATAGCTACTGCCTCCTTTACCTCGTTGGAAGTGAGGGATTTTTCGTCGATGACCTCGTACAATCGTACGGGAGTTTGGATCCCCACTACCCGGACGCGGTCCAGTTTTCGCACGGTGAGTTCGGAGTCTGCGCTATTCATCGTGTATTCGCTAGTGAGGATCCAGGTACCATACTGCTTGTTCACCCCTTCCAGCCGGGCGGCCAGGTTCACCGAGTTCCCCATGATGGTATAGTCCATCTTTCGGGCTGTTCCCATGTTCCCTACAACCATGTCACCGGTATTGATTCCGATACGGGTTAATAGGGGAGTAGGGGCCATCTTGGTTTCCAGAAACTTCTTGTTTAGCTCGGTCTCGATCTTCTTCATCTGAATAGCAGCCTTGCAAGCTCGTAACGCGTGATCCGGGAGCTCGATGGGAGCCCCAAAGAAGGATATGATGGCGTCCCCCTCGTACTTATCGATGGTTCCTTTCATCTCTAGGATCACATCACTCATAGCGCTGAGGTACTCGTTCAGCAACTTGACCAGGTCCGAGGGGTCAAGCTGTTCCGAAATGGTGCTGAACCCTTTAACATCGGTAAACATGGCTGTCATGTATTTCTTTTCTCCACCAAGTCTTAGCTTGTCCGGATTGGTAAGGAGTTCGTTGATGACATCCGTAGAAAGGTAGTGACCGAAGGCGTTTCTGATGTAGCTTTTCTCTTTTGCGGTTTTCAGGAACTTGAGGAAGGCCAACGTGAGGAAGGTGAAGAATACAGCCAATGTGGGAGTGAGAACCTTCGTATAGATACCAGTGGTGACGAATAGTACCGTTCCCGCAACTAAGACCAGGAGCACGAAAGCAATTCCAATGAGAATTGAAGGAAGCGGATCCATGTTCCGGAGGATAAAATACACCAGTAGGGATAGTACCAGGGCTCCTAAGCCGGCGTATCCCCAGTGTAGATCGTCTAAAAATTGACCCTGCAGGATTGTATTGCTAATAGAAGCGTGGGTGCCTACGTTTTCGTACTTCTTGACGAAAGGGTTCACTCCCAAATCGGTAGTGGAGGTTGCCGTGTTTCCGATGATACAGAATGCTCCGGCAAGGTTCTCAGCCAGTATCTGCCGGGTCTTCATCAGGTCCGTAATCAACTCACGAAGGACTTTGAAGTTTTCCACTACGGTTGTACGAATCTGTTGAAGCTCCGCTTTTTGAGGTTCTGTGTATTTTCCCGTAGCTAGAGCTCCGTCGATCTCTGCAAGGATGGAAGATTCCGCAGGCCCCTTCACGAAAGCTTCTGCCTCTTTGAAGAATTCCTGCCGGAGTTTCCTGTATTCTTCGATTTTCTGTAAATCTCCTCCCTGCAGTACCTCCTCTCGGATGGTTTTTGCCTTTCGGTACAGCTCCAGGAAGTTAGGATTGGTATGGTAGGACAGGTAATGATCCTCGTCCATCAGTTCTAGGTTCCGCACCAATGCTCCTTCCTGTCGACGGGAAACCTCTATGTTCCAATAGGAAAGGTGACGGAAACTATCCCAGTAGGTTTTCTTCGGCCAGTTGATAAGGACAGTTCCATCCTCGGCCAGGGGAATCTGGAGGGTAGTTTTGCCTTTGTTGGGCAGTTGGGCTCCTTCCAGAATGATGCGATCCTTTTTAAGGATGATTTCTGGTTCTCCCAGTTTGTAGTACAGAGCAGAGAAAGCCAACTGGGGAAAGTACTTTCCCTGATACTCGAGGATCAGGAACAATCGACGCCGCACTCCATCCGAGTCTACTTCTACGTTGGGAAAACCGGCTCCTGCAGCGGGCTTCAGAATGGGTAGAATAGCGGGTCGAATATCAGAAGTTTTGTAAGGGATCTCCGCTTCCGCCTTAATTTTTTTCAATGGCAGGCGCTCAAGGGCCAGAGCCCTGAGTTCGTCAGGGATATTTTCCTTACCGCTGGGGAGCATGTTGATGGTGAAATAGGCATTTCCAAAGAACCGGGCGGCCTGACCCAGGAACGTGTCATTGTCCCTCACAATGTTATTGATCTGGGAAATGAGCACCTCTTTCGATTGCTCTGTCATTTGCTCCAGCTGTTTCAGGTAATCCTCTGCGTCCCGCAAAGAAATTTGCCGGTTTTTCAACGCGGTGAACAGGTCCCGCACATTCCTATAGAGGGAGGTAAATTCGGAGGAAAGGGATTTCGGGATTTTGTCTTTCAGTAGAGCGGAGTCGATTCCCCTCGGGCTTTGCTCGGTATATTCGATATCGAATACGGCGTAAGCGGCTCCGAACTCCTTCATGGTAATGAGCCCTTCGGCCATCACTTCTCGGCTCCACGGCCATATTCCTACGTTGGCAATGGCAGTGTCATCCACGTCGAGTAACGGGATGGAGGGGTCTTCCGGGATGGCCGGCTTCACGTGTAGCAATGCGTCGTACATTCGCTTCTCGAGGGTCGAGTAAAAATCGAATAGATTCAACAGGCTGAACACGGCAGCGCTCAGAATCGGAACAAGGAGTCCGATAGGGATCTTTTTCCACATTCCCCCACCTCCTAGGTTTGTAAATCTAAGATTCTTAAATTATACTATAACTCATCTGGAAACCTTGCGCTATGCGGGGTATATTATCTTTTGAAACTCGGTAGGAGAGAACAATGAGACGAAAGATCCTTCTCCTGGTTGTACTGATTGTATTGGGCACAGCGGTTGGGTTTGCGCAATCCAATGCGCTGATCGATCAAGTGTTGGGCCAAAAGAAGGTAGGATTCTCGTACGCGACATACCTAGTCCTGTCGGCTGCTGGAGTCATCAAGGATACTGCGACACCCGAACAAGCTTTAGAAGCGTTGAAGCAGCAGGACTGGGGTATTTCGGTACCGGAAGAACCTACAGACATAAGCCTGGGCAAGTACGCGTATCTCATCATGAAGGCCTTCGATATTCCAGGTGGTCTTATGTATCGACTTATCCCTGGCCCGAGGTATGCGGCGCGGGAAATCGCGTATCTAGGGTTTGTAACGGAGAATCCAAGCCCTTACCGCAGTCTTTCGGGTGAGGAAGCCCTCCAAATCTTACATAATGCTCTGGCATGGAAGGAGGGTCAAAAATGAAAACAAAAATAATACTCTTTTTCATTATCCTGGTCGGAGTGGGAGCGTCTTTTCTCTATTCCTTCGATTTCGGTGTAGTAATCGATAACAGCTCTAGTTACTCCTCCAAGGAAGGGGAAGGATTCATCCAGGAAAACAACGCCCACCTATGGCTCAACCTTCCCTTAGGGGAATCTTGGGTATTCAACGCATCCGTTATGGGGACGTTCAGTACCGACGAGGATAAACCGGTACTCTTTGCGGATGTAGAAACTTTTTCGTTGAAGGGTACGTTCCCCCACTTGGAAAATGGCGCGAATCTATTCGCGTTGGAACTGGGAAGGTTCTTCCATAAAGAATTTTCTGGATTCGTCTTTGCCCACCGAATGGATGGGGTACGGATGGAGTTCGGGTATCCCTCTTCGACCTTACAAATCGCGTTGGGGTACACTGGATTGCTCAATAAATATTACACCTCCCTCGTAATGAGCAAACTCGATGCATTGGATGATTTGGATAAAGATATCCTTCTAGCTCCTAGAAGACTTATTGGGACCATCTCCTGGAGCATACCTGAAATATTTGCTCGACAGAACCTGAACTTCTCAGTCCTGGTGAATGAGGATCTGCGACATCTCTTCGAAGATGTAATCAAAGAAGGAAAGGAAACCTTCGATCCAAGCTCGGGAGGCTTGGTGGATACCCAGTACTTTGGTGTGGGGTTGGATGGCCCGCTTTCTAAAGGATTGTTCTATAATGCCTTTTTCTACCTGGGAACTGGACGAATGTTGACCTTTGTTCCCGATTCCCAGAGCAACACAGGGGAAGCGTATCTTTACAAACAGATCCTTTCAGGATTAGGCGGTTTGTCTGTACGGTATTACATGGAAGAGTTCTTCCAATCGGTAGCTAGTTTGCAGATTCTATACGCTACAGGAGACTCCGATTCCATTTCCTACATCGAAGGGAACAGGAGCGGGAACGCGAACATGTTCCTTCCTATTTCTGGGAATACTTTGGGGACTGCCTTCCAACCAAAAGTAAGCAACTTACTGGCTACAGAACTTGCGTATTCGTTGAAACCTTTTTCTGGCGTGAAAGGGTTTATTCTGGAAAGTCTCCAAGCAGGAGCCAAGTTGACTCCTTTCTTCAAGGCTTCGAAAGGTGCGATGTCGGAAGGAGAAGTGGATCCTGCAGCTGGGGCGGGGTACTTGGGCACTGACCTAGCGGTATTCGCCAACCTTCGTCCCTTCTCGGATCTTGGATTAGGAGCATCTTTAGGATTCTTCCTACCGAATAAGAGTGCATTCTTACCCGGAAAGGACGACCCCATCGTGTATGGTCAGTTCGTCTTTTCCTTCAGTTTCTAGAGGATACGATCCATCAGGAGGATGGTTATGAGAAAAATCCTAATTCTATCGATTCTGTTCCTGGTCGGAGTACTGGTATTCGCCCAGGAGCAGGCAGTATTACGGGAGTTCTCAGGGAAAGTAGAGGTAATGCCTCCCGGAAAGAACTGGGAACCTGCGGCACGAAACCTGGTACTTCCCCAAGGAACGGTGATTTCCACTGGTTTCAACTCTTTTGCCACGATCCAGGCGGGCTCAGCCACGCTACAGGTAAAACCCTTAACTCGTATGGCCGTGGCGGAACTGGTGAAGGCCCAGGGGGAACAGAAGACCACGCTGGACCTGAAAGTAGGCCGGGTGCGGGCGAAGGTGGAAAAAGTGGAAGGGTTGGAGCACGACTTCACCTTGAAGAGCCCGGTATCCACAGCGGCCGTTCGGGGAACGGATTTCGAATACAGTGGAAACCAGCTACAGGTGTTCGATGGAATCGTAAAGTTCCTCAATGCCATCAGCCAGGGCCGCACGATCACCCAGGGAGAACAGAGTGCGATTCAGGGGCTATCCGCTCCGGCTAGTCCGGAGGAGGCGGCTGTTGCCACCTCCAAGACAGAGGTAAGCACCAAACCCGCTGGGGCTCCCGAAGGAGCGGCCGGCA
>OGCI01002049.1_pt1 | contig 14617 bp, 14 predicted proteins | sample 1570021 | NCBI WGS metagenome assembly OGCI01 (sample SAMN06264664, study PRJEB24512) | hot springs metagenome | isolation source: Hot spring water | place: South Africa: Tshipise | collected 2015-06-21 | reverse complement strand
TGTTGGCACTGGCTTCACCTGGGAATATCTCTGGCTAAATCCAGCTGTTGGCAGTTATACAATTAAAACCCGAGCTACCGATTGGGTTGGCAATGTTGAAACTCCAGGTCCAGGAATTAAAGTAACAGTTGTTACTGAATTGCCAGTTGTGCCACCGGTTGTTGAGGTACCACCAGTTGAAAAGCCAATTACCGAAATGACTGTTGAGGAACTAAAAGCTAAGATTGTTGAGATTCAGCAAAAGATTATTCAACTTTTAACCCAGCTAATTCAACTTATCCAGCAACAAATCGCCGAACTTCAGGCAAAACTGCCCTAATAAATCTCTTTTCCTTATGGGAGGCAAAGGACCTCGGGGATTTCTCGGGGTCTTTTTGTTTTTGCGCTAAATTCTGGTATAATTTAAGAATATGGTTTTTACACGAAACTACACGAACATATAACGAACAGTAAACGAACAGATTATCAGTAGTTTTGCCTTCCAGGATATTTAGATATCCTTGACAACTATTCTTGTGCGATAATAATAAATGAGACTGTTTAATAATCTTGGCTTTGAGAAAATCCTTATCCCAAACTGACGTAGAATTTATGCCATGGCTTGAATTTTACGTCATTCTTAAGTGGCGAAATAAATTTTTCAACACTCTCAATAAATATTAGTTAAAATTTGTAATATGGAAATTATCATAATAAAAAGTATTTCAAAAGACATCTTAAAATTAAAAACAAAAGATAAGATTTTAAATTTTCTTTTTTTATGATATACTTTACTAAACACGCTAAAGAGAGAATAAAAGAAAGAATGATTTTAAAGAAAGACATTGAAAAAGTTATTTTAAATCCAGATAAGATTTTACGAGAAAATCATAGAATAATCGCTTCAAAGAAAATTAACAAAGAAGTCTTAGAGATAGTTTATGTAATTGAAAATAACAAAAAAATAATTTTGACTTGTTATTATCTTTAATACTATGAAAATTTCTTACGATAAAATTGCTGATGCCTTATATATTTATTTAAGAAAAGGTAAAGTGGCTAAAACTAAAAAAGTAACCACTCGACTTTTGATTGATCTGGATAAAAAAGGTAATGTTTTAGGGGTTGAGATGCTTGATGTTTCTCATCAAATTCCTAAAAAAGAAATTGGTAGAGTATATAGTGAAATGCCAGTTTATACATAAAAAAATCAGGGCGATAAAATAATAACTGATAACTGCTGATTTATAGCTGATTTCCACTGATATCTCCTCTGCCTTTCCTTGTGGGCGCAAAGGACCTCGGGTATTCCTCGGGGTCTTTTGTTTTCCATACCGCTGATTTTACGCTGAACTATACGCTGAAATTACGCTGAATTATAGTTGAATTAATACTGATTGTTTAATATTAAAATTTTGTTATAATTTTAGAATATGGTAAAAAAGAAAGTAGCTGATTTTTTATATGAAGAAGAATCTTATCAGATTCGTGGTGCTTGCTTTGAGGTATACAAAGCTTTTGGCGGAGCATTTAAAGAGAAAGCAATTGATCGAGCTTTAACCAAGGCTTTAGAAAAACGAGGATTAAAAGTGGAAGAGCAAAAACGTATTGATATTTATTTTGAGAATGAAAAAGTAGGTACTTATGTGCCAGATAAAATTATTAACGATTGCATTCTATTAGAAGTAAAGGTAAAATTCCTATTGACTAAACAAGACATAGACCAGTTCTGGAGATATTTAAGAGGTTCACAATATAAACTTGGCTTTCTTATAAATTTTGGGCCCAATAAGTTAACAATAAAAAGAATCGTATATGATACAGCAAGACATAAACAATTATCAGCGTAAATTCAGCGTGTATATCAGCGTAAAATCAGCGGTGAGGATAATTTTTCTTGGAATAATTTTTTTAGCAATTCCATCAGTGGTAGGAGCTGATTATTTAGGTCAAAGGGTTAATTTTTTTGTTGATTCTTCTTATGATTTAACTGGTAGGTCTCAGCTCAATGCTTCTTTGCAAAAAATTACCAACCAGCTTTATTTTTATATTGATGATATTTGGTGGGATAAATTGGATTATAGTCAAAAGCAAAAGGTTAGTTTTGCCTTAGATTCTCTGGCTTTTGAATTTGAACAAAAAATTTATCCAACTCTAACTTTTAGTTTTGGCTCAGAACCAAAACCAGGAATTGATAAAGATGAGAGAATTACCATTTTAATTCATCCAATGATTGAAGAAGCCGGTGGTTATTTTAATTCTGGTGATGGTTATCCTAAAATTCAGTACCCAAAATCAAATGAAAGAGAAATGATTTATTTAAATAGTCGTCATCTTGATGAAATTTTAACCAGAATTCATTTGGCTCATGAATTTATGCATTTAATTACTCTTAATCAAAAAGAGATAATCCGAGGAGTGACAGAAGAGATCTGGTTAAATGAGGCCCGAGCTGAATATACCTCCACTTTATTAAGTTACGATCATCCCTATAAAGGAAGTAATTTGGAAAAAAGAGTAAAAACTTTTTTGGACACCCCTCACGATTCTTTAACCGAATGGCAGGGAAAAAAATATGATTATGGAGCGGTTACTCTTTTTATCCAATATTTAGTTGACCATTATGGTTTAAAAATTTTGGTTGATTCTTTGCATTCTTCAAAATCTGGCATTCCCTCAATACATGAATCTCTCCAAAAAAATGGCTTCAAAGAAGATTTTTCTCAAATTTTTACCGATTGGACAATTGCCGTTTTGGTTAATGATTGTAATTTAGGCCCCAAATATTGCTATTTAAATCCCAATTTAAAGAATTTGCGAATTACTCCCCAAATCCATTTTTTACCTCTTCTTGGCCAAAGTAGTTTCTCAATTATTAATAATGTCAAAGATTGGGCGGGAAATTGGCATAAAATCATTGGCGGAAAGAATATCTTAAAACTTGAATTTTCTGGAACTCCCGGAGGAAAATTTAAGATTCCTTATTTAATCGAAGATTTAGAAGGTAAAATCTCAGTCAATTTCCTTAAATTGGATGAGAAACAAAAAGGGGCAATTTATATTCCTGATTTCAATCTTAAAGACAAATCCTTAGTTCTTATTCCTTCAGCTCAGACAAAAACCTCAGGCTTCAATGACCTCCAGCCCCTTTATCAATATTCCTTTACTGCTTCAATAGTTGAAAAAATTCCAGAAGCAGAAGCCGAATTAATCAAAAAACTTTTAGCCCAGATTGAGTTTTTACAAAAAGAAATTGCCAGACTTCAGGCAGAGATTACCGCCACCCAGTCTAAAAAAATAGGTACAGGTCCATTTTCTTGCCGAAGATTTGAAAATGATCTCTATTATGGAATGATGGCAAATTCAGAAGTGAAATGTCTTCAAGAATTTTTAAAAGCCCAGGGACCAGAAATTTATCCCAAAGGCTTAATTACTGGAAATTTCCTCAATCTGACAAGATCGGCCGTCATCCGCTTTCAAGAAAAATACCGTAATGAAATTTTAACCCCCTTTGGCTTAAAAAAAGGAACCGGCTTTGTTGGACCTCTCACTCGCGCTAAAATCAACCAACTTTTAAGTAGATAGTAATTTCTAACCTTCAATTTTCAAATTATTTTCGCGTAATTTATGCCATGGCATAAATTAGACGAAGATTTGCCGATGTTTGCGGGTAATGAAAAATAAAAATATGAAATATAAATATTATTTAAAGAAGCCGAAATCGGAGATTGTAAAAGATATTATTTCTTGGTTGGTTATAGCTGGAGCAGTATATATTGCCGCCTCTTCGCCTTATTTTGTTTTAAATTTAATGAAAGCTTTCAAAAGGTGGCAAAAATATCCAAAAAAGAAAATCGCTGACGCTTTTTATAGATTGAGAAGAAAAGGCTGCATTGAAATCAGAAAGAAAGATCATCAAATTTATATTAGTCTGACTGAAAAAGGAAAAAAAATGGCAGGTTGGCTTCAAATCGATGCTTTAAAAATAAAAAGGCCTGAAAAGTGGGATGGAAAGTGGAGGATAGTAATTTTTGATATCGCTCAGTTAAAGAAAATTTATCGGGAGGCTTTAAGAGGAAAGTTAAAAGAATTAGGCTTTTATCCTTTACAAAAGAGTGTCTGGATTTATCCCTTTGATTGCCGAGATGAAGTTGAGCTTTTAAGAGAATTTTTCGGATTAACCCAAAAAGAGCTAAGACTAATTATAGCCGAGGACATCGGTCCAGACGAATACTTAAGAAAATTTTTTAAATTATAATATCTTCGCGTAATTTTAGCCATGGCTTAAATTAGACGGAGGTAATTGGAAAAATAGTTAGATGTTACCTACTGCTAGAAAAGTAAGTATTGACAAGTAGTTTTGGGTTTGCTAATATTTACTTGTGAGTGCCCCGAAAGGGAGCTCCAATTTTAAGCCAACAGCAGGCCTTCCTCGAGCAAGGCCTGCTGCTGTTTTTCGGTGTCAAACTAAATGGCCGGGAGAGTTAACTCCAATTCTAAGACTTTTGTGAGTACTCTCCTCCCGGCCCAATTATATTATAGTAAATTTTTGGTAAAATAAAACAATTGACCCTGTTAAAAAGACAGAGATTTCTAATGAGATGAATATTGAGAAATTATTACCTGACATCAAAAAGAATATATTTTTAAGAAATTACACAACTTTTAGAATTGGTGGACCAGCAAAATATTTTTTTGTAGCAAAGACGAAAGAAGATTTAACTAAGGCAATTCAGATGGCAAAGAAATCTAATTTGCCATTTTTTATCTTGGGAGGAGGAAGTAACATTTTGGTTTCGGATAAAGGATATAATGGATTAGTAATAAAAATCAAAAATCAAAAATCAAAAATCAAAAATAATAGGATTCTTGCTGAAGCAGGTTTAGCCTTAAATCGGTTAGTAGAGCTATCATTAAAAAATAATCTAACTGGAATGGAGTGGGCGGTGGGAATTCCGGGAACGATTGGGGGGGCAATTTATGGAAATGCTGGAGCATTTAAAAAATCAATGAAAGATCTTATTAAAGAAGTTGAGGTTTTTGATACTAAAGATGAAAAAATTAAAATTTTTAAAAACAAAGATTGTAAATTTGGTTATCGAGATAGTATTTTTAAGAAAAAGAAAAATTTAATAATTCTTTCTGCCAGTCTTCAGTTAAAAAAAGGAAAGAAAATGAAGATCAAAGAAAAGATAAAAAGGTATTTAAATTACCGAAAGGAAACTCAGCCCTTGAATTTTCCTTCAGCTGGAAGCATTTTTAAGAATCCAAAGAATTTTTATGCCGGATTTTTGATTGAAAAATGTGGATTAAAAGGAAAAAGAATTGGCAATGCAAAAATTTCGGAAAAACATGCCAATTTCATTGTGAATTTAGGAAATGGGAAAGCAAAAGATGTTAAAAAATTAATAAAATTAATAAAAAAGAAAGTAAAAAATAAATTTAAAATTGAATTAGAAGAAGAAATCCAATACTTAAGCTTTTAAAAAAGAAAAATTTTGAGATTTTGACTTATCCACACTTGACAAACTTTCTTGAAGTGAAAAAATAAAGTAATAAAAAAGATCTTTTTAAATTTTTGTCTACCTCCAAGGTAGGAAAGCAAGTAGTGGTCGACTATTTGCATTGAATTTTCTAAAAAATTTATACTTTCATGGCAAAGAAAAAGAAAAAGAAAAAGTAAAATCTTCATCCTACCGCTTTTCAACTTAACAAGTAAGTTTTAGTTTGTTTTAATAGTAAAGAATTTAATTTTTAGAAATAATTTCGGGAGGAAAAGCGGGAGGGTTTTATTTTTTAAAATAATTTGATATAATTTTGTAATGAAAATCGTTATTAAGAGAAAAAATCTAAAATTAAATCGAAGCCTTGAAAATTTTATTGAAGAAAAAATTAATGATTTAGAGAAATTTGCCAAAACTTTTCAGACCAGAGAATACTTTAATCATTTTTTTGAAAAAGGAAAACCAAGAATTGAGGCTTGGGTGGAAATTGGGAAAATTACTCGCCATCACCAAAAAGGACCTTATTTCTGGGCCGAATGCCAAATGAGGTTTCCAAAAAGGAGTTTGAGGGCAACTGCCCAGAGAGAAGATTTGAAATTAGCAGTAGTTGAAGTTAAAGATGAATTGCAAAGGGAATTAAAACAATATAAAGAAAAATTAGCTGCCCAAACTAAAAGAAGGGCAAGAGTTTTGAAAAAGGAATTGAAATTGGCTCCCCAGGCCAGGTTTTGGCGAAATGGGAGGATAGTAGAAGAAGGACTATGAAAAAAATTTATGGCCAAGAATTAATATTAGACTTGATAGATTGTAATCCAAAGATTATTCGCTCAAAGAAAAAAATTTTGGAATATTTAAATAAAATTTGCGATTTGTTAAAAATTAAAAAATATGGTAAACCAGTTATAAAGAGATTTGGAGAGAATACCGCTTGGGATAAAGGATATTCATTTTTTCAATTTATTACTGGAAGCTCAATCAGTGGCCATTTTTTAGAGTCAGAAAATATTGCCTATATTAATATATTCTTTTGTAAATTATTTGACCACAAAATTGCCATAAATTTTACAAAAAAATTTTTTAAGGCAAAGAAAATTAAAAATCGGGTATTAATTCGTTAATCACTTTTTGTTTTGCTCTTTGTTTTTAGGTAGATTAAAACTGCCAATTCGCTTTGGGAAAGAATTTTTAAGAGCTTTCCTAAAGTAAGTGATTAACTAAAATCGATGAACAAAAAAACAAAGAGATCCACTCAATGGGTCAAGACAAAAAAAATAAAATATGCTGGTATTCACTTAATTGCCGAATGTTGGGGAGGAAAAATCAGAGAAGACTCGAAAGAGATCGAGAAAATTTTAATTGAGGCAGCCAGAGCAGCTAAAAATATTCCATTGAAGATTGCCATTCATAAATTTAAACCTCAGGGAATAACTGGATTTGTTTTATTGGCTAAAAGTCATATTGCCCTTCATAGTTGGCCGGAATTTGATTATTTGGCCATTGACATTTATACCTGTGGTGAGAGAACTTTACCCCATAAGGCCTTTGATTATTTAAAAAAGAAATTTAAACCAAGAAAAATTAAAATTAAAGAGATAAAAAGGGGAATTCCATGAAAAGAAAATTTCTTTTTGGAAAAAATTGGTTTTTTGAAGATTTTAAATTTCCAACCGAACCTTCGGCTTCCACTTGGGGCGTTGTTATTGAAAAAGAACTTTTTGTTGGAAAAAGCAAATTCCAAAAAATTGAGATATTTGAAACAAAGGAATTTGGGAAGATTTTGGTTCTTGATGGATTGATCCAACTTTCCACAAAGGATGAATTTGTTTACCATGAAATGTTAGTTCATCCTGGTATGCTTTATCATCAAGAGCCAAAAAAGGTTCTTATTATTGGTGGAGGAGATGGAGGAGTTTTAAGGGAAGTAATAAAGCATCCGGTAAAAGAAATTTATCTTGTTGATATTGATAAAAAAGTGATTGAAGTTTCAAGAAAATATTTACCTTCGGTTTCAAAAGGCGCCTTTAAAGATAAGAGATTGAAAATATTTAATCAAGATGGCCTAAAATTTGTCAAAAAATATAATAATTTTTTTGACCTAATAATTGATGATTTAACAGATCCATCTGGTCCCTCAATTAAGCTCTGGAAAAGTGCCTTTTATCGAGCTACCTTTAAGGCTTTAAAAGAAGATGGTGTAGCTGCCTTCCAGACCGCCTATTTAGAAGAGAGGTTTGCAAAAAAAGCGAGAAAAAAATTAAGAAAAATTTTTCCTTTTTCCAAAGTTCATAAGGCCTTTGTTGGTTGTTTTCCCTTCGATGAGCATACCTTTTCTTTCGGCTCAAAAAAAATTGACTTTGATAAAATCACTTTTGAAGAAATCGAGAAAAAATTTAAAAAATTAAATCTTAAAACAAAATATTATTCTCCCGAGATCCATTTTTCCTCAGCTATTTTGCCAAAAGAAGTAAAATAGAAACTATTTAAAGTCCCTTAAACAAAAAGGAGCTTTTTTAAGCTCTTTTTATATTGAAAATTTTTAATTTTTAATATACAATTGGAAATATGTCAATAATTACTAAAATTTTTGGAGATGCTAATGAGAAATATTTGAAGAGATTGGAGCCGATTGTTGAGAAAATCAATCAACTTGAATTAGAATTGGAGAAATTTTCTAATGAGCAATTAAAAGAAAAAACCGGAGAATTTAAAGAGCGTCTTAGAAAAGGCGAAACTTTAGATAATATATTAGCGGAAGCATTTGCTTTGGTTAGAGAAGCGGCTAAAAGAATGCTAAAGCAAAGGCATTTTGATTGCCAGTTAATCGGAGGAATTGTTTTACATCAGGGAAAGATTGCCGAAATGAAAACCGGTGAAGGAAAAACTTTGGCTGCTACTTTGCCACTTTATTTAAATGCCTTGGAAGGAAAGGGCTGCCATTTGGTCACGGTTAATGATTATTTAGCCAGAAGAGATACTGTCTGGATGGGCCAAATTTATCATTTCCTTGGATTGTCAGTTGGGTGTTTGAATCATGAGCAATCTTTTTTGTATGACCCGGAATATAAGAAGCCTCCAGAAGAAAAAGAAAGATTAAGGGATGAATTGGGTTCTTTTTATGTTGTTGAAGATTTTTTGAGACCTTGTTCTCGGAAAGAAGCCTATTTGGCTGATATTACCTATGGAACCAATAATGAATTTGGTTTTGATTATCTGAGAGATAATATGGTTTATGATTTAAAGGACCAGGTTCAGCGAGGTTTCAATTATGCCATTATTGATGAGGTTGATTCAATTTTGATTGATGAAGCGAGAACTCCTTTGATTATTTCGGCTCCAGATGTGGAAAGTTCAAAGTGGTATCAGGAATTTGCCAGAATTATTCCCAGGTTAAATCAAAGCGAAGATTATCAAATTGATGAAAAAATGAGAGTGGTGACATTAACCGAAAATGGAATTGATAAAATTGAGAAAATCTTGGGAATGAAAAATATTTATGAGGAAAAGGGATTGAGATATTTGCATCATTTAGAGCAGGCCCTCAAGGCTCAGACACTCTTTAAGAGAGACAGGGATTATGTAGTCAAAGATGGAAAGATTATCATTGTTGATGAGTTTACCGGAAGGCTAATGCCAGGGAGAAGATGGTCGGGGGGTCTTCACCAGGCAATTGAAGCAAAAGAAGGAGTTGAGGTTCAGGCCGAAAGCTTAACTTTGGCTTCGATTACCTTTCAAAATTATTTTAGGATGTATAAAAAATTGGCTGGAATGACTGGAACAGCGGCCACCTCAGCTGAGGAATTTGATAAGGTCTATGGATTAGAGGTGATAATTATTCCCACTAACAAACCAATGATTAGGAAAGATTTGCCAGATAAGGTTTATAAAACAATGGAAGGGAAATTTAAGGCTATAGTTGAAGAAATTAAAAAGAAGCATAAAACTGGTCAGCCAGTTTTAGTTGGAACAACCTCAATTGAAAAAAATGAATATTTGGGGAGATTGTTAGAAAGAGAAGGAATTCCCCATCAAATCTTGAATGCCAAGCACCATCAGAGAGAAGGAGAAATTATTGCTCAGGCCGGGAAACTTGGAGCAGTAACCATTGCCACCAATATGGCTGGTCGGGGAGTGGATATTATTTTAGGAGGAAATCCCCAAAACCCAGAAGAGGCAAAAAAAATTGTTGAACTTGGCGGACTTCATGTGATTGGCACGGAAAGGCATGAAGCCAGAAGAATTGATAACCAATTAAGGGGAAGATCGGGAAGGCAGGGAGATCCAGGTTCTAGCCAATTTTTCCTTTCTTTAGAAGATGATTTGATGCGAATTTTTGGCGGAGAGAGAATAAAATCTTTGATCTCAGTTTTAAAGATACCTGAGGATCAGCCCATTGAGGCCAATTTGGTTTCCAAAGCCATTGAGGAGGCCCAATCAAAAATTGAGGGAATGAATTTTGATTTAAGAAAGCATGTTTTGGAATATGATGATGTTTTAAACAAACATCGAGAAGTGATTTATAAAAAGAGAAGAGAAATCTTAGAAAAAGCTCAAAAAAAGGAGCTAAATTCTCTAATTTTGGAAATGATTAAAAAACAAGGCTATAAAATTGAAGATTACCAAAAAAAGGAAAAAGAAATTGGTGAGGAAAATATGCGAGAAGTTGAAAAAATTGTTGCTTTAAGAACTTTAGATATGCTCTGGATGGATCACTTAGAAAATATGGAATATTTAAGAGATTCAGTTAGGTTAAGAGCCTATGGTCAGCAAGATCCTTTAATTGAATATAAAAATGAAGCTCATAAGATGTTTCAGAGGTTACTTTCAACCTTGGAATCGAGTATTGCCAACACAATTTTAAGGGTTAGCCTTACTCCCACTCCCCAAATTTATTCTCCTCAGCCCAAATCAGTTATTATTAGTGGTCAAGGCCTAAAAAACAAACCTGGCAGGAACGACCCTTGCCCCTGTGGAAAAATCAATCCCCAAACTGGAAAACAAATCAAATACAAGAAATGTTGTTGGCCCAAGTATGGCTAAATAAGTTGAAAAAGATTAACAAATTTTATTACATTGATAAATTTAAAATATGACTATAAATAAAAAAAGCAATAAATTATTAGAACCTCTTTTAAAAGAATTAACTGAGATTAAAAAATATCTCAGAAAACTTTTGCTCATTATTCCTGAAGAAAGCTTAAAAGAATATAAAAATTCTGCCAAAATTAAAAAAGCTTATCAAAAAGCTATCAAAGCTTTTCCTGCCCGATAAAATGGTTATTAGAAAAACCGATGATTTTTTCAGAGATTTTGAAAAACTACGCATCTCAGATTAAAAAAATTTTCCAAAGGCAAGAGTTAATATTTAAGAAAAATTGGCTAGATCCAAGGAGAATTGCCTGGAACTTATTCTTTTCGAGTCACTCGTCGCTACCGAGTGCTTTTTTATTTCCGAGAAAAGGAAGCAATATTTTTTAGTATCGGTCATAGAAAAGATATTTACCCATAATTTAGTGATTTTCTTTCCAATAGCTTTTTTAATATTTCTAGTTTTTATTAGTTTATTTTCAGGTTATTACTTTGGATTTTGAAAAACTGGGAATTTCTCCTCAGGCAACCTATTTTTATATCTTGAATTTGAGAAAAATCCAAAAATAAGAAGGATTTTTATCAATTGGTGGGGCGGGAGTTTTTTGACGGAATATTTTTAGTCGGAATTGTCTCGGCTTTACTAGCTGGTTTTTAATAGCCCTCCATCCTCCAAAATTTCCTTCCTCCAATTGTTCGCACTATTTCGCCATAGCGAGTTAATGCGGAGATTTTTGGCTTTATTTTGGGCTTCCCAATTTCTAAATTGACCTAAAGGGATAATCGAGATAAAATAATAGAATGCCAAAGAAAAAAGTTTATATTATTATTGTTATTTTTCTTGTGGCATTTTTGGCTGCCAATTTAAGTTATCCAAAATATCTTAATCAGGGCATTAATTACATCAATAATTTTCAATTTTCGATTTTTAATTATCAATTAAAATTGCCTCAAATTCCAGATATCCCCTTTAAATTAGGCCTAGATCTTCAAGGAGGAATCCATCTTCTCTATGAAGCTGATCTTTCTCAAATTGAAGAAAGGGAAAAATCAGATGCCATGGCTGGCCTGAGGGATGTCATTGAAAGAAGGGTTAATCTCTTTGGAGTGAAGGAACCCCTTGTTCAAGTTCAGGGAGAAAGATTAATTGTTGAATTGGCTGGTATAATTGATCCAGCCGAAGCCATCAGACAGATTGGCCAGACACCATTTTTAGAATTCAAAGAGCAAAGGGAGGCTGAAGAAACTCAAAAAATTCTCGACAAACAAAAAGAGATTGAGGGAAAAAGTTTTGAGGAAATTCAGCTAATTGAAAATTGGTATTTAGCCTTTGAAGACCCTTATTTTAAAGCCACCCTTTTAACTGGAAGATACTTAAAAAAGGCTGAACTTGGTTTTGATCAAACAACTTATCAACCCCTAGTCCTTTTAGAATTTAATGATGAGGGAGCAAAAATTTTTGAGGATTTGACTTCTAAAAACGTTGGAAAGCAATTGGCAATTTATATTGACCAAATCCCAATTTCAGCTCCAGTAGTTCAGGAAGTGATTTCTGGGGGTAGGGCCCAAATTAGTGGTAAATTTACAATTGAGGAGGCAAAAGAGTTAGCTAGAAATCTTAATGCCGGAGCCTTACCGGTTCCAATTAAATTGATTTCTCAGCAGTCAGTGGAACCAACCCTTGGCAAAATTTCTTTAGAAAAATCTTTAAAAGCCGGTATTTTTGGTTTTTTGGCAATTATCATTTTTATGATTCTCTTTTATCGATTACCTGGAATTTTGGCCGGCCTGGCTTTAACAATTTATATTGTTCTGGTTTTGACCTTCTTTAAATTAATCCCGGTGACTTTAACCTTGGCTGGCATCGGAGGCTTTATTTTATCAATTGGCATGGCCATTGATGCCAATATCTTAATTTTTTCTAGGATGAGGGAGGAATTAAGGAGTGGAAAAAATTTTTCTCAAAGTTTGGAAGACTACAACCCGCCCACCACCCTTCATTCCCAACCCACCCACCCTAAAAAGGAAATATCCACCACCCGTCCTCCCAAAAGTGGGGTCCCAGGTAAAAGTCTTGATCGAGCTATAGAAGAAGGTTTTAGGAGAGCCTGGCCGGCAATTAGAGATGGAAATTTAACTACCCTGATTGTGGCTGCCATTTTATTTGGCTTTGGAACCAGTTTTATTAAAGGATTTGCCACTACCTTAAGCTTGGGAATTTTAATTTCAATGTTTTCAGCAATAATTATTACTAAAAATTTTCTCAAGTTATTTATTAACACCAAATTTGAGAAAATTAAATTATTATGGCTCTAAGAAAATTTTTAACAGCTGAGTCGGTTACCCCTGGTCATCCTGACAAATTGGCTGATGCTATTGCTGATGCTATCTTAGATGCCATTTTAAAAGATGATAAATATGCCAGGGTGGCCTGCGAGGTTTTTGTTAGTAAGGGTTATATCATTGTTGGCGGAGAAATTACCACCAAAACCTGGATTGATATTAATAATCTGGTCAGGGAAGTGGTTAGGGATGTTGGTTATACTAAACCAGAATATGGCTTTGATTTTCGAACGGTGGCAGTTTTGAATACAATTTCAGAACAATCACCGGACATTGCCCTTGGGGTTGGAAAGACAGGAACAAAAGAACAGGGTGCTGGCGATCAGGGCAGTTCAATAGGTTATGCCAGCAAGGAAACTCCAGAATTGATGCCCCTACCAATAATACTCGCCCATAAATTGGTAATGAGATTGGTTGAGGTCAGAAAAAAAGGAATTTTGCCTTATTTAAGACCGGATGGAAAATCCCAAGTTACTTTAGAATACCAAAATGGGATTGCCAAGAGATTGGATAAGGTAGTCATTGCTGCCAGCCATGATCCCGATGTCTCACTAACTCAGCTAAGAAGGGATATTATTGAAAAAGTAATTAAACCGAGCTCTGGAAATTTTTTGGACAAAAAAACAAAATATTATATTAACAATACTGGCCGCTTTGTCATCTGTGGACCAGTTTCTGATACCGGAGCGACTGGTAGAAAAAATGTTGTTGATGCCTATGGTCCCCAAATTCCAATTGGCGGAGGTTCATTCTCAGGTAAGGACCCGACCAAAGTTGACAGGTCAGGAGCTTACCTGGCTCGTTATATTGCCAAGAATATTGTGGCCGCCAACTTAGCCAAAAGATGCTTAGTGAGATTATCTTATGTTATTGGTGGAAGGGAACCCCTGGAAATAAGTGTTGAGACTTTCGGCACTGGTAAGGTGGCCGAAGAAAAATTGGTTAAAATCATTCCCAAAATTTTTGATTTATCACCAGGTGGAATAATTAAACAATTAGATCTTTTAAGGCCAATTTATAAAAAGACCTCCTGTTATGGCCACTTTGGAAGGGAAGACCCTGATTTCAACTGGGAAAAAACTGATAAAGTAAAAGAATTGTTTAAAAGTTCACTGCTCTAGAGCACTGAAGTTTCTGCTGATTTTAGATATGAATTTTGATTTTTTAAAATATCGCAAAATCTATTTCATTTTTTCTGGGATTTTGATTTTAGGAAGTTTATGTTTTTTGTCTATCTTTGGTCTAAAACCGGGAATTGAGTTTACTGGCGGAAGTATTTTGGAATTGGAATTTAAAAAGGAAAGAATTTCAAACCAGGAAATTCAAGAAAAATTAGCTGATTTAAATTTGGGAGAAATTTACATTCAGCCAACTGGTGAAAAAGGGGTGATTTTGAGAATGAGAGATATTTCTGAAGAGACTCATCAGAAGATTTTAGAGAAATTAGCTGGATCCCCCGGAGAATTAAATGAATTGCGTTTTGAATCCATGGGTCCGGTAATTGGCAAAGAATTAAAAGAAAAAACGAAAATTGTTGTAGTTTTATCTCTGGCAGCAATCGTTCTCTATATTGCTTTTAGTTTTCGGAAAATTCAGAGACCAATCAGTTCCTGGCAATACGGAATAGCCTCTCTTTTAGCCCTTTTTCATGATATTTTAATTCCAATTGGGATTTTTTCTATTTTGGGAAAATTTTATGGGATCCA
>OGCI01002048.1_pt1 | contig 14621 bp, 17 predicted proteins | sample 1570021 | NCBI WGS metagenome assembly OGCI01 (sample SAMN06264664, study PRJEB24512) | hot springs metagenome | isolation source: Hot spring water | place: South Africa: Tshipise | collected 2015-06-21 | reverse complement strand
CAGTGTCGCCCTGACCGACAACCACACCGCGCACGCCGAGTGGGTATGCGATGGAGCCATCTGGATGCCTCTCCACCACTACTTTAAGCGATTGCGCCACCGCGTTGTCTCCGTGCATCGAGCTGCGCCCGACTCAATCTGACATGAAGCCCGTAAGCGCAGCAATACGGTTGCGCGAAGTCAGAAACTACAGTTTAGGCGTGAATGAGGTACCGCACCCGCAGGAGCGTTCTGCATTGGGGTTGAGGAAAACGAAACCTGCCAGCAGGTTCTGGAAGGAGTAGTCGACGACCGTACCTTCGAGAAAACGCCGGCTCTTGCGGTCGATGACAACCGGCAGACCGTCCACCTCATACAGGTCGTCCTTTTCTGTCAAGTGCGAGTCCACGTCCAGCACGTAGGACAGCCCCGAACATCCTCCGCCACGCACACCCACGCGGATGCGCAGGTCGGGGGCGCTACCGTGCTTGGCGAGAACGGCACGCAGTCGCTTCACCGCGGATTCGGTGAACTGCACAGGGCATATCTGTTGAGTGGTGTCCGCCATACTGATTGCCTCCTATTCCCAGATTCCCAGCTCCAGTTTCGCCTCTTCGCTGCAATGCACGCGCGGGTCCCAGCGCGGCTGCCACACGAGCTGCACGTAGGTCTGAGTGACGAAGGGCAGTTCGGACAGACGCTCACGAATCATCTCCTCCAGCATAGGACCGATGGGACAGCCCGGGCTGGTAAGCGTCATGGTGATGAGCGCATTGCCTTCGTCATCCATGTCGATACCGTAAATGAGCCCCAGGTTGACGATGTCGATACCCAATTCCGGGTCGTACACGGTCATCAGCTTCTCGCGAATCTGCGTTTCCTGTTCGGCAGTGAGAGCCATTATGTCGCCTCCAGCAACTCTTCCAGCGTTGTCCAAGCCAGCAGTGCGCACTTGATGCGAACCGGATACTGCCTCACGCCTTCCAGCGCGTTCAGGTCGTCATCCTCGTCAAACGGTTCGTGTGGCGCTCCGGTCAGCATCGCTTTGACGCGCTCCTGCAGACGCTTCGCCTCTGCGAGAGTCAAACCGCGCAGAGCCTCCGTTAACATCGACGCCGACGCCTGACTGATGGAACAACCGCGCCCGTCGAAGCGCACATCCACGATGCGGTCGCCATCTGTTTTGAGGTATAGCGTAATCTCGTCACCGCAGAGCGGGTTCATCCCTTCCGCGGACATGCTGGCATCGGGCAGAGCACCCTTGAAACGCGGATGATGATAGTGTTCCAGAATGATCTCGCGATAGAGTTCATCGTCCACCATGCTTTCCAAAGACCTTTCTGACGTCGTCCAAGGCTTTCCAGAAGGTGCGGACCTCCTCTATCGTATTATACAGGTAAAAGCTCGCGCGGGCTGTCGCCGTCACGTCCAGTTTGCGCATGATAATCTGGCAGCAGTGATGTCCAGCACGAATGGCAATGCCCCGCTGGTCGAGAATCTGCGCCGCATCGTGCGGGTGAACGTGCTTGAAGTTGAAAGACACCAGCCCGCACCGTCGGCTGGCATTGCGTGGACCGTATATCTCGATATCCTCTTCACCATCCAGCAGGCGCAGCGCCTCTTCCGTCAGCTGGCGCTCGTGTTGCTGTATCGCCTCCATGCCTACCGCCTGCAGATAGTCCACCGCCGCACCAAGCGCCACGGCGTCGGCGATATTGGGTGTGCCCGCTTCGAGCTTGGTGGGCACATCCGCCCAGGTGCTGGATGCATGGGTAACCTTGCGAATCATGCTACCCCCGCCCATGAACGGCGGCATCTGCTCCAGCAGTTCGCGCCGCGCATACAGAGCGCCGATACCCGTTGGAGCCAGCATCTTGTGACCGGAAAAGGCGTAGAAGTCACAACCGATTCGCCGTACGTCCACCGGCTTGTGAGGCACCGCCTGAGCACCATCCACAAGCACCCTGGCGCCAGCCTCATGCGCCTTGCGGGTGATTTCCTCCACCGGGTTGACGGTGCCGAGCACATTGGACACGTGCGTGATGGCTACCAGTTTCGGTTCGAGTCGCAGCGTCTGCTCCAGTGCGTCGGAGTCCAGCTCCCCATCGGACGTGAAGGGGACATAGTGCAGTTTCGCGCCGGTCAGCCGGGCGACGAGCTGCCACGGAACGATGTTGGAGTGGTGCTCCATCTCGCTGAGCACGACCACGTCGCCCTCACGCAGATTCGCCAGCCCCCAGGCATACGCCACCAGATTGATGGCTTCCGTAGTATTGCGAGTGAAAACGAGGCTTTCCGGTTCCGCTCCGATGAACCGGGCAACCTTCGCGCGCGCGGTCTCGTAGGCTTCGGTGGCTTCCTCGGCGAGGGTATGCAGTCCCCGATGCACGTTGGCGTTGCTGAACTCGTAGTAGTGTACGAGCGCGTCGATGACCTGCCGCGGCTTCTGCGAGGTGGCGGCATTATCCAGATATATCAGCGGATAAGAGCCTATCCTGCGCTGAAGGATGGGGAAATCCGCTCGGATTGCCTGCACGTCGTACGTTGTGTTGATGTCCACAGTCATGATGCCCCCTCCCTGAACGCTACTCGGGTACCTCCACAAAGATGGAGTTTCCTTCCACCACCACGGGGTAGGTATGAACCGGCCTGGTTGCCGGTAGGGTAAGCGCTTCGCCGGTGCGGATGTCAAACAGCGCCCCGTGCCTCGGGCACTCGATTTCGTAACCCTGAAGGCGTCCATCGCTGAGGAACGCCTGTGCGTGCGAGCAGGTATCGTCCAGCGCGTAGATCTCCTCGGGCGAGGGGCGGCAGAGCACCAGCCGCCGTCCCTGTGCATTCACTGCCAGTGCTCTGCCCACCTGCAGATTGGTCAGGTCTGCCGCATGAACCCGCATCGCCACATTACAGCCTCCTGCTGGCTATCTTCTGATCCACCTTTTCGCTGACCATGTCGCGAAGGCTCTTCGCGCTGATTCGATCCAGCACAGGCTGGAGGAACCCTTCCACAATCAGGCGCTTGGCATCGCGAGGAGCCAACCCGCGGCTCATCAGGTAGAATATCTGCTCAGGGTCTACTGGAGCGACGGTCGCGCCGTGCGTGCAGCGCACATCGTTCGCCTCGATCTCCAGATTAGGCAGGGTTTCGGCATGGGCGTGTCTGCTCAGCACCAGGTTCTCGTTGCGCTGGTAGGCGTTCGCTCTCTGCGCGCCCAGGTCGATACGGATCAACCCGCTGTATGCCGAATAGCTGCGCTCGTCCAGAGCCACCTTAAACAGCAGGTCGCTCGTGGTGTTGCCCACCATGTGCATCTGCACCGTGTGGTGGTCGAAGTGCTGGTCACCGTCGCCGAACACCACACCCAGCATATCGCTGACTGCTCCCGGCGAACACAGCACCGACTCGATGGTCGCCTTGCTCACCGACGCGCCCAGCGCCACGGTGATCGTCGTCAGGTGCGAATCGCGCCCCAGCACCGCCCGCTGATGGTGGAAGTATTCCATGCCTCGTCCCCATTGCTGGAACAGCACGTAGGTCAGCTCAGCCCCCTCTCCGAGGATGAGGTCTGCCACTCCACTGCCGAAAACTGGCGTGGACAGGTCGGGCGACAGCATCCCGTCCAGCAGGGTCACGCGGCTACCTTCCTCCAGAATGACGAGCGTGTGTGGGAAGACCGCCCGGGCGCCGTCCACGGTGAAGAAGGTCCGCAGGGGCAGGGTGACCTTAACGCCGCGCGGCACAATGAGCACAGCACCGCCCGTCGCGTACGCGCGAGCCATTGCGGTGAGCTTCTCGTCCGCCGGGTCGTAGTCGGCTCCCTCCAATGCCCTGCGAATGGCATCAGGGTGGCGCTGTATCGCCTCTGCCCAGTCCGCGAACAGCACACCGCTTCTTCTTACGCTGTCCGCGATGTGGTTATACACCGGCGCACCGTCGCTGAACGCCAGCGTCCCACCGATGCGCCGGGATCGCCCACGGATGACGTCTTCCAGCCACGCCGGCAGGGCAGGGGAACTGCCAGGCACCGAGGGCGCCAGAGAGTCCAGATTCAGGTGGCTGATGTCGGTGCGCCGCCAGTGCTCGTGCTTGGGCGACGGTATGGGTGTCTCCATGAAGCGGCGCCATGCCTCTCGCCGAAAAGTGCACGCCCACTCCGGCTCGTTGAGGTGCCGGCTGATGCCGTCTATCAAATCCAGCCCCGCGGGGCTGGTCATCAGCGTGTTTCCCATTATCCTACCGAACCCTCCATCTCCAGAGCGATCAGGCGGTTAAGCTCCACCGCATACTCCAGCGGCAGCTCCTTCGCGAACGGCTCGAAGAAGCCGTTGATAATCATCGTCGTGGCTTCCTGCTCGCTCAGTCCGCGGCTCATCAGGTAGAAGAGCTGCTCCTCGCCCACCTTGCTGACGGTTGCTTCGTGCTCGATTCGAACGTCGTCTTCCTTCACGTTCATGGTAGGGTAGGTGTCCGAGCGCGAGATGTCGTCGAGCAGCAGGGCATCACAGCGCACATTGCACTTCACCCCCACGGCGCCCTCGTCCACCTGCACCAGTCCGCGATAGGTGGTGCGCCCGCCGCCCTTGCTGATGGACTTGGAGACGACCGTGCTGGTGGTGTACGGCGCAGCGTGCACCATCTTGGCGCCCGCGTCCTGATGTTGACCCGGTCCGGCAAACGCGATGGACAGGATGTCGCCGCGCGCACCTTTGCCCATCATGTACACGCTGGGGTACTTCATGGTGAGCTTGGAGCCTAGGTTGCCGTCCACCCACTCGATGGTGGCGTCTTCATAAGCCACCCCTCGCTTGGTGACCAGGTTGTACACGTTCTTCGACCAGTTCTGCACGGTGGTATAGCGGATGTGCGCGCCTTTCAGCGCCACAAGCTCCACCACCGCGGAGTGCAGGGAGTCGGTGGAGTAGATGGGCGCGGTGCAACCCTCGATGTAGTGCACGCGGCTGCCCTCATCCGCAATGATGAGCGTGCGCTCGAACTGTCCCATGTTTTCGGCGTTGATGCGGAAGTATGCCTGGAGGGGTATCTCTACGTGAACCCCCGGCGGGACGTAGATGAACGAACCGCCCGACCACACCGCCGAGTTGAGCGCAGCAAACTTGTTATCCGCGGGCGGGATCACCTTGCCGAACCACCGTCGAACGATGTCAGGGTACTCCCGAAGCCCCGAATCCATGTCCATGAAGATGACGCCCTGACGCTCGAGGTCTTCCCGGATGCTGTGATACACCACTTCGGACTCGTATTGCGCCGACACGCCCGCCAGGAACTTGCGCTCCGCCTCGGGGATGCCCAGCTTCTCGAATGTGTTCTTAATCTGCGCGGGCACCTCGTCCCAGGTCCTGCCCTGTTTCTCAGCGGGCTTGATGTAGTAGTAGATGTCGTCGAAGTTGATCTCGTTGAGCAACTGCGTGTTGCCCCAGGTGGGCATCGGCTTGCTCAGGAATATCTCCAGAGCGCGCAGACGGAACTCTCGCATCCAGTCTGGCTCGTTCTTGAAGTGCGAGACCATCTCCACGACACGGCGGGTGAGACCTTTTTCCGCCTTGTAGACGTACTCTATCTCATCACGAAAGCCGTACTGGTATTCGGTACCGACATCCAGCAAAGACTGCGGTGCAGACATTTATCCCACCTCCTGCAGGGTCTTCTCCTCTGCGCCGACCTCCTGAAGTATCCAGTCGTAACCACGCTGCTCGAGCTCGTGCGCCAGTGACTCATCGCCGGAACGAACCACGCGCCCGCCCACCATCACGTGAACGAAGTGCGGGCGGATGTAGCGCAGGATGCGCTGGTAGTGAGTGATGACCAGCACGCCCGTGTCTTCGCTGGCGATTCGGTTCACGTTCTCCGAGACGATGCGCACGCCGTCGATATCCAGTCCCGAGTCGGTCTCGTCCAGAATCGCCAGCTTTGGCTTGATCATGCCCATCTGCACGATCTCGAGGCGCTTCTTTTCACCACCCGAGAACCCTTCGTTGACGTATCGGCTGGCGAAACCGTCGGGCATGTGCAGCGCCTTGAACTCTGCCTTCAGCGCGTTGCGGAACTCGCGTGCGCTCATCTCCTCGCCATGCAGTGACTTCAGAGCACTGCGCAGGAAGTTCGCGACGCTGACGCCGGGGATGGCAACGGGATACTGAAACGCGAGGAAGATGCCAGCTCGCGCTCGCTCGTCCACCTCCATCTCCAGCACGTTTTGTCCCTCGAACAGCACCTCGCCTCGGGTTACCTCATAGCGCGGATGCCCCATCAGCGTGGCGGCAAGGGTGCTTTTGCCGGAGCCGTTGCGCCCCATCAGCGCGTGGATTTCGCCCCGGTGAATGGTAAGGTTGACGCCTTTCAAAATCGGCTTGCCATCGACGGCGACGTGCAGGTCGCGAATCTCGAGAAGCGGTTGGCTCATATGTGTTTATCTCCCCTCCATCGTTGTCTGTACCGTTTGAGCAGGCTCGCGTTCGGCGAGAGGAATGGTCTGCTCGCTGCGCGCGAACAAGGACGGCACCAGCGGTCGGGCCTCACCGTCAGACAGATGCTTCAGGGTGATACGGCTGAACACCACCGACAGATAGTCGGCAACAAAGCTCCACACGGAGTGCAGCTCGCATCCGCCGTGATGCACGCACACTTCCCGGTCGCCCGAGAACTGGTTGCACAGTGTGTCCGCTGTCAGCACTCCCCCCAGCGCTTCCAGTACCTGTCGGAGGGTAATCTGTTCGGCAGGGTGGGCAAGTCGGTAGCCGCCCTGCGCACCCCGCACACTCTCGGTCAGCCCGGCGCGATTCAGCAGGTAGAGCAGCTTCTCGACGTAGGCAGACGATAGCCCCTCGTACTCGGCAATCTGCCGCACATTGACCGTATCACCGAAGGGCACGCGGGCGAGGTGCATGATACAGCGCAGACCGTATTCCTCTTGTGCCGTGATCTTCATCCCAATCGACCTCCATGAAGATGATACGCTAATCCTTACAAAAAAGTCAAGTATCGCCGCATGCTTTTCCAGAAAAGTTTATTGCGCCTCGCCGTGCGCCGTGAGGCAGGATTCCGCCGTTGCTACTACCTAACCATCCTGTGGCACAGGTACACGGAGGCCCAGGCGATGTCAACAACCCGAATACTCGTTGTGCTGAATGGAAACATGCCGGGTGAGGGTCTGGTTCGCTCGGTGGCTCACGGTGCGCAGGTGCTGGTCGGCGCGGATGCCGGAGCGGTACTCCTGCGCCAGGCGGGCTTGCGAGTCGACTTCGTGGTGGGTGACTTCGACTCGGTGCCGGAAGACCTGCTGAACTCCCTTCCGGCGGAGAGCGTGGTGCACGACCCAGGACAGGACGACACCGACCTCGAGAAGGCTCTGCGCTTCGCCGTATCGCGCTGGCACCACCCCGATATCGTAGTACTGGGAACCACCGGCGACCGCCTCGACCACGTGCTGGGCAACATCTGCGGTGCGGTGCGCTATGCCGACCGTGCGAGCATCCGCTTCGTCGAAGACCATTCGGTGACCTACTTCGCCTACTGCAAGCTCAGCTTCGCGGCTCCTATCGGCGCGACGGTCTCGCTGTTGCCGCTGGGCGAGGTGCATGGTGTTCGGACGGAGGGGCTTCGCTGGGCACTGAACATGGAGACCCTGAGCATCGGCACGCGCGGCGTCAGTAACGAGGTGGTCAGCAGTCCCGTAGTGGTGGAATGGCACGACGGGCATCTCGTGGTGATCCGGCTGCTTCAGTCGGGCGAGCTGTTCGAGTGGTGAGAAAATCGACATGGCGGAGCGAGTGACCTTTGGTGCTGGCGATTTGGCGGTGGTTGCCCTCTTTCTGGCGGGGGTGCTGTGGGTTGGCTACGCTGCGCGCCGCTCGCTGAAAGAAGGGGATGCGACTGGATACCTCGTGGCGGGACGCACGCTAACTCTGCCCGCGTTTGTTGCCACCCTTGTGGCAACCTGGTATGGCGGCATTTTGGGAGTAGGGGAGTTCAGCTATTCTTATGGCGTCTCCAACTGGGTGGTCTTTGGGCTACCATACTACGTTTTCGCCCTGCTGTTTGCCTGGCTGCTGGCACCCCGTGTGCGCGAGGCGGAGCTGTTCACCATTCCCGACCGGCTCTACGGCACCTACGGTCGCCCAGCCGGGCTATTCGGCAGTCTGCTGACGTTCTGCATGACCACTCCTGCGCCGTATACGCTGATACTCGGTGTGCTTTTCCAGCTGGTGCTTGGCGGGGAACTGCTGGTCTGGCTATTGGTGGGCACGATACTGAGCACCATCTACCTGTACCGCGGCGGCTTGCACGCCGATGTGCGCGTGAACATCCTGGAGTTCCTCATGATGTTCGGTGGCTTCGCCGTTATTGTGCCCTTTCTCGTGACGAAGTACGGAGGGCTGCACTTCCTGCGCGAGCAGTTGCCTCCTCTGCACCTGTCGTGGCACGGAGGGAACTCAGTGCAGTACATCGTGGTCTGGTTCTTCATCGCGCTGTGGACGCTAATCGACCCGGGTTTCCATCAGCGGTGTTACGCGGCGGCGTCTCCGCAGGTGGCGCGCTGGGGCATCGTGGTGAGTGTCTGTTGCTGGTTCGTCTTTGACCTGCTCACGACCACCACCGGCCTGTATGCGCGCGCCGTGCTGGGCGACTCCCTGTCCGACCCCAAGTTCGCCTATCCCGCGCTTGCCGAGCGGGTTCTGCCGCCAGTGGCGAAGGGCATTTTCTTCGTTGGGATGCTAGCGACGGTGATGTCGACGGTGGTCAGCTACACGTTCCTGTCGGCGGTCACCTTCGGGCGCGACCTGGTGTGGCGGTGGCGCGGGGGCGGGGAAGCGGACACCCTGCGTTACACTCGGGTGGGCATCACTCTGGTTGGTGCACTGGCTATCGTGCTGGCATGGCGCGTACAGTCGGTGGTGAACCTGTGGTATCTCATCGGCTCGCTGTTCATTCCGGGCCTGTTATTGCCGCTGGTGGGAAGTTACACCTCGCGGTTTCGGGTATCGCCGGGGTTCGCTCTGGCGACCATGGTGCTAGGGTTCGGCACGTCGCTGAGCTGGATGCTGTACGGCGCAGTGAGTGGACGCCTGCAGGACCCTGCTTTCCTGCAACCGATGTACCCCGGGCTGGTGATGGGCACGGCGGTTTACTTCGTCGGCTGGGTGACGAACCGCGGAGGCAAACACAGCGAACGCACCTTGCTTTGAGCAAACCGAATCCGGTATCATAGTTTGTGAGAAACTCATGCATCACGCCGTAATCGGCAGGAGGAATAAAGAGTCTCGACTAACCGCATGAACAGTTTCATTCCCTCAACAGCCGGGCAGATGACGCATCGCCCGAAGACGCAACTGCGCGTCACCGACAACCTGGACGAGCTGCTGGCAGTGTTACCGCCTCAGGTGCGTCGCGCTCTGGAAGCGGAGCCGAGTCTGGAGGACCTGCTGGAGGTTATCCTGGACCTGGGACGAGAGCCGCAAGCTCGTTTCCCCGACCGCACCGTGCAGCTCAGCGACATGGAGGTCACTGAAGCCGACATCGATTACGTGGTTCAGCGCGTCGGCGCCTTCGGCAAGGACAACCGCGCAGGTATCGAACGCACGCTGCACCGCATCTCCGCCATCCGCAACCGGCAGGGACGCATCATCGGTTTGACCTGTCGGGTGGGGCGCGCCGTTTTTGGTACCATCGACATCATTCAGGATGTGATCGAGCGGGGTAAAAGCGTGCTGATGCTGGGACGCCCCGGTATCGGCAAGACCACGAAACTGCGCGAGATTGCCCGTGTGCTGGCGGACGAGTTCAACAAGCGCGTGGTGATTGTGGATACCTCGAACGAGATTGCAGGCGACGGCGACATCCCACACCCCGCCATCGGCATGGCACGGCGAATGCAGGTTGCATCCCCGGAACTCCAGCACGCCGTGATGATTGAGGCGGTGGAGAACCACATGCCGGAGGTCATCGTGATCGACGAGATCGGTACGGAGGCAGAAGCGTTTGCTGCCCGCACCATCGCCGAGCGCGGCGTGCAGCTCATCGGCACCGCACACGGCAACTCGCTGGAGAACCTGTTGATGAACCCGACGCTTTGCGACCTCGTCGGTGGTATTCAGGCAGTCACGCTGTCCGACGAGGAGGCTCGCCGACGGGGCACCCAGAAGACGGTGCTGGAACGCAAGGCGCCTCCCACCTTCGACATCATCATCGAGATGCTCGAGAAGGACAAGCTGGCGATTCATCACGATGTGGCGAGCACGGTAGACCGCATCCTGCGTGGAGATACGCCGCGTCCCGAGGTCCGCGTGCGCCTGCCTGATGGCACGATTCAGGTGGTTCAGTCGGGAGATGCCCCAGAACCCCCGCGCGAGGTGACCAGCAACCTCACTATCCGCCCGAGCACGAGCCGTGAGCGGCGCCAGCTGCCCAGCACGGTACGTATTTTCCCATATGGCGTTAGCCGAAATCGTCTGGAGCGCGCCATCCGGGAGCTGCGGGTACCGGCGTACATCGTGCGTGACGTCCAGCAGGCTGATGTGGTGATTGCGTTGAAGGCGAACGCGCGCCGGGAACCAACACGGATGAAGGAGGCAGCCAATCGCGGACTGCCGGTATACGTGGTGAAGAGCAACACTTACGCACAGATCGCCGGTAGTGTTCAGGACATCTTTGCGATGCGCCCGCCAGAAGGCTGGGAGGAAGGGGAGTCCTCAATGGACCCCACAGAGGCAGCCCTGATGGAGACTGAGGCGGCGATTCAGGAGGTACTGCGCACCTCGATGCCCGTGGACCTCGCACCGCAGAACAGTTACATTCGTCGCCTCCAGCACCAGCTGGTGGAAAAATACCGCCTGGTATCCGAAAGCGTTGGGCTCGAACCGAACCGGCGCGTGCGTATCTCGCCACCACCATGATGGACGGACTGTTCATTACCTTTGAGGGTATGGAGGGGGCTGGAAAGACCACTCTTGCCCGCTGGCTTTCCGATCACCTGCAGGCGGAGGGTATGCGCACCTGGTTTACTTACGAACCCTGGGAACCTCGCCTACGGTCGATACTCCTCGAACACAGCAACCTGCAAAGCACGGAGGAACTCCTGCTGTTTGTCGCTGACCGGGCAATCCATACCCGCTATATTCGCGAGCGCCTTGCTGAAGGGACGATTGTGGTGTGCGACCGGTATGCCGACTCCACCCTGATTTATCAGGGCTACGGACGAGGCATCGACATCGAGTGGGTGCGCGCTCTCAACCGATTTGCGACGGGCGACCTGTGTCCACGACGTACGTACCTGCTGGATGTGCCGGTAGAGATTGGTCTGAGCCGCCAGCGCGAGCTGAACCGCATCGGCGCCGAGGAAATCGCATTCCACGAGCGAGTACGACAGGGCTTCCTGCAGGAGGCTGAACGGGAGCCACAGCGCTTTATGGTGCTGGACGCCACGCGCGACCTGCAGGAGCTGCAGTCGGTCATCTGGGCGGACGTTCACACCCACCTGCGCTAGAAGCCCTCGTGCGGTTTGCCCCGCACGCTTGCGTTCCTGTATAATAGAGGCACCTGCAAAGCAGGAGGGCACGAATATGAAACTGGTCATTGCTGTCGTGCATGACCGCGACACGAACAAGATTTCCGACGCGTTGCTGCGCAACGGGTTTAAGTTCACCAAAGTCGCCAGCACGGGCGGGTTCCTGCGCGAGGGCAACGTGACTCTGTTCATCGGTGTGGAAGATGAAGACCTTGACCCGGTCCTGCGCCTGATCGGTGAGAGCTGCAAGACGCGGGAGCAGTACGTGAACGTCCTTCCGCCCGATGCCGCGCCGGTGGGCACGTTCGTGCCGAACCCGGTGAAGGTGCTGGTTGGTGGAGCCATCGTCTTTGTGGTGAATGTCGAGCGATTCGAGCGCTTCTGAAGATGTCTGCGCTGGAATGGTGTCGGAGACTGCAGATTTCCGAAGCCTGCGCCCCTCTGATCGAGCAAGCGCTGACGCACCGTTCTGCGCTGGCTGAAGGCGCTACCACAAGCAACGAACGCCTGGAGTTTCTGGGCGACGCGGTGCTGGGGCTGATCGTCACCGAAACCCTCTACCGGCTGTTTCCCGAACGCACTGAAGGCGAACTCTCGCGGGCGCGCGCGCTGGTGGTGAGCCGACGTACCCTCGCGCAGGTCGCAAAGGCGCTTGGAGTGGACGCTATGATACGCCTGAGCACGGGCGAGGAAGCTCAGGGCGGTCGACAGCGAGGCAGTATTCTTGCAGACGCGGTAGAGGCGATCATCGCCGCGGTGTATCTGCAGGGTGGGACGGAGGAAGCGCGCCGATTCGTTGAGCGCATCCTGGGCGACATGATTCGCAAGGCGCCGGACGCTTCTCGCGCCGATGACTTCAAGTCGCGCCTGCAGGAAAGAACGCACGCCCTCTTGCGGCAGACGCCCCAGTATACCGTCGTCTCCGAGTCCGGCGCCGACCACGACAAGACCTTCTGCGTGCAGGTACGCCTGCAGGACGTGGTGCTCGGCACCGGGATAGGCAAGAGCAAGAAGGAAGCCGAGCAGGCGGCTGCACGCGAGGCTCTGGGAAAACTGGACGAAATCGAAATGTCTGCCCGATTTTAATGGGATTGTTATTGACGACGTTGGCAGAGCGTTCTATAATGGGCTCAGGTAGCAACACCGGAGAAAGGAGCCTGATGACCCATGTTCCGACGCGGATTTACCCTGATCGAGCTGCTTGTGGTGATCGCGATTATCGCGATACTCGCAGCGATCCTCTTCCCTGTCTTCGCGCAGGCGCGTGAGAAGGCGAGGCAGTCCAACTGTATCTCCAACGTGAAGCAGATCCTGCTGGGCGCACTGATGTACACCCAGGACTACGATGAGAAGTTCCATCGCCTGCTGGTGTGGAACCCGACCTGTTTCACGAACCCAGGAGCCTGTTCATCGGGGTGCCCTGCCCGATGCTGGAACAGCAACCCGAACGGACCCGACCAGACCATCGGTCCCGAGGACATGCTGAACCCCTATATCAAGAACAGTGGTATCTGGGCGTGCCCCAGCGACGGCGTTCCTCGCGATGACTGCACGGGTCCGAATGGCACGTGGTACAAGATCAGCTACTCGTTCACGCATTTCCAGCCCGGTAGCTGGGAGGACCTTGCCACGTTTGGCGTGTGCGCCTTCTACCCCATCAGCACGGCAGCTGGCGCGGCAACTGCGGAGTCCAAGACATCTGCGGAGATCGGACGCCCGGCTCAGACTGCCCTGATGTACGAGCTGTGGACTACGGTCAGCTACGGGCGCAACTTCACGCACTGGCGCTGGGACAACACCCAGATCGCCAACGAGGCGGTGTTCCCCAGTGCGCCCAACTTCTTCACCGTGAACTGGTGTGGTCAGGGCGACGCGCGGTTCTCGATGGGCAACCATAGCAGGCTGATGACCATCGGCTGGGTGGACGGGCACGCCAAGGCGATGCGTCGCGATCAGCTGATGTACCTGCCATGGAACTACGATGCCGTCAATAACCGACGCTTCAACTACCTGCACTGGAACGAGGCGTTCAAACCCTGAGGAGAGGAGCCATGTCGAAAACACCTCCGAGCACGAACAAGACCATCATCTGGCTGGTCATCGCGGTCATCGCCATTGCCGTCGCGGCGTTCTCCGCTTACAAGTCACTGATTCAGCCGCAGCAGGGGAAGTCAGCAGGCTTTGTCGACATGTTCCCTGGCGGAAAGGCTGGTCTGATGAAGGGCGGCGCGTCCCCGGAGACGGAAGGCGGCGCACCGACGACCGCGCCCGACATGGGACGCTGACAACAAGGCATCTTGTCGCGTTATTCTGCGGGCAGGCTTCGAGACGGAGCCTGCCCGTTTTCCTCTTCGGAATACCTCTGCAAAAAACCGCCCCTTCTGCCAACATTCATACTGACATCCTTTGCGCCTATTCATGAGGAGGTCTGCGAACAGGGATGTTTGTTTTGATAGGACTTGCAGTCGTTTTCGGTTCGATTCTGGTGGGCTACATGATGCACGGCGGTAAGGTGGCTGTGCTCATCCAGATATCGGAGTTTGTCATCATCGGTGGAGCGGCTTTTGGTGGCATTATTGTGGCAAGTGGCATTTCAGGAGTACAGACGCTCATCAAGAGTATCCTTGGCTTGTTGAAGCCCCCGCCCGTTAGCAAAGACGCCTACATGGAGCTGCTGCAAATGCTGTTCGCCATGTTCACTCTGGCTCGAAAAGAGGGGCTGCTGGCGCTGGAAAGGCATGTGGAAAACCCGGAATCGAGCGACCTGTTCTCGCAGTATCCCAGCATCATGGCTAACCATCACGCTATGGACTTCCTGTGCGACACGGTGAAGGTGGTCTTAACGGGCGCCGTGGGGCATTACGAGTTGTCGGACCTCATGGAAATCGATCTTGAGACTCACAAACACGAGGCACTGAAGCCTGCCAACATGCTTGCCAAGGTGGGCGACGCCATGCCGGGCTTTGGTATCGTGGCAGCGGTGCTGGGGGTCGTCATTACCATGCAGGCAATCAACGGTCCCCCTGAGCAGATTGGTCACAAAGTCGCGGCGGCGCTGGTAGGAACCTTCCTCGGGGTGCTTCTCGCGTATGGGGTGTTCCAGCCGCTGTCGCAGGCAGT
>OGCI01002045.1_pt1 | contig 14628 bp, 11 predicted proteins | sample 1570021 | NCBI WGS metagenome assembly OGCI01 (sample SAMN06264664, study PRJEB24512) | hot springs metagenome | isolation source: Hot spring water | place: South Africa: Tshipise | collected 2015-06-21 | reverse complement strand
ATTCTGGTCCCGGTATACCGAATTTAGAGGAGATTCTTTCGGGGAATTACAAATCCAGTACCGGGATGGGATCGGGCATAATCGGGTCTAGAAGACTCATGGATATTTTCCAGATCCAAACCGCACCGGGCAAAGGTACAAAAGTGCTGATGGGCAAAGTACTTCCTTCCACTGCCCCCCTCATTACCCCCGCTCTGCTTGGCAAAATTACCCAGGAAATCCTAAAACAACAACCCCAGGATCCTTTTCAGGAAATTCAGCAACAGAACCAGGAACTGATCCGAACTATGAACGAACTTCGGCTCCGACAGGAACAACTAGAACGCTTGAACAAAGAGCTAGCCGACACCAACCGGGGAGTCGTGGCCCTTTACACGGAGCTGGAGGAAAAAGCAGTTTCCCTCCAGGCGGCCAATGAAATGAAGACTCGTTTTCTTTCCAACATGAGCCATGAGTTCAAAACACCCTTGAACACCATCCTTTCTCTTTCCCAACTGCTACTGGACCGGGTGGATGGGGAATTGACCGGAGAACAGGAAAAACAAGTCTTCTTTATAAAAAAATCCGCAGAGAATCTCTCGGAATTGATCAACGACCTATTGGATCTGGCAAAGATCGAAGCGGGCAAAACCACCCTTACCCTGTCCGAGGTATCGGTGAAAGATCTGTTCAGTACGTTAAGGGGAATGTTAAAACCGATCTTGGTACATCCCGCTGTGAGTCTGGTATTCGAAGATCCTGAACCCGATGTGACCCTGTATACAGACGAGGGAAAAGTCTCTCAAATCCTCCGCAACCTCATTTCCAATGCCATCAAGTTCACGGAACGAGGGGAAATCCGGGTGCGTGCGGAATTGAATACCACGGAACAGAAGGTAACCCTATCCGTCTCCGACACGGGAATTGGCATTCCCAAAGAACTACAGAAAAAGATCTTCGAGGAATATTTCCAGATAGATACGCCCCTCCATCGAAAGCAAAAGGGAACAGGATTGGGGCTTTCCATATCTAAAAAACTAGCCGAACTATTGGGAGGATCCATCACAGTGGAGAGTACACCCGGTATGGGATCCACCTTTTTTCTCCTTCTGCCCGTGGCGCACCCCCAAAAATCACTAACAGAGGAACAAAAAAAAATTAATATTAGAGAAGCGTCCCGTAAAAAACCCGACACCTTGAAGGAAACGCTCCTCTTGATCGAAGACGAAGAGACAGTCGCCCTTTTATACGAAAAATACCTAAAAGGAACAGGTTTCCAACTATTGGTAGCCAGGAATCTTTCCGAAGCGGGGGAACTGTTATCCCAGTATAAACCCCGAGCCATCATCCTAGACCTACTCCTCAAACAGGAAGATGGATGGTCTTTCCTTACCGAACTAAAGTCAAACCCCGAGACAAAGGACATTCCTGTTATTGTGGCAACCGTCCTGAAAGACTCGGATCGAGGAATAGCGTTAGGAGCTGAGGACTTCGTCACCAAACCCATTGATCGTAAATGGTTGTTGCATAAACTACATTCGATCCAGAATAGAGGACCCCTCCAAAAAATCCTTACGATAGATGACGACGAAGCTTCCCGTTACATCATTAAAAGCACTCTCTCGGATACGAAATTCCAGATCCTCGAGGCCGAGAACGGGGAAGAAGGAATCCAACTAGCGTTAAAAGAAAAACCCGAGCTGATCTTTCTAGATCTCATCATGCCCGGAATGAGTGGGATGGAAACCTTATCAAGATTGAAGGAACTACCCGAAACCTCCTCCATCCCGGTGATTATTCTAACCTCCAAAGAGATAGAACAAGAAGAGATTCAGAAACTGAAGGAGCATGCGAGGGAAATCCTTTCCAAGAGGACCTATACGAAAGAATCGGTGCTGCAACAAATTCGGGAAACCCTGATCAAACAGGTATCAATAAATATTAAAAAGTCAGAGGTATAATAATGGAATCAACCATTCTATTGGTAGATGACAATGATGCCCAACGCTACGCAGTAGCCAAGACTCTCAAATCCTCGGGGTTTAAAGTTCTTGAAGCTAGTACGGGAAAGCAAGCATTGGAAAAAGCACGCATGGGCATCGATCTTGTCATTCTCGATATCAATCTTCCCGATATCGACGGGTTCGAAGTATGTAAACGTTTGAAAAATAATCTAGAAACAAAATCCATCCCTGTCCTCCATCTTACTGCTACTTATCTGAGTCTTGCGGATAAAGTGCGAGGGCTAGAAGGAGGTGCCGATGGGTATCTAACCCAACCTATCAAGCCTGCCGAACTTCTATCCACAGTAAGAGCCCTTATACGCATGAAGAAAGCCGAAGAATCGAGGGAAACAGAACTGATTCTCTGGCAAAATACGTTCAATAGCATTCAGGATGCGATTTGCCTCCTAGATACGAAGGGAACCATTGTCCGTTACAACCGAACCTTTCAAGACTTAGCAGGAAACACTGAACAAGGGATTCTAGGCAAACAGTGTCATGAGGTGATGCATTTCTTCCTAGATTGTCCAGAGGATTGCCCCATCCGACGATTCTTCGACTCTCCTATGCCCCAAATACGGGAACGCGTTAAGCACGAGATCAGGAGAGGAGATCATTGGTTCATCTCTTCTCTTGATCCGGTAATTAGTAAAACCGGAACGATTGAATACTATGTCCACCTCATGCGGGACATCACGGAACAAAAAACCGCTGAATTGACGATCCAAAGAGCGTTGCGAGAAAAGGAGATCCTGATCCAGGAGTTGTATCACCGGGCCCGAAACAATATGCAAGTGATGGCGTCCCTCCTTCAACTCTATGCAGATCGGTTAAAGGGCGCGGAAGAAAAACTCGTCCTGAAAGATATAGAAACAAAGATCCACGTGATGGCTTTGGCCCACCAGAAACTTTACGAGTCGGAGAATCCCTCGTACGTGAACCTCAACGGATACCTGAAAGATCTTTCCATGTTCGTATGGGAGGTGGTAGCCGAGCACGCATCCAAGACGGAAGTTTCCTTCCAGGGCATAGAGACATACGTGTTGATCGATACGGCCATACCTCTCGGACTTGCTGTGAACGAACTTCTAACCAATGCGTTGCGACATGCCTTCCCCAACGGGAAAGAAGGTAAAATCGATGTGCGCTTATCTAGGGGAAATGCAAATGAGATCCTGATCGACGTAATAGACGATGGAATCGGAATGCCTAAGGGATTTTCCATCGATCAGGATGGGAGGTTGGGACTCCCCCTCGCAGTATCGTTAATCGAGAATCAGCTAGGAGGTAAAATTTCATACGAGAGTAAAAAGGGTGTGACATGGCACATTTCTATAGCGAAAGAGCTCTATTCCAGACGGGTATAGAGGTGTTGTTCTATGTCGGATAATCTTTCTATTCCCTCTAGACCAAAACGGGTCGTGATCCTGGAAGACGAAGTGATTTCCGCCCTGCATCTAAAGAAACACTTACAACAAGCAGGATACGTAGTTGATAACCCAATATTGAGGAGTTCTCTAGACTTAGAAAAGATCCTTTCTCCTAAGCCCGATATCCTTTTTGTGGATATAAATCTTGGGATCGATATGGATGGGATCGAATTAGCAAAACAGATCTCTTCGAACCAACCCATTCCCATCGTACTCATCACAGGGTATGGAGCGACGGAGATAAAGAACCGAGCAGCCTCCCTCCCCATCGTGGGTATTCTCGAGAAACCTGTTCGCACTCCCCTACTGCAGGAGATTCTCCGAAAAGCCGGGATGTTCTAGTTAATGACCTACCAGGTTTGGAACCTTCAACGCTAATTCTAACGCGCGGGCAAGATTTCGCATTGACCCAGTCCCATCGTGAAACCCCATGCTGTTGGCGGACGCCGTGTAATCCCACAGCCATTGCGCATGCCTGAGTTGGCTCCTCGCTTTTTCTAACACGCTGGTAGGAATCCCTCGGCTTTCTCCTTCCATTATCGCCTCATGGGCTTTCACCAGAGCGTCCATACAGGCGTTGGATAGTTCCGCTACCGAGTCCTGGGTGTACCGAACCCGAGTAATCATCCACTCTTTCGTCTTTCCCTTGTGGCACCAGAGACAGGAGGTTTCCACGGTATTCAGAGGACTTCCAATGGCATGCGAGGTAACCCGCTTTCCCCCCTGGACCTGCTTCGGCATGTGGCAATCCGCACAACTGATCCTGGCAGCCGCGTGGATCCCAGCGCTATACTCCTCGAAATCAGGGTGTTGCGCCTTCAGTAAGGGCGTGCGGGACTTCGTATGGGTATAATCTCGATCGAATCCTTTCGGTTTTGTTTCGTAGTACGCATACATGGAAGCGGCATCCAGCCCCTTTTCCCAGGGATGGATCACCCGGTCCGTGCCCGGTTCGAAATAGTATTCACTATGACATTGGGCACAAACGTAGGTTTTCATGTCTTGTTTACTAGCTTTCGTAAGATCGATTCCCCTGTTAGCCATTGCGTCCTTGAATCCTGGCTGCGCCACTCGAAGCTGAAACGTGTTAGGTTCGTGGCAATTGGTGCACCCGATGGATCCCAATCCCATGGCAACGTATTCAGGCATCTTACGGGCCGCGTACCCCCATCCTTCCTCGTTCCAGACCTTTTCGATACCGGAAGTCTTGCAGGAAATGCAGGAACCGGGTGTTTTTTCGGTAACCCGCTTGGAATGCACCAGGTCCTCCCACGCGAAAGTATGGGAACGGTCTTCCTTATACTCCTTAGCGAATCCACTGCCCGCGTACAATACGTTCAATTGAGGGTACCGTTCCAATTTATCGTAGGGCACACCCCCACCATACCCGGTGGGAGAGGGGTTCATTTCTTTGGTATAAAAGGTCGATGCCTGAAAAGATTGGTGCCCCGTACTTGGGGAAGTAAAACCTGGTCGGCTTTCGGAGGAAGAACGAGAAGGGGCCGGCGTGCAGGAGGATAAGATCCATCCTGTCATGAGAATGAACAAGGACCATTGCCCTACTGCGCTTCTTGGGGAATTCCCCAAAGGGGGCTGTGCAGTACGCATCGGTTTCCTCCTTATGTATTCATTCTAAAACGATTCCTATATCAGAGCAACAAATATTTCGATGAGGTAAATCGACTCCTTGACAGATTCGACAGAAACACTATCATCAAAGTCATGATTCCAGAAAAGGTACAGAAAGTGCTCAAAGCCCATGGACTTGAGGCCCTCGAGTTTGAGCCTGGTTCGACCCCCACGGCCGAAAAGGCGGCTGCCCGGATCGGGGTAGAGGTAGGTCAGATCGCGAAATCGATTCTATTGAGCGGCAAGGACGGCAAGTATCGGATGGTGGTGCTGGCCGGAGACAAAAAACTCCAGAACAACAAGTTGAAGGCCCTCTTCGGGGTAAAAACCAGCATGGCAGGACCCGAAGAAACCCTTAAAGTCACCGGTTTTCCTCCCGGTGGGGTTTGCCCCTTTGGTTTGAACGGCTCCATCGAGATCTTTCTCGACAAGAGTCTCGAGATGTACGAAACCATCTACCCCGCGGCGGGAACCGACTCTACCGGTGTCCCCTGTACCTTCCAGAAGCTTCTCCAGATCACGGGAGCTACTGTCTGCGATGTAACCTAAAGGAGATGTCATGTTGTACAGCCGCATGCATTCACGGGCAGCGCAATCGGGATCCTGTACATGAAGCTATCTACCCGCACCCGGTACGGCTTACGCCTCATGTACCAACTGGCTCTGCAGTACAACCAGGGGCCGATTCAGCTTTCCGAAATCGCGGAAACCGAGGAAGTTTCGGAAAAATACTTGGGCCAAATTGTGATCCACCTCCGGGCAGCCAAACTGATCCAGTCGCATCGGGGAGCCCAGGGAGGGTACTTTTTAGCAAAGCCCCCCAACCGTATCAACGTGTTCGAAATCGTCCAAGCATTAGAAGGGGATGTGTCAATCGTAGGCTGTACGGAAAACCCCGATTCCTGCGAACGGAGCGGTGAATGCGCGGCCACTGAAGTATGGAAGATCTTGAGTGAAGCGATCCGGAAGACCTTGGAAACAATCAGTTTGCAAGACATGATCCGGATGGGAAAGGCTAAGGGAACGTTCCTAGACTTTTCGATTTAAAGGAGGTCCCTATGCGTATCGCCCGCTCCGTAACCGAGCTGATCGGAAACACTCCCCTTGTCCAGCTGAATCGAATCGGTAAAGAGTATTCGAGAAAAATCGTCGCGAAACTTGAATCCTTTAACCCTGGGTCCAGCGTGAAAGACCGTATCGCTCTATCCATGATCGAGGATGCCGAGGCGAAAGGCTTGATCGATAAAGATACCGTGATCATCGAACCGACCAGCGGGAACACGGGGATAGGCCTCGCCATGGTAGCGGCAGTAAAGGGTTACCGGTTGATCCTCACCATGCCCGAGACGATGAGTGTGGAACGACGGAAACTGTTGAAAGCGTTAGGAGCGGAGATTATCCTCACCGAGGGCGCTTTAGGGATGGGAGGGGCCATCCGGGAAGCGGAACGACTGTTGACCCAGTACCCAAAGAGTTTCATGCCCCAGCAGTTCCAGAACCCTTCCAACCCCGCCATTCACGAGCGAACCACGGCCCTCGAGATTTGGAAGGATACGGACGGGAAAGTGGACATCTTCGTAGCGGGAGTCGGCACTGGGGGTACCATCAGTGGTGTGGGAAAGGTTCTCAAATCAAAGAAACCAGTGCATGTGGTAGCCGTTGAACCAGATCGATCTCCCGTATTATCCGGTGGTATTGCCGCGCCACACCGAATCCAGGGGATCGGAGCGGGATTCGTTCCCCAGGTCCTACGGCGAGAAGTGATTGACGAGATCATCCGGGTACCGGATGAAGACGCCATCTCCACGGCCCGACGCCTCGCCCGGGAGGAGGGAATCCTCGCGGGGATCTCGTCGGGCGCCGCCCTCTGGGGAGCCCTCCAGGTAGCAAAGCGCCCCGAATCGGAAGGGAAGCTGATCGTTGTGGTTCTTCCGGATACGGGGGAACGGTACCTATCCACCACCTTGTTCGAGGATTAAACCGAGCCCGCATGGGGATCGGATGCAGGGATTCATCCGAAGCGGCCTAGAATGTAGTCTTCCGTTTCTTTCAGCTGGGGTTTCACGAACAGTATGCCTGTGGGAGCGTACTCGATCAGTCTTCCCATGTACATGAAGGCGGTGAAATCGCTTAAGCGGGCCGCCTGCTGCATGTTGTGGGTCACGATGAGGATCGTGTACTCCCCCCGGAGTTGATGGATCAGTTCTTCCACCTTGGCGGTAGCGATGGGATCCAGCGAGGAAGCGGGTTCATCCATCAGGAGCACCTCGGGGTCAGCCGCTATTGCCCGGGCTATGCAGAGCCTCTGTTGCTGCCCTCCCGAAAGGGCAAGGGCACTGTCCTGTAGCCGATCTTTCACCTCGTCCCACAGGGCAGCTCCCCGTAGCGAACGCTCACACACCTCGTCCAGAATTCGCCGATCCCGGATCCCGTCGATCCGCAGGGGGAATACCACGTTTTCGTAGATGCTCATGGGAAAAGGGTTTGGCTTTTGGGCCACCATCCCCATCCGTTTCCGTAGCTCGATCACGTCCACCTCCGGCGCATAGATGGAATCCCCATTGAGAAGCATGTCACCCGAGATTCGCACCCCGTCGATCAGGTCGTTCAGCCGGTTTACCGAACGAAGAAGGGTAGATTTCCCGCACCCCGAAGGGCCAATGAGGGCTGTCACCTTCCCCTTGGGGATATCCATGCTGATCCGAAACAAGGTTTGTGTCTTTCCGTACCAGAGACTGAACTCTTTGATCCGCAACACTACCTCATTGTCTTTTAGATGGGTGACAGCCGGATGTATGGCCGGTTCCATTTCCATTCCATGAGCAACGCGAACGATGGCGTTGACCGATTCCTGTATCTTCGGGTCTTTCATGTTTCTTCTTCCGTCAACGGGTTCCAATTTTTGCAACATTTCATACCTCCCGAGAGATGAACTTTCTGTACAAACGGTTCCGCAAGTAAATGGCCACCAGGTTCAGGATCACAATGATCAGGATCAATAAGAGTGTAGTGGTGAATACCATGGGTTTGGCCGCCTCGCTGTTCTGGCTCTGGAATCCCACATCGTAAATGTGGAAACCTAGATGCATGAAACTTCGTTCCAGATGGATGAAGGGAAAGTTCCCGTCGATGGGAAGTTCCGGCGCGAGTTTTACCGCCCCCACCAGCATCAGGGGAGCCACCTCTCCGGCTCCCCGGGCCATCGCAAGGATCATCCCCGTAAGGATCCCGGGTAATGCCCGGGGGATTACGATCCGTTGGATGGTCTGCCACTTACTCGCTCCGCAGGCGTAGGCACCCTCTCGCATCGAGTTAGGTACGGCGGCCAGGACCTCTTCCGATGCCACGATCACCACCGGAAGGGTCAATAGAGCGAGGGTCAAGGCAGACCATAGGAGACCTCCCGTTCCAAAGGTTGGATTCGGTAACCTTGCTTCGAAAAATAGCCGGTCGATGGAAGTTCCCAGAAAATAACAGAAGAATCCCAATCCAAACACGCCAAACACGATGCTCGGCACTCCCGCCAAGTTGTTCAGCGCGATTCGTACGGCGCTCACTAGAACCCCTGCTCGGGCATACTCCCGAAGGTACAACGCGGCGATTACCCCTAAAGGAGAAACGACGAGGGACATCAACAGGGTCATTACCACGGTGCCGAAAATAGCGGGGAATACCCCCCCTTCGCTATTCGCTTCCCGGGGTTCCTCTAAAAGGAACTCTTTCCACCGATCCCAATACACCGAAAGCTTTTCTAACCACCCTAGTTGATTCGCCGGATACCCCCGGACAATGGTAGCGAGGGGCACCGGCACTACACTCCCATCTGTTACTTGCATCAGTACACCGTGCCGCTTGGTTTCCGCTTTCAAGGTTTCGATCCTGGAACGAACGTTCCCATACTCTGCTTCTAACTTTTCCTTCAGACTACTGTATGCGTCGATAGCTTCCTGGAGTTCTCGTTGCCGAGCTTCGCGGCTTTCCCCTGTAGCTTTTTTAAGGTTCAGTTCCTTTTCCCGGACCTTCAACCGGGCTTTCTCCAGGCGGGAGTTGAGAGAACCCAGTACCTCCTTCTCCAAGTGGTAGATCTGCTTTCGTTTCTTCTGGACTCCTGGAAACTGTTCCTGGAACAAACGGTACGTTTCCCAGGGGTCTTCCGTGACGGTTTTCCCATCCACCTGAAAACCCTTTAGGATCCCATAGAATCTCCCCCAGGAAACACGTTCCCACACGAATGCCCACTCCGGATACGTAGTATTCTGAATCTGGAAGTCGCTTATCCAGTGGAAATGGGTGTTGGTTAGTTCATAATTCCCTGTGCGCACTAGGTATCGCTTCGAAAAACCCTCCTGGGATTCCAAAAATTGACGCGCTTTATTCCGATACGCTTCGGGAAGCTCTCCAACCTGTTCATTGGAAGGTTTATACGTTTCCGTTCGGGTTATTTCCCCGAGGTGTCGCTTTCCATCCACTGTCTCAAACTGAACGATCTTCTGGGGCCAGAAGGTAGAAGATCCCATTACCAGGATTAGAAGCAGAAGGCCTACAATCATGACCAAGGAAATCCCCAACATTCCTCCCATTAACCAGAGATAGGGAGACCCGTAGGAAGATAAGGCAACGAACCGTTTCACAGCCTTGGATCCATGTTGTGACGTCGTAATTTTCTGTGGTTGTTCGGGCGTTACTGTTTCCACGTACATAGGGCCCCTTGTTCACGATTCATAACTGGTAAGCCCGAGCCCGGAACCGCATCCTCTGGATTTCCGCGATGGTGTTCACGATGAACGTGAGCACGAACAGGGTCAAAGCGGCGAGAAAGAGGATCCGGTAGTGGGTGCTTCCCACTACTGCCTCGGGGAGCTCTACCGCGATGTTAGCCGAGAGGGTTCGGAAACCATTGAAAGGGTTCCATTCCATGATGGGAGTGTTGCCCGCAGCCATGAGGACGATCATTGTTTCCCCTACTGCCCGACCAAAGCCGATCATTGCCGCCGAGAAAAGACCACTCATGGCCGTGGGAACCACCACTCGCACGGTAGTCTGCCAGGGCGTAGCCCCTAAAGAAAGGGCCGCGGATCTTAGCGAGTTGGGAACACTCTTCAACGCGTCGTCCGCAAGGGTATAGATGATAGGGATGATGGCGAATCCCATCAGGAACCCCACGACAAGGGAGTTCCTCTGGACATACGTACCCATCAACCGGCCAAAGACAGGGAAGGGAGCCCTAGAATCCAGCCCAATCCGATCCAACAGAAAGGCTACGCCGACAGCCAGGGATAAGGAAAGAATTCCTCCCAACATTAGCTTCAGGAGATCTATCGCAGCGGGGGAAAGCGGTTTCGGTTTCTGCTGAACTCGAGTACTCTGCTCGGAGGCACACTCCTTGGAATACCTTTGCCCTGCATAGCTCTGCCCCCGTTCCAATCTTTCCACCCAGGTTCGGATCCGTGGAAGGTATAGAATCTTCCGAATGAATATCCCACTTCCCAGAACAGAAAGGGGTAGGAACAGCAGAACCCATCCTGGCGTCCCCCTCCCTACCTGTCCATCCAACCAACTTTTCAAGTCCCCATGGAACAGGATCCGTTCCATCCAGGGTCCTCCCCAGAGGGCCATCAGGATCCCCAAAGGAAGGGATACCAGCAGAAGAAGAACGAAGCGGTACCAGGATATTCGGATGAACCATCGTCTCGAAAGAAACTGAACCAAATATCCTGAAATCAGGAAGGCGAAAGGGAAAGAGAATACGCAAAACAGAACGGTAGGCACCCTGTTCTCCACAAAGGGTGCTACCACAAGAGCGGCAAGAAACCCCAGTACCACACTCGGCAGACTGGCCATCATTTCGATCAATGGTTTGATTCGGGCGCGGAGATCAGGATGGAGGAACTCGCTCGTGTAGATAGCTGCCATCAACGCAATGGGCACTCCGAATAATAGGGAATAGAAGGTCGCTTTCAACGTACCAAAAATCAACGGCACTAACCCAAACTTTGGTTCGAAAGAATCGGTCCCGCTGGAGGACTGCCATACGTGCTCCGCTTTCGCATTCCCCTCGTACAGGATGGGGGCAAACAACGCCTTAAAGGAAACCTCTGGATACCCTTCTTTCATTCGGTAGAAGGAAAGAATCCCATCGGCTCCCAAAGCTCCTACCCCATCATCTTTGGGTGCCAGTAGAACCTGATCTATGGGGCTTCCGGAGAAGGTTTGAACTTGTGCCAGTAATCGTTCGCTGGTAAGGTAGAATACCCGGAGACTTCCATCGCTGTATCCCACAGCCAAGAGGCGTTTTCGGGTAGAGGGAACGAGGGACGTGACTTTGGCAGTGCCTGAAAATAGGTGTGAATTGATCAGGACGAGTTGATCCTTCTTTCTGCCCAAATGCCAACTGGACACTCTTCCAAGGGTATCGCCTATCACGATCGTCCCCCGCCCTAAAAGAATAGTGGTGCTCGTGATCCGGGCCTGTTCGTTTCCCTTGGGCGAATCGGATAACAACTGAAACACGTTTCCCTTTTCCACCACCCGGGCTTCCTTCAAAGAACCGTAGGATCTAGGCAGGCGGGATCCATTCAGATCCAGGCAAAGGTACGATCCATCCTTCCATAAGAGAAACGCCATTTCCCCTGTTCCTAGGAGATACAGGTAGTCGGGAATTCCTTCACCTGGGGATAGGGGGACTTGGAGGTCTTTTTCCTCCACTTCCCTTCGTTCTTCACCCGTCAACAGGTTCGTTTTCTTCTTAACCGTGCGAACAAACAGGACTCCATTGGAATAGTATCCAGCCAACACAGGTCCGTTTGGGGAATCCACAAGATCGATCCGAATAATAGGCTTTCGATGAACACTCCAGATCGGTTTATCCACTTCTACCAACAGTTCTTCTACCCGGAGCTGTCCGTCCTGCGTCTGTTCCACCACTTTCCCTTCCCACAGAAAGGGTTCGCCCACAGGAACGTTCCCTTCCCTTTCCTTCAATTGAGTACCTTCCAAGTATTGGGAATGGAAGGAAATCTTCCCCACTTGGGTGGAACCATCCTTGAAACCTGCCACAAAAGACCCTGTCTCCCGATCGTAACGGAAGGCAGTGGGAGCCTGATCGAACAGGAGATACTCGTTCAGGGGTTGACCCGTAGGAAGAAAGAAGGATCGAACATACCGTTCGTTCCAAAGACCCTGAATCCCCAACCCATGGGATGGGCTTAGTTCCAGGAGTTGCGAATTCGTTCCTTCTTGGGGAAACGAGAGGGTGCCTAAAAACGCAGTGTTCTGAAAGGTCAAGGAACCTTTCAGGAACAGGGGAACTACCACGGAGGCAAGGAACACGAACACGAGGGAAATCGCGAGGATGATCCCAATGCCTCCTATCGTAATGATTCCCCTGGACACGCGGTCCAGGAGAATCACCGAAGGTCGCGTTTTTCGAGTTCGTCTTCTTAAGGTTACGGTATAGGTATCCATATAGATGCGGGCACTAAAACATATCCTACTGCAACCCCACTTTGGCTAGTTCCTGCCGAGCGATGGCTGCCGTTATCGGAAAGTATCCGTCCTTCACCACATCCGCTTGTCCCTCCCGGCTAAAAATGTAGCGAATGAACTCCCGGCGTAGAGGATCCAACTGGCTTCCGGGTTTATAGTTCACGTAGATGTAGAGGAACCGAGCCAGAGGATAGTCACCCGTATAGGCGTGCGAGGGCTCCGCAGGAATGAAAGGCTGACCGGGCCCCATCGATAGAGGAACCGCCCGCACATCGGCGGTAAGGTATCCGATTCCTCCATACCCTATGGCATACCGATTCGAAGCTACTCCCTGAACCACGGAAGAAGTACCCGGTTGTTCCTTCACGGTAGGTTTATAGTCCCCATTAAATAGCGCATGTTCCTTGAAATACCCATAGGTTCCAGAAGCGGCATTCCGTCCATACAAATCGATGGGTTTATTGGCCCATTCGCCTGTTAGTCCTAGATCTCCCCACGTGCGGATGTCCTTCTGATACCCACCCCGGCGATTCACGGAAAAGATGGCATCTATCTCCTGCAGGGTAAGTCCACGCTGCGCAACAGGATTGTCCTTATGGACGAACACGGCTAGCATATCGATGGAAGTCTGTAACCCGACAGGTGGATACCCAAACTGTTTCTGGAACTGATCGATCTCCGCAGACTTCATGGCCCGGCTCATGGGTCCAAACTGGGCAGTCCCCGCGATCAACGCAGGCGGAGCGGTGCTAGAGCCTTTTCCTTCGATCTCGATCTTCACGTTAGGATACATTTTCGTGAAGCCTTCGGCCCAGAGGGCCATCAGGTTGTTCATGGTATCGGACCCGATACTTTTCAGGTTTCCCGATACTCCTTGAACGGACCGGTAGTTCGGCAGAGCAGAGTCTACCCGTACTTGGGCCGTGACTAGGTACCCTACCAGGAGCAAGAATCCCAGGATTCCAAGCGCGATTCGTCTCATTGTCTCCTCCTCTTAATTGCTGTGTAAAGAGATTCGGCGAAGAGACAGTTCAGCTCTCCTCGACCTGAATCCGCTTTTCCACTTATACAATCCGGAGGAATTGTTAGAATTCTGTTAAGACTGTATTTGATTTTTATTAAACCGGCAGGTTACAAGGTCTACACGTCCATTGGACCTGGCTCAATGGCCTATAGCCCGGTACTTTTCGGTTTTTTCCGTGCTGGTTCCAATTCCCTCGCCGCTCCAGAGCTTCATGTAGGTGGCTACCGTAGGAGCCCCCGCAGCAAGCACTGTCTGGTGCACGGTAGCCGCTAGTTCCAGAAGCTTCCCTAGCGGACCTTCAACCACAGTTTCAAAGGGACCAACGGTGTAAAACAATCCCGTGCCGTCGATCGCTTGGATTGCCTGATCCACCATACTCCAAATTTTTCCCCGATCCACGATCCCCATGGGCAACACCTGGATCGCCAAAGCGGACGGAAGGTCATGAAACTTTTTCATACGGCCACCTCTTATATTTCTAAAATCCCACTCATCCTAACTCAAAGACAAACCGTCCCGAGTGGATCAAGAGCAGGAAAGCTCCGGCTGCTACCCCGAATCCTACAATGCAGTAGATCGTGTCCGTCCAAGTCCATTGGATTCTTTTGATAAAGGTTCGATTGGTCACTTCATCGATTCCCCGGGCCGCCATGGACAGGGATACTCGTTCCCCATGGCGTACCGCACCGGACAATAACGTGACCGCTGCTCGAAGAAATCCCTTGAAGGGTTTCCCCACCCCGCCGGATCGTACCGCGTGAGAATGCCGGATGATTTCTATGTCCCTCTTCAACAGGGGAATCACGTTCCATCCGGCGAAGAGGGCGAAGCCTGTGCGGGGGGAAAGACGCAGGTTGTTCATAAGGGAACGAATCATGTCGTAGGGATCCACCATCAGGATGTACCCCACCGAGAGGGAGACTAAAGTGGTGCTACGGAGAAAAACGGCTACTCCCCTCTGGAATCCGTCCACACCTTTCGCCGGGAAGAGCACGTTCAGAAAGAATAAACCGACTCCCACCCCCGAAAGGATTCCAACCGTTAGGAGGTACTTCCGTATGTTTACCTTACCGGCTAG
>OGCI01002044.1_pt1 | contig 14632 bp, 11 predicted proteins | sample 1570021 | NCBI WGS metagenome assembly OGCI01 (sample SAMN06264664, study PRJEB24512) | hot springs metagenome | isolation source: Hot spring water | place: South Africa: Tshipise | collected 2015-06-21 | reverse complement strand
ACGTTTACTGGTGCTGGTAGAAGGTCAAGGAAATGCCCAATCTGGCAACGGTCGCAAAGCCGATCAGGTGATTTCAATTGGACGCACCTACCGCGATGCACCCGAGATAGATGGCTTGACGCTGATCGAAGGCAGGGTTCCTACTTGCCAAATTGTCCCCGTGCGCATTCTCAGCGCGATGCCCTATGACCTGCACGGCGTCGTTGAACCTTAAACACCAAGGATAGACCATGTTTGAAATGACCCTCGAAGTGCAATTTGCGCTCGAAGCGACCCGTCAGGCGGCTTTGCTGACGGCGCAAATCGAAAAAGAATTAGTCCATCCTGCCTTGACCAAAGAGGATCGTTCGCCCGTTACGGTAGCCGATTACGCTTCTCAGGCTGTGGTTGCGGCAGCTTTGCAACGCGCCTTCCCGCACGATCGGTTGGTCGCCGAAGAAGAGAGTGGATTGTTGCGCCAAGCACAGTCGCAGGATGCCCGGCAACTTGTCGCTCAGTTTGTCGGTCGCGTCGAGCCCAGCGTTCAGGAAAACAGCTTGTGGGAGTGGATCGAACGCGGCAATGCTCCCGCTGAAGGGCGTTTTTGGACCCTTGACCCGCTTGACGGCACCAAGGGTTTTTTGCGTGGCGACCAGTATGCCGTTGCCTTAGCCCTGGTCGAGCAGGGCAGCGTTCAACTTGGCGTGTTGGGCTGCCCCAAGCTGGATAGCCGCTGTCAGCCGCAGAGCGAGGCACAAGGGGCTTTGTTGGTTGCAAAACGTGGCGAGGGGGCTTGGATCACTTCATTACACAAGCCCGGGGCATTTCGGCGCTTGCATGTCTCGGCTCAAACAAATATCCGTCAGGCGCGTTTATTGCGTTCCTTTGAAAGCAGCCATACCGATGTCGAGCGCATCGATGCCTTTGTAGCTCATTTAGCTATCCAAGCCGAACCGTTGCGCTTGGATAGCCAAGCCAAGTATGCCCTGTTGGCGGATGGCCATGGGGAACTTTTACTGCGCTTGCTCTCCCCCGAAAAACCGCACTATCGGGAGAAAATATGGGATCAAGCAGCGGGAAGCCTGATCCTGGAGGAGGCTGGCGGCAAGATCACCGACTTGAATGGCAAGGCATTGGATTTCTCGCGCGGACGCACCCTGGCTGAAAATCACGGCGTTTTGGCTTCGAACGGTGTTTTGCACACCCAAGCTCTAGCCGCCCTAAAAACCGTCGGCGCTGTGCCAACCGATTAACTATCGGGCAAGATCGCCGGCTTCTCTTCTTCATATGATTCTCTGTCGGCTTATTGCCACCAACAATTCATGAGTCTCCGGTCAATCGCTCGTAGCCTTCGTTGTCATTGCAGTGACCTGCTTGCTCTGTGTCTTTGCCTAGGGGGGATTTTGATTGCCCATGCCATCAGCTTACGGGTGTTCGAAGCCATGCCCCATATTGAAGACGAAATGGCATATGTCTGGCAGGCGCAGGTGATGGCGCGCAACAAATTGACCTTGCCGTCGCCGCCTTATGAAAAATCCTTTTTGGTGCCCTTTGTGGTGGATTACCAAGGGCAGCGCTTCGGTAAATATCCGCCCGGTTGGCCAGCCATGCTTTCGCTTGGCGTGCGCTTGGGGGTGCGTTCATGGGTCAATCCACTGCTAGCGGGCTTGTCGCTGTGGTTGATATATCGGCTAGGACAAAAGCTCTTTGGCAACTTGGTCGCCCTTCTCAGCGTTGGCTTGACCCTGACTTCGCCCTTTTTTTGGCTGAATTCAGGCTCTTTGCTCTCTCATCTCTTTGGCCTTTTCTTGACCTTGACCTTTATCCTAAGCTGGATGGATGTCTTTCAAGGCAGTGGCAGGGCGCGCCGCCTGCCGCTTGGTTTGCCGCTTGTGGTGGGGGCGTTGAGTTTGGGCATTTTGGCGCTCACCCGTCCTCTGACCGCCGTAGGCGTAGCAATTCCGTTTGGGTTTCATGCCCTGTGGCTATTGGGATTTGGCGACCGTCAGGTGCGCTGGCGTGTGATCGCTTTTGCTTCGCTGGCCGGAGGCGTTGCTGGCTTGTTGTTTGTGTGGCAGTATGCGGTCAGCGGCGATCCGTTTCTCAATCCTTATACCCTGTGGTGGAAGTACGATAGAGTCGGCTTCGGTCCTGGCTACGGGCGAGCGGAGGGAGGGCACAACCTGCGTATGGCATGGGTTAACCTAAAATACAGTCTTCTCTTTGGACGGCATGATTTATTCGGCTGGGGAGGCTTTTCGTGGGTTTTAATTCCTTTTGGGGTGCTGATGGTGATCTGGAAGCGGCGCTGGGACTCCCTGCCGGCTTTAGGTGTGCTGCCAGCGTTGCTCTTTGTCTATTTGTTTTATTGGATTGGCTCAGCGCTCTTTGGTCCGCGCTACTACTTCGAGGGATTGCACAGCGCTGTGTTGCTCAGCGCAGTCGGTTTTGCAGGGCTGGCGGGGTTGCCTGTTTTGCCCGCCGAACCGTATCGCCCCCAAGAGGGTTGGCGAAAGGTACGCCGCTTGACCGCGATGGCGATCCTTGCTTTGGCAATTGCTGCCAATCTTCTCTTTTACACTCCGCTGCGATTGGGGGGGATGTTTGGACTGTATGGCGTTACTGCTAGCCGCTTACGTCCATTTTTAACCGAACAGGCGCAGGCGTTAGCGCCAGCTTTAGTGATCGTGCACCCTGAGCATTGGACGGAGTATGGCACTTTGCTGGAGCTTAGTTCACCTTTTTTGGATTCTCCCTTTATCTTTGTGCGCTCGATTGGGCCAAACACAGACCAAGCCTTGGCGGATACGTTTACAGAGCGCAACATTGTGCATTATTTCCCCAAGGATCCTTATCGCTTGATTCTCGTCCGCAGCCGCCGTTAAGCCTGCACTGGCGCGTACCCGCTGGTGAAGGGAAGGGAGAACTCATAAGATTTCTCAGTCGCTTCGCTCCATAGAAATGACACCCCGAAGGCGCCGCGGCGCAGGCGAGATGTCCCCGTCCGGAAATAATTTTGAGAAAGCCGGCGGATCAATGATGTCATGTCCGTCCCCTTATTTGGAGTTACAATAGGCACGCAACACTACAAAAAGTGCTTTGCTGCACGCCATTTTCAACTTGCGGAGAAGATCGCAGTGAGATTCCAAAAGATTTGTGTTTTGGGCTTGGGCTATATTGGCTTACCCACCGCTAGTACCTTTGCTACCCATGGTGTGCAAGTGGTCGGCGTGGATGTCAATCCCGATGTCGTCAATACCTTGCGCAATGGCGGCCTGCATATCCACGAGCCGGGCTTGCGCACGCTGGTTCAAGCAGCTTTGCGCTCTGGAAACCTCACCATTCAAGAGCAACCAAGCGAAGCAGAGGCGTTTATCATCGCCGTCCCAACCCCCTTTCAGGAAGACAAACTGGCCGACTTGCGGGCTGTTGAGGCGGCTGCTCAGGCGATTGTGCCTTACTTGAAGAAAGGCAATTTGGTCGTGCTGGAGTCTACCTCCCCTCCATTGACCACCGTTGGCAAGGTGGCTCCGCTGCTTGAAACGTCAGGGTTGAGACGGGGTGAGGATTTCTATCTTGCCTATGTGCCCGAACGAGTTCTGCCGGGCTATATCCTGCGCGAGTTAATCGAAAACGACCGCGTCATTGGTGGCATTGACCGCCCTTCTGCCGAAGCAGCCCGCCATCTCTACAGTCTGTTCGTGCGCGGCGAGATTTTACTGACCGATGCTACCACGGCAGAAATGGTTAAGCTGATGGAGAACACCTATCGGGATGTCAACATTGCCCTCGCCAATGAGTTCGCCCGACTGGCAGAGCGCTTTGGCGTCAATGTCTGGGAAGCCATCGAGTTAGCCAACCGTCACCCGCGGGTCAAAATCTTGCGCCCTGGGCCCGGTGTTGGCGGCCATTGTATCAGCGTTGACCCGTGGTTTCTGGTCGAAGCAGCGCCGGACCTTGCGCGGCTGATCCGCACAGCGCGCCAAGTGAACGATGAGCAACCCCAGCATGTGGTTGAATTAGCCCGTCAGGCTTTTGGGGAGCTGGCTGGCTTGCGCGTGGCGGCTTTGGGCTTGGCATATAAGGCTGACGTGGATGACCTGCGCGAATCGCCGGCGATCGAAATCTGTCACCTTTTGCAACAGGCTGGAGCAGAAGTGATTGCTTATGAACCCTATCGCAAGGAGGCTCAAACCAATGGCATCCCCCTCGCAGCCGAGCTAGATCAGGCTTTGCAGGGTGCGGATTGCCTGATTCTCCTCGTAGCACATCGTCCTTTTGGCACCCTTTCGCCGACTGCGGTTGCCCGCGCCATGCGAGGTCGTACCGTGTTAGACGCGGTCAACTTGCTCAATCGAGCGATGTGGGAAGGAGAAGGCTTTCAAGTGATCAAAGTGGGTGAAGGTTTGGGGGTGAGACCTTGACGCTGCGCGTCCTTTCCATCTTTGGCACCCGCCCCGAAGCGGTTAAGATGGCGCCAGTGGTGCGTGAGTTGGCTTGCCAGAAGGAGGTCGAGTCCTTGGTCTGTGTCACCGCCCAGCACCGGCAGATGCTAGACCAAATTCTTAACATCTTCGAGATCCAGCCTGACATAGACCTGAACCTCATGCGCCCCAATCAATCTTTAGCGGAGTTAACCGCCGCAATTTTCATCCACCTTGATCCCATCCTTGCGCAACTCAAACCCGACTGGATTCTAGTACAGGGTGACACCACCACGGTTATGGCGGCGGCTTTGTTGGGTTATTACCACCGCATTCGGATCGGTCACGTAGAAGCCGGCTTGCGCAGCGGCGATAAGTGGCAACCGTTTCCAGAGGAGATCAACCGCTCGGTTGTCGGGGTGGTGGCAGATTTGCATTTTGCGCCCACTGAATGGGCTCGCCAGAATTTGCTCAAGGAAAATGTGCCCGCCGAGCGCATTTTGGTCACCGGCAACACCGTGATCGACGCTCTGCAACATGTGGTCAACCTTCCTCTGCCAGCCGAGGTGGAAGCCTTCTTTCGTCAACACCGATTGCCACCGTACGATGACCCGCCAGGCAGCCGCTTGATTTTGGTCACTGCTCACCGCCGCGAAAACTTTGGCGAACCATTGGAAAACATCTGCCACGCACTGCGCTCTTTAGCCGAAGATTATGGCGAAAGTCTGCGCATTGTCTATCCGGTGCATCTCAACCCCAATGTCCAAGAACCCGTGTATCGCCTGATAGGAGCTGTGCCCAATATCACCCTGCTGCCGCCCATGGATTACCTGCCCTTTGTCCATCTGATGAAACGTGCTGCGCTGATTCTGACCGATTCGGGTGGTTTGCAGGAGGAAGCGCCTGGCTTGGGTAAGCCGGTGCTGGTGCTAAGGAGGGTCACCGAGCGCCCTGAAGGCGTGCAAGCCGGCACCGTGCGTTTGGTCGGAACGGATACCCAGACCATCCTCGCCGAGACACGCCGCCTGCTGGAGGATCGCCAAGCCTATCAAGCGATGGCACAAGCCGTCAACCCCTATGGGGATGGCAAAGCAGCTCAGCGGATTGTGCGGGCGATACTGGAGAGGGAACTTTCTCGCTAACAATTTGGTTTCGCTACGCAAGGGAAGGTGAAAAGCGTGCAACCTATGCTGTTAAAAGCCAACCTAGCCGTCTCGATTGGATTAAATGACACAGGAGTTGCCAAGTCGGATAATGAAGGGGTGAGTAACGGGTAACCCGAACGCCACCCCGCTTCGCGCCTACTCGTCCCTGTGGGTGGAATAACTCCTTGCTTTGCAAGCCAAAGTGATAAAATTCCACTCGGTAAACAACCTATGGCACAAGATTTTTACACCCGTTTGGTTTATGCCCGCTCGGCGCCTGCTATTGGCTGGTTAGCTTACTATTTGCTCAAAGCTCTAGGGGTGGAGATCCCCCGCTCTGTGCCTATTGGAGAAGGTTTCGAGCTGGCTCACGGCGGTTTTGGCGTGGTAATTCATTCTAAAACCGTCATCGGCAAGCGAGTCAAGATTTATCCCGGCGTTGGCACCGGCCGCGCCGACATCTACCGCCCGATTCACGAGTCGCGCTTTGAAGGGATTGTCATCGAAGATGACGTGATTCTCTCACCAGGCGCCAAGGTGTTAGGAAAAGAGGGCATTCTGCGCGTCGGACGCGGAACGGTGATCGGCGCCAATGCGGTCTTGCTCGAATCGACCGGGGAAAACGAAATTTGGGCTGGTATTCCAGCCCGCAAAGTGGGCATGCGGCCATGAGGGTCTGTATCGTCCCGCGCGTCCGCGGCATCGGCGGGATGGTCTCGTTTCGAGATCGCCTGAAGGCAGTCTTCGAGCGCTGGGGAATTCAGGTTACTCAGGAGTTGGAGGATTTCCCCTATCAGGCGGTGTTGGTAATTGGTGGCACACGCCAATTGCTGGGATTATGGAAAGCACGCCAACGCGGTATCCCGGTTGTGCAGCGTCTTGATGGTATGAATTGGCTGCACCGACTGCCGCCGGCACCAAATCGGCCGCGTTTCAGCTTACGCCACATCCTGCGGGCCGAGTTAGCCAATCTCAACCTTGCCTTGATCCGGCGTCGTTTGGCAACAGCCATTGTTTACCAAAGCCAATTTGCCCGTCAGTGGTGGGAGCAGCGGTATGGCAGCACACCGCAGCCCAACCGAGTGATCTATAACGGCGTTGACTTGTCTCTTTTTAACCCGCAGGGCGACCATCAACGCCCCAGCGATCGTCTGCGCATCTTGATGGTGGAGGGCAGTCTAGGGGGTGGTTACGAGTGGGGGTTGCGGATTGCGGTGCGTTTGGTTGAAGAAATGCGTTCTTTGCAAGCCGAGTGGGGCAGGCTTTACCCCCATGGGATCGAGTTGATGATTGCCGGGCAGGTCGCCGAAGGCTTGCGCCAAGCGTGGGATCAAGCGGCGGGAAATTCCATCCGCTGGCAGGGGCGAGTCGCCCCCAGCGAGATCCCTTATCTTGACCGCTCAGCGCATCTGCTCTATTCGGCAGATGTCCATCCCGCTTGTCCCAATTCGGTGATCGAAGCCTTAGCCTGCGGCTTGCCCGTTTTAGCTTTTGAGACTGGCTCTTTGCCTGAACTGCTCACCACCGAGTGCGGCAGGGTGGTGCCCTACGGTGGGGATGCTTGGCGTTTGGAGGAGCCGGATGTGCGCGCGCTAGCTCAGGCAGGGGTAGAACTTGCCCTAAGACAGGAGGCTTTTCGCCCCGCCGCCAGAGCCAGAGCTGAAGCTGTTTTTAACATTGAAGCGACAGCAAAGGCTTACGCCGAAGTCTTGGCAATCTTTCCCGCTCAAACCTCCATCCCACGGGGCAAAGATGCTCTCCCTTTTCGTTCATCTTCCCAAGCTCAAGCCCCCCTCCAACCTCCCCCCTCTTTCAGAGAGACAGGAACAACTGACTTTTCAGATTCCGCCTCTTCGGGGAAGGCTGATAGCGCTGCGCTCTCACCCGACAAGCACAGCGGCAGATCCATCTGGCTCGAATGGCTCGGCCGACTCTCGCGCTTTACCCCCCTTTCTCTCAAGCGTTTCATCTACCGTTTACCTTGGCTCGCCAACTGGCTGCGCCAGCGCGTCAACCGCTCTGTGGGCAGAGAATTGCAGTGGGTAGAGATCACCGCCGGCGGCTTGCGTGGTCTCTCGATGTGGTTAGACCTCTCCCAAGAGAAGGATTACTGGCTTGGCACCTATGAGCCGCACTTACAGACTGCCATTCAGGAACTCGTCCAGCGCGGCCAGGTTGTGTACGATGTAGGCGCAAATGTGGGATATGTGACCTTACTATTGGCGCGCTGTGTAGGTGTGCAGGGAAAAGTCATCGCCCTTGAACCCTTCCCCCAAAACGTCAGGCGGTTACAGCAAAACCTCACCGCAAACAGCCAATTGGCAGACATGCAGATCGTTGCTGCTGCCATCGTGGAATCTTCCGAGGAAGTTACCTTCCGAATAGGGCCATCGGATGACACCGGCCGCGTAGTGGACTCTTCTTCCCTCTCCCTTCCTCCCGCCGAGAGCGTCATCGTCGCTGGCGTCTCGCTGGATGATTTGGTCTATCAGCAGGGTTTCCCCTGTCCGCAAGTGATCAAAATCGACATTGAAGGTGGTGAAGTCTCCGCCTTGCGAGGCATGAAGCGCCTTCTGCAAGAGGCGCAGCCGCTCCTCCTGCTCGAAACCCACACTCAGCAATGTTCCCAACAAGTCTGGGAAATCCTAACTCACTTCGGCTATCGGATAAGCTGGATGAAGAGAGGTTATCCACCGCTTACCGGTCGCGAACAACTGCCCCGGCGGGCGTATTGGGTGGCTTTCCCCCCGCAAGGTTGCTCGAAGAATGATGGAAACAGTTGAGCAGAGTTGGCAAAGCACCTGCAAGGTGGGAGTGCAACAACGCGTTCTACCCGATTATCGGGTGCCTTTTTTCGAGCGCTTGGCGGAGCGCTTCCCAGGCCGTCTGAGCGTGTTCGCTGGCAAGCCTTTGCCTGAAGAAGGGATAAATCCTGCTGCGGCCATTCCAAAGGCGCATTTTGTTGCCGGGGTTAATCTGCACCTCTTTGATCCGGCGCATCCCTTATATCTCTGCTGGCAGTTGGGGCTATTGCGTTGGCTAGGGAGCTGGCGCCCGCAGGTTTTGATTGTCGAAGCTAATCCCCGTTACCCGGCTAGCCGTCTGGCTATTCGCTGGATGCATCAGCGGGGCGGCAAGGTTTTAGGTTGGGGATTAGGCGCACCGCCCCTGCAGGGAGCCTTGGGACGCCTGCGCCAAGCGGAGCGCAGGAGCTTCTTGCGCAGCTTGGACGGAGTCATTGCCTACAGCCGCCGCGGCGCGAGTGAATATCGTCGGGCTGGTGTGCCTGCCGAACGGGTTTTCACTGCCATCAATGCGGTTGCTTCTCGCCCGGCTGTGCAGCCGCCGCCTAAACCCACTGCCTTCGAGGGACGCCCGAAGGTGATCTTCGTCGGGCGCCTACAAGAGCGCAAGCGGCTTGACTTGCTCTTGCAAGCCTGCGCCGAATTGCCTGCGGCAAATCAACCCCATCTGACCATTGTTGGTGATGGGCCCCACCGGGTAGCTTTGCAGGAACTCGCCAGCAAAATTTATCCCACGGCGCGTTTTTTGGGTGACTTGCGCGGTGCGGCATTGGAAGCGGCTTTGGAGTGGGCAGATTTGTTTGTTTTGCCCGGCACCGGCGGTTTGGCGGCTCAGCAGGCAATGGCGTCTGGTCTACCCTTGATTGTGGCTCAAGGGGATGGCACGCAAGAAGATTTAGTGCGTCCTGAAAATGGCTGGCTGGTGCCTGCCGGCGATGTGATCTCTCTGCGAGATGCCCTTGCTCAGGCTTTGAGCGACCCTGCTCGGCTGCGTCAAATGGGGAAGGAGTCGTTCCGCTTAGCGTGTAAGGAGATAAACATCGAAGCCATGGCAGACCAATTCGCTCGCGCCATCGAGGTCGTCCTCCATTCCTAAGGAGCGTGATTTAGAAAAGACTTTCTTCTTTGTGTTCTCTGTCTCTTTTGGGTAAGCCTTTTTTGCAGGTTCAGCGGGCGACGGTTGAGGGTTAGGTCTGCATCTCTTCGGGAGGTAAGGGATTTTTCAATGCCGTTCGAAAAACCTCTTTCCTTCCATCTCAGCTCATGGTATCATCGGAAAAACGGACGGAAAGCCATTGAGCCGCTAGATAAAAAGGCAATGTGCCGAAAGCGAGTTTGGTTTTCTTTATCATCTAATGTTATCGGTTGAAGAAATAGCATATTGAGTTAAAGAAGGAGGCTTTCATGACCCGCATCACCCGCTTTTCAGTACCCCCTCTGCATAAAGTGACCCGTGACCTTGCTGATGTTGCCGCCGGTCGGGCGGCGCCCGATCTGGTGATCACCAACGCCCGCATCCTTTCCACTTACAGTGAGCGAATTTTAGAGAACAAAGAAATTCTGATCAAACATGGGCGGATCGCCGCCGTGCAAAAAGCTGGCACGGCAAAAAGGGATAACGGCGCCCAATTCTACGACGCCCAGGGCGGTATCCTTGCCCCCGGCTTGGTCGATCCGCACATTCACGTTGAGAGCAGTATGATGACTGTTTGCGCTTACGCTGAAGGCGCCTTGCTCAACGGTAACACAACCATCTTTTGCGACAGTCACGAGATCGGCAATGTTGCCGACCGCGAGGGGATCGAGTGGATGTTGGAAGACGCCCGCCATGCCCCGCTTAACGTCTTTCTGACCGTCCCCAGCACAGTGCCTTCTACCTCTCCCGATTTGGAAACAGCCGGCGGCGATCTCACCCCCGAGAAAATTGGGACAATCTTTGACGCTTGGCCCGAAGCAGTTGCCCTAGGCGAGAAGATGGATTATGTTCCTGTCTACTTCAGCGAAACCCGCAGCCATGCCGTGATTGCCGAAGCGTTGAAACGCGGCTTGCCCATCTGCGGACACTGCTACGGCCGTGAATTTGTCGCTGCTTATGCTGCAGCAGGTGTCACCGATACCCACGAAGCAATTGACCGCGATATTGCCGAGGATTTTCTTGAGGGAGGCTTGTGGATCTTCATGCGTGCCGGCAATCCCTCCACCCCTTGGCACTCGCTGCCTGAAATCATCAAAGTCGTTACCGAGCTTGGCGTCTCCACCAAACGCCTGTGCCTTTGCACCGATGATCGCGACGCCGATGATCTTTTCCTCTTCGGTTTAGATTGGTGTGTGCGCGAAGCGGCGCGTTTGGGGGTGCCGAAACTGACGGCTTGGAGCATGGGCTCGCTCCATCCAGCGACACGGTATGGGATGGAGAATGAAATTGGCGGTTTGGGCCATTCCCGCCGCGCCGATATTGTCCTGCTCAATGATGATTTGGAAGTGCAAAACACCTGGTACGGTGGCCAATTAATGGTGGAAAACCGCAAGATCACCCCTCTATTAGAAGAACAGCTTGAAAACCGCTGGCGCTACCCCCAAGCTGCCTATCAAACCGTGAAGTTAGCGCCCCAATATCAGTTGGTGCCTGAGCTGCCCCAAGAGACAGTCGTTGCCAATGTCATTCAGGTTGCTTTGCCGGGGATCGTCACCTTCCATAAAAATATCACTCTCGAAGGCGGGAAGAGCTGGGAAGAGCTATTTGCCCAACACGATCTGTGCTTCTTGAGCGTTGTCGAACGCCACAAAGCTTCTGGACGTGTCGGGCATGGTTTGCTGCAAGGTTTCAATCTGCGCAGTGGGGCAGTTGCCAGCAGTGTCGGGCATGATGCGCACAACATCATTGTAGCCGGGGTCAATGAAGCCGATATGCGTCTCGCCGTGGAGACGATCAAGCAAAATAATGGCGGCTTGGTGATTGTCGATCAGGGCAAGGTAGAAGCATTGGTGGCTCTGCCGATCGCCGGTTTAATTTCCGACAAACGCGCCACAGAAGTCAAAGCCGAATCGGAGCATTTCAACCATCTCTGGAAAGAGAAAGGGATTGCAATCCCCTATATGGGCTTCAATTTGCTGCCCCTTTCGGTCATCCCTGAGTTACGTCTGACCGATCGGGGACTGGTGGCGGTGCCAGCGATGACGATCCTACCCTTATTTGAAAAGGTGTCCTGAAAAAGTCGGATTCGTCATTGTGTACAAAAAGACGGCGCAAAATTTCGGTCAGTTTTCTTTAGCAAAACTGTTGACGGTTCAAAGTAAGAGGATTATATTATTTTCCATGATGTTACCGTTCGCTAAGCCCGCAGCTCGTCGTCCGTTCTCACCTTCCCGAGGAAGGATGGGCGGCTTTGCGTTGGCGACTGCACGGTAACCAAACGCAGCGGTTAACAAAAAGAACCCTCCTTCCTCAAGGAGGGTTCTTTTTATACCTAATCTTTTTCGGAGGTGCATGATGACATCAACTTGTCCCGAATGTGAAGCAAGTGTCTCCCTTGGGAACGACACCATGTTGAGCGAAATTGTCGTTTGCCCTGATTGCGGCGTGGATTTGGAAGTTGTTTCGTTAGATCCCCCCAGCTTAGCACCCGCACCCATGGAAGCAGAGGATTGGGGCGAGTAGATCGCTCCAATCCACACCCTTTCCTTGTGGATCAGCAACGATGAGTTCTTCGCTTCGAGTGGCAGTGCTCTGCTCGCGGGTGCGAGTAGAGGAAAAATATATCTTTCAAGCCTTAGAAAAACGCGGCGTCGCCTACGATCACATTGACGATCGCCTCGCAATTTTCGACATCAACAATGCTCACGTCTGGAAACAGTACGATGCCGTGTTGGAGCGCAGCATCAGCTTCACCAGCGGCTTATATGCCCTGCGCATGTTGAATGCCATCGGCGTACCGACTGTGAACACAGCCGAGGTTGCCGCCACCTGCGGCGATAAGCTTTTGACCAGCTTGGCGTTGGCAAAAGCAGATGTGCCCCAACCTCATTTCACAACCGCTCTCTCCGGCGAGTCTGCCCTAAATGCCATCGAGGAAATGGGGTATCCGGTGGTGCTAAAGCCGATTATCGGTTCATGGGGGCGCATGGTGACCAAGATTAACGATCGCGATGCTGCGGAAGCGATCATCGAACATCGTGAGACACTTGGCGGCCCCCTGCACAATGTCTTTTACCTCCAAGAGTATGTAGAAAAACCCGGGCGCGATATCCGCGCTTTTGTAGTCGGTGACCAAACCATCACCGCCATCTATCGCAAATCGCCGCATTGGATCACCAACACGGCGCGGGGAGGGAAGGGAGAAGTGTGTCCCATCACTCCCGAGCTGAACGAAATCTGTGTGCGCGCTGCCCAAGCCGTCGGTGGGGGAGTCTTGGCAATTGACCTGTTCGAGGACCCTGATCGGGGCTATCTGGTAAATGAGATCAATCACACCATGGAATTCCACACCACCTACCCGCTCACCGGGGTTGATATTCCCGGCTATATCGTGGATTATCTCTTGGCGGTGGCGCGGCGCGAGAAGGTGCTGAGATGAGACAGATTTGCCTCATTGCACCCTGTGGGAGGCAAGCATGATTCGCGCCTCCATTGTCGGCGGTTCAGGCTACACCGGCGGGGAGTTGCTGCGCCTTTTGCTTGACCATCCTCAAGTAGAAGTTTTGCAGGTCACCTCGCGCAGCCGCTTGGGTGAATATGTCTACCAAACCCACCCCAACCTGCGCAAGCGAACCCAGCTTCAGTTCTGTGACCCGCAAGCCCTGCAACCCTGTGATGTATTGTTTCTAGCCCTGCCGCACGGCAAAGCGCAGCAAGAAATCGAACACTATGTGTCGCTAGCCGAGCGCATTATTGACCTTTCGGCTGATTTTCGCTTGCGCAGTGCAGAGGCCTATCAGCGTTGGTACGGCCATGCCCATGCCGCGCCGCAGTGGTTAGAACGCTTTGTTTACGGCTTGCCCGAATTCCATCGCGAAGAACTGCGCACTGCGCGCTATGTCAGCGGGGTGGGCTGTAACGCTACGGCAGCCAATTTAGCCCTCGCTCCCCTTGTCAAAGTAGATTTAATTGAGGCGGAGCAACCCGTGATTGTGGAAGTTAAAGTTGGTTCTTCCGAAGGCGGCGCAGAAGGCAATCCCGGTTCGCATCACCCCGAACGCAGCCATGTGGTGCGCACCTTTTCGCCTTTCGGCCACCGCCACACCGCAGAAGTGATGCAAGAATGCGGGCTAACAAATGTCAAGCTGACCATGACTTCGGTTGAGCTGGTTCGCGGTGCCTTGGCGACGGCGCATTTGCAGACCAGAAACGGCGTCACGAACAAAGACCTCTGGCGAGCTTACCGTGCTTTTGCCAACGAAAATCCTTTTATTCGGCTGGTCAAAGAACAGCGCGGCATTTATCGCGTCCCCGAACCAAAGATCTTGGCTGGCTCGAATTATGCCGATCTCGGTTTTGAATTGGATGAGACCAACGGGCAGCTTGTCTCCATTTGCGCCATCGACAACTTGATGAAAGGAGCGGCTGGTTCGGCGGTGCAATGCATGAATTTGATGTTTGGATGCGAAGAGACCTTGGGATTGGAATTCCCAGGTCTGCATCCGGTGTAAGCCAATCTCAATCGAACAGCGGTACGTTACTCATGAACCACAGAGACACAAAGGGATTTTAGAAACAACCTCATGGTATCCTGGTGCCTTGGTGGTGAATTATTGACGAACCACGGAGCCACAAAACTCAAATTGGATTCCCCTGTGCCTTAGTGTCTCAGTGTTAAAAGACTGATTCAGGATAAAAGGATGAACGAAAACGGTAATGGGTTGATGGTCATCAAATTAGGGGGAACAGAGGGGGTGGATTTTCAAGCGATCTGCCAGGATGTGGCAGCGTTGCTCGGTGAGGGATGCCGGCTGGTGTTGGTGCATGGCGGCTCCGCCGAGGCGACAGCACTGGGAAAAGCGCTAGGCTATCCGCCGCGCTTTATCACCTCTCCTTCTGGACACACCTCGCGGTACACCGACCGACGGACGTTAGAAATTTTTGCCATGGCGGTGAATGGCAAGATCAACTCTTTTCTCGTTGAACAATTGCAAACCTTGGGAGTCAATGCCATTGGGCTGAGCGGCTTGGACGGACGGCTGTTGTTGGCGGAGCGCAAGGAGAGCGTGATCAGTGTTGAAAACGGCCGCCGCCGCATTCTGCGCGATGATTACAGCGGCAAGATCGAAGAAGTTAATACAGCCT
>OGCI01002042.1_pt1 | contig 14639 bp, 12 predicted proteins | sample 1570021 | NCBI WGS metagenome assembly OGCI01 (sample SAMN06264664, study PRJEB24512) | hot springs metagenome | isolation source: Hot spring water | place: South Africa: Tshipise | collected 2015-06-21 | reverse complement strand
AAAGTAAGCGAGATTGACCAGCACATACCCCAGACGCGCACCTGCCAGCGCCCCGAGAATTGCCAGGATGGCGCCATCCAGCCACTGCAATTCGCGCTGACGGCTGACGCGCCACAGTCCTAATCCTCCGCCGATCATGAGCAGTAGACTGAATTCGTTCACCCAACCTCACCTGTGCGGGTATAACAAAATCATACCACAATCCCCCATCCACACCACGCTGCCATACGTCCGTCATACCAAATTCTGGACGACTTTCCTGTATAAAAAACTGCGGCGTTCCCGCAAACCGGTGGCAGGAACACCGCAGTACAGCAAGCCTGAACCCGTAACTACTCGTACTTCAACGCCATCACCGGCACCATGGTGGCAGCGCGCAACGCAGGGTATAACCCCGAGAGAATGCCAACCAGCGTGGAGAAAACCAGCGCAAACAGTGGCAGCCAGGGTTCGATATATGCAGCCGGACCGGGCGGCTGCCCCCCGAACTGCACCGGATTGGTAAGGTAACTTTCCGCCAGAACATTAATCACCTGCGCCAGTCCCCATGCCAGCGCCACTCCACCCACACCTCCAATCAAACCAATGCCGCCTGCTTCTCCAAGAAAAATGCTCATCACATCGCGGTTGGTGGCACCAACTGCCTTCATCAAGCCAATTTCGCGGGTGCGCTCAAGAATCGCCATGGTCATGGTATTGGCAATGCCAATGGCGGCAACCAGCAGGGCAATGGCGCCAATCCCGCCAAAGACAATCTGAATGATGGTGTAGAAATTATTCACGCTCTGGATAAACTCCATCGGAGAGTATGCCTGATACCCCAGGTCGTTAATTTGTTTGGAAATTTCGGTGGTTTTTTTGGAGTCGGTGGTCTTGACATAGAGCATGTCATACCCCTCTTTATTGCGATTGATGCGCTTGCCCATCAACCACTCATTCATCTGGGTCAGGTCATCCATGCGCATGATCATACCGTAATCGGTCTCATCCATGCGTTGCTTAATAATGCCAGCAATGCGAACCGAGTACACTCGCTCGGTCATGGTGCCATCCTGAGTAAACTTCTGCACTACCAGTTTCAATTGTTTTCCTAAAATTTCTGGTTGCTCCGGTTGAGGCTGTCCGGGGCGCCAGCGCGGATCGTTAAATCCTTTGGCAAGGTATTCTCCCACCAGGGCTTCCCCGCGTTTCAATTCGGCAACCCCTTCTTTCATCTGGAAATTGAACACGCTCAAGTCAGGCGTATCATACGCCATGATGAAAGGGTAGGTTTCCATCCTTCCCGCCACCAGCCGGGCGCCACCCCGCAAAGAATCGCGGGGAATGACCTGTGCCACGCCTTCAATGGCAGAGAGTTCTGCGATAGCCTGAGGGGTGAGCAGTTTCGTCTGAGGCTGCCCTGACCCTCCCGAGCCGCCACCACCAACCGGTTGAATCATCACCTCTCCATATTTAGGGTACACGGTAATCAGGGTCAGATTGCCTACCTGTGAAAACTGGCGGGTGGCATTGCGCTGCAAGCCACTGGCAAGCGCCACCAGCACCACTACCGCCGCGGTACCAATCACCACGCCAATCGCGGTGAGTGCTACCCGTCCTTTTCGGCGACCCAGGTTATAGAAAACCAACCCCAGATAATCCAGGAATCGCATGGTTTATCCCTTTTCCTTAAATCCCATCATGGACCTTTGAGAGGCGGAACCGGCACGCTTTCAAATTCCTGCACCGGCACTTCCCCTTCCGGCACAACCGGCTGGGGCGGGGCACTGTCCAGCCCTAACAGCCCGCGAATGAAACGCAACACCTTCTGCCAGAAAGTTTCCTGAACAGGCTGAACCGGAATCTCTCCCTCTCCAGACGGCATCCCCGGCTCAATCACGGGCGCGCCTTCCTGCACCACCACCGGGATGATTTGCTCCACCTGACGAGGCTGGTTGAAGTCATCGGTGTAATTCAACACCACCTTGATGGTCATCTCCCCTGCCTGCATGGGAGTAAAGGTGGTATCCAGCGTATAGAATCCACCCGGGTCCAGCGCGCCTACCAGCACCGTATTGTTCTGCAGTTCCGCTCCTTCTGCGCTGACGGTCATATTGCCCAGCACCACAGTGGTCTTTCCCAGGTTCACCACCTGAATGGGCAGAATATTCGGCTGTCCAGAGAACAGCGGACCGGGATCTCGATAAAAATTCACCTCCAGTACGGGCAGGCGGTAAATCAACAGCGTAATGATTTGATCATCTACCAGCCGAAGCCCTTTTGGATCGGTGTACACAAAGGAGATTTTGAGCGTGTACGCACCGGGGTTAGCAGATACATTGACGACCAGATCCGAGGTAGTACTCAGGGATGCTCCTGCCGGAACATCTCCCAGAAACACCAGGTTGGAAGCCCCCACCGGCGCAAAGACGCTCAAATCGCCCCCGGCGCCGCTCACGCCGCCGGGTTGAGGCGTGCCACTTGGATCAGGCACCACTCCACCACCCAGCACCATCGTCACCGAGCGGGCATCCGCATTCCCCAGATTTCGCACATCCAGAGATAACTTAAAGAGGGAACCGGGCTGAAGAGGATTGACATCGGTACGATAACTTGAGACCACCAGTTGAGGACGAACCACCGGCGCCAGTGTGGGGGTTGGGCTGGGCGTAGGCGTAAACGCAGCGCGGTAGTAAATCCGCAATTGCAGGGTAATGGTAAAACGCTCGCTGTACTGCGTACCATCCGGACCCGTGTAGGACAGATTGAGCGGGATGGTACCGACCGGCTGCCCCGCAAGACTGGAACTGACCAGGAACCGCTGGGTGACTGTACGATCTCCGCCTGCCGCCAGCATTCCCAAAGCCACAACCCCGCCAGTTTCCTGGGGAAGGAATGAGTCATTGATGAAAGAGAGGATCAGGTTACTGGCATCCTGCGTGGCACTGATGTTCTTCAACTCCACAAACAGGTTGAAGGAATCGCCAACGGCAATGGTATCTTTATCCAGGTAGTAGCCGTTAATGACCACCAGGGGGCGATCCGTCACCGGCGCGGGCGTCTGGGCAAACACACCCTGCCCGGGCATGATCAGCATCAACAGCAAACCGATCAAGAGAATGAGATGGTACCGTCTGGTCATGTAAACACTCCGTTCCAAGAAAGACTGAATCCGTTCAACCCGCGCTCTTTTCTTCCTGCGGAAGCGCGCTGGCTTTCTCAAATTCTTCGCGAGAGACCACCCTGCCATCCAGCAAATAGACGGTGTGGGTGGCAAACCGTAGCATGCGCGGATCGTGGGTGACCACCATCACCGTGCGCCCCTGCTGGTGCAATTCGCTGAGCAACTGCATAATGCTGTACCCCGTCACCGTGTCCAGGTTTCCGGTCGGCTCATCAGCGAGAATCAGACGGGGGTTATGCACCAGCGCACGGGCAATGGCAACCCGTTGCTGCTGTCCACCGGACATCTCCGTGGGGCGGTGTTTCAGGTGGGTGGCAAGCCCCACCTGGGTGAGCAATGCTCGGGCGCGCGTGAGACGCTCGCTGGTGCGAATACCGCTGAAGCGCATTGGAAAAGCCACATTTTCCAGTGCGGTCATACTGGACACCAGATTGAACTGCTGAAACACAAACCCCACCGTACTGCGCCGATATAACGCCAGCGCATTTTCATCCATAACGCTCAAATCCCTGCCATCCACCAGAATCTGTCCACTGGTGGGACGTTCCAGACCTCCCAGCAGATATAACAGGGTGCTTTTTCCCGAACCGGAAGGTCCCATCACCACCGTAAACGACCCGGCGGGGATATCCATATCCACCCCGGCAAGGGCATGAACGCGCACCCGTCCCATGATGTAGGTTTTGCGTAATTGACGAATTGAAATGAACACGTCGCCAGTCATAGGCTAAAACAGGAAAAATCCGCCGGTTTGCAGTCCGCTTAACTGTGCGCCAATAAAGCCGGGCAACGCCTGTAACACCAGCAAAAGGACAACCGCCACCAGCACCGAAATCACTGTCTTGCCTGTGGAAAGTCCGGAAGTGCGTTTTGCACCCAAAACAAGCAAAACCACCTGCCAGACCAGATACAAATCTACAAAGGAAAGCAGAGAAGCAAGGAATACAGCACCACCGCCAGTTTCTGCCTGAATGAAACCAGAAAGCCCCGGATTCTGAATACTGTGTTGGGTGGAAAGCACCGCCACGAGATGCACCAGTTCCCTGACCGCCAGGGGCATCAGGCTCCATGCCACCACGCTAAACTCAGTAACACGTGAACCCCGTCCGCCTGCCAGCGTCAGCACCAGGTGCACGAGCGCCGCCAGAATCACCCACGAAAGCCACACCTTTACCACTGCCCCCACGGCTGGCAACACATAAATCAACGCGGGAGAGGGGTCAGGCTGGGCATTTTCCATGTACTCCTGCTGCATCTCTGGAGACCAGTATTGAAAATCTGGCGGCGGCTCAACGGGTCTGGCGAGCAGTTCCTGCGTGCGCACCGGACCTGTTGCCAGCACCACTCCCAAAGAAACCACCGTCAGGAACAACACAGGCAGAATCCAGGTTGATACTTCTGTTTGGGCAATCTGATCAAATACCTGACGGGGACGCAGGAAAATACGCCAGAGCCAGTCCCAGTGCCAGCGTTTCTGGGAGGTCTCCACTACCTCGATTTCTTCGATATTGGACATATCATTTTCCTCTCTGGAAACAGGAATACGAACGGAGGAATTCTCAATATGTATAAAACGAGTGTAACGATGAAAAGGTTCCCATGTCAATGGATTTCAGGTCAAGATTTACTAAAAAATCTCCCCCTCCAGTTCAGGGGGAGATTTAGAGAGTGTCCCTGATTACCAAAAGGCCAATGGAATCGGTCTCACTGGAAAATTTATTTCGTCACCACCGGCAGGAAGGACAGATTGGTCACCAGCCAGCCGTGTACGCGCACACGTACTGAGCAAACGTTGCCGCCATTGGCTTCGGCTCTCAAAAAATGGGTTGCCTGCACAATCAAGGCAGGTGACTGGAAATGATCGGAAAAGGTTTCTCTATCCAATTCTCTCATGTGAATGCCATCTTCATTGTAGGTAGTGCTTCCGGAAATGTAAGAATCGTAAATGTAGACATGCAGGAGCCCTTTATCCAATCCGCAGGTGGAGGCTGGCGTAATGAACACATCGGTCACTAGCAGATAGTATCCTGTGGGAACCTGCGTAAATGTCGTCCCTGAAGCATCATGGAAACAGGTAAGGTTTTCAGTACTTCCAGCATTAACATTCGGCACCAAGCAGTAAATCGGGTAACCCACATTTCCCAAAGCAGCCTGTCCTCTGGTCTGAAAGACCAGAAAAACCAGCACGAGCGCAACGATCAACGCCGCGCCCATTAAGCCAAACATTCGCCTGTTCATTTTTTCCTCCCCAAAAAAATATACTTTTTAACATAATATATCCATAATTAATGAAATTCAATACCTTCAAGCCATTTCAAACCCTAAACCTCTGCGGAGAGGATAGCCTGTGGTATACTCTCGAACGTAAGGAGGACAGAAGCATCATGAGTAACAATGCCTTTGAAGAACTGCAATGGCGCGGATTGATTTTTGATTACATGGAGGGTGTCCCTGAACTGCTGGCGAAGGAAAAGGTGACCGTGTACAACGGCTTTGATCCCACTGCCGACAGTTTACATGTTGGACATACCCTTCCATTGATCGCTCTGGCGCGCCTGCAGCGTTTCGGGCATACCCCAATTGCCGTTGCCGGCGGCGGTACCGGCATGATTGGCGACCCCAGCGGAAAATCCAGCGAGCGGCAATTGCTTTCCCGTGAGCAAATCGAATACAACGTCTCGTGTATCCAGAAACAACTGGCGCACTTCCTGGATTTCGAGGTCAAGAGCAACCCCGCCACACTGGTTAACAACGCCGACTGGTTGTTGAAACTGAATCTGGTGGACTTTCTGCGCGAAATCGGCAAGCACTTTACCGTCAATTACATGCTGGCAAAGGATTCGGTCAAAAGCCGTCTGGAACGCGAGGAAGGCATTTCGTTCACAGAATTTTCTTACATGCTTCTGCAGTCTTACGATTTCCTTCACCTGTACGATACCTTCGGATGCAAACTGCAAACCGGCGGTAGCGATCAATGGGGCAACATCACCGCAGGCGCCGAACTGATTCGTCGGGTACGCGGCGGACAGGCTTACGGCATGGTGTATCACCTCATCACCAAAGCCGATGGGACCAAATTTGGCAAGACCGAATCGGGCTCCATCTGGCTGGATCCGAACAAGACCTCACCATACCGCTTCTACCAGTTCTGGTTGAATACTGACGATCGGGATGTGATCAAGTACCTCAAGTACTTCACCTTCTTTACACGCGAGGAAATTGAAGGGCTGGAGGTCAGCCTTGCCGAACGTCCGGAACAGCGTGAACCGCACCGCGCACTCGCCCGCGCCATGACGCAGATGATTCACGGCGAAACCGCTCTGGCTCGCGCAGAACAAGCCAGTCAGGCGCTGTTTGGTGGCGAACTGGAAAACCTGAATGCCGCGGAAATCGCCGATATTTTCTCCGAAGTGCCTGCCTGCGAAGTCCCACGCCATCAACTTGAGGGAGAGGGATACCCGCTGGTCGACCTGCTGGTCACCTCCGGGGTTGCCCGCTCCAAAGGCGAGGCACGGCGCAATATTCAGGAAGGGGGCATCTATGTCAACAACCGGCGGGTGGAAGATGTGAACCGTGCCGTCAACCTTCAGGACGCCCTGCAGGGACAGTTTGTGGTTTTGCGAAAAGGGCGTAAAAACTACACTCTGGTTCGTCTGCTGGAGTAAACTTTCTAATCCCTCCCGAATATGGGAGGGATTTTGTTTGCACGAAACGGAAAAAATTCAGTACAATAACAGTACTCTATCTGTATGGAGTCAGACCCACTTTCCTCACACCTGCCTGCCCTGAAAAGCGCTCTGGACGCCCGCTCAGGGCTGATTCAACCACCCTACCGTTCTGCCATTCGCCTGTTTACCGGTTTTTACGAAGGCTGGGAAGACCTGGTTGTGGATTTGTACGGCGCCACACTCTTGCTGTGGAACTATGCCGACCGCCCTGAGTGGCTCACCCCTGAAATTCAACAGTCTCTGATTGATTTTTATCGCCAGCATTTGCCTTTCCTGCGGGCAGTGTGGCTCAAGACCCGCCAGGCGCCCGATCACCAGAGGCGCATCGGTGCACTGATCTGGGGAGAACGCCCCGACCGCCGTATTCAGGAACATGGCGTCTGGTATGCCATTGATTTGGGTATGCATCAGGATGCCAGTTTTTATCTGGATACCCGCAACCTGCGCCTGTGGCTCAAAGAACATGTCACCACTGAAACGGAAGTACTCAACACCTTTGCTTACACGGGAAGCCTGGGAGTTGCCTGCCTGGCAGGCGGTGCAGCGCGAGTGGTGCAGGTGGACATCAACCGGCAATTCCTCAATCTGGCAAAAGACTCATACAGTCTGAACGGCTTACCCATCATCAAAGGCGACTTTCAGCAGGAAGATTTCTTCCATGTTGCCGCCCGGATGCGCCGCAACGGTTCGGAGTACGATATTGTCATTATCGATCCGCCCTTCTTCTCCCGCACCGCTGGCGGGGAAGTGAATCTGGTTGAGGAATGCCTGCGGGTGATTAACAAAGCCCGTCCGCTGGTGCGACAAGGGGGCTGGCTGATTGCCGTCAACAACGCCCTCTTCCTGAGCGGAAAGGATTATTACACCTCGTTAAAATCGTTATGTGCGGACGGTTATCTGGCAATTGAAGAACTGCTGGATGTGCCCGAAGATATTACCGGCTACACCAGCACCCGCATCAATCCCCCACCGGTTGACCCCTCACCCTTCAATCACCCCACCAAAATTGCCATTCTGCGGGTATTACGAAAAAAGCCTCTCCGATAATTGACTCTATACAGAGACTCTTTCCCCCTTGACACCCTCTCGAGATAAAATTATTATTCGATATCGTAATATTCGATATGTTTATATTTCCGGGCACTTAACGGAAATCTCATCTTTTACAGAAGACAGGAACAAGATATGAAACGAACTCTGCTCACCCTTCTCATCATTGTCGCACTGGGCATTGGAGGTTACTTTGCCTACACCACCTGGCAAAGCAACCGAGCCGGCACTGCCAATACCTGGCAAACGGTCACTGTAACCCGGGGACCTCTGGTTGCTGTGGTGGGTGCAACTGGAACCGTTCGTGCCAATCAAACTGCCGTGCTGGCATGGCAAACCAGTGGACGGATTGCCGAAATTCACGCTGCGGTAGGGGATGCAGTACAAAAGGATGAGGTGCTGGCAGTGCTGGATGAGAAATCCCTCTCGCAGTCCATCATCCTTGCCAAGGCAGATCTGGTAACTGCCAAACGCAACCTGGAAAACCTGAAAAATTCTCAACTGGCGCAAGCCCAGGCGTATCAAGCTCTGGTAGCGGCACGCAAGGAACTGGAAGATGCGCAACAGAACCGCGCCAGCAAGCAATATGCCCGTGCTCAATCTGATACCATTGAAGTGGCTCGGGCAAATCTGGCACTGGCGGAAGAAGAATTAAAGAAAGCCCAGGACACCTATGATATCTTCAAAGACCGCCCGGAAAGCGACCTGTTGCGAGCACAAGCCCTGACAGCGCTCAACGAAGCCCGCAAGAGGCGGGATCGCGCCAAAGCCAACCTGGAATACCTGACCGGTGGACCGGATGCGCTGGAAATTGAACAGGCCGATGCCCGCCTGCGCCTTGCCGAAGCCAGACTGGCTGACGCTGAACGGGAATGGGAACGGGTCAAGAACGGTCCGGACCCGGATGATATCATGGCGGCTGAGGCACGGGTTGCCGCCATTGAAGCCACGCTGGAACTGATTTCGCTCAAAGCCCCGTTTGACGGTACGGTTACTGAAGTTCGCAGTATGGTGGGCGACTCGGTCAACCCCGGGACAATTTCCTTCCGGATTGACGACCTTTCCCGCCTGCTGGTAGATGTGCAGATTACCGAGGTGGACATCAACCGCATTCAGGTAGGGCAAAATGCCACGCTGACCTTTGACGCCATCCCGGGAAAAGAATATCATGGCAGAGTCACAGAGGTAGGCAGAGTTGGCACCAATGTACAGGGTGTGGTGAACTTCTCCGTCACCCTGGAATTGACCGACCCTGACGAGGCTGTGCGCCCCGGCATGACGGCAGCCGTGAACATCGAAACCGACCGGGTGGAGAATGTCCTGCTGGTTCCCAATCGAGCCGTGCGTCTGCGCGAGTCCAAACGGGTGGTGTACAAACTGATCAACGGAACCCCCACCCCCTTTGAGGTGACGCTGGGATTGACCTCCGACGCCTACAGTCAGGTGCTGAGCGGGGTGAGCGAAGGAGATGTACTGGTGTTGAACCCTCCGGTGCAATTCCAGGCAGGTCCTCCAAGTGGTCGGATAGGGAATTAATATGAGCAGTGAATATGTCATTGAAGCCTACGATTTGACCAAAATTTACCGAATGGGCTCGGTGGAGGTACGCGCGCTGGCAGGGGTCAGCCTGAAGATTCGCCGCGGCGAGATGGTTGCCATCATGGGACCTTCGGGTTCAGGAAAGTCTACCCTGATGAACGTACTGGGTTGCCTGGATCGCCCAACCAGCGGACGGTACATGCTGGATGGTGAAGAAACTTCGAAACTCAACGACGACCAGTTAGCCTCCATCCGCAACCGCAAGGTAGGGTTTGTTTTCCAGTCCTTCAACCTGCTGCCGCGGGTCACCGCTCTGGGCAATGTAGAATTGCCTCTCCGCTACGCAGGGATGACCACAGGGAGAAGCGAGCGCGCAAAAGAAGCCCTGATTGCTGTGGGGCTGGCAGAGCGCCTGTACCATCGTCCCAGCGAACTTTCTGGTGGACAGCAACAACGGGTTGCCATTGCCCGCGCGCTGGTGAACAATCCTGCCATCCTGATGGCAGATGAGCCCACCGGTAATCTGGACTCAAAATCGGGGAAAGAAATCATGGAACTGCTGATCAATCTCAACCGCGAACGCGGGGCAACGGTGATCATCGTCACCCACGATCCCAACGTTGCCGCGCAGACTCAGCGAATCATCCGCCTGATGGATGGGTTGATTGTAGAGGATGGTGCAGTATGATTGTGCTTCAGTCCATCATCGAAGCCCTGCAGAGTTTAACCGCCAATAAACTGCGTTCGGCGCTGACCATCCTGGGCATCGTCATTGGGGTAGCGGCGGTAATTGCCATGCTGGCAGTGGGAAATGGCGCACAATCTGCCATTACCGGCTCGATTTCCGGCATCGGCACCAACCTGCTGTTTGTTTTTACCGGGAATCTTGAGGGGAACATCCGCAATGCCAAACCGCTCACCCTGGGTGATGTAGAAGCCATTCGCGATGCCTTCCAGGCGCCGCACGTCGCCAACGCCGCACCTGCCATTCAGGCTGACCGCGAGGTGTCTTTTGGCGGAGAACGCACCCGTCCCACGTTAATCGGGATTACGCCGGAGTATCTGGAGGTGCGCAATTTTAAATTGAGCGAGGGCGAACCCATTAACGAATCCCACATTCTGGAGCGCGCCTCGGTAGCGCTGATTGGCACAGAAGTTGCCGATAAACTGTTTGGCACACGCGAAGGCATTACCGGGCAGATCATCCGCATTGAGGGACAGCCCTTCCGCATTCTGGGCGTGCTCGAATCCAAAGGGGGTGGTGCCTTTGGCAGTCAGGACAACGTGGTCATGGTGCCTTTCTCCACCGCGCAGGAACGGCTTATCCGCCGAACGCGCGAACGGGTGGATATCATCTTTGTGCAGGCAGTGGATGCCAATTCCGTCTCTCTGGCGGCAGAGGAAGTGGCGCAAATTTTGCGCCAGCGCCACCGCACCGAAGTGGGTGCCGATGACTTCACCATTTTTACCCAGCAGGATTTCATCTCCACTGCGAGGCAAATCACCTCGGTGCTGACCATCTTCCTGGGGGGCATCGCCGCCATCTCATTACTGGTGGGAGGCATCGGCATCATGAATATCATGCTGGTCTCGGTCACCGAGCGCACACGGGAAATTGGCTTACGAAAAGCACTGGGAGCGCGTAAGCGCGATATCCTTATTCAATTCCTCACTGAGTCATCTCTGCTCTCGCTCATCGGTGGGCTGATTGGCATTGCCCTGGGCTGGCTGATCGCCTTTGTGGTTGGGCAGATTGCCGCCGCTAACAACACCGAGTTAAACCCCGTGGTGGGCATGGATGCTATCCTGCTGGCTACCCTCTTCTCTACAGCGGTAGGGCTGTTCTTTGGGATCTACCCCGCCAGCCGCGCCGCCAATCTGGAACCCGTCGAAGCACTGCGGTACGAGTAGTTCTATAAAACCTTTGCAAACGGAACAAAGCCCCTTCTGAAGAGAACATGGACCTCCAGAAGGGGTTTTAACATCTTGCTTTATCGCTATGGAAAGTTTCAGCCTGTCTAACTGGAAGATTGTAAGCAAGCCAGAACATCAGGGAGCAGAAGGTGGGTGGTTGCCAGCGCCTCGCCGCCGTAGATGGTCTCATTGCCCTGCCAGTCGCCAAAAAAACCGCCGGCTTCGCGGAAGATGGGCGGAAAAGGCGCACAATCCCACTCGTTCATGATGGGGTCCAGCATGACCTCGGCTCTGCCGGTTGCCACCAGCAGGTAGCCATAGGCATCTCCCCACCCCCCTCGATGATAAGACGCTGCCTGAATGCGCTGCCAGGCGGCATCCTTGCCGGTTTTCTGGAAATTGTACGGGTCGGTGCTGGTGACCCAGGCTTCTGAAAGACGGGTTACGGTGGAGACCCGTGCCCGCCGACCGTTCCACCAGCAGCCTTCGCCGTCCGCGGCGGCAAGCATTTCATCCATGGCAGGGTAATAGGCAACCCCCACCCGCACCCTGCCTTCAATTTCCAAGCCCAACAGGACGGCGTACAGCGGGATACCTCGCAGGAACGATTTTGTGCCATCAATCGGATCAATGAACCAGCGATGGGTGGCACCCTCGCTCTCCTGAACGCCAAACTCCTCACCCACAATGGCATGACTCGGGAATCGTTTTTCAATGCGCTGGCGAATCAACTGTTCGGATGCGCGATCAGCCAGGGTCACGGGGGAAGAATCGGCTTTGAACTCTGCCTGAACGCCTGTCTGAAAATAAGCCAGAGTGGACCGTCCCGCCAGATAAGCCGTCTCAACAGCGAAATCCAGATAATCGCGAAGTGAAGTGGACATCAAACCCTCCAGAGAGAGATTTTCTGGTGATGATAACATACGAAACAGATTCGGGAAAAGGGGTTGTCAAAATCTTTCCCGAAGAGTACAATTGCCCAAGTTATGGACAGTTCGGGAAGTAGTCGCTTACCTGAGGAACTGCCTCGAACAGAGGTTGCGCTGCAATCGGGCAAGGATTGCAAACAGGGAGTTTAAAGGCTTTCGCGGGATAGGGCTCCCTGCTCAAGATCAGCCGATGATTTGGAGCGCATCGCCTCTGGCGGGGCGCTCCAATCTTTTTAAGAGCGGAGGTGAAACACAATGACCCTATCCACGCGTTCGTTTTCCATGGGGGCGGGTTCGGAACGCCGCTTTGGAATTGCCGATGTGCTGGTGTTGTTTGGACTGGCAGCCCTCCTCTATGCGGGTGTCCGTCTGGCAATCAATGCCCCTCCCAGCGTTCAAGAACCCGTGATTTCCCTGCAACCGCATGTGCTGCCATGGTACGCTCTTCGCTCCGTGAGCCGCATGCTGGCGGCTTACCTGCTTTCGATGGTATTTACGCTGGTGTACGGGCGCGCTGCGGCTTATAACCGCCGCGCCGAACAGGTACTGATTCCTCTGCTCGATGTTTTACAATCGGTACCGATCCTGTCATTCCTGCCGGTGGTCCTGCTGGGGTTGAGGGCAATCTTCCCGGAGCGTTTGGCAGCAGAATTGTCTTCGATTGTGTTGATTTTCACCAGCCAGGTCTGGAACATGACCTTTGCCTGGTACCAGTCCCTTCGCACCATCCCCAAAGAACTGCGGGAAGCCAGCGCGATTTTCCGGCTCAATACCTGGTTCCAGTTCAAAACGCTGGAACTTCCCTTTGCCGCCATTGCACTGGTATGGAACAGCATGATGAGCTGGGCTGGTGGGTGGTTTTTCCTGATGGCGGCGGAAATCTTTACCGTGGGTGAACAGGATTACCGTCTACCCGGGCTGGGGGCGTACCTGCACGAAGCCGCCAATCAGGGCAACATTACCGCGATTCTCTGGGGAGTATTGGCACTGATACTGACCATCCTGGTTCTGGATCAACTGGTCTGGCGTCCGCTCATGGCATGGACAGAGCGCTTCAAACTGGAGATGGTGGAAAGCGACAATCCCCCTACGTCCTGGTTTTACGACCTGCTCGGGCGCTCGCACATTTTGAACTGGCTCAACCAGCGGATTTTTACACCGCTGGATGAAGCCCTGGACGCGCGCATGGCACGCTGGTTTCCTCCCAAACCCATTAAACCCGTCAACGGGGGAAAACTTACTCCCGTAGAAATCCTCCTGGGTTTGGGGCTGCTGGGGATCATCCTGTACGGGGCAACACAGGCATTCCATTTGCTGTTCAGCATTTCATGGTCCTCGTGGGGGGTGATCGCTCTGGGTGTGGGAGCAACCTTCCTGAGGGTGATGATTTCTTTAATCATTGCGCTGGCATGGACAATCCCTGTGGGGGTTGCCATTGGCACGAACCCCCGCCTGGCGAGTTTCTTCCAGCCACTGGTGCAGGTCATTGCATCTGTTCCGGCAACAGCCATTTTCCCCATCTTTGTGCTTTTACTGATTCAACTACCCGGTGGGCTCAATCTCTCGGCTGTGCTGCTGATGTTGATGGGCACCCAGTGGTACCTGCTGTTTAATGTGATTGCCGGTGCCAGCGCCATTCCCCAGGATTTACGCTATACTGCCCGACTCATCCACCTGAACAAATGGGAACAGTGGCGCACCCTCATCTTACCGGCTTTATTCCCCTATCTTGTCACCGGGATGATTACGGCTTCCGGGGGTGCATGGAACGCCAGCATCGTCTCCGAGTACATCACCTTTGGCGGCAGAGTGGTGAAAACACTGGGGATTGGCGCATTGATTACCCATTCAACCGCCCAGGGAGATTACAGCATGTTGCTGGCATCCACCCTGGCAATGGTGGTCACTGTAGTACTGATTAACCGCCTGTTCTGGCGGCGGATGTATCTGCTGGCTGAAGAACGTTATCGCATGGAGTGAGACAATGAACCTGAATTCGCAAACTTCTCTGGTGGAATTGAAACATGTCCAACAGGTGTATGGCAGTGGCGCACGCCGCTTTACCGCTATTCAAGATATCAACCTGACCATTCGAGAAGGTGAGTTTGTCGCCCTGTTAGGTCCCTCAGGATGTGGCAAAAGTACCCTACTGCGCATCATCACCGGGCTCCAGTCACCCACCGAGGGAGCGGTGTTGTATCGAGGACAGCCCTTAAAGGACGTTAATCCTCACGCCACCATTGTCTTCCAGACCTTTGCGTTGTTCCCATGGCTTACCGTTTATGAGAACGTGGATCTTGCCCTCAAGGTGCGCGG
>OGCI01002041.1_pt1 | contig 14651 bp, 12 predicted proteins | sample 1570021 | NCBI WGS metagenome assembly OGCI01 (sample SAMN06264664, study PRJEB24512) | hot springs metagenome | isolation source: Hot spring water | place: South Africa: Tshipise | collected 2015-06-21 | reverse complement strand
CCCTCAACCCCCTGGGTGCCAAGCCCAGGCCGCAGGATGGCCACAACCACGGCTCCCACCACCACTGCCAGCAGAAGTGAAACCACCGGAACCACAACCCCACGCAGGCGTACCAAAAAGGCCAGCCCACCCGGTAGTTGCATGCGGGCCACCAGCAAAAGCGCCAGGGAGTAAAACAACCCGGCATAGGCCCCCAGCGAAAGGGCAAAACGACGCAGGGGCGGACGCCGAGCCCCCGCCGCCAGGGCTGCATCGTTAACCGCAGTGATGGCTTGATAAAACAAAGCGGCCTCGAGGGCAAACAAAGCCAGCCCCACCCCCCCCAGAATGTAGAGGACCCTGGCGCGGGTTTCGGGGTTGGGCAAAAACATAGCCGCGCTGGCCGCCAAAAGCAGCGAGACCCATATCCCAAAAAACAACCCTAGCCAATCAAAGCGCAGCCCCTCTGGCAGCGTAAGGCCTTTGGGGTTCATGGTTCCTAGCGGGTTGAGCAAGTAGCCGGTGCCATCAAACTCCCGCATAGGTACAGCCCAGGGGGACAGTGTCATCAGCGCAAGCGCGATCACCCCTACAATTAAAAACAGGTACCTACCCATAAGTTCCTCAGAGCGGATTCTACACTGCAAAGCCATTTTGCGTAGCACGAACTCATTGAAGCGCTGGCCTCATAAGGTCAGACCCTGGAAATTTCTGCAGTTATTTGCCGATGCAAGGTGATAAACTTGTCAGGTGCAAGATTCGACGGAAGGCAAAGCCAAGGTCGTTCAGCAAATGTTTTCGGAAATAGCCCCACGCTACGACTTTCTGAACAGGGTGTTGTCTGCAGGTGTGGATCGCGTCTGGCGGTTGGCCGCAGTAAAGGCGGCTCTGGAGATAAGACCGGCCCGCATCCTCGACCTGGCCACCGGTACTGGCGACATCGCCCTATTGCTAAAAAAGGTTGCGCCCGAGGTAGAGGTTATCGGGGGCGACTTTGCTCTGCCCATGCTCGAGCTGGCCCGCCAAAAAGCCCAGCGAGCCGGCCTTGCCATCTCCTTTGTTGAAGCAGACGCCCTCCAACTCCCTTTCCCCGATGCTCATTTCGATGCCGTAACCATTGCCTTTGGCTTTCGCAACTTTGCCGATTACAAAAAAGCACTGGCCGAGCTGTACCGGGTGCTTGCACCAGGCGGGCGGCTGTGTATTTTGGAGTTTCCTCCCCCGCCCCGTAGCGGCTTGGGCGTGCTATACCGCTTCTACTTCACCCGCATCCTGCCCTTAATTGGGGGGCTCATTTCGGGCAGCGCTTCAGCCTATCGCTACCTACCCGATTCTGTGGAGCGCTTCCCAGATCCCCCCACCCTTGCTACCATGATGGCTCTGGCCGGCTTTAACACCCGCTACCAGCTTTTCACCGGCGGTATTACTGCCCTTCATATTGGCGACAAGCCTGCCCCCGCTAAGCCCACCCCGGCTGTTCGCACTGGAGAGTTTTACCCCGATGAACCATCCTGACCTGGCTTTTGAAATTGACCCACAGCGGCTGCTGCTGGAAGGCATGGAAACCGGCGCCCTGCCAGACCTGAAGCCGCTCGAGCTTGCACGTGAGTACGCCCAGGAGCTGGCCCAGGGGAGCGGAGGGGAAAACGAAATAGTGCGGTGGTGGCACAGCCCGGGCGGTTTTTACTACGAGTTCAAACAGTTTCCTGCTGCCTTTTATGGCCGCTCAGGTCTGGTTCAGGGTCAGTACCTGACACCCCAAGAAGCCCAGGTGCTGGTGTGGGATGCCCTGACTCGAGCCGACAAAGACCAGGCCGACCTCACCCTTTTTTACACCGCCAACCTCATGCAAAGCGACCAGGACTTTTTCATGGTCTATACCCTGGGTCAGATGCGTATCGAGCGGGGCGAAGCCCGCTACGCCCTCCCGCTGTTCATGCGCTTGAAGCTGCCGCAATACCTGCTGGTACTGTTCCGCAGCAATGACGAGTACCTGGTTTTCAAACTCCCGCAAGGGCAGCCTGTTTTATTGCAAATCCGCGCTTAGCACGCCCCACCCCTCACTTCGCTCGGCGAAAGAGCCTCGCCCACGGGTGAACAGCGGCGCAAGCCGTCTGTCCCAAAGGGGATCGTCCCACGGGTGAACAGCGGCGCAAGCCGTCTGTCCCGAAGGGGATCGTCCCGCTGGGAGCAGCCTCTTGAGCGATGTCTGTTCACCCAAATTCGGTATTGCTGTGCAGGTACGGTTCATGACAGCAACCATCCCGCAAAACAAAAGGCAGGGGCGTAATCCCCTGCCTTTGGCCCAACTGGCCTTGCTTATCGCACCCTTCACAGAGGCAACTGTGCTGTGCAGGACAAAGCAATCAAGCTGTGAGCGCTCTAGTGGCTGTGCTCTTTAGCGCTGTGCGCGTGGCCGTGCTCGAGCTCTTCCGGCGTTGCGGGCCGAACGGCTGTAAGGGTCACGTCGAAGTCGAGGGTCTCACCTGCCAGGGCATGGTTGAAATCAATGGTTACCTCATTATCGTCCACGCTCAACACCGTAAAGGGCATGGGGTTGCCCTGGGGGTCTTCGGCGTAGAACATGGCCCCTTCCGCCAGCTCGGCATCTGCCGGAAAGGCCGCACGATCCACGACCTGTACACCTTCTGGATCGTAAAGGCCGTAGCCCTTTTCGGGGGGTACAGAAACAACAACCCGATCGCCGGCTGACTTGCCCTCGAGGGCTTCCTCCAGACCCGCCACAATGTTGCGATGACCGTGCAGATAATCCAGCTCACCCTGGTCAATCAGCTCGTTCTCGACTTGCAGGGTATAACGAATGGTGACCACATTTCCTTTGCTTGCCGTCATAAAGACTCCTCTCCATTCACAGAAACCATCCTTCGTTTCCGCGAGACAACCGAGTATAAAACATTCAGATGAAACAATCGTAAACCAAATCGGACCCCACCCGTAACCCCATGTCCTATGCTTAGGGCATGAACGTGGAAGACGTAATTGGAAAGACGCCGGTGGTTCGCCTCAAACGCCTGGTAGAGCCTGGCATGGCGGAGGTTTGGGTGAAGCTCGAGGGCAACAACCCCGGCGGCTCCATCAAAGACCGCACCGCCTGGTATCTGATCAAAGACGCCGAAGAGCGCGGCATCCTGAAGCCGGGCTCGGGGCAGCTCATTGTGGAGCCCACCAGCGGTAACACCGGCATCGGCCTGGCCATGGTAGCGGCCAGTCGGGGCTACAAGCTCATTCTGACCATGCCGGCTCAGATGTCGGAAGAACGCAAGCGCATCCTCAAAGCCTATGGGGCCGAGCTGGTGCTAACCGACCCCAGCCGCCGGATGCTGGCCGCCATTGAGGAGGCCAACCGCATCGTGGCCGAGCAGGGGGCCTTCATGCCCAACCAGTTCGACAACCCCGCCAACCCCAGGGCCCACTACGAGACCACCGGCCCCGAAATTTTCCAGCAGATGGAGGGTCGGCTGGATGCCTTCGTGTATGGCTCGGGTACAGGGGGCACGATTATGGGGGTAGGCAGGTACCTGCGCGAGCGGCTGCCCAACATCCAGATCATCGCCTGCGAACCCCGCCGCAGCAACGTGCTTTCGGGCGGCCAGATGGGCTCCCATCAGTTTCAGGGCATGGGGCCTGGCTTTATCCCGCCCAACCTGGATGTGAAGATGCTGGACCAGGTAATTCAGGTGCTGGAGGAAGACGCTTTCCCCTTGGCTAAGCCGCTGGCCCGCCAGGAAGGTCTTTTTGTGGGGATGAGTGCCTGCGGGATGATCTGGGCTGCCCTGCAGGTCGCCCGGAAACTTGGGCCCGGCAAAAGGGTACTGACCATCGCCTGCGACTCGGGCATGAAATACCTCTCAACGCCCCTCTTTGCAGACGCAGAGGGCGGTGTCTAGTCCAGGGGGATGTGGGCTTCACCGGGCAGCAGGATGTGGCTGCGGAAAGGTGCATTCAAGCTTTGATTTGCGCTGGATGCAGGCTACACTGGCTGTTAGATGGCCAGGGCTTCTATTCAATATCGCTGTATCGAGTGCGGGTACAAATCGGTAAAGGAGCTTGGGCGCTGCCCAAACTGTGGGGCCTGGGACAGTTTTAAGGAAGAAACACCCCCGCCCAAGCCCGGCGCGGCCCCAGGTAAGGCCGGGCTGTCGCGGCCCCTGCCCAACCCGGCTGCGCTGACCCGGCTTGCGGATGTGTCTGAGGGTGGGGAGGTACGCTTCTCGAGCCGCATGGGAGAACTCGACCGGGTGCTGGGTGGGGGGTTCGTGCCGGGCGAGGTGCTCCTGTTGGGCGGTGAGCCAGGGGTGGGCAAAAGCACCCTTTTGCTGCAGGTCGCACAAAAGATGCTGGAAATGGGCAAGCGGGTGGTTTACCTGGCCGGAGAGGAGTCGCCCGGCCAGATTCGCCTGAGGGCCAGGCGGCTGGGAATATCGGGGGAGCTCGAGCTGCTGCGGGAAACTGGACTGGATGCTATGCTCGCCACCCTCGAGGCCGCCCCACCCGACTTCCTGGTGGTGGACTCCATTCAAACCATCGAAACCACCGCCTCCCCGGGTTCGCTGGTGGCGGTTCGCGACGCCACCGCGGCCCTGACCCGCTTTGCCAAACACCACCAGGTAACCACCGTGCTGGTCGGACACGTTACCAAAGAGGGCATCGTGGCCGGGCCCAAGGTAATTGAGCACGTGGTGGACGCCACACTATACCTGGAGACGGCCGGCAACTTCAGGGTTTTGCGCTCCAGCAAAAACCGCTTCGGGCCCGTAGGCGAAATGGGCGTCTTTACCATGATTCATGAGGGCATGGAGGAAGTCGCCAACCCCTCGGCAGCCTTTCTGGCCGAGCGTCCGGTGGGCGCTCCGGGTTCGGTGGTGGCCCTGAGCCTCTCGGGCGAGCGGGCGCTGGCCCTGGAAGTACAAGCCCTGGCCGCCCGCACACCCTTTCCGGCTCCCCGCCGGGTTTCACAGGGCCTGGACAGCCGCCGGGTAGACGTGGTGCTGGCGGTGTTGGAGCGCAGGCTCAACCTGCCTTTGGGAAACCTGGACATCTACGTCAATCTGGCCGGTGGTCTGCGGGTCTTCGACCCAGGGCTGGATTTGGCTGTGGGCCTGGCAGTGTATTCTGCTGTGGTAGGCCGTCCACTTCCCCCCGATGTAGCGGTGGTGGGCGAGGTGGGATTGGCGGGGGAGTTGCGCAGCGTGGAGGGCCTCGAGCGCCGTCTGCGCGAAGGTCAGCGGGCGGGCTTTAAAGAGCTGGTACATCCGCCCCATTTCAAAAGCCTGGAGGCTGCGGTAAGCAAGTTTCTATGAGTATGGCGCGCTGGATTTTGTACGCACTGTTTGCCTATTTGGGCTACCAGGCAGGGGTGTGGCTCGAGGTCAACAACCTCATTGGAAGCAGCCCACTGGGTAGCCTGACCAGCCTGAACCGCCTGTACCTGGGGGTGGTGGGCCTTCTGGTGGGTTTTTTGCTCATACCTCGCCTGACGGACTGGGCCGAGCGGCGCTGGGAGCACACCCAGGCCTGGTTGAAGCACCTCCCGCCCGAGATTCCCGTTGCCATCACGGTGGCTTCAGGTCTGGGGCTTCTGCTGGCGGTGCTGCTCACCAACCTGTTGAACCAGATTCCGGGCTTTTCCGCCATTCACTCGCTGATTATTGCTGCGGTGCTGGTCAGCTCACTTTCGGCTTTTGCCATTGCCAATCGGGAGTATTTCCGGCTGGCCCGCCCGTCCGCCCACCCGCCCAGGACCCGAGGGGGCAAGGTGCTCGATACCTCGGTGCTGATAGATGGGCGCATCGGGGATGTGGCCGAGATGGGATTCCTGGAGGGCCCGCTGTTTGTACCTCGGCAGGTGTTGCGCGAACTGCAGCAATTTGCCGACTCCGCCGAGGCCCAGAAACGCGCCAAGGGCCGCCGGGGCCTGGACACCCTCGAGCGCCTCAAGCTTAGCGTGGGGCTCGAGGTGCTCGATAGCACCGAGACCGATGAACCCGTGGACGACCAGATTCTGGCCGAAGCCAAAAGGCTGGGCGCAGCCCTGGTCACCAACGACCATGCCCTGGCCCAGCTTTCCCGCATCTACGGGGTCAAGACGCTCTCGGTGCAGGCGCTGGCCTCGGCCCTGCGGGCCCCCCTGCAGCAAGGCGACACCCTGAACATCACCATCGTGAAGGAGGGCAAGGAACCCGGCCAGGGGGTTGGCTACCTGGAGGATGGCACGATGGTGGTGGTGGACGATGCCATTCCATTTCGCGGCAAGGAAGTGGGGGTAGTTATCACCCAGTCCATTCAGACCCAGGTCGGTCGGCTGCTGTTTGGCAAACTCCAGACCGAGGACGATGCGCGTCCAAACCCCAAAGCCGAGCGGCAGTAAAAAGACTTGGCCAACGCCCTCCCCACACCTTGCGTTCGCTTCCAGCACCATGCAGGGTCGGTGCTTTTGCGGGTACAGGATAAACTGGAGTCAATGCCCTACCGCGTACCCAAAAGCCGACTTCTCCCGCCCCGCACCGCGCGGGAGGTGGAGCGGCTGCGGCTGCTGGAGCGCCTGCGGCAAGGGTTTGCGAAAAGTCCGGTGCTGGTGCTGGCTGCCGGAGCCGGGTATGGCAAGTCCACCCTGCTCTCGAGCCTCCCCGCCCTCTGGCTCACCCTGGGCGAAGACTGCTCAGACCCGGTGGTTCTGGGCTGGCATCTGGTCGAGGTCTATCGGCCCCGGCTGGGCGACGCGCTGGAAGGGGTGGCAGCGGCGCTCGAACGCGGGGCCTGGGCCGTAGCCGGCGAGCTTTTGCTCGAGCGCCTGAGCGACCAGCCAGGGCATACCCTGGTACTGGATGAAGCCCAGCGGGCCGCAAGCCGCCAGGCCGTGGCCCTGCTACGAACCCTTGCCCAGGTGCCGGGCTTGCACATGGCCCTGCTAACCCGCCGGGCCGCGCCCTGGGAGGTGCTGGGGCAGGTGCTGGACGAAAGCGAGCTGGCCTTTGACCCCGCCGAGTCTTTGCAGCTGGGCCAATACATCGCCCCCGAGCTGAGCGCTTTCGAGGTCGAGCAGGCCCACAGCCTGGTGCGCGGCTGGCCGCTGGGGTTGCGGCTGTTGCTGCGGGCCATGCAGCGGGGCGCCAAACCCGAGGAGGCCTTCTACGCCCATCCCGACCCGGCTGGCCTGCTGGTTTATTTGCTGCCCGCCCTGCCTGAGGAAGTGCTTAAGCTGGCCGCAAAGGCCAGTGTGCTGGGCGAGGTGGGGCCCGAGGAGGCCGCCTGGGTAGGAGGGCTCGAGGCCCTGCAACCCTATGCCCCAGACCTGCTGCTGGAACACGTGGGGGGGCGCACCCGTTTTCACCCCCTGGTGCGGGCAGCCCTGATGAGTCTGCTCGAGCCCGACGAGGTGCGCAAGCTGCTGGCAAAAGCCGCGGACCTGGCCCTGGAGCGGGGAGAAGAGGTGCAGGCCGCGGGATACCTGCTGGAAGCCGGGCGGCTGGGCCACGCCGCCGACCTGCTGCAAAGGCAGGGGGAAGCCTGGCTGGCTCGAGGACTTACCTACACCGTGCTGGCGCTGCTCGAGCGCCTTCCCGAAACCCTGCGCGCCACCCGTCCCAGTTTGCGTTTTTTGCACGGAGAGGCCTTGCGGCAGGCCGGACGTTACACCGAGGCCGAGGCAGTGTACCAGCAGGCGCTGCAGGCGGGTGTAGAGCAGGCCCTGCTGGGCTTATCAAGGCTTTATCTGGACACCGTAGAGCCGGCCAAAGCCCAGGGTTATCTGCTGGCCGCTCGAGTGCGCTTTCCCAGCGAGGTCGAACGCCTTTGGGCCGAAAATCTGCTCAACTCCGGGCGGGTAGAAGAGGCCCAGGCCCTCGGCCTGCAAGGCCCCCGGGTCTGGCTGCGCAGCGGCCAGCCCGAGCGAGCCCTGGCCGAGCTACGCCGCTGGGAAAAGGGCTCCACCGCCCGCGCGCCACAGAACCACCGCGAGGGCACCTTGCTGCTGGCACTTCTGGAGGCCATTGCGGGCGATGCCAGGGCTGCCGAACAAGCCGCCCATCGGGGCCGCCGCGAGGGCGAGACCCTGGGCAGCCCGTTCGTGGTAGCGCTGGCCGAAGCCCGGCTCGGACACGCGCTGTTGGCGCAAAACCGCTGGAGCGAGGCCGCCGAAGCCTATCAGCGGGCGCTTTCGCTCTCACATGGAGGGCCGGCCCGCCTGCGGGTGGAACCCCTGGGCGGGCGGGCTGCGCTCGGCGAGGCCCGGGCCTTTGAGGAGATGGTGCGGCAGGCCCGCGAGGCCGGGGATGCCTGGGTCGAGGCCTTCATGACCCTGGTTGCGGCCCAGGCCCACCTGCGGCGGGGGCAGCCCTTTAGCCTGCCTGCACTGCCAGGGCTGGAAGACCCCTTTTTGCGAGCCCTGGCTGCCAACTATCCCTGGCAGGCCGACCAGGAAGGCTTGTTGCTGCGCTACCCCTTCCTGAGCCAACCCACCCTCTTTGCCCCGCCGCTTCACCGCAGCCGCAGGCTCTTGTGGGAGGCTGGCCGGCTCTCGCTGCCCTATCATCCGGGGGTTGCGGTAGAGATACGGGCCCTGGGCGGCCTCGAGGTCTGGGTGAACCACCAGGAGGTACGGTTCAAACGGGAAAAGGCCCGGATTTTGCTCGGCCTACTTTTGCTGCGTGAATGGAGCAAGGAAGCCCTGCTCGAGGCCCTGCAGGTTTCCGACGGGGAGTTTCGCGTGCTGTGGTCGGAGCTCTTGGGGGCCCTGGAGCCGGGCCGTCCGCCCCGGGCTCAGGGCTACTTCCTCAAGCCCTACACCCTGAACCGGGTGCCCGAGCTGTGGGTAGACCTCTGGCACTCAGACCTGGAAGGACGGCCCCCCTTCGAGGGGCTGGACCACCCCGAGCTCGAGTACTACCAGGCCGCCTGGCTGCAAGGCTTAGTAAAGCGCTACCGCCACAGCGAGGCCCCAGCCGACTGGCTCCGGGGGCTCAGGCTGGAGCCCCTGGACGAAGAGCTTTACCTAAGGCTTTTGAAAACGGAACTGGCTTCCGAGGCCCGTCTGCTTCGGCAAACGGCCTTAAGGGAGCTCGAGCTCGAGGCCTAGGTGTCTCCAACAAATCCTTCAAATACGCTCACTTTGGTTCTTTGCAAAAGGCTTCATCGTATCAATCGGGAAAAAAGCCGTTTCGAGCGTATTTTTTGCCCCAGGGAATTGCAGCAAAAACAGCGAAGGCCGCAATAAAGTTCACGCTTCTAAGCCACCTTGCTTCTAACCTCGAGCTGTGGTTCGATCTGCGCTCATTGCCCTGGTAACCATTGTGGTGTTTTCGGTCTTCCTGTCCACACGCCCCATTCCTAGCCCAGCTATGCCCAACCGGGGGGTTAAGTTGGAAAATGTCCAGCTTACCCTTTACCCCGAGCAAGATCCCAAAGCCCGCTGGGAGTTCAGAGCGAACCAGGTCGAACAAGACCCTGGCAGCCGGGAGGCCAAAGTAACCGGCCTGCAATCGGGAAGGCGCTATGTCGAAGACCGGCTGGATATGCGGCTCACCGCACCGGAGGTGATCATAGACCGTAGCGATAACCTGCGGGTTCCCTTTGCCAGGGTAGAGATTCTCAAAGGCTGCTACACAGTCGACCTGGGCAAGCCGGGCGAGGCGCCGGTTACGATAGACCAGCGCGAGGGCTTTCGTGCGCCCAGCGTCCACATCACCGCGCCCAGCCTGGAAGTGCGGGGCAAGGACTTTAGAAGCGATTTTGGTATCGAGAACCCCAGTTGGCGCGACCCCATCGAGAAATTTATTTCTGGTGGGGAACAGCCGCCCTGTCCTATCGAAGGTGGTAGTTCATGAAACGTCTAGCATGGCTTCTTTTTCTACTAACGCTGGCAGTACTGGCCCAAAGCAAAGAACAACGCATCATCACCATCGAGGCGCCCGGTGGGCAGCGTTCGGGCAACCTGCGCAACGGCCCCTGGGTCTACGAAGGCGGTAAACCGGGCGGGGTAATCGGTAAGGTAAAGGACCTCGAGATCAACGCCACCCGGGCCATCCTGGAAGCCCCCCAGGGCAAAACCATGCAGGAGGCCGAGGGTGAGCGGGTGGCCTCCTTCGAGGGCAGTGTGGTGGTCAAGCGCGACCGCATGACGGCCAGCGGCCCCAAGCTGGTCTACCGTGAGTCCAGTGGGCGCGGCACCCTCGAGGGCAACGCCCGTATGCGCCAGGAACCACGGGACAAAAACAGCGATCCGGTAGAGGTTACCGCCCCCGTCATGACCTTCGACGTTGACACCAATATCTCAAGCAGCGAAGGTGGCGTAACCCTCAAGAATGGCCGCCAGGAAGGGCGCTCCGAGACGGTGTACTACGAAGAAGACCGCGGCCTGGCGGTCTTTGGCGATGCCAAAGAAGTGGTGCTGCTGCGCAAGCGCGAGGGCAAGGGCGACCTGGTGATTCGGGCCAAAGAAATCCGCAGCCTGACCGACGAGAAGCGCCTGCTGGCCACCGGCGGGGTGACCCTGGTAGACGGCGACATCACCACCACCGGGGCCAGCCTGGTCTACAACGACAACACCGGCGAGGCCACCATTGTGGCGGGTCGGGTGGGCAACCAAAATGTACCGGCCCGCAGTGTGAACGCCAAGGAGCGGGCCACTTTGACGGGCAACTCGCTTCTGCACAACGTCAACCGTTCGCAGGTGCGGGTGCTGGCCCAGGCACCCCGGCTGCCGGTAAACGACTTCCGCAAGCTGGGCGAGCAATAATAAGTGCCATGCGCTGGCCCTGGCTGGTCTCGGGACTGCTGTTGCTGGTGGCCATAGCCCAGCAGGAGCCCGAGCCCTCTTTCCAGACCACCGCCGAGATTGAGCGACGGGGTAAAAAGATTGTGGTGGTCAAAACCGGGCCGGACAACCCCCCGGCCATCATCGAGCTGCGCGACCTGTATGGCGGCATCATTAGCGCGCTGGATAGCGAAAAGAAAACCCTCAGCCTGGGGGAGCAGCTATTTACGACCGATAAGCTGACCCGCTTCTGGCACGAAGGCAAGCAGGTGCAGTTTGCCGACCTCAAGGTAGGGCAGCAGGTGCGCCTCGAGGCCGCCGAGCAAAACGACGGGAGCCTTAAGGCTTTCGAGGTTCAGATTGGGGGCAGCCGCGAAGGCCCCTCTTTGGTCCGCTCGCTTTTTGCCGACCCGCCGCCTTTTCGCGTGCAGATTAACTTTGGCGAGGATGCCCGGGCTTTCGGGGCCATAGCCCGCGTGGAGCAGATTCGTGGGGTAAACGATTATGTCTTCATGACCGGAGGCACCGCCCGCTACATCGAAGAAGAAGATCGCCTCGAGCTCGAGCTCAAGCCCGCGCCCAGGGCGGTGGAAGTACAGCAAGGCAAGAGCAAGGCCTGGGGCAGCCGCCTTGACTACGACAACGAAAGCGGCAATGCGTTGGTAGCCGGGCCAGTAGAGCTCGAGCGCGCGGGTGAAAAACCCCTTCAAGGCAGCGCCGAACGCATGGTTTATAACGTAGACGACGAGGCTCTTACCTTATTTGGCGCCATCCGACTGGTTCAGGATGGCCGCACCTCCACAGCCCAGGGTGCGCTTGTACGCGAAAAAGACCGCATCGCATTTCTGTACGGCAGCAAAGACAGGCCCGTGCGAAGCCAGAACAAAGATGGCTTCGTGGAGGGAACCAGGGTGCTGTACAACCTCGACACCGGCGATGTGGTGGTGCTCGAGGGGGTCAAGGGGGAGTTTCAAGACCCATAGGCTGGCGCTGTTCAGCCCTCTTTATAAGTGGGACTGTAGCATGCTCTCCGAAGACCGGCCTAGTCTTTAATCCCCGCCATCAGGAGCCCCAGCTTTTCCTCGGTGGCCTCACTGGCCTTGAGCTCACCCATAATGCGGCCCTCGAACATCACCAGAATGCGGTCGGCGAGCGAACGTACCTCGTTGAGGTCGGCTGATACCAGCAAGACCGCCATGCCGGCATCCCGCGCTTTTACAATTTTTTCGTGAATGAACTCGATGGCCCCAATGTCCACCCCACGGGTGGGCTGGGCCGCTACCAGCACCCTTGGGTTGCGGCTCAACTCGCGCCCCACAATGATTTTCTGGGCATTGCCGCCCGAGTAGCGACGGGCCACCAGTTCGGTGCTGCGGGGCCGCACGTCAAATTGCTCCACAATTTCACGGGCCCAAGCCTCGATATGGTCGGCATTTAGAAAGCCCAGGAAACCCGCGTTGGGGCTTTTGTAGTGGTCGCCCAGGATCAGGTTCTCGCGGGTGGTAAAGTCCAGTACCAGCCCGCGCGCATTGCGGTCTTCGGGGATGTGCGAAACGCCCCATTCACGCACCGTCCGGGCACTGGGTTTGAGGCTTTGACCGTCGTATTCGATGAGACCTTGGTAAGGCCGCAAGCCAGTAATGGCCTCCACCAGCTCGGTTTGCCCGTTGCCCTCGACCCCCGCAATACCTACAATCTCACCCGCCCGCACCTCAAAGGATACGCTGTCCAGCCGATGCTTTTTATCCTTCCCAGGAATTGAGAGGTTGGTAACTTTGAGCAGCGCCGGGCCTGGCTTGGCCTGGTCCTTATCCACCGAGAGAATTACCTCGCGCCCCACCATCATCCGGGCAAGCTCGGCCACGTTGGTCTCGGGGGTGTTGACCGTACCCACCACCTTGCCGTCACGGATCACCGTAACCCGATCCGAGAGCTTGATCACCTCGGCCAGCTTGTGGCTGATAAAAATTACCGCGTTGCCCTGCTCCACGAACCGCCGCAGGAAGTCGAACAGCTCGTCGGCTTCCTGGGGCGTGAGGACGGCAGTTGGTTCGTCCAGAATTAGGATTTTGGCCTTGCGGTAGAGGGCCTTGAGGATTTCCACCCGCTGCTGCAAGCCCACCGGAAGCTCCTCTACCGGGGTATCGAGGGGCAGGTCGAACTCGAGGTCTTTCATCAGGGCCTCTACATCGCTGCGGGCCTGGGCCAGGTTGAGCTGGGCCCCCTGGGTGGGTTCTGAGCCCAAAATTACGTTCTCCAGCACAGTAAATGGGTCTACCAGCATGAAGTGCTGGTGCACCATCCCGATGCCCCGCGCAATGGCATCGCCCGGTTCGCTGATGTTGACTTTCTGGCCGTCAACCCATATCTCGCCCTGGTCTGGTTTAACCAGGCCGTAGACAATCTTCATCAGGGTGGACTTGCCCGCCCCGTTCTCCCCTACTACCGCCAGCACCTCGCCCCAGCGAACATCCAGAGAAATGTGATCATTGGCCAGCACCAGGGGATAGCGCTTGGTGATGCGCTTTAGCTCGAGGGCCACCGTACCCTTGACGTGCGTTTTGGAGGCGGAAAGCGAATCGCTCATGCCCACAATCATACAGGCTAGAAGGCCCCCCAACACCGGACTGCGACCACCTCGAGCAAAAAAACGCCCAGGGCCAAAACCCTGAGCGCTCGAGGAAAAATCCACTAACGCTTGCTGGGCACCTTAATGGCGCCAGAGATGATCTGGCTGCGCAAAACCGCCAGGCGGTTGACAACGGGCTGGGGAATCAGGGCCTTGTTGTACTCGTCGAGGGCATAGCCTACGCCGTTGTTGCTCAGGCCAAACTCGCGCACACCACCCTTGAAGGTACCTTCCTTGACCGCCTTGATCACGTCGTAGGTGGCCACATCCACCCGCTTGAGCATGGAGGTGAGCACGTGGTTCAGGGTGTTGGGGTTGTTGTCGGTGTCGCCCAGGTAGTTCTGGTTGGCATCAACCCCAATCATGAACATGGGACGGGTGGTGGCAGCCGGGCAGGACTGGTTGTAAGCGGCGTAGCGCGGCACGTTGGAGCCGTTGTTGGAGATGAAGCGCACGCCAGAGGGCAGCTCGTTTTGCTTCAAGCAGCGCTGCTGTTTCACGTAGTCCAGCACACCCAGGCCCGAAGCCCCTGCAGCGGCGTAGATGATATCGGCGCCCTGCTTGGCCTGAGCGGTGGCAATTTCCTTGGCTTTGCCGGGGTCGTTCCAGGCCGCGGGGGTGTTGCCTACGTAGTTGATGAGCACGCGGGGGTTGGCGATGTTGCGCTCACGCATACCGGCAATGGCCCCGGCCCGGTAGCCTTGCTCAAACTTGTGGATCAGCGGGATGTCCATGCCGCCCACAAAGCCCACCACACCGGTGTTGGTCATGCGGCCCGCGATGTAGCCGACCAGGTAGCTGCCTTCGTGTTCGCGGAAAACCAGGCCCACGGCGTTGTCGCACTTGCCTTCGCAAGGAACCGAGTCAATAACCGCGAACTTGACGTTTTTGAACTCCTGGGCGTTTTTGGTAATCGAGGGTTCGTTGGCAAACCCCACACCCACGATTAGATCGAAGCCCTCCTCCGCAAAGCGACGGATGCCCTGACCTACCTGACCGGGGTCGCCGGGCTCAAAGTCGAAGACCTTGACCCCGAGTTCCTTAGCCGCCCGCTGGGCCCCTTCAAAGGTGGACTGGTTGAAGCTGCGATCGTTTTTACCACCTGCATCGAAGGCCATGCCCACGCGAATTTCCTGGGCAAGGCTCAAGCCTAGCGCGGTCGCTACGGCAACACCGAGCACTACGAGTTTCTTCATGCGATTCGCCTCCATTTAGCTTGTGGGTATCACAAGCGCTGAACTGGCTGTTAGCCTCAGGCATTATAGAACACAA
>OGCI01002038.1_pt1 | contig 14687 bp, 13 predicted proteins | sample 1570021 | NCBI WGS metagenome assembly OGCI01 (sample SAMN06264664, study PRJEB24512) | hot springs metagenome | isolation source: Hot spring water | place: South Africa: Tshipise | collected 2015-06-21 | reverse complement strand
CACTCGACAGGGAATGCACTTTCCACAGGACTCTTCCACAGAAAAATCAGTAAAGAACCGCGCGGTATCCACCATGCAAGTGGAATCATCCATTACGACCAGACCGCCGGAACCCATCATGGCCCCTGCCTCATCGAGGGAATCGAAGTCAACTTCGGTGTCAAGAAGGGAAACGGGAAGACAGGCACCTGAGGGTCCTCCAATCTGGATGGCCTTAAATTCTCTTTTATTTGGGATTCCACCTCCAATGTCATAGACAATCGTCCGAAGGGTGGTTCCCATGGGAACCTCAATGAGACCGACATTGTTGACCGTCCCCGTTAGGGCAAACACTTTGGTTCCCTTTGAACCCTTTGTCCCCATTGAGGCAAACCATAATCCCCCTTCTCGGATGATGGAGGGGATGTTGGAAAATGTTTCCACATTATTGAGCACGGTGGGTTGTCCCCACAAGCCTGCCTCCGTGGAGCGTGGAGGTTTAATCCTCGGCATCCCCCTTTTCCCTTCGAGGGAATACATCAGGGCAGTCGATTCCCCACAGACAAAGGCTCCTGCTCCGGGGTAGATTTCAATATCAAAATCGAAGCCAGAACCCAGGATATTTTTCCCTAAAAGGCCATAGTTTCTCGCCTGACCAATCGCGATATGGAGCCTATGAATGGCCAAAGGATATTCGGCTCTTACATAGATATAGCCCTGATGGGAGTCAATCGCATAGCCACAAATAATCATCCCTTCTAAGACCGAATGAGGATCGGCTTCCAATATCGAGCGGTCCATAAAAGCCCCCGGATCTCCTTCATCCCCATTACAGATCACATATTTGGGAAAAGAATGATAGCGACGTCCCTCCTCCCATTTTTTCCCAGTGGGGAACCCTGCTCCTCCTCGTCCCCTTAATCCAGAAATTTTTACCTCATCGATCACCTCTTCAGGAGTCATAGAAGTGAGCACTTTTGAGAGAGCGACATATCCATCTCTCCCGATATACTCATCGATACTCTCTGCGTCAATGAGACTGCGATTTCGAAATGTCCTGAGGACCTGATGATGAAAGAAAGGAATATCCTTCATCAAAGGAATTTTTTCTTTATTGGAAGGATGGGTATAGAGAAATTTTTCTACTGGATGGCCTTTCAAGAAATGTTCTTCAACCAAAAGCGGAATCTCCTCAGGAATCAGTTTCTTATAGAAGATGCCCTCTGGGTAGACCACCATGATTGGGCCTTCTGCACAGAAACCATTGCATCCAGTGACCACCACCTTTACCCTCTCCGAAAGGCCACGATCTTTCAGTTCCGTTTCCAACCGCTCTTTCACCTTTAACGAGTTGCAGGAAACACAACCTGTTCCACCGCAGACCATCAAACGGTACTCCCCCTCTTTCGTAGCCATTTGAGAGAGGGCCCCCTCTTTGATTCTCTTTAAGTCTTCGATCGTAATGGGTGGCATATCGTCCTGATCTATTGATAAGAGTTCACAATTTCGATCGCTTTTTTAGGTTCTAACATTCCATACGTGTCATGACCAATCACCATCACCGGAGCTAACCCACAAGCCCCAAGACAACGAACCGCTTCCAGCGAAAACCTCCGATCTCGTGTAATTCCACCCACCTCAACGTTCAGTTCCCTTTGGAGATTTTCTAAGATTTGTTTTGAACCTCTCACATAACAGGCCGTTCCCATGCAGACCCGGATGATATATTTGCCTCTCGGGATGGTTGTGAAGAAGGCGTAGAAAGAGACCACTCCATAGACCTGGGCAGGGGGGAGGTTAAGGCCCTCCGCAATGCGACGTTGGACTTTCTGGGGAAGGTACCCACAGATATCCTGAGTCTCTTTTAAAACAGGGATGAGGGCTCCATGCCTTCCCCTGTATCGGGCAATGACCTGTTCTATTTGGTCCCATTCCTCTTTTGAAATAGTTTCTATCCACCTCATTTATAAACTCTTTTAGCCTGAAGGTAGAAATTATTTTTATTGCCTTGGCTCTCACAGAGGAGTTAATGTCCCTTAATGCCATAATAATAAGCTTTTCATTAAAGTAGCCTATCCGTTCCATTAATGATAAGACAGATATAATTTTATCCTTATTTTTGCTTTCAAATATATTAAGCGCCAGGTCTAAAGGAAAATTCTCTTTTGATATGATTTTTGACAGAGATTTGATGGCTTCTTCCCTTACATCCTTATACTTATCATCCAGAAGCTCGAACAGACAGCTTTTATCAAAGCCATGCACCAGTCTACCCAGAGAAAAGGCAACAGCCTGTCTAGTATGTCCATAATTAGATTTACAAAGATTTTTTAAATAATCCACTCCTTCGTCTATTTTAAATAAACCGATTAGATAAGCTAAGTATGCCTGAATTCTTCCTTCATATTGGTTTATAAGTTCCGGAACAATCTTATAATTTTTAAATCTGCCATAGGAGCTAAGACTGCCAAAAAACTCCAGTGTCTCATCGCTTGCCTTTTCAATAAGATTTTTAAAAAACTCTGTATCGTCAGATATAAAAGATATTAGTGCAAAAACCAGCTCATCTTCCCTTACCCCCTTTAAAAGAGACAGATAATTTTCATTATATATGATTATATCTCCTAGCCAGTTCTGTAGCTTTGAAAGTGTCTGCTTATCTGCATTAAATAAACTAAAAATGGCCCTGCCCGCATTCTGTTGAATATAGAATGATTTATCCTGAAAAGACTTTTTAAGTAGCTCCCTCTGGCTTTCTTCATCAAACATATAAATCATATCAAGAATGGGCTTTCTAAGCCGTGATACCTGCCATAATGGCAAAATCTGTTTCGCATCAAAAGGCGTCCTAATCTGTGAGAGAGACTCAAGAATTACAAAAGATAACCACTCATTTTTTGGATTAATCATCTTTAACAAGGGTTCTATAGCAGCTGGATTTTTTATTTTCCCCAGATTTTCACAGGCAGAAATAATTACATTCTCATCTTCATCATCAAGAGCATTTATTAAAAAATGGGCATGACTGCTGTTGCCAATATCTCCTATAATATCAAGAATAAACTTTCTTACATCAGAATCTGCTCCTTTAAAAGCATCAACAAGCTTACCAACTATCGGCTCCCCTATTCTGGTTAGCGCCTCCTGACATGCATTTCTCAAACCTGCATTTTCTTCTGAAAATAACCCTTTTATCAGGAGTTCTATAATACGGTCAACGGGGTGAACTAATGCTAATGAAATAGCATCTTTTCTAACACGCCAGCTTTCATCTGCCAAGGCTTTATAAATAAATATTAAGTTCTCATCAGACGGGATAAAACTTTCCCTTAACTCTTCCAGTCTTTTTCTGATTCTCTCTTCCCTTAAAATATCTTCCTCATTCATAGGGTTTTCCCTTTTTTTAAAAGCTCTATAAATGCATTGTGAATATAGTCCGCCGCCTTTTGTGCCACCTCCGGTATACGCCTCTTTAGATGGTTTATACCATCATCTACATCAAGCCTGAGGAGCTCTTTATAGTTATTTATATTTACTTTTTTTATTAGCTCCTGATTGTAAAGGGCAATATCTGATACTATTAATCTGGCAAGTTTTCTGGCTCTATCATTTATGTTATTTTCTTTTTTTATATAATTTTGTTCCGCCTGTCTTATGGTTTCTCTTTTTACATCAATTATTTTATCTATCTTGTTGCTTTCTAAGAGAATATCCCTGTTATCTTTGAGCACCTCTTTTTTGATGATCTCTTTATCAATCTCAAGGGGCTTATCAATTTTCAGCGGCTTTGAAATCAGTGCCATTATCTTTGATAAAAGCTCATCCGGGATATGATGTTTTTCAATATAATCATCAGCCCCATACAAACTCTGGGGTTTACGTTTATATCTTGTCCTGTCATATATAGACGCAACAAGTATAATTTTGGTATCTTTAAGATCGCTATTATTTTTGATCTTCTCGCATAATTCAAAACCAAACATTCCCGGAAGGGCTACATCAATAATGGCAATATTTGGTTTTTCTTTTTTAATAAGCTGATAGGCTTCTCCTCCATTACATGAAGAAAATATTAAAAAATCAAGCTTTTCAATAATTTTTTTTATTATATTCACTACTCTTATATCATCATGAGCTATTACAATTTTTATATTTTTTCCGGACCTGTTTTCATCTACCAGATTGATATTAATAACATAGGAGCACTTTTTACATGTTACCGAATAGCTTTCTTTTGTTAGGGAGGTTATGTTAAGTTTGTATCTGGTTTTACATTGAGGGCAGGAGATTATCAAGCCGGCTTCCTTTTTGAGATCTCTTTGATAAGGTTTACATCGGTAAAGACCCTTTTCAAATCAATGATAAGAATAATTTTACCATTAAGATAAAATCCGCCTAAAAAGAAGTTTGAGTTTATGCTGGTAATCAGATTGGGAGTAGGAATAATCTCATTCTTTTCTACACTGATAATATCCTCTGCCTCGTCCACATCCATGCCTATTACTCTTTTAAAAAATGATATAACTACAATCTTTTTCTTAACCCCTTGTCTTTCCTGAATTCCGAATATCTTTTTTAAGTCAACAAGAGGCAGAAAAAAGCCTCTGAGATGAATTAAGCCCGCAATATAAGGTGGCATATTAGGAACAGGGCTGGGAACCGAGTAGGGTATTATCTCTCTGATATCTTTTAGGCTTAATGCAAAATACTCCTCATTTAATTTAATAGTCAGATATTTTTCCATACTAAAAACTCAAGACCTTTTCAATATCTATTATTCTTAAAGTGCTGCCACCTACTATAGCTATACCCTTAATAAACTCCTTCTTGGCTCCCTGAATATTTATCGGTGTCTGTTCCAAAAGCCCCGGGGGTATTTTTCTAATCATTGTTATCTCATCCACACATATTCCAACCTTATCACCATTGAAATTAACAATAATAAACCTTGGTTTTACTGATATTATATGCTGTTCTATGTCCAGAAGCTTTTTTATGTCAAAAAGGGGTATTACCTCACCTCTGATAGAAAAAACACCTAAGATAAAATCAGACGCCTTGGGGACGTCAGTAACATCCTTTTGTTTGGTTATCTCCGATGCATATCTTATCTCCAGGCAGTACTCCTCGTCTCCCAGTTTGAAACAAAGATACTCTTCTTCCTGCGCGCTTTCTTTCTTTTCCAATTTTTTATATAGCCTGTCTTCATCAACAAGCTCTATCTCCGAGTCAATAATCGGTCTTTCATCCGGTTCAGGAACTACAGGTAGCTGTTCCGGAGAAATCTCTTCTTTTTCAAAATGAAGCTTTACTTCCGGTTTATGGATCTCTTCTGTTTCAACCTTTTTTTTCTTTGCCTTTTTTCTGATCTCAGCTATATCCATAAATCACCAGTTTATAATTTCTTTAACTGCTTCTTCAGCAACTTCTATATCAATATACTTTTTTTCTTTTTCAAAGGCAATTAATAATGCATTTTGAGCTATATGATTAATAATTCTCGGTATCCCTTTTGAAGCCCTGTAAATTATATTTGCAACCCCATCTTTAAAAGGATTATATTTTCCCCCTGCAACCTTAAATCTGTGAACCAGATACTCCTTTGTCTCCTGTTCAGTTAAAGGACCGATATGATAGAAAAATCCCACCCGCTGTCTAAAAGCTTCCCAGTTTCCTTTTTTCATCTTTGTCATCAGTTCCGGCTGACCAAGAAAGATAATAGAAATAAGATTCTCATCATCCAACTGAAAGTTTGTAATCAGGCGAATCTCTTCAAACACCTCTTTTGAATTAATGAGCTGCGCCTCATCAATAATAAGAATGGGGATTTTCCCCTGTTCATAAAATTTGTAAAGGATCTCATAAATCTGTTCCAGAAGATCCTTTTTATAATATTTGGGCTCCTTTTTTGAGAATCCTTTGACTACAGCTCTCAGAAAATTTGAAGGAGTCCCGCGGGGGTTAATAATTACATAGGGCACATAATTACTATCCAGCGAGTCAAGCAGCTTTCTTGATAAGGTGGTTTTACCACAGCCAATATCACCGGTAATAATAATTATCTCTTTCTCTTCAGCTCCATAAAGCATTCTGGCTAAAGCCTCTTTGTGTTTTTTACTTAAATATATAAACTCTGGATCAGGTGTTTTAGAAAATGGCTTTTTTTTCAAGCCAAAAAAATCATACATAACTATACCCTTGATACCTCTTCAAGTATGCCCGGCGGGTCTAACACAAGGATAGTTTTTCCATAACCAATCTGGGTAGCACCGGCTATCCCTTTAACCCGTACGTACTTCCCCATATTTTTTATTACTATATCTCCCTGTCCCACAATCTCCTCCGTCACAATTCCAACCTTTCGTTCCCCAGCTCGAATTATTACCAGAAATCTGACATGTTCAGGTTTTCTACTAAATCCAAATACCTCCTCCAGATATATTACCGGTATTGCAGTATTTCTTAAGTTTATAGCATCTTCACCGGAAATCTTGATAATATCTTGATTACCTATCTCAATCACCTCTTCAACAAAGCTGATAGGGACAGAAAAAACCTTTGATGATGTTTTTATAACAATTGCCTGAACTATTATTAAAGTCAGAGGAAGTGTAAGGATAAAGGATGTGCCCATATTTTTTCTGGTTTTTATATCAACAGTTCCTCTTAGTCTTGAAAGATTGCTTTTTACCACATCCAGCCCGACACCTCTTCCGGATAATTCACTCGCCGCATCTTTTGTGCTGAATCCCGGCATAAAAAGAGACTGCACAAGATAGTCGTCGGAGATATCGCTGTCTTTATTAATCTTCCCCATACTTATAAGCTTCTGTCTAACTTTATCCAGGTCAATACCTCTGCCATCATCTCTTATCTCAATAAATACATTATTTCCCTTCTGGTAAGCCATAATATCTATCTGTCCATATTCTGGTTTTCCCAGCGCTTTTCTTTCCTCTTTTGGCTCTATCCCGTGGTCTATAGAGTTTCTAATTATATGCATAAGCGAGTCTCCCAGCTCTTCCACTATAAACTTGTCAAGCTCAGTATCACCGCCTTTTATGGTAACCTTTACCTCTTTTCCTATCTCATGGGATATCTTTTTAAGGTTCCTTTCCAGCTTTTCAAAAAGCTGGTTTAAAGGCACCATTCTAACCGACATTACTGCTTCCTGAAGTTCATTAATCTTCTTTTCAAGAGATGTCATGGCTTTTGAGATATTAAGATTGACCTCACTTTTCTGTAAAAGCCCTCTGACATTTTCAATTAATCTAACCAGCTCAGATTTCTGGGTTACTATCTCACCAACAATGTTCATTAGGTAGTCAAGCTTTGAAATATCCACCCTTATGGTATTACTAATGCTTTTAACATCTTGAACCGTATCTGATATAATCTCTTTTTCTTTTGGCTCTTTGCTGATAGAATAGTTGCCTATCTTTTCTATCTCATAAATAAATTTATTTTTGATAGGTAGCTGGTCTTCGCTCTGTTCAGAAGCAAAAAGTATTGAAAAAATAATATTTCCCGGTGTTTCAGAAGGTTTTGGCAGTGTGCTTATAACCTCTCCATAGCCTTTAAGCAGATTGGTAATTTCAGACAGCTTTTCATCAAACTCATCGATAAGAAATACAAACTGAATAGAATAGATATTTTTCCCCTTCTTAATGTTTTCGTATAGCCGATGCTCTTCATATTCGGTCAGAACATTTTTGAGACTGTTTAAAACAGACTCAAACTTTGTTTCTTTCTCCGTTTCTCCAGTAAATATACTGCTTATATTTTCCAGAAACTCATCAACATTATAGTTGTCATTCTCTTCTAACATAATCTTTTTAATTATGCTGATTATAAGCTCTTTCCCTTTCAGTATTATATCAATTACCTTTTCTGACAAGTCTATTCTGCCAAGTCTTATTTTGTCCAGAAAGCTTTCCAACTCATGGGCTAATCGGGAAAGATTGGAATAGCCAAACATACCAGAAAGCCCTTTTAAAGAGTGGAAGTCCCTAAAAATAGCGTTTATTAAATCTGGTGAATCTTTACCTTCTGAGGCAAGATCTGATAGCTCAAAAAGTTTCTTTTCTATACTTTCTGAGAGCTCTTCCGCCTCTGCGATAAACTCTTTTAAAGATTTATTCTCTTTCATTGCTATACCCTAAGAAGTTTTTTTACCTCATCTTTTAGTGCCTGAGATGAAAAGGGTTTTGTTAGATATGCATCAGCTCCTAAGGTCAGTGCCCTTTTGAGATCCTCTTCTTTTGTCTCGGTAGAGATCATAAGAACAGGTATATGCTTATAATATTCTGATTTTTTTACAAAACTAAGCAACTCCAATCCATTTATATCAGGCATATTGATATCTGATATAATAAGAGCTATGCCGCCTCTTGGCAACTCCTTTAGAGCTTCAAAGCCGGTTTTGGCTTCAAAAAAACTTAAATTGTCTATCTCTTCAAGACAGGATATAATAAAAGATCTCATGGACGCTGAATCATCTACAATCATTATCCTTTTATGTTCCATTTAAAAACCTCCCTCTAAATGGGTCATGGGTAATAATTATATCTTTAATTTCAGTAAATACTATGTTTTTTTTCTATCAAAAGTCTTTCCATAGCTATTCCAGCCTGGGTCAAAAATATCTCAAGGGCATCGGTATCTTCTATAGGTCTTTTATGCGGAAGATTATCTCCATAAAACAATATTATGGGCTTGTTACCAGCGTAAACCACTGAAATAATTACCTCTGAGGGATAAATGTTACCAGTTTTTTTATAAAGTTCTATAAAAAAACTATCATTAGAAGGCTTTCCTCTAAAGGGATATTTAAGGTCAATAATCTCTTTTAACTTGCCGTCGATTTCAAAGGTTAAAGACTTAACCGTCTTCTGAGGATTATCAATAAACCTTTCAAGCCCAAACTGTCCCAATCCGTGAAGCCTGCTACCCTTTATGGCAAAAACAATTCCTCTCGGCATAATCTCGCTGGCAAGCCTGAGAATCATAAGAATAATCTCATTACCAGATGTTGCCTGAGTTAGCTCCAACATAATTGATTTTAATATAGTCAGTCCTGGAGTTGTGGTTACAGGTTTATGTTCCTCTTCTATGTTAAACTCTTCTTTGATTTCCCTATCCCAGTTTTCAGATGTCCTTTTTTCAAAATCACTTTTTGCAAAAAGATCATCAACACTCTTTTCCAGAGTTTTTATATAAAAATCAAGCTCGCCTTTTATATTTTCCTTTGTAAGCTGAGACCTTTTGGGCTTCTTGGTTAAACTAATATTAAGATTTGTCAGCTCTTCTTCTGCGTCTCTCATCGAGTAATCAGATACTACCAGTATTTTAACATTATTCTTATGTTTGAATTTCTTAACCAGATCAAGCCCGCCTAAGATTCCGCTACCGTCTTTTTTTGGAATAATCAATGATGTTATGAGCATCAATTTATGTGAATCTACAGACTCTATATAATGGGCAGCATCCTCAGCTGATTCAAATACAGTTACTTGGTACCCTTTATCTTCAAATATCCTTTTCACCCCTATTCTGATAGGCGTAAAATCATCCACATAAACAATCTCAGGCTTTTCAAAGGATTCGATAACAGCTGACTCAGCTTCCCCTTTAGAAATGTCCTCTCTAATGGCAAACTCCTGATAAAAACCCTCTCTTGTAACGCCTTCCTTCCTGCGCTCATCGATTATTCTCGAACCTTCCATGGCAAGAAACTGGGGGTTTAATCCTCTGCTCTGGGTAAGGTCATACTGAAGCAGGTCAAGCTTAATTGCTTCGCTTTCTATATCATCGGTAAGCTCAAACTTAAAATCACCTTCAGACCAATAAAAAAAGCTGAACACTGATTTTTCTATGAGATCAATTACACATTCCTCAATCTTTTCTTTGGGGATGTTAAACTCATTTATCAACAGGCTACCGAGCTTTTCTCTGTAATTTATTTCTCTCTGCTTTTCCAGAGCTTTCTTAATAATTTCGGGCGATACATAGCCTTTTCTTATCAACACCTCACCTAAATTAACTCTGTAAGCATCAGAAAAAGCCTTGATTACCTTGCCTTTATGAAAATATATCTTCCCTACTCTGTTATTGCTTTTTATATGAAGTATGCCTGATTTTCCGCTTAAAGCTACTATCTGAAGGATCTCGCCTAACCCAAGGTCTTCTAATTTGCCTACCAGACTCATAAAAAGAATTATATCTTTTAAAAAACTTTTTTAAAACAATTTATTTAAAATAATATCAATCTGTTTTAGACAGTAATGGTCATAGAAGGTTATAGGGATCTATATCAAAATAAAGCTTTATTCCAGAAGAGAGTTTTATCGCTTTTTTTAACCGCTGCACCATTAAGATAAGTTTTTTTGGATTATCTGTTTTAAGATAAATCTGATATCTATATTCTCCTTTCTCTTTATATATAGGCGCCTGCATAGGCGAATATATTTCTATCTCTTTGTTCTTATTATTTTTTTGTAAATAAATAAAAATTTTTGATGTCTCTTCTTTTATATGCCCTTCATCTCTACCCTTAAGCTTAATAATAAGCAGCCTTTTGAAAGGCGGAAAGCCTGTTGCCCTTCTTGACTCTATCTCCTGCCTGAAAAACTCCTCATAGTCCTCATTTAAGGCAAGTTTATAAACAGGCAGCTCAGGAAGCGGTGTCTGAATAAGAATCCGGCCTTTCTTTTCCCTTCCAGCCCTTCCTCCCACCTGTGTAATTAGCTGAAATACTTTTTCCTGAGCTCTGAAATCAGGCATACTTAGCCCCTGTTCACCCATGATTATTCCCACCAGAGTAAGATGGGGAAGATGAATGCCCTTTGTAATAATCTGGGTCCCCACAATTATCTGATAATAACCATTAATAATTCCCTCAAGATGTTTTCTAAAAAAATCCCTTTTTTCAAGACTGTCCCTGTCTATTTTTAAAATATTAATATCTGGATATCTGTCTGAAAGAATCTCTGCAATCCTCTCTGTGCCTGATCCCCAATAACTTATATCCTTGCCTGCGCAGTAAGGACAGTTGCTGGGTAGTTTTAATGCAAGTCCACAGCGATGACAGATAAGCATATTCTTTGATTTATGCCAAGTAAGGGATACTGTGCAATTTTTGCACTGAATAAATTTTTTGCACATATTACAAAAGATATATGGTATATAACCTCTCCTATTCAAAAAAAGCAAAGTTTGCTCTCCGCTCTGCAAATTTTTCTCAATCTCATTTATAAGTCTCTTCGAAAAAAAGGGGTTAATCATCTCTTCTTTTTTTGTATCTACCAAAATAAGCTCTTTTTTCTCTTCAGTCATGGTTTTATTTAGCTTCATCTGCTTTATCTGCCCTTCCATAACCTTATGATAGGTCTCACAGGATGGAGTGGCAGAAGCTAACACAAGTGGCACCCTAAAGACTTTAGATAAGACAAATGATAGGTCTCTGCTGTTATAGGCAAAAGATGTGTCGCTTTTATAAGAACTGTCCTGTTCTTCGTCAACAATAATAGCACCTAAATCCCTCAATGGCAGAAAAATGGCAGATCTTGTCCCGATAAGAAGGCATTTATTCTGCCTGCTTTTTTCAAATACATATCTTCTCTCTGCAGCTGTAAGACTACTATGCCATATAAGAATATCATCTTTTGGAAACAAAGCCTGTGCCCTTTTATATATATGGGGTGCAAGACTAATCTCTGGGACAAGAAGAAGAACACTTCTATTGCAGTCAAAAAAATATTTAGCCAGCTGAAGCAGCAACTGAGTTTTTCCGGTTGCGGTCTTTCCTGATAGCAGATAGGTTAGAGGCTCTCTGGTATCTCTTATGGTTTCAAATATATAACGCTGTTCATCATTGAGAACTATCTGCCTATTATCGGTCTCATCAAGATAAGAAAAGCTGTTTTTTCTTGACCTGCTGAAAAAAATAACTTCTCTTTTTTTAAAAAGCTCCTCCTCACTGCTTAAATCAACAGATTCCCTAATTCTGAAAAATCCCAGATTTGGAAACGCATTAACAACCACTGTTGATAGACTGACTATGTAGTAATTGGCAGCAAACTGATAAAATGAAAGCATCTTTTCATCAAAAAAAGGCGGGTAGGGGGATAAGGCTAATATCTCTTCCACTTTTTTATCATCCATATTAGCTGGGCAGGATTCCAGTATATTAACTATAAAAGCAGGGATAGTTTTTTTTCTGACCTTTATAAATATTAGTTTCCCAATAGGTAATTCATTTTTTGGTAACAATGATTTATAAACAAGGTTTTTTGGAAAAATTTTTAGGGGTGCCGCTTCAAGATAGATCATAAGAATAAGTATATACATAACCGCTTTAGTACTCAAGCTGATGTTAAAAACTGTTCACTTCTGGCATTATGTTGGCAAAAAATTTGCATATGCTGAAGTATCATGAAAATGGGGTTCAGTTTGGTAGAGTTATTAATTGTTATTGCAATAATATCAGTTCTTTCTACGATTGCAATTCCTAATTTTGTTAGACTTAGAGAGATATATCTTGTAAGAGGAGAGATGCAACGAATAGTTGCTTTTATTTCCTTAGCTAAGTCCATATCTCTCAGGAATAACGAGCAGGTATGTGTAACCTTTCCAAGAGGAACAGGTAGAAAATTAAACATGTTCATTGATACAAACAGAGATAGGACGCTAAATACTGGTGAAAAAATAGAACAGACCCTGGCTCTTAACGAAAGCTTTCAGATAACAACTAATGACAAAACTGTTTGTATTCCGCCTACTGGAATTGTGCTTGGATCCAATGACACCATAATATTTGCGTACGGTAATCAAACAAGAAAACTGATTGTCTCTGCTTATGGGAGGGTTAGAATTGAAAAATAAAGGATTTTCTCTTGTTGAAGTTTTAATTGCCATGTCTATACTTACAATTGGTATACTGGCAGTTATATCCATGCAGACCACTTCATTAAAGATTCAATCAAGAAGTAAGCATTCCTATAATGTTCAGCTCGTTGCCCAACAGATAATAGAAAGAGTCCGTGTAAATGCCTTTGACGATGCAGCCATATTATCATATAGCGGGCTTAATACAAAAAATGCTGCACCGATCGATGAGCCAGCTAAATCTGATTATGATTATTTTAAGTCACTTACCTCAAAGATTCCGAACGGACATGTTGAGATTAGCATTACCAATCAAAGACCCTATCCGGTAAAGCTCAGAGTGAGTTGGAAAGATGGTGCTGTTTCACATTATTTAGATTATGACACATTTATATTGCCTCAATAAAGGGTAGTTTATGAAAAAAAATCGTGGATTTTCATTGGTTGAACTAATAATTGTTGTGGGTGTAGCCTCTATTCTTATTGCATCTCTGGCATCTGTTTTTGTATCTCAAACAAAAACCTACGGGAAATTTAGTGACATAGAAGAAGTTAGACAGGCTGGGAGAGCTGTAATTGAATATATGGCAAGAGAGATTAGAATGGCGGGAGCAGGTATGCTTGATAAAGATTACAGGTTTAAAAACGGAGATAATATTACCGCTTTCTGGCATGTTAGCAGTATAAACTCATCTACCGGACCAGATGCTATAAGAATTAAAGGTAACTTTCAAGGAGTTTTCGGTATTATCAGTACAACTGTTGGAGGCACAGATGCAGAAGATGAGGCTATAAAGGTAAGTTATAAGGAAAAATCAACCTTTTCCGTTGGCAATTATATAACTATTAATGACAGAGATAATTCAGAAATCAGATATGTTAATGGTGTGAGCTCCGACAAGAGAACCGTTTCATTTAAATCCGGAGATGGGCTAAATTTTGCGCATAAAAACGGCTCTATTTTTAATGGTATTCAGATACTTCGTTATTTCATTGACTCAACAGGTACTTTAAGGAGAAACAACTTTGAGGCAAACGGTAATCAACCAATTCTTGAAAATGTTGAAGAGCTCCAGTTTCAATACGGTGTAGATGTTAATAACGATGGACATGTTGATGGCTGGGTTAACAATATCGGTGACACAGTTAATATGGCTGGTGTCGGTTATAAAACTGATTTAACTATGGTTAAGCAAATAAATGTCTGGCTTTTGGTGAGAGGGAGGGTGCCAGATGATACAATCAACGATACCAAAACTTATGTAATGGGTGATAGAAGTTACCAACCGCCGACTACTCTTAGAAAGTATAGAAGGGAGCTTTTTAATACCACCATCTCCCTAAGAAATTCACGCAGAGAGAGTTAGTTTATGAAGAGAGAAAAGGGTAGCATTTTGATTACCTCTTTAATTTTTATGTTTGTGATGAGTTTAATGTTAATGGCTTTTTTAGATCTCACTACTACCGGACTTAAGCAGACTACTTATTCTGAACAGTCAAAAAAGGCTTTTTATATAGCTGACGGAGGGCTGACAATTGCTGGCAGCGCCGTGGGGAGCGGCATGGCGATATCGGCCAGCTCCAGCGCCTCCATGCGATTGGAGATGACGACGACCTCAGCCTGGCGCTCGCGCAGTTCCTTCAGGAAGGTGACGAGATCGCCGAAGAGGGCGCCGTCCGGCGCGACCACCAGTACAGGGAACCCAGGCTCGACGATGGCCATCGGGCCGTGACGGAAGTCGGCAGAGGAGTACGGCTCAGCGACGATGTAGGTAAGCTCCTTGAGCTTGAGGGCGATCTCGAACGCGGTGGCGTAGTTGAAG